>Ga0207932_1000858_pt1 | contig 10490 bp, 6 predicted proteins | sample NGESurdeep092012_FD_184480 | JGI IMG/M metagenome (GOLD analysis project Ga0207932, IMG submission 184480) | Arctic peat soil microbial communities from Barrow, Alaska - NGEE Surface sample 415-2 deep-092012 (SPAdes) | ecosystem: Environmental > Terrestrial > Soil > Wetlands > Peat ...
TTGATCGTCTGGGTGCCGGACTGGTTGCTGAAGCATATGCGCCGGATGGGCTAATTGAAGCCGTCAGCATCTCTGGCGCGAAGACATTTGCGCTGGCGGTGCAGTGGCACCCCGAATGGGATGTGTTGAATATCCCATCGTATCTGGCGATTTTTCGTGCATTTGGTGAAGCCTGCCGGGCAAGAGCTGCACAGCGTCATGCTGGAACTGACAAATAGAAATAATGGAGAGTACAAATGTCTGAACGTAAAGATTTTACCGAAAGTGACATGCATAGCTGGTTGGCCGAGAAACGTGTCACAGAAATGGAATGTCTGGTTCCAGACCTCACCGGTGTGGCGCGAGGCAAGATACTTCCGCGCGAAAAATTTACCGCGGAACGCGCCATGCGTCTGCCAGAAGCGGTACTGGGAGTGACTGTAACCGGTGAATCGCCAGAAGATAACGAAGGCTACGATAATGTATTCGGCTTTACCGATCGGGATATGGTGCTGATTCCGGATCCTAGCACTGTACGGCTGGTACCCTGGGCTACTGACCCTACCGCCCAGGTCATTATGGACTGCTTTTTTCATGATGGCACACCGGTAGATTTTGCACCGCGCAACGTTCTGCGCCGGGTGACAGATCTGTACAAGGGGTTGGGCTGGACGCCGATCGTGGCACCTGAACTGGAGTTTTATCTGCTGGCGCGTAATACCGATCCCAACCAGCCGCTGGTGCCGCCAATTGGCCGCAGCGGGCGGGCTGAAACCAGTCGGCAGTTGTATAGCATTGATGCGGTAAACGAATTCGATCCACTGTTCGAGGATATCTACGATTACTGCGACATCATGGAGTTGGAGCTCGATACGCTGATACACGAATTCGGTGCCGGTCAGATGGAAATCAACTTTCTGCACGACGAGCCGATGATTCTGGCAGACAAGGTGTTCTTCTTTAAACGCACTTTGCGCGAAGCGGCATTGCGCCACAATATGTATGCCACTTTTATGGCCAAGCCTATGACCCATGAGCCGGGCTCGGCCATGCACATACACCAGAGCGTGATTGACACCAAAACCGGTCTGAATATTTTCAGCAACCCGGATGGCACTGAGTCGCCTTTGTTTTTAAATTATATTGCCGGCTTGCAGAAATATCTGCCAGCAGCCATGGCACTGCTTGCTCCCTATGTTAATTCCTACCGCAGAGTGGTGCGTGGTGGGGCGGCCCCAATCAATATCGAATGGGGTTATGACAACCGCACGGTTGGAATTCGTGTGCCTATTTCAGAACCTGAAGCGCGCCGCGTCGAAAACCGCGTGGTTGGAGCGGATGCCAATCCGTACCTGGCAATGGCTGTAACCCTGGCATGCGGTTACCTGGGCATCATGGAAAAATTGACTCCGAGTGCAGTCACTACGGGCAGTGCTTATGACGCCAAGTATCAATTGCCACGCGAATTGTCTGAGGCATTGCGCATGCTGAGTACGGCCAAACCGCTGCATGACGTGCTGGGCAAGAGGTTCGTTGATGTCTATGTGGCTGTCAAAGATGCCGAGCAAGAGGAATTCATGCGCGTTATCAGCCCCTGGGAACGCGAACATCTGTTGATGCACGTTTGATTTTTATATAACTAATGCAGGACAGGAACTAGGAGAACGTTATGCCGCTTTCTACACGCGAAATTCAAACGCTGGATTCGGCACATTACATGCATCCTTTCACTGACCATAAGTCTTTGGCCGGTAAAGGTGCCCGCGTTATTACCCGCGGTGAGGGTGTGTATATCTGGGATTCGGAAGGCAAGAAAATTTTTGATGGCATGTCGGGTTTGTGGTGTGTCAACGTCGGATATGGCCGCAAGGAACTGGTCGAGGCGGCGACGCGGCAGATGGAAGTGCTGCCTTTCTACAATAGCTTTTTCCAGACGACCAATGTTCCCGCGACGCAATTGGCGGAGCGGATCATCGGCCTGGCTGGAGACCGGTTTTCCCATGTGTTCTATGGGACTTCCGGCTCTGAATCGAACGACACCATCGTGCGTATGGTGCGTCATTACTGGGCAACACTGGGACAGCCCGGGCGCAGCGTGATCATCAGCCGCAAAAATGCCTATCATGGTTCGACCATGTGCGGAGCCTCGCTCGGCGGTATGTCCGGCATGCATGCCCAGGGCGGATTGCCGATTCCCGGCATTGTGCATATCGAACAACCTTACCACTTTGGGCTGGCGCCGGACAAGAATAAGGACCAGTTTGGAATCGAAGCCGCCGGCTGGCTGGAACAGAAAATCCTCGAAGTTGGCCCGGACAAGGTTGCGGCATTTATCGGTGAGCCGGTGCAGGGCGCGGGCGGGGTGATTATCCCGCCGAAAACTTACTGGCCGGAAATACAACGTATCTGTGACAAGTACGGCATTCTGCTGATCTGCGATGAAGTGATCTGCGGGTTTGGGCGGTTGGGCAGCTGGTTCGGTTCAGAACTGATGGGGGCGAAACCCGATCTGATGACCTTTGCCAAGGGGGTGACCTCTGGTTACATACCGCTGGGCGGGGTGGTTGTCGGCAAACGGGTCGCCGAAGTATTGATCGAGAAGGGCGGGGAATTCAACCACGGTTATACCTACTCCGGTCATCCTGTGGCCTGTGCAGTGGCGCTGGCGAATCTGGATATCATTGAACGCGAGGGACTGGTTGATCGGGTGAGAGAAGAAACCGGCCCATATCTGGCACAGCATTTTGCGGCGCTGTCCGACCATCCCCTGGTCGCGGGAGCAGAGACATTCGGCATGGTGGGCGGCCTGGTGTTGATGAAAGACAAGACGCAGCATCTCGCTTTTGATGAATCGCTGGACGTCGGCATGGTTTGCCGCAATCACTGCTTTGCCAACGGCTTGATCATGCGTGCTGTGGGTAACCGTATGATCATCGCGCCACCGCTGGTATGCAACAAGACACAGATTGACGAAATGATGGAGCGGGTTCGCGTTTGCCTGGATGCCACTCTTGCTGATGTGCAGTCGCGAGGCTGGATGGACGCAGTCAACCAGACGCAAACAACTGCCCTGGTATGAAATTGTCGCGACAGGATTGCAGTGGTTGCGTAGGAAACGACCTTCTTTGTGTAACCATGCGGGTGAGCCGACAGGCTCGCCCGTTTATCTAGTTTGGAGATTTTATGCCTATCAAGTTGAATCATCCGTCACTTCTCAGGCAGGCATCGGCCTGGCTGGGCGGGCAATGGGTAGGCGCCGATTCCGGCGCAACCTTCGCTGTCAGAAACCCGGCCAGCGGAGAAACAATAGCCCAGGTGCCGCTGATGGGGCGCGCTGAAACCGAGCGCGCCATTGCCTTTTCGGCAGTGGCGCAAAAACAGTGGCGAGCTCTTGCCGCAAAGGAGCGTTCCGCACTCCTGAAGAAATGGTTCGCCCTGATCATGCTGCATCAGGAGGATCTGGCGCATATTCTGACCGCCGAACAAGGCAAGCCGCTGGCCGAGGCGCGCGGAGAAATCGCTTATGGTGCCAGCTTCATCGAGTGGTTTGCCGAGGAGGCGAAGCGGGTCTACGGCGAGGTGATTCCATCGCCGCTCAACGACAGGCGTCTGGTCGTGTTGAAGCAGCCGATCGGCGTCACGGCTGCCATTACACCGTGGAATTTCCCGACCGCGATGATCACCCGCAAGGCAGCACCTGCACTGGCGGCGGGCTGCACGATGATAGTCAAGCCGGCAGAGCAAACCCCGCTGTCGGCGCTGGCGCTGGCTGTGCTGGCCGAAGAGGCCGGGATTCCGGGTGGCGTGTTTCAGGTGATCACCGGAGATGCGCGGGAAATCGGCGCAGCCATTTGCGCAAGCCCGGTGGTGACCAAGCTGTCATTTACCGGCTCGACCGAAGTGGGACGCATCCTGATGCGCCAGAGTGCGGATACGATCAAGAAGCTGTCGCTGGAACTGGGTGGCAATGCACCCTTTATCGTGTTTGACGATGCGGATCTGGACGCCGCGGTTGAAGGCGCCATCGCCAGCAAATATCGCAATGCCGGGCAGACCTGCGTGTGCGCCAACCGGCTGTTCGTGCAGGACGGCGTGTTTGACGCCTTTGCGAAAAAGCTGGCTGTTCGTGTGGCGCAGCTGCAGGTGGGCGATGGGTTCACTGCCGGCGTGACACAGGGGCCGTTGATTGATGATGCGGCGCTGGCCAAGGTGGAAAGTCATGTCGCGGATGCGATCGCCAAGGGTGCCCGCCTGGTTGCCGGAGGCAAGCGCCATGCGCTGGGCGGCACTTATTACGAGCCTACCGTGCTGGCTGACGTGAGTCCGGATTCCATGATATTCCGCGAGGAGACTTTCGGACCGGTGGCACCCCTGTTTCGCTTCAAGACCGATGACGAAGTCATCGAACTGGCCAATCGCACCGAATTCGGCCTGGCTTCGTATTTTTTCAGCCGCGACATCGGCCGCATCTGGCGCGTCGCAGAAGCACTCGAGTACGGCATGGTCGGCGTCAATACCGGCATCATCTCCAACGAGGTGGCGCCATTCGGGGGTGTCAAGCAGTCCGGTTTGGGTAGGGAAGGATCGCACCATGGCATCGACGAATATCTTGAAATCAAATATGTTGCCATGGCCGGGTTGTAGGTCTGGACAGCAAAGAATTATCGAGGATGTGATATGAGTACAATCGACTGGCATGCCCGTGCCGCTGCGCTCACCATAGATGGAAGAGCATTCATCAATGGTGGGCGTGTGGATGCCGTTGATGGAGGCACGTTTGAGTGCCTGTCTCCGGTGGACGGTCGCAAGCTGGCCAACGTAGCACGTTGCAAAGCGGCTGATATCGACCGCGCTGTGGCTGCGGCGCGCACGGCCTTCAATGACCGGCGCTGGGCTGGCATGTCGCCCGGCGAGCGCAAGCGCGTGATGATCCGGTTCGCCGATCTGGTGATGGCAAATCGCGAAGAGCTGGCACTGCTGGAGACCCTGGATATGGGCAAGCCTATCAGCGCGAGCATGAATACCGACGTGCCGGCGACTGCGAATACTTTGCGGTGGTATGGTGAAGCGATCGACAAGGTGTATGACGAGATTGCGCCGACCAACGAGCATACCCTGGCGCTGATCACGCGTGAGCCGATCGGCGTGGTGGCCGCAGTGGTGCCGTGGAATTACCCGCTGCTGATGGCGTCGTGGAAGATTGCTCCGGCACTGGTGTCAGGGAACAGTGTCGTGCTCAAGCCCTCGGAAAAATCTCCGCTGACGGCACTCCGCCTGGGTGACCTTGCGCTGGAAGCCGGCATACCCGCAGGCGTGTTTAATGTAGTACCCGGTTTTGGTGCGGAAGCGGGTTCGCCGTTGGCGTTGCATATGGATGTCGACTGCATAGCCTTTACCGGCTCGACAGGGGTGGGCAAGAAAATCCAGGTCATGGCGGGCGAGAGCAACCTTAAGCGCGCCTGGTGCGAATTGGGCGGCAAGTCACCCAATATTGTCTTTGCCGACTGCCCTGATCTAGATCGTGCGGTTGCGGCGGCAGCAGGCTCCATTTTTTACAATCAGGGCGAGAGCTGCAACGCGCCTTCGCGTCTTCTGGTCGAGCGTTCCATTCGTGATGAATTTGTCGAGAAGCTCAAGCAATTCTCCCCGCGTCACATGCCCGGCGACCCGCTTGATCCGGACACGACGATGGGCGCGCTGGTGGATCAGGGGCAGATGGAGAACGTGCTCAGATACATCGAGACCGGCAAGCTGCAGGGCGCCCGTCTGTGCTGTGGCGGTGAACGCGTCCGTACTGAATCCGGCGGCTACTACGTGGCACCGACCATTTTCGACGGCGTGACCAATGACATGACCATTGCCAGCGAGGAAATCTTCGGGCCGGTGCTGGCTATCATCACTTTCGATACGCAGGAACAGGCCATCCGGATCGCCAACGATACCAGCTACGGTCTGGCTGCAGCAGTGTGGACGCGCGATATTTCACGTGCGCATCTGGTGGCTCGTGCCTTGCGCGCGGGCACCGTGCATGTCAACAGCTACGACGAGGACGATATCACTGTGCCCTTCGGCGGCTTCAAGCAGTCGGGAAACGGCCGTGACAAGTCGCTGCATGCCCTGGAAAAATACACCGAACTCAAAACCACCTGGATCAATCTCGCGTAATCCGCTCAGCAAGGAACAATGACATGAATGCAAAAGCACCCGTTGAAAACGACAATGCCTCTCTGCACCAACGCCGCCTCGCCGCTACGCCGCGCGGCATCGGCGTGATGGCGGGCTTTTATATTGACCACGCATTGAATGCCGAAGTGTGGGATGTGGAAGGGAACCGCTATATCGATTTTGCCGGCGGCATCGCCGTGCTCAACACCGGTCATCGCCACCCAGCCATGGTTGCCGCGATCGAAGAACAACTCAAGCGCTTCACCCATACCTGCTATCAGGTACTGCCCTACGAAAGTTACGTCACGCTGGCAGAACGTATCAATGATCTGACCCCCGGTAAATATGCCAAGAAGACCGCGTTCTTTTCGAGCGGGGCAGAGGCGGTCGAGAACGCGATCAAGATCGCCCGTTCGAGTACCGGTCGCTCTGGCATCATCGCGTTTTCAGGCGGTTTCCATGGCCGTACCATGATGGGCTGTGCGTTGACCGGCAAGGTGGTTCCCTACAAGGTGGGCTTCGGACCGTTCCCCGCCGAGATTTACCATGTGCCTTTCCCGATGGATCTGCATGGCGTGAGCGTCGAGGATTCCCTGGGTGCGCTGCAAACACTGTTCAAGTCCGATGTCGACCCGAAGCGGGTGGCCGCGATCATCATCGAGCCGGTGCAAGGCGAAGGCGGCTTCTATGTTGCACCGCCGGAACTGATGCGAGCCCTGCGCCAAATATGTGACGAACACGGCATTCTGCTGATCTTCGACGAGATACAAACCGGCTTTGGCCGAACCGGCAAACTGTTTGCAACCGAACACTATGACGTCCTGCCGGATATCATGACGATAGCCAAGAGTATGGCGGGCGGCATGACGCTGTCCGCAGTATGCGGCAAGGCTGCAGTGATGGATGGGCCGGCACCCGGCGGATTGGGCGGAACCTATGCGGGTAACCCGCTGGCGATTGCCGCATCGCATGCGGTGATAGACATAATCGAGAAAGAGAAACTGGTCGAACGTTCCAATCTGCTGGGGCATAAATTGATAACCCGCCTCAAGGCTGCACAGGCAAAAGTACCCGCTCTGAAAGAAGTGCGGGGGCTGGGTTCCATGGTGGCGGCAGAGTTTTTCGATCCATCCACTGGAGAGCCTTCGCCTGACATCGTCAAACGCGTGCAGCAGGCGGCACTGGATGAAGGCCTGATTCTGCTTACCTGCGGCGTGTATGCCAACGTGATACGGTTCCTTTATCCACTGACGACTGAAGACGCGATTTTTGACGAGGCGCTGGATATCATCGACCGGGCCCTGGCCAAGGCATGAACGTCCCGGTAGACAAGACGTCAGCGCTCGAGGCGGCAGTTGCTGACGCCCGGAAGCAGCTGGCGGCAGTTGGCGTGCATACGGTCATCGCGCAGTTCGTCGATATCCATGGCTCTGCGAAAGGCAAATATATTCCGCTCGCCCATCTGGGGGATATCGTCGGGGCAGGTGTCGGTTTTGCCGGCCCGTCCATCTGGGGGCTGGGCCTGCCGCGCAACGGCCCACGCTCGGAGTTTTATGGGCGGGGTGATCTGGATACGTTGCAGGCGTTGCCATGGATGCCTGGATATGCACGTATTGTGTGCAATGGCGTAGTGGCCGGTGATGCTTTCCCGCTTTGCTCCCGGCGTTTGCTTATGCGCCAGGTTGCACGTCTTGCGGAACGCGGCTGGACACTTAATGTTGGCATCGAACCGGAGTTTTTCCTGTTGCACCAGGATGAAGCGGGGCGGCCGATATTATGTGATGGGGCTGATACGCTCGACAAACCTTCGTATGATCTCAAGGCGATGGCACGGGTACGGGATGTGCTGAGGCGTATGGAACAGGGGTTGGACGCGTGTGGTTTTGACGTATTTCAGATTGACCACGAAGATGCCGGTGGACAATTTGAGCTTAATTACCACTACAGCGACGCCCTGAAGGCCGCAGATCGCTTTGTCCTGTTCAAGATGGCAGCGCATCACATTGCCGAGGAAGCCGGCCTGGTCTTTTCGCTGATGCCAAAACCATTTGCCGATCGGCCGGGCAGCGGATTGCATATGCATCTGTCGTTCAGTGATCGCGATGGTCGAGCCGTGATGGCAGACCGGGAAAATTCGCATGGACTGTCCGAGACGGGCCGTCAATGCATTGCGGGCTTGCTTGCCCACAGTCCGGCGCTGGCCGCATTGCATGCGCCCAGTGTTAATTCTTACAAGCGGCTGGTGGTGGGACGTTCGCTGTCCGGCACAACCTGGGCACCTGCCCATATAGCATGGGGTGACAACAACCGCACCGCGGTGGCCCGCGTGACCGGAGGGCGCATCGAATTCCGGCTCACCGACGGTAGCTGCAATATTTACCTGGCGCTGGCCTCCGCCATTGCGGCGATGCTCGATGGGGGTGAGCTGCAGATGCAACCGCCTGCTCCGATTGATGAGGATATTTATGAATGGCCGCAAGCGCACTTTGCCGAACGAGGTGTGTTGACCCTGCCGCAGACGCTCGGTCAGGCTCTGGATGCGCTGGAAACTGATGGAACACTCTCTGCTGCAATAGGTGATGATTTTGTGGCTGAATTTCTCGATACCAAACGCACTGAGTGGATTGATTTCTGCCGTTCGGTCAGTGACTGGGAATATCAACGCAACCTGACCTGGCCCTGATCGAATTGAAGCAGCATATTTACTGGATATATCTGGCAATCGCAATCGTCACCGAGGTGATCGGCACCAGCGCGCTTAAATCCTCACAGGGATTTACGCGATTGCTGCCTTCAGTAACGGTGATTGTCAGTTATATTATTTCGTTTTACCTGCTGTCGCTCACGCTGAGCAGTATCCCGGTAGGGGTCGTGTATGCCGTGTGGTCTGGTGCAGGTATTGTATTGCTAGCGTTGATAGGTGCCTTTTTCTTCAGGCAGACGCTGGATACACCGGCCATCGTAGGCGTTGGCCTGATACTGGCCGGCGTGTTGGTGATCAACCTGTTTTCCCAAACTGCTATCGATTAAGTTCATGCAACAGAAAATTACTTTCTGTTAGGCGGTGCCTGCCGCTGGCTGTGCTGGATACATTTCCCGTGCGAACGCCGCAGCCTGCAATTGCTGCCCGCTTATGAAATCGGCGATTGGCTGTTGGCCGCTTATGCTGCTTTACCCAGAATCAACTGCTGCTGATGAATTTCCTGCTGGTGAGCGGCCCATTGCTGCTCGTTCTTGAGATAGCGGGTCGGATCCAGACCCTGCTCACCCTCGGCTGCCAGAGCAGTGAGTGCCTCAGCAAGACAACTGAAGATGCGATCGATTTCGCCCTTCTCGATGGTGAGCGGGGGCGAGATGGCAATGACATCACCCGTATAGCGCACCAGAACACCCATCTCGTAGCACTTGAGATAGGCGGCAAAAGCCCGTGCACCGGGTTTGTTCGGGGTCGGTTCCAGTTCGATGCCGGCCACCAGGCCGATATTGCGGATGTCCCTGACCAAGGGTATGCCCTTCAGGGTGTGTGCGGCTTGTTCAAAGTAGGCACTCAGCCCGTCTGCACGCTCTTCCAGTTTTTCTGTGGCAAAGATGTCGAGCATGGCGATGGCTGCGGCACAGGCAATCGGGTGGGCGGTGTAGGTGTAGCCATGCGGCAGTTCAATGGCATTGGCCGGGCTGTGCGCCATGAAGGCATCGTGGATCTCGCGCTTGACCGCTACCGCACCCATGGGAACGGCACCGTTGGTCAAACCTTTTGCACAGGTGAGGATATCCGGCACAACGCCGAAGTAATCGGACGCGAATCGCGTACCGAGCCGGCCAAATCCGGTGATGACCTCGTCGAAGATCAGCAGGATGCCATATTTGTCGCAGATCTCGCGCAGGCGTTTGAGGTAACCCGCCGGAGGCAGCACCACACCTGCCGAACCTTGCATGGGTTCAACAATCAGGGCGGCAATGGTGGCGGGGTCATGCAGGGTGGTAATGCGCTGTTCGAATTCATTGGCCAATTCGATACCGCCATCCTGGGGTATACCGCGCGTAAACGCGTTGCGACCGATATCCAGCGGATGCCGGATGTGGTCTACGCCAGCGAGGCCGTTGCCAAACGCCTTGCTGTTGCCGGCAATTCCCCCAACCGAAACGCCGCCAAAATTGACGCCGTGGTAGCCGCGCTCGCGGCCGATCAGTTTGTTGCGCAAAGGGTTGCCGGTCACGCGATGGTAGGCCAGCGCAATCTTCAGCGCCGTGTCGGCGGATTCTGAACCCGATCCGGTGAAGAATATTCTGTCCAGTCCGCGCGGCATGAATTGCGCGACCCGTTCGGCAGTTTCAAAAGCCAGGGG
>Ga0207932_1000859_pt1 | contig 10487 bp, 9 predicted proteins | sample NGESurdeep092012_FD_184480 | JGI IMG/M metagenome (GOLD analysis project Ga0207932, IMG submission 184480) | Arctic peat soil microbial communities from Barrow, Alaska - NGEE Surface sample 415-2 deep-092012 (SPAdes) | ecosystem: Environmental > Terrestrial > Soil > Wetlands > Peat ...
AAACGAAATATAATTATAACGCGGGTGTTTATGATAACCGTCCAAATTTTGTTACAAAAAATCGTAAGCTTCTTGGAAAAATAAACTGGAATATCAGCAACAAACATAAACTGGTTTTGAAATACAGTGATTTTAAAGGAAGTGATCAATCACCATTAAACGGCAGCAGTGTTCCAAACAGTGGTGCAGGTGGATTTAGCATAAGAGGAATTCCTGGGTCAATGACCAGGTTGCCTAACAATAGAAACAGCAATCAATCTATAGGTTTCTCCAACTCGGATTATGCAACAGATCATGTGGTACAAACTGCCACTCTTGAATTGAATAGTAATTTCAGTAGCAGAACTTCTAATCAATTATTACTTGCTTACACCCATATTGATGATAAAAGAAACAGCCCCGGGGGTGTTTTTCCAACCATTGAAATTTTTGATGCTGATGGTACTGTACCCGGTGTAACAAAAGGGCGTAATTATATGAGTGCCGGAACAGATCCTTTTACCAGGAACAACGAAGTGATAAACAACATAGCAACTCTGACAGATAATTTTACTTATTATGCCGGTAAACATACATTAACTGCAGGTGCAACTTATGAATATCAAAAAGTTGGAAATGCGTTTATGGGCGGATCAGAAAGCTATTATATTTATAACAGTCTCAATGATTTTATTACTGATGCACCTCCTGCTTTTTTCTCATATACTTATTCTTTGGTTCCAGGCCAGCCTAAAGTATTTTCTGCTGACTTAAAACTGGGGCAATTGGGAGCATACCTCCAGGATGAGTTTACCATAAATAGTAACTTTAAACTTACTTATGGAATAAGGGGTGATGTTCCAACTTATCTCAAACAACCTATTGAAAATCCTGCAATTTCAGCACTGCAATTTCCCGATAAAAATGGTAATCTTGCCAGCTTCAATACAGGGAAATGGCCTAATGCTAAAGTTTTATTTTCTCCACGTGTAGGTTTCAGATGGAAAGTTCCGGGTGAGAAAGACCTTACTTTACGTGGTGGAACAGGAATCTTTACAGGTAAAATACCATTTGTATTCTTAACCAATATGCCAAGTAACAGTGGGGTATATCAAACAGGTGCAGTTATTAATACCACTGCTGCTTTAGCTGGCCTTACTTTTAACCCTGATCCTGATGCATATCTTTCTAAATTCCCTTCAACTATTACTGCTACTGCACCCGGGAGTTTCGTGTTGATTGATCCTAATTTTAAATTTCCCCAGGTATTTAGAACAAATTTAGGAATTGACAAACAACTGGGAAATGGTGTCACAGCTACAATTGATATATTATTCACGAAAGATATAAACGCAGTAAAAATGCGTAATGCCAATCTTAAAGATCCTACTGCTGCCTTATCAGGTCTTGATAGCAGGCTTTATTATCCTTCTTCTACTGCGGCAAGTGATAAATATGTTTATCCAAACCTTGCCGGAACTAATAAAGGTGGGTCAGTGATTATTCTTGAAAATACTAAAAAGGGATATTCTTTTTCGAGTACAGCCCAGTTATCTAAATCATTTTCAAATGGATTTTATGGTTCATTAGCTTATACTTATACCTTGGCAACTGAAATAAGTCCAAACCCTGGTTCACAGGCAACTTCAGCATGGCAGTCCATTATTAATGTCGGCACTCCCAATAGTGAAGAGCTTTACAATTCAGCTTATTCAATACCGCACAGGGTTGTAGCTACACTTTCTTACAGAAAAGAATACGCAAATCATTTTGCCAGCACCATATCTCTTTTCTATGAGGGAAGTGCCCAGGCAAGATTTAGCTATATCATCGGTGGTGACCTTAACGGTGATGGCAATAACTCATCCGACCTTATGTACATTTATGCAAAAGGATCTGATGTTAATTTTATTGATGTAAAAAATTCAGATGGTTCAATGAAATATTCAATTGCAGATCAACAGGCTGCTTATGATCAATTTGTGAGTAACAGTCCTTACCTGAGAAGGCACAAAGGCCAATATGCTGAAAGAAATTCTGCATTATCGCCATGGTATAACCGCGTAGATGTGAGGTTTCTCCAGGATTTCTTTATTATGGCTGGTGGCACCAAACATACAATCCAGTTCAGTGTTGATGTTCTAAATCTTCCAAATTTGATAAGTAAAGATTGGGGAATAAAAGACCTTTATACAATTAATAATCCTCTTACTTACAAATCGATTAGCTCAACTGGAACGCCGGTTTATACACTTGCTGAATTCAATAAGCAGCTGGTTACAACTCCTTTTCAAAATAATATTTCCAACTTAAGTACCTGGGGTATGCAACTTGGATTGAGGTATATTTTCTAAAAATAATTTTTAATAAAATGCAACGCCCTGAATTTTCAGGGCGTTGCATTTTATTTTTATGGAAGCAGAACTTTATGCATGACGTTTTTAACCTGGTAAGATTGGTTAGGATTTCGTTCACAATTTATCATATGAATCCAAATAATCAGCATTCAGTTTTTTGTATAATTTGGCAAGGAGCTAAGAAGCCTCTTTCAAAATTTGCTGCTGTCTCTTCATATTTAATTTACCATTGTATTGGGCGCCTAGTTCTATTTCAAGGGTATCGGTTGTAATATCCCCATTTACAAAACCGGTTTTTTTAATTTCCAGTTGAGTTGCAGAAACATTACCATTTATGGTTCCATAAATGATAGCTGATTTAGTGGTTATATCACCTTTGATTTCACCTTTTTCGCCTAGTACGACTCCCCCATCAACATTCACATTTCCAATTATTTTTCCTTCAATTCTTATAACAGATGATCCCTGCAACTCGCCGGTGAGGGTATATCCTTCTCCTATAATTGTTGAAATTTCCTGTTGATTGATTTCTAAAGGCTGTTGTTTGTTACTTTTCTTAAACATAATTATTCGAGGGTTAAAAAAGATTCTGGATTAATTTGTTGACCATTTCTGTGTACTTCATAATGGAGATGCGGCCCCGTAGATCGACCTGTTGAACCAATATCCCCAATTTGCTGGCCTATGTCAACTTTTTGGTCAACCTTTACCAGAATCTTTGATAAATGGCCATACAGCGTTTCAAAACCATTGCCATGTTTTAGCATAATACAATTTTCAAATCCGCCTCTATGTCCGGCGAATTCCACAACGCCTTTTGCCATAGCTTTAACTGGCGCACCTATGGGACCTTTTATATCAAGGCCTTTATGGGTTTCAATATTAGATCCGCCAAACGGATTTTCACGATGACCAAAAGTAGAAGTAATAGGACCATGGAATGGAAATCCTAATGGGGTATATGATAGGTTATAAATTATCCTGTTTAAGTATCCCTGGTAAAAATCACTGATTTCATTAGTGGATACTATATCACTATCCTCCTCACCGCCTTGGGGTTCTTTAAAAACGGTTTGTATTCCCCTGGCTTTTAAATACCCATTTATTGTGATTAGTTCTTTATCAATATTTGTAAACTTTTCCTTCATCGCACTGGTATCCACTTCTGATATTAACAAGTGCATTGAGTGTAATTTTTTTGAAAGAACTTCCTGAATTTGGTCTTGATGAAATTTATTTGAGGTTAGAAAAACAATAATGCCTATAAGAGAGAAGAAAATTAAAGATATCGCTACAATGTATTTTTTCCAATGCATTATCAGCTTGCTGGATACTTGGATGGGCTTAATGGCCTGTGAGGTTTTACTTACAAATAGGATAGTGGTTTTTTCTTTTTTTCTCTTCATTATTGCCAGTTAACTTATAAATATTAGGTTGCATCTAACTTGACGATAATCAATTTGAAAATATTGGATTTCAAAGCAAGCCCTAACAATGAGGTAATATTATAAACGTTAAAACTATAAATTAATTGCCTTTGCCTAAACGTTTATTAGAATACATCATTAAATTTAATAATTAGTTAATAACACGCCCAACTTCTGCAACATTCATACCATTTTGATATTTTATGAAATCGTAAGCCCTGATTGCTTATCGTTTTAATTTTATTAATTTTTTATTCCAAGTTTAGAAAAAATTTCAGCTTCCTCAAGTTCCATCACCTCTCCAGGTTGAAGGTTTCCCAGCTCAAGTTCTTCAATAGAAATGCGGATCAGCCTGAGGCACCGGTGTTTTAATGCTCCCACCATCTTTCTTATTTGGTGGTATTTGCCTTCTGTGAGTGTAATATAAATCCAGGAATTTGGTTGATTTTTATTTAATACCAGGCCATTGGAGAAAAGAATTCCGGGATTGTCTGCAATCAACGCTTCACATGGCAATGATTGGTAATGCATTCCTCCCTTTATTTTGAATGAAATGCCTGTTTTAAGCAGTTGGAGATTTTCCTCAGTAATGGCATGATTAATTTGTACCAGGTATTTTCGTTTATGGGGAACATATCCCTGGAAAAGCAATCGTGTAAGTTTTTTATTTGTGCTGAGGATTAACAATCCTTCTGAATTATTATCGAGCCTACCAATCGCATGGGTTCCTTCGGGAAAATGATACTTTAAATCGCCAAGCAGGCGCACGCGATCATTACTTACAAATTGAGAAACCATGTTATATGGTTTATTGACAATAAAATAACGATGGCTGCCATTGCTCATAGTTCTTTCAAATTATATTTTAGATTATTGTTGGCTCCTGGATATTTGTAATGTCATGCTTTTTCTTTGAACTCATCAAACCTATCATCATTATAAGTGCAGTTAAAATTATGACTTGTGTAATGAGTGATGTATTTACAAATGAAATTGTTTGTGATGGTATAATGGCTAAAAAGAGGAGAATAGTGATGAGGCCTCTTGGCGCTATAAATAATAGAGGTGTTATGGGTAGTTTCAAAAGCTTTAATAGGATTCCACGAAAAAGAAATATAACTGCAACAATTCCTATGGCCCATACAAAGGTTTCTGGATTTAATATCTCTGATTTTTTCATCAGGTAGCCAAACAAAAGAAAGAATAATGCCCTTATTAAAAAAGTGGCTTCAATAATTAAATCTTTGAATTTACGGACTTCCTTATCTAATTCTTTTGACCGTAGAATCTGTATCCATTTAAATTGTTTTAGCTCATCAAGATTACCCAAAAAAAGACCGAATAATAGAATGAAAACCAAAGCCGGTAAATGATATATTTCTGAAATAGCATAAATTAAAATAACCAGCAAAATAATGGGCACAAACTTTATAGGATGTTCAATTTTGCTTAGCAAATAAGAAAGTCCGATTGTGGCAATAAAAGATATAACTGCAATGAGTAATAATTGCAATGTAAAGAGTCCCGTCGAATGAATATTAATAACGCTGTTGAGTGTAATGAAATTAAAAAACAGAACACCCAATATATCCGACAGGCTGCTTTCAAAAATTATAAATTCACTGTCGGCTGCAGTGAGGTTTTTTACACTGGAAATTGCCACAGAGCTACTGATTACACAAAATGGAATAGCATTGGTTAAACTGATTTTGAAAGATGCATTTTCAAAATACTGAAAGAAAAAAGCCAGGAGGAAAGACAGTAAAATCATTGGAATCAAGGCAACAAGAAATGATTTGGTGATAACTGTTTTTTTTGACCTGTTAAATTCAAGTTCCAGCGAGCCTTCCAGTACAATCAATATAAGCCCGATTGTTCCCAGGAATGGCAACAATTTTGAAAGATCCGGAATGTCAATTTCCATTAATTGAGATGCCTGTCGTACCAACCACCCGAGCAATAATAATAGAAGAACTGAAGGTATTTTTGTAAGCGATGATGTGAGATCAAATAAATAGGCAATCAACAATAAACTACATAAGGTAATAAGGATTGTTATAGTCATAATAAATATAATTCAGGCATTTGTAGTTCAACCCATTCCTAATTAGCAATATTGTTTATTTGTGCCTATAATTCAAATATCCAATTAATCTTAAAGTTATTGTTTTTTAAAATACCGGTTATCATTACCCACTATCGAAGTAAATGAAAATGAGAATTTCTTTAATCCTGTTAAGGATAAAAAAAACTACATTCTTAATATGGTTGAGAGTAATTAATTAAACAACAAGAAAGATTTTCAAAATAAAAATCCACTTTAAATTTTGAGATGGTTGGGAAAATTTTTACTTCATTTTACTTTGTGTTTGTATCAAGCATATGGGTAACACTTTTATGTCTTTAACTAAAGGATTTTATTAATCGCCTGCAGTTAATAAACTACATCCTCTCATGTCACTCATATCACGGCGGCCAAGTACTTCAAAGCTGCCATTATTGTACAATTTTCCTACATCGTCAGTGGCTATAAATGAGCATGAATAAAGGTTTGCAAGGTCTATTATATTCAATAGGCCCGTAGAAGGTTTTGGAGTTGCGGAACTTGCTTTTATTGCAAATGGATCAGTTTCTTCCCTGGTCAATACCTTCATCCATGGCGGACAGTTAAACAAGCCTTTTTCTTTTGAAAAAGCCTGAGAAAGAAGTTCAGTCATTCCATATTCTGAATGTATATTTTGAAGCCCAAGTTTATTCCTCAAAAATGTATGAATTTCTTCACGGGTACTTTCTTCTCTTCTTCCTTTCATTCCACCTGTTTCCATAACAGTTGTATGTTGCAGATTCATTGAATATTTTTCGGCAAAATCAAGCAATGCAAAAGTTACTCCTATTAGTAAAACAGGTTGTTCTTTTTTTTCATTTTGAACCAGTGCCTCGTAAAGTTTTTCATGATCGTGCAGGTAAAAACCACTGAATGCATTTCCGCTTTCTTTAATGAGATCATCAACCATTGTTACCAATGATGAATTTTGCCTTTCAAGATAACCCGGTAGTAATCCCATTATACACCACTTGGCCGGATCGCCGTAAAATAAATTGAATCCTCTTCTAAAACTTTCTTTATAAACCGATAAGTATTTTACAAAATGGCGGCTTATATTTTCGCCGGTTGTTCCGCTGCTTTCAAAAATTATTTCGGGTTCAAATTTTGTTGTCGTGATTATCTTATTTTTAAAAAATTGGATAGGGAGAAACGGAATGGCTTCTATTTTGTTAACCAACCGCGGATTTACACCCAGTGTATCAACATACTTTTTATAGACTTCGTTATGCTCATATTGCAGCCGGAATACCTCCAAAGCCATCTGTGCAAAGTCATATTTGGTCGCAGAGAAAATTTTATCTTCCCATTTAGATATTTCTAAAAAGTTATTCAGTTTTAAATATTTAAATTTGATGAATTAAAATACAAAGATGCGTTACCCTATTTTATTTTCAATATTGTTATTACTTTCCACCTCCTGTAATAAGAATAAATTTGCGACAACACCTTCCCTGAAATTTAAATCAGTAAATACAACACAACTTTATAACCAACAGCTCCTTCAATTTACTCTTTCTTTTACTGATAAAGAAGGCGACCTTACCGATAGTATTTATGTAAACGAAAATGTTCCCGGTTGCCCCGGCAGTAATTTTGAACAGCTATTTCCATTGCCTGCTTTTCCCACAAGTAAAAATCAACAAGGAGATATCACCGTAACTTTTGGATATAATGTTTCCGGATATTCAAGTATTTCACCAAAATGCCAAAAAAATGATACTGCCGTTTTTCGCTTTGTTTTAAGAGACAAAGCGCATAATGCCAGCGACACCATTTCTTCTCCACCCGTTATACTTTATTACTGAAAGCACTCCTTAGAAAAATATCAGAATTCATTTTATTCAGCAGCATTTTTATAGCTGCATGTGCTGTAGCATTATGTATGCAGACAAATCTTTTGCTGCACCTGCCCCTGAATACTTTAAGTTTTTATTGCTTTGTATTTGGTGCAACTCTGGCCCAGTACAATCTTCATTATCTTGTAAAAACCTCGGCCATAAAAAATTCTCAAAGAATGGTATGGTCAGCAAAAAACAGAAACCTTCATAGAATTCTTCTGGCTGCCGGCATCTTTTTAATTCTCTTTAGTCTCTTTAGTTTCCATTTACACCATTTTATTATCCTGGGCATCCTTGGCATTATTGCCTTTTTATATTCTTTCCCCATAATTCCGTTTGGCAAAAAAAAGCGCATAAAAGATTATGGATATATGAAAATTATTACTCTCTCCTTATTGTGGACATTGGTTACAGTTTGGTTTCCGGTAGTAAACTTTTCTATTGAAAAAAATATTTTTGCATTTGTTTTTCTCAAAAGATTTGTGTTCATGTTTGTGCTGTGTTTGGCTTTTGACATTCGTGATATAGAGATTGACGGGAAAGAAAATATAAATACTATCGCTGTTATTTTGGGCAAAAAAAAATCTTATATTCTTATCTATATTTTACTGGGGATATTCATATTTTTATCGACGCTTCAGTTCTTTTATTTTGCTGATCATGTTGTATTATTTGCCATGGTCATATCTGCAGTAATAACATTTTTTACAATAGAGGCTACTAAAAAAACAAGCTCAGATTTCTTTTACCTTGCTGGTGTTGATGGCATGATGTTGCTACAGATTTTGTTGGTATATCTTCTCGGTTTATTGTTTTAAATTTGCATCCTCCTAACAAAAAGTATAATTATATTATGGCTAAAAGTAAAAAAGCAAATGCAGTGATAAATGAAAATTCTCTTGAATTTTTAAAAAGTTATATCAATACGCCTTCCGCAGTAGGGTTTGAAACAGGCGGTCAGAAAGTATGGCTCAATTATATAAAAAATTATGTTGACACTACATTTACAGATTCCTATGGAACCGCTGTAGGAGTGATAAATCCAACAAAAACTTTTAAAGTTGTTATTGAAGCACATGCTGATGAAATAAGCTGGTTTGTAAATTATATTACCCCGGAAGGATTTATTTATTTAAAAAGAAATGGCGGCGTTGACCACCAGATTGCACCGTCACAAAGAGTAAACATACATGGCAAAAAAGGGGCTGTTAAAGCAGTGTTCGGTTGGCCCGCAATTCATACCCGTTCTGGCAATGCTGACAATAAAGAGCAACAGCCAAAAGTGGAAAACCTTTTTCTTGATTGTGGTGCACGTAGTAAAAAAGAAGTAGAAGATTTAGGCATTCATGTAGGAGCAGTAGTTACTTATGCAGTAGGTTTTGATGAATTATCTTATGGAAATTTTATCGGTCGGGCTTTTGATAACCGCATTGGCGGATTTATGATTGCTGAAGTTGCAAGGTTGCTAAAGGAAAATAAAAAAACTCTTCCTTTTGCATTATATATTGTGAATGCAGTTCAGGAAGAAATTGGCCTTCGAGGTGCTGAAATGATTGCCAGGAAAATCAAGCCAGATATTGCTATCATCACAGATGTAACACACGATTCAACAACGCCAATGATTAATAAAATGATTGAAGGTGATTGCTCTTGTGGCAAAGGACCAGCTTTGGTTTACGGACCCGCGGTACACAACAAACTTTTAGGTGTAATTGAAAAAGTTGCAGAAAAAAATAAGATTCCATTGCAATTAAGAGCGGTAAGCCGTAGCACAGGAACTGATACAGATTCTTTTGCGTATGCCAATGATGGGTGTCCTTCTGCATTAATTTCAATTCCTTTGCGTTATATGCATACAACAGTTGAAATGCTACATAAAGATGATGTAGAAAATACCATCAGGCTTATTTATGAAAGTGTATTGGCGCTTACACCTAAAACTAATTTGAGCTATTTTTGATAAATTTCACTGGTAAAAAGCATTGCTTAAAACTTATATAATTAAGGCTGAAAAGAAAATGAAAATTTAATTGAAATGTTTTCATAAGTAAAATTAAATTTTAACCATCATCTATCTATTTATATAAATGCAAATAAGAAACAACTGGACAAAAGCTGAGATATCAGAAATATATAACACACCATTACTGGAGCTTATTTATAAAGCGGCTACGGTTCACCGTGAGTGCCATGCAACCGGCGAAGTACAGGTATGTACACTTCTTTCTATAAAAACGGGCGGATGCGCTGAAGATTGCTCCTATTGCCCACAGGCTGCACGATATGATACAGGTATAGAAGTGCAGGCGCTGATGAAGAAAGAAGATGTGATGGCTCACGCACAAAAAGCAAAAAATGCAGGCTCCACAAGGTTTTGTATGGGCGCTGCATGGCGTGAAGTTAGGGATAACCGTGACTTTGATCGTGTACTTGAAATGGTGCAGGGAGTAAACGAAATGGGCATGGAAGTTTGTTGTACTATGGGAATGCTTACAGAAGATCAGGCAAAAAAATTATATGACTCTGGCTTGTATGCTTACAACCATAATGTAGATACATCTAAAGATCATTACGCAGATATTATTACAACACGCACCTATGATGATCGCTTAAAAACATTGGAAATTGTTCGAAAAGCGGGTATCAGTGTTTGCAGCGGCGGTATTATAGGCCTGGGCGAAACACATGAAGACAGGATTGGAATGTTGCATACTTTAGCAACATTACCAACACATCCGGGTAGTGTTCCCGTAAATGCATTGGTGCGTATAAAGGGTAC
>Ga0207932_1000860_pt1 | contig 10483 bp, 10 predicted proteins | sample NGESurdeep092012_FD_184480 | JGI IMG/M metagenome (GOLD analysis project Ga0207932, IMG submission 184480) | Arctic peat soil microbial communities from Barrow, Alaska - NGEE Surface sample 415-2 deep-092012 (SPAdes) | ecosystem: Environmental > Terrestrial > Soil > Wetlands > Peat ...
CGCCGCCCGGCCCGTCCGTGGGCTCACCATCCGCTGGCACGACCCGAAGGCCACCGCCGCCGAGGGCATCGTGAGCCGGGGCGACCGCCGCATGGGGGCCGTGATCGAGCAGGTGTGGCGCAACGGTGGCACCTTCCAGGAATGGTCGGAGTGCTTCGACCTCCAGTTGTGGACCGACGCCCTCGAGGCGAACGGGATGACCCTGGAGGACGCCGTCTATCGGCACCGCATCGAAGACGAGGTGCTGCCATGGGACCACATCTCTGCCGGCCTCCACCGGGACTTCCTGTGGCAGGACTGGAAGGACGCCCTGGCCGAGTACGGGCTTCCCGACTGCCGGTGGACCCCGTGCTACGACTGCGGGGCCTGCACGGGGTACGGGGTGGAGCACGTGGTGGCCTCGGCGGTGCCCCCGGCGGGCGGCAGCCAGGGCACCGGGCAGGATCTCTCGTCCGGCGGCCAGGTGCCGGTACGATTCCTCTCCAAGGCGCCGTCCGGCGCCGCCCCGGCCGAGTCGTCGGGTGGGAGCACGGCTGAGCTGGTCGGAGAGGGGAGGAGCTGAGGTGCGCATCCGCTTCCGCTTCTCCAAGCTCGGCAAGATCCGCTTCACCAGCCAGCGCGACGTGGCCCGCATGTGGGAGCGGGCCCTGCGGCGGGCCCGCATGCCCCTGGCCTACACCGAGGGCTTCTCACCCCGGCCCCAGCTGAGTTTCGGTCTGGCCCTGCCCACCGGGGCCGAGTCACTGGCCGAGTACGTCGACGTCGCCCTCGACCCCGTGCGGGCCGCGGAGCAGGGCGTGGACGTGGCCACCCTGCCGGCCACCCTCAACGGGCTGCTGCCCGAAGGGATCGAGATCGAGGAGGCGGTCCTGGTGGAGCGGTCGAAGAACTCGCTCCAGCAGATGGTCACCTCCTGCTCGTGGACGATGCGCCTCGTCGGGCCGACCCGCGACGAGTTGGCCGTCTCGGTAGCGGCGCTACTGGCCGCCGACACCGTCATCATCACCCGGGAGCGCAAAGGCCGTGAGGAGCTCGACGACCTCCGGCCGTCGGTGTTGACTCTGACCCTGGCCGACGAGGGCGCCGACCTCGCCGAGGACCCCACCGGTCGCACCGTCGGCCTGGTGGCGGAGCTGTCGACCCAACCCCGCGGGGTGCGCCCCGTCGAGCTGGTCCGGGGTCTCGTCGCCGTAGCGGGCGAACCGGCCGACCCCTTGATCGACGGGCAGGCCGATTCCGGCCGGCCCGGGAGTATCCCGGTCCTCGACCGGGCCTGCAGGACACAACAGTGGATCGAGCGCGACGGGCTCCGTCAGGAGCCGCTCCTCGGCCGGGTCGCCCCGGCCGGGACGGACCGCGCCCAGCACGCCATGGAGCGTGCCTCGTGAACAGTCTCCGAAAGGAATCCGATGTCAGAAGCACCTACCGGGCAGACGCCCGGGGCCTCCGAGGCCCCGAGGTCGGCGAACCCCGCGCCCCCGACCCCAGCCACCGGGGCGCAGGCCCGTCCGCCTGCGGCCCCCGCCGCGCCTAGCGGCCCGACCACCTCCACCACGACCGCCGACGGCGGATCGTCCGGTGGCTCCGGCGGCGAGTCCTCGGGCGGCGAGTCCTCGGGCGAACCGGGCTCGGCCAACCGCCGGCGCCGCGGCTCGCGGGGCGGCCGCGGCCGCAGCCGCACGGGATCGGGAGGCGACGGCGGCGGCCCGCGTGCCGCCGACGATGGCGAGTCGTCCGGCGACGACCGACCCGCCGCACCTCGACCGGCCTCCGTGCCCTCGCTGCCCACGGCCGGCGCCACTGGTGCCATGCCGGCAGCCGCCGCGACCGAGCCGGGCGCCCCGTCCTCCTCCTCTGCCCCGACGGCCCCTGCCGCCCCGGCCGAACGCCCCAAGATCGGGGACACCCGCCCCTCCATCGGCGACACCCGCCCGGCACCTCCCGGTGGCGCGGCCCCGGCCCCGGCGACGCCGACACGGTCGGGCGGCGGACGCAACCGCAACCGGTCCGGGGGCGGCTCCCGCCCGGGCGGCGGGGGAGGGGACCGGACCGGTCCCAAGCCCACCCCGGTCGAGGGCGATGCCGGACGGTCCGCCGGCGGCCAACCCCGTGCCGCCGCTCCGGCGGCCAAGGGCGAGGGTCGGCGCGGCGGGCGCGAACGCCGGGGCAAGGCCGTCGGCCGCTACCAGATCTGCGTCCACGTCCGCCCCGACATGACCCAGATCGCCCTGCTCGAGGGCCGCACCCTGGTCGAGCACTACATCTCCCGGGCCTCCGACGATGCCACCCAGATCGACGGCAACATCTACCGGGGCCGGGTCCAGAACGTCCTGCCCGGCATGGAGGCGGCCTTCATCGACATCGGGACGCCCAAGAACGCGGTGCTCTACCACGGGGACGTCCGTTACGACACCGATGACGTGGAGTCGCCCAAGGGCTCGGGCCAGCCCAGGATCGAACAGCTGCTCAAGCCGGGTCAGACCATCCTGTGCCAGGTCACCAAGAACCCCATCGGGGCCAAGGGTGCCCGGCTGACCCAGGAGGTCTCCCTCCCGGGTCGGTTCGTGGTGCTGGTGCCCAACTCCACCGCCTACGGCATCTCCAAGCGCCTCGACGACGCCGAGCGTAAGCGCCTGCGGAAGATCGTCGACGCCGTGCGGCCCGAGGGCCACGGGCTCATCGTCCGCACGGCCGCGGCGGGGGCCAGCGCCTTGGAGCTCGAGCACGACATCGACCGGCTGGTCGAACAGTGGAACGCCATCGCCGCCGCCTCGTTGAAGGGCCAGGGCGCCGCCCTGCTCTACCGGGAGCCGGCCATCGCCGTGCGCGTCATCCGAGAGGAGTTGAACCGGGAGTACCGGGCCGTCGTCATCGACGACCTGGCCCTCTACGAGCAGGTCCGGGACTACGTGGGAGCGGTCAACCCCGAGCTGGCCGACCGGGTGGAGTACTACGACCCCGAGGCCGAGCAGCTGCCCGTCTTCGAGCGGTTCCACGTCCACGAGCAGCTCCACAAGGCGCTGGACCGCAAGGTCTACCTGCCGTCGGGCGGATCCCTGGTCATCGACCGGACCGAGGCACTGACGGTCATCGACGTGAACACCGGAAAGAACGTCGGCACCACCAACCTGGAGGAGACCGTCTACCGGAACAACCTGGAGGCGGCCGACGAAGTGGCCCGTCAGCTGCGCCTCCGCGACATCGGCGGCATCATCGTCATCGACTTCATCGATATGGAGATCCGGGAGAACCGGGACAAGGTGGGCTCGGCCCTGCGCACCGCCCTGGCCAGGGACAAGACCCGCACGCAGGTCTTCGACATCAGTGAGTTGGGTCTCGTGGAGATGACCCGGAAGCGGGTCTCCGAGGGCCTGATCGAGTCGATGTCGACCACCTGTGCCATCTGCGAGGGCAGGGGAATAGTATTTGACGACCCGGAGCTGTAGGCTGTCATCCCTATGTACGCAGTGATTAAAACCGGAGGCAAGCAGGAGCGAGTGGCCGAGGGCCAGGAGCTCCGCGTGGAACTGCTGGGCCAGGAGCCCGGCACCGAGGTGACCTTCGAGCCCGTCCTCGTCGTCGACGGCGACACCGTCCTGGCCACGCCGGCTCAGTTGGCCGGCGCCACGGTGACCGCCACGATCAAGGGTGAGGAGCTCGGTCCCAAGATCCGCGGCTTCACGTACAAGAACAAGTCGAACCAGAGCACCCGTTGGGGCCACCGCCAGCGGTACTCGACCATCGCCATCACCGGCATCACCGCCGGCTGACCACCCACTCGCCCCACCGGCGCGCCGCTCGGCGCCGCCCGGCGGGATGGCCTGACTACAAGGAGCACAGCAGATGTCCAAGACCAAGGGTGGCGGTTCCACCCGAAACGGACGCGATTCGAACGCCCAGCGCCTCGGCGTGAAGGTCTTCGGCGGCACCGAGGTGCGCACCGGGGCCATCATCGTCCGCCAGCGCGGCACCAAGTTCCACCCCGGACTCAACGTGGGCCTCGGCAAGGACGACACGCTGTTCGCCCTGGCCGACGGGACCGTCCAGTTCGCGAGCCGCAAGGGCCGCAAGCTGGTCGACGTCCTGCCCGGCGCCTGAGCCACCCTCCGTGCCCCCCCGGACCCTCGACTTCGAGGGCTGCGTCAACTTCCGCGATCTCGGGGGCTACCGGACGACCGACGGCCGCATGGTGGCCTGGCGGACGCTGTTCCGGGCCGACGGACTGAACAAGCTCACCGACGCCGACATCGCCCAGATGGCCGACCTCGGCCTCACCACGGTCATCGACCTGCGCACCCGCGACGAGGCCGAGCAGCGGGGGAGCTTCCCGGTCGACCGGGTGCCCGTCTCCTACGTGGGCCTGCCGCTCACCGACGTGCTCCCGGCCACCGAGGACCTGCCCGACTGGGGCGAGGCCGCCTACGTGGCCACCCGGTACGGGGCCATGGTGTCCGAGGGTGGCCCCATGCTCACCTCGGCCATCCACACGCTGGCCACCGGCGCCGCACTGCCCGCTGTCATGCACTGCAGCGCCGGCAAGGACCGCACCGGCGTCCTGTCGGCCCTGCTCCTCGCCTTCCTCGGCGTGCCCGACGAGACCATCGTGACCGACTACGCCCTGTCGGCGGCGGCCATGGGGCGCCTGCTCGAGCGGCTCAAGGCCGAGTACCCCGACGCCGTGGAGGAGGTCGAGCGCTACGCCCCCGCCGTCCTGCACGTCGTGCCCGAGACCATGGAGCAGTTCCTGGCCGAGCTGCGGGCCCAGTACGGCACGTACGAGCTCCTGGCTGAGTCCCTCGGGGTCACCGAGGCCATGGAGACGCTCCGCACCACGGTCCTGGTCGACGCCTGACCGGGCGTCCCGGCCCTCCCCGGACCCACTGTCCCCGCACCCCACCCGGCACCGGCACCTCCGGACGCCTGCAGCACCCGTCGCCCCGTCCCGGGGCCGGGAATCCCCGATCGGTAGGATCGTCCCATGTCCGGCTTCGTCGACGAGGCGCAACTCCATGTGAAGGCCGGCGACGGCGGGGCCGGCGCGGTCGCCATGCGGCGCGAGGCCCACGTCGACAAGGGCGGTCCTGACGGCGGCGACGGCGGTCGGGGCGGAAGCGTCTGGCTGGTGGCCACCACCAACCAGTCGTCACTCCTGCCCTTCCGCGACCACCCCCACCGCGGCGCCGAGAACGGCGCCCACGGCGGTGGCAAGAAGATGCACGGCAAACGGGGCCATGACCTCGAGGTACCGGTCCCGGTCGGAACCCGGGCCCGCAAGGCCGACGGCACCGTCCTGTGCGACCTGACCAACCCGGGCGACCGGTGGCTGGCCGGCGAGGGCGGCCGGGGCGGGCGGGGCAACGCCAGCTTCCTGTCCAACAACCGCCGGGCCCCGACCTTCGCCGAGCAGGGCGAGAAGGGCCACGAGGAGTGGTACGACCTCGAGCTGGCCCTGGTGGCCGACGTGGCCCTGGTGGGCTACCCCAACGTGGGCAAGTCGACCCTGATCTCGCGCATCTCGGCGGCCAAGCCGAAGATCGCCGACTACCCGTTCACCACCCTCGAGCCCCACCTCGGCGTGGTGCGGTCCGACGACGAGACCAACTACACGGTCGCCGACATCCCCGGACTGGTCGAGGGGGCCGCCGAGGGGAAGGGCCTCGGCCACCAGTTCCTCCGCCACATCACCCGGGCCCGGGCACTCGTGGTCCTGGTCGAGCTGGACCCGGTCACCGGGGTGTCCCCGGCCGAGCAGCACCGGGTACTCATCGATGAGCTCCGCCGCTACCAGCCCGACCTGCTGGACCGCCCCCGCCTGGTGGTCGGGTCCAAAGCCGACATGGTGGCCGCCGAGGACCTGCCCGAGACCACGGCCCCCGAGACGTTCGACCGGGGCACGAACGAGGAGGCCGACGACCAGGAGTTCCGTCCCGACCTGGTCATCTCGGCCATCACCGGCCAGGGCATCCCGGCCCTGGTGGGGCGCCTGGCCACCCTGGTCACCCAGGCCCGCACGGCCGAGCCGGAGTCGGACGGCACCATCATCATCCACCGTCCACTTCCCGAGGGCTTTGCCGTCGAGCGGGTGGGGGAGAACGAGTTCGTGGTGTTCGGCAAGGTGGCCGAGCGGGCCGTGGCCCTCAACGACGTGACGACGGACGAGGCGGCCGACTACGTCCAGAGCCGCCTGAAGCGCATCGGCGTGGACCGGGCTCTGGCCAAGGCCGGCGCCCGCGATGGGGACACGGTCCACATCGGCGAGCTGTCCTTCACCTGGTACCGCGACCAGCCCGAATTCACCGGCCAGCCGCAGAGCCGGCGCCGCAAACGTTGATGGCCGACCACGCCGCCCGCACCCTGGTGGTGAAGATCGGCTCGTCCTCGGTCACCACCGCGGACGGCCGGGTGGACACGGCAGCCATCGACAAGCTGGCCGGCGAGGTGGCCCAGGCCCGCGACGCCGGACACCGGGTCGTCGTCGTCACCTCGGGGGCCATCGCCGCCGGGTGGACCAGCCTGTCCGAAGGCCGTCCCCGGCCCAACGACCTCGCCACCCTCCAGGCGGTGGCCGCCGTCGGCCAGCACCTGCTCATGCGGGTGTGGAGCGACGCACTGGCCGCCCACGGGCTGACTGCCGGCCAGGTGCTGCTCGCCCCTCTCGACTTCGTGCACCGCAGCCAGTACCTGCATGCCCGTCAGACCCTCGGACGCCTGCTGGAACTGGGGGTGGTCCCGGTGGTGAATGAGAACGACGCGGTGGCCGACGAGGAGATCCGCTTCGGCGACAACGACCGCCTGGCCGCACTCGTCGCCCACCTGGTCGGTGCCGGCCTGCTGGTCCTGCTGACCGACACCGCCGGACTCCTGACCGGCGACCCCCGCCACGAGGCCGATGCATCGCTGATCGAGGAGGTGGTCGAGATCGACCACGAGCTCGAGGCCATCGCCGGCGGACCGGGCACCGCGGTGGGTAGCGGGGGCATGGGCTCCAAGCTGGCGGCGGCCAAGATCGCCGTGTGGTCGGGTATCGAGGCGGTCATCGCCGATGCCTCCCGGGCCGGGGTACTTGCCTCGGTGGCGGCCGCCACCCCGGGGGTAGGCACCCGGTTCCGCCCCCGTGAGGTGGTGTTGCCGGCGCGCAAACTGTGGATCGCCTTCGCCATCGGCGCCTCGGGCACCATCGTGGTCGACGAGGGGGCCCACCGGGCCCTGGTCGATCGGGGGCGGTCGCTCCTGCCGGCCGGCATCGTGTCGGTCACCGGTGAGTTCGGCATCGACGATGCGGTGGAGATCGTGGGCCCCGACGGCGCGGTGTTCGCCAAGGGGCTGGTCCGTCACTCCGCGGCCTCGCTGGCCGGTTGGGCCGGGCTGCAGACCGAGGACCTGCCCGAGGACGTGTCGGCCGAGGTCGTCCACCGCGACGACCTGGTGGTGCTCGGCTAGCGCCTCCGTCAGCTGACGGTCGTCGTCGTGACCGGACTCGGCGGCGGTAGCACCATCGGACCGTGGCCCGGGCAGTCGACCTGGTCGGGGTGGGTGGAGTAGGCGAGTACGTAGGTGAAGCAGCCGGAGGCCCGCCTCCCCTTGTCGAACTCCGAGGTCGGCTTCACGGACACGTCGATCCGCAGTTCGATGAACCCCTTGCCCACCGTGCCCGAGGCGGCCAGCACGGTGATGGTGTCGTCCGTCCCGTCCCCGATGACGAGCCGCACCGCGTCGGTGGCCCGGGCGGTTTGGGGCTGATTCTCCAGCACCGCGGCCGCATTGGCGGCACGGGTGTGCATGGACGTGGCGGCGTCTGACTGCAGCACCGAGCAGGCGGTCGCGAGCACCACGACCAGTACGGCGACGGTGACGTGGGGGATGACATGTCGGATCGACCGGACCGGTCGGTCCGGGGACGCTGCCTCGCCCCGACCTTCGGGCCGTCCGCCGACGTGCACGAGACCAGTATCGCGCCGGTCGTGCACCCGATGGCCGGGTGGTCGTGCCGGTGCCCCCCGGAGCGCCCACTACGCTTGCTCCGTGCCGTCCGCTGATGCCGCGCCCCTCGTCGACCTGGGTCGACGCGCTGTGGCTGCCGGTCGCGTCCTGGCCAGGTCCTCCTCGGCCGTGCGGGACGACGCCCTGCGTTTCGCCGCCGACCTGATCGAGGAGCGAACCGACCAGATCCTTGCAGCCAACGCCACCGACGTGGCCCGGGCCACCGGCGCCGGGGCCGACGACACGTCGCTCGACCGCCTCCGGCTCGACGCCGACCGGGTGGCCGGTATGGCGGCCGGCCTGCGTGACGTGGCCGGCCTGCCCGACCCGGTGGGTGAGATCGTCGAGGGCTGGGTCCGGCCCAACGGCCTGCGGGTGGAGCGGGTTCGGATCCCGCTCGGGGTCATCGGCATCATCTACGAGAACCGCCCCAACGTCACGAGCGACGCCGCCGGGCTGTGCCTGAAGTCGGGCAACGCCGTCCTGCTCCGGGGCTCGTCGTCGGCCATCTCGTCCAACCTGGTGATCGCCGACGCACTCCGCGACGGTCTGGCCAAGGCCGGCCTGCCGGTCGACGCCGTGGGCCTGGTGGAGGACACCAGCCGCGAGTCGGCCGTGGCCTTCATGCGACTCGAGGGCCTCATCGACTGCCTCATCCCCCGGGGCGGATCGTCGCTCATCGCCTCCATCCAGGAGCACGCCACCGTGCCCTACGTGGTCGATGGCATCGGCAACTGCCACGTCTACGTCGACGCGGCGGCGGACCTCGACATGGCCGAATCCATCGTGGTCAACGCCAAGACCCAGCGGCCGGGGGTGTGCAATGCCGCCGAGTCGCTCGTCGTCCACCGGGCCGTGGCTCGGGAATTCCTGCCCCGGGTCGCCGCCGCCCTCGACGGGGTCGTCCTGCTGGGTGACGAGGCCACGCGGGAGTTCCTGCCCGGCATCGGGGCGGCCACCGAGGACGACTTCGCCGCGGAATTCCTCGGACTGACCCTGTCGATCGCCACCGTCGACGACCTCGACGCCGCCATCGACCACGTCACCCGCTACGGGTCGGGCCACTCCGAGGCCATCGTCACCCGGGACATCGGGGCGGCCGGCCGGTTCACCACCGAGGTGGACGCCGCCGCCGTCGTGGTCAACGCCTCGACCCGCTTCGTGGACGGCGGTGAACTCGGCCTCGGTGCCGAAATCGGCATCTCCACCCAGAAGCTGCACGCCCGGGGCCCGATGGGCCTCCGCGAGCTCACCTCGATCCGCTACGTCGTCACAGGAACAGGCCAGGTACGTACATGACCAGCGACACCACACCCACCGAGCGGGCCCGTGAGGAGATCACCTCCGGGTTTCCGGAGGCCGGAGCCCCCCGGTTCGAGTCGATCGACGCCGTGCGCGCCGGCCTCGCCGGAGTGCAGTACCTGGCCGACGACGGGATCTCGGGCGTCGTCTACCTGGCCGACCGGCTGGCCAAGCCGGTCCTGGTGGAGGGCCCGGCCGGCACCGGCAAGACGGAGCTGGCCAAGTCGGTGGCCCGTCTGACGGGCAGTCGGCTCATCCGCCTGCAGTGCTACGAGGGCCTCGATGAGTCGAAGGCCCTCTACGAGTGGAACTACAAGAAGCAGCTGCTCCGGATCCAGGCCGACTCCGGCCAGTCGTGGCAGCAGCTCGAGGACGACATCTTCAGCGAGGAGTTCCTTCTCACCCGTCCGCTCCTCGAGGCCATCAAGTCCACCGAACCGGTGGTGCTGCTGATCGACGAGATCGACCGGGTCGAGCTCGAGACCGAGGCCCTGCTCCTCGAGATCCTGTCCGAGTACCAGGTGTCGATCCCCGAGCTGGGCACGGTGCGGGCCACCCAGATCCCGCTCGTCTTCCTCACCTCCAACAACACCCGGGAGCTGTCGGAAGCGCTGAAGCGCCGCTGCCTCTACCTGCACATCGACTACCCGCAGTTGGAGCGGGAGCGGCAGATCATCGAGACCCGGGTGCCGGGCATCAGCCAGGCCCTGGCCGACCAGGTGGCCCGCATCGTGCGGTCCATCCGCTCACTCGACCTGAAGAAGGCCCCCTCCGTGTCCGAAACCCTGGACTGGGCCCGCACGCTGGTGGTCCTCGGTGTGGAGTCGATCGACGCCGAGCAGGCCAAGGACACCCTGCACATCCTGCTCAAGTACCGCTCGGACATCGACCGGGCGGCCAAGGAGCTGGCCGGCCTGGACACCACGGGCTGAGTCGGGGCCCACGTGCTGGACCTCCTGACCGGTTTCGTCGCCGAACTGCGTGCCGCCGGCATCCCGGTGTCGCTCACCGAGCACCTCGACGCGGCCGAGCCCGTAGGTCCAACGTCCACTTGCCGGCCTCGAGGCGATGCCGATAGCCGCAATCGCGAGAGCGAGCGCGAAGATGTCGGTGAGCATGTGACCGGCGTCGGCCAGGAGCGCAAGCGAGCTGGCGACGATTCCGAAGGCGATCTCGATCACCATCACTCCCGCCAGGAGCG
>Ga0207932_1000861_pt1 | contig 10479 bp, 7 predicted proteins | sample NGESurdeep092012_FD_184480 | JGI IMG/M metagenome (GOLD analysis project Ga0207932, IMG submission 184480) | Arctic peat soil microbial communities from Barrow, Alaska - NGEE Surface sample 415-2 deep-092012 (SPAdes) | ecosystem: Environmental > Terrestrial > Soil > Wetlands > Peat ...
GGATCCGCGTGCGTTCCGCGTCGAGTTGACCCATCAGCTCTGATGGACAATACCCCGACATTTCTGCCGGGCATGCACGTTCTCTTCGGCCGTGCTGAATTCAAATGCAGGACGTTCGCGCTTTTGCGTGGTGTCATGCTGTTTATTATCACAGCGCTGGCCGTCACATCACCGGCATCGGCAGCCGAAGAAAATCCGATCGCTGTTATCTATCCCGATATCGGTGAGCCATATCGGCAAATATTCACCGAAATAATCTCGGGCATAGAAGACAAGGTCGGCGCACCGGTAGCGAATTATCCGGTGCACTCAGGCACGGATATCGGTACGCTGAAAACCAGTCTGAACCGCCATAATATCAAGGTGGTCATTGCCCTGGGTCGGCAGGGCATGCAAACTGCGGAGCAGTTGAACAACGCCATTGGCATGGTGGTGGGCGGCGTGTTGACAGTGCCGGAGAACGAGGTGCGCGGACTACCGGTGATCAGCCTGACGCCCGATCCCGCGCTGTTGTTCGCCCGCATGAAGGCACTGATGCCTTCAATGAAGCGCGTGTTCGTTGTCTATGACCCCGGCTTCAATGGTTGGCTGATGAAATTGGCCGAATCATCCGCTCGTGCCCAGGGACTGGAATTGGTGACTTACAAGGCGCAGGACCTGCGCAAGGCGGTCGGATATTACCAGCAAATTTTCTCCGAAGCAGACGGCCGCAGCGATGCGTTGTGGTTGCCGCAAGATCCCACTACGGTGGAGGATAGTTCGATTCTGCCTTTGGTGCTTCAGGAATCGTGGAATAATGATCTTGCCGTATTTTCCAGCAATTTTGGCTACGTCCGGCGCGGGGTGCTGTTTTCGCTTTATCCTGACAATAAGGCGATGGGAAAGAGTCTTGCCGGTCTGGCGCAGGAGATGTTGATATCGGGCGGAATTGAAAAGCATGGTCTGATGCCGCTGCGCGATGTGCAAAGTGCCGTCAATTCGCGTACTGCCAAGCACTTGAGGATCAATACAAACCGTTTTCAGAGTTTCGACAAGGTATTCCCCGAGCAATAAATTGAAATATCCATGAAGAAGATTCTCAACAAATTTCTGCAGAACCTGACTTTCAGGCACCAGCTTGGCATCATGATCACGCTCGGGATTCTGTTGCTGGCGTTATGTTCCTCGCTGGTGGGCTCGTGGCAGAGCAACGAGCGGGTACGTGCCAACCTGTTGGAACAGGGTCAGCACATAACCGAGAATCTGGCCCGCCAGAGCGCCTTGGCGCTGATTTACGCATCGGCTGATAATGCCGACGGGGCTGTGAAAGCCACCATGGCTTTTCCCGGCGTGATCGGTGTGGAAATCCGCGATGCCAACCGTCACGCATTGTTGACACGCGGCAGCACCGGTTTTGGCGAATTTAACACTGCACTCCGTCCTGCCAATTCGCCGGCTAGCGCAGTCCTGGATCAGGAAAACGGGAATGCCTGGCGCTTTGTGGCGCCGGTATATACGCAACCTTCCGCCGAATCACCTTTCAATGTGCAGACGGCCCAGCCCGAGTTGCTCGGTTATGTTTCGGTGGTGATGAGCAAGGAGGCGCTTGCCCGGACAACGACCGACATTTTTATCGTCAACATGGCCACATCGTTTTCCTTCGCGCTGCTGTTCCTGTTCATGACCCGCATTCTGACCAATCGCATGACGCGACCGCTTAACCAGCTGTCGGACAGCATGGGGCGCGCGAAGGCTGGCGAATCGGAAGTGCGAGCCGTGCTCACCGGACCCAAGGATATCGCCGATATGGCCCATGCCTTCAACAGCATGATGGCGGTGCTGGAAGAGCGCGAAGCGGCTTTGAGCGTTGCCGCGATTGCATTCGAGATCGAGGAAGGCATGATCGTGACTGACAGCGACGGGATGATCCTCAGGGTCAACCGTGTTTTCACGATACTGTCCGGCTACAGCGCCGAGGAAGCAATCGGCAAGAATTTGAGCATGATCAAGTCTGATCGCGATGATGCCGGGTTCTACCCGCGTATGCTGGAAGTTCTGCATCGCGACAATTATTGGCAGGGTGAAATCTGGAACCGCCGCAAGAACGGGGAAAGCTACCCGGAATGGCTGACCATTACCGCCGTTGTCGGCAAAGACGGCAGTATCACGAATTATATTTGCGCGTTTTTTGACATCACCGAACGCAAACAGGCCGAAGAAAAGATCCACAACCTGGCTTTTTATGACCCGCTCTGTCAATTGCCCAACCGGCGGCTGCTGTTTGACCGCCTTCATCAGGCAGTCGCAACCAGCGCGCGCACCAAGAGTTGTGCAGGTCTGTTGTTCATCGATCTCGATAATTTCAAGATATTGAATGACACCAGAGGACACGATATCGGCGATATGCTGTTGATCGAGGTGGGCCAACGGCTGCGCGCTTGCATACGCGAGAGTGATACGCTGGCGCGTTTGGGCGGGGATGAGTTCGTGGTGTTATTGGAGGGGTTGAGCACAGACAGAAGCGAGGCTGCGATGCAGGCGCGGGAGGTGGGCGAAAAAATGCTCAACGACATTCACCTGCCCTACATGCTCGATAATGTCGAGCATTACAGCACGGCAAGCATAGGCGTATCCCTGTTCATCAATTACCGGCAGAATCTTGATGATCTGCTCAAGCAGGCCGACACGGCGATGTATGCGGCAAAAAAGGCCGGGCGCAACACCCTGCGCTTCTTTGATCCGGCAATGCAGGAGGCGCTGGAAATGCGCAGCCAGCTTGAAGTCGCAATTCGGAAATCGTTGCCAAGACATGAGTTCAAGCTTTTCTACCAGGTGCAGGTCGATAGCCAGCTTCGCCCGATTGGTGCCGAGGCACTCATACGCTGGGATCACCCGGAACAGGGCCTGATCTTCCCGGACAAATTCATCCCTATCGCGGAAGATACCGGGCTGATATTGCCGCTGGGCCAGTGGGTCTTGCAGACGGCTTGTGCGCAAATCAAGGAATGGGAGAACAATCCGCTTACCCGCGAATTGACTTTGGCGGTCAACGTCAGTGCGAGGCAGTTCCGCCAGCCGGATTTTGTAAAACAGGTGAGCGACATAATCGCGCAAAGCCTGATTAATCCCGCCCGCTTCAAGATTGAGCTGACCGAGAGCACGGTGCTCGATAACGTCGCTGACACGATCACCAAGATGCACGCATTGAAAAAAATCGGTGTGAGTTTCTCGATGGATGATTTCGGCACGGGATATTCTTCGCTGGCATATCTGACCCAATTGCCACTCGACCAATTGAAGATCGACAAGTCATTCGTTCACAACATCGGAACAAAATCCACTGATGCGACGATCATTCAAACCATTATCGGCATGGCCCATAATCTGGGCATTGAGGTGATTGCCGAAGGCGTGGAAACCTATGCACAGCGGGATTTTCTTGCGGAAGCCGGATGCAGGCTCTACCAGGGATATCTGTTCGGCCGTCCCGTCCCGTTGAAGGCATTTACCGCCTCGCTGACCTAACCGGAACTGCAAGATTGCATCGTGAACTTTTGCGCTGATGAATGCGCGGTTCAATCTGATGAATCAACGCTGCGGGCAGAAAAAATTGAAGTTATTCCGTGAGGCTGGCACGTGCCCGCGCGATTGCAGCCTCGACTTGCTGCGGCGCAGTTCCGCCGATGTGGTTGCGGCTGGCGAGTGAACCTTCCAGCGACAAAACCTGGTACACATCCTCGCCGATATGCGTTGAAAACTGCTGCAACTCGGCAAGGCTGATGGCGCTCAAATCGCAGCCGCGCTGTTCGGCGAAGCGCACCGCGACAGCCACGGTTTCATGGGCATCGCGGAACGGCACGCCCTTTTTGACCAGATAGTCGGCCAGATCGGTAGCGGTGGCGTAGCCCTGCAAGGCCGCATTGCGCATGGCTTCCGGCCGGACCTTTATGCCGGCAATCATGTCGGCGTAGATGCGTAAAGTCTGCGTCAGCGTTTCCACCGTGTCGAACAGCGGTTCCTTGTCTTCCTGGTTGTCCTTGTTGTAAGCAAGGGGCTGGCCCTTCATCAGCGTGAGCAGGGCGACCAGGTGACCGTTCACGCGCCCGGTCTTGCCGCGCACCAGTTCCGGCACATCGGGATTCTTTTTTTGCGGCATGATGGACGAGCCGGTGCAGAAGCGGTCGGCGATGTCGATGAAACCGAAACGCGGGCTCATCCACAGTATCAGTTCTTCGGAGAAGCGCGACAGATGCGTCATGACCAGCGCGGCACAGGCGGTGAATTCGATGGCGAAGTCGCGATCTGAAACCGCATCCAGCGAGTTTTCACACACGCCGTCAAAGCCGAGCAGCTCCGCGACGTACTCGCGCTTGATCGGATAGCTGGTTCCGGCCAGCGCTGCCGCGCCCAGCGGAAGGCGGTTCACGCGCTTGCGGCAATCCCGCAGACGTTCCGCATCGCGTTTGAGCATTTCGAAATAGGCCATCAGGTGATGCGCGAAGCTGATCGGCTGTGCGACCTGCAAATGGGTGAAGCCGGGCATGATGGTGTGGGTATGCTGCCCGGCAAGATCGAGCAGCGCGCTTTGCAACGCCTTGATCAGCCCGAGCAGCTCATCTACCGCATGGCGCAAGTACAGCCTGATATCTGTCGCAACCTGATCGTTGCGCGAACGTCCGGTGTGCAGCCGTTTCCCGGCATCACCGACCAACGTGGTGAGACGCTTCTCGATGTTGAGGTGCACGTCTTCCAGATCCAGCGACCAGACGAATTCGCCGCTGATGATTTCATTTTCGATTTGCGCAAGGCCGCGCTTGATGTCGTTCAGGTCAGGCGTGGCGATGATGCCGCAGGCCGCCAGCATTTGCGCATGCGCCAGCGATCCCTGAATGTCGAACATGGCGAGCTTGTGGTCGAAGCCAACCGATGCGGTGTAGCGCTTCACCAATTCTGCCACCGGTTCCGCGAATCGTCCCGACCAGGTATCTTTGTCTTGCATTGCCGCCCCCACTTGTCCCAAAATGAAGCATCGAAAACCCAATGCTTTCCCGCTATGAATAAGGCGCCCAGTATAAGACAAAATGCCAGGCAGGATGGATTGCCGAACTTTCGCAATCTTGGCACCCTGTTGCGCATTCTGATAATCAGTAACGGCCTGGCATTGATGCAGGCAATACTGCTGGCGAACAGCTGGACGGGCGTGGCGCAGCATATGATGCAGATCAACACGCTGCTGACACCGGTGCTGTTCTCCAGTCTGTTGCTGCTATGGGCTGGACAACCGTGGCTAAACCGGATTGCCTACCGTCGCGGCATGGTGGCGGTGACTGGACTGGTGGTTATATTGACACTGTCCATTTATTATTTCGGCGGGGAGTTATACCGTCCGCCCGAGAGCGCTGACAGCTATTTCGACTTGATGCGTTGCGGGTTGCTCAGTGCGGTGGTGTGCGGTATTTTGCTGCTGTATTTCCGGCTGCGCTCGAGGGTGTTGTCGCGAGCCTTGAGCGATGCCCGTTTGCAGGTATTACGTGCGCGCATCCGTCCGCATTTTCTGTTCAATACGATCAATGCCGTGCTTGGTATCGTGCGTGCCCAACCCAAACAGGCGGAAACCGCGCTGGAAGACATGGCTGATTTGTTTCGCATGGCGATGTCGGATGCCCATGATCTCGTGCCGCTGGGCCGGGAAATTCAGCTGAGCAAACAATATCTGGCGTTGGAGCAAATGCGGATGGGTGACCGGTTGCGCGTGGATTGGCAAATTCGGGACGTTCCTGATGACGTGCTGATTCCGCCACTGTTGTTGCAACCCTTGTTGGAAAATGCCGTTTATCATGGCATAGAGCCATTGTCCCAGGGTGGCAGCATCAATGTCGCGTTGCGCCGCAACGGCGATCGATTGCATCTCATGGTGGAAAATCCCTGCCCGGTTCGCGCCGGTGTGCCGCATCAAGGTAACCTGGTCGCATTGCGCAACATCCGCGAACGGCTGGACCTGCTTTTTGATGTCGAGGCGAGCTATCAGGTCGAAAGCGGCAAGGACTTCTATCGTGTGGAAATCATTTTTCCGTATGTGTCCCGTGTAAAGGAGCGACTATCACCATGAACGACATCGAGCTGGCTTTGCGTGTTTTTATTGTGGATGACGAACCCCCGGCACGCAATCGGCTGCGCGATCTGCTGAACGATTGCAGCGAACAGCTGGCCCTGGAGGTGGTGGGCGAAGCGGGCAATGGCTGGGAAGCATTGGACAAACTCGCGGAGATCACTGCCGATGTGGTGTTGCTGGATATCCGCATGCCGCAGATGGACGGCATCGAACTCGCACAACACCTGAACAAACTGCCCAAGCCGCCGGCGGTCATTTTCACCACCGCTTACGATGCATATGCAATCAAGGCATTCGATCTGCGCGTGATCGATTATTTGCTCAAGCCGATACGTTTGGGGCGGCTGTTCGAGGCGCTGAACCGGGCGCGTGTAGCGGTGCCGGTGCAAACCGAAGTGTTGCGCGAACTGTTGTCGGAGCCGCGCAAAAATCTATCCATCCACGAGCGCGGCAAAATCCACCTGATACCCATCGAGCAAGTGCTGTATCTGCGCGCCGAATTGAAATACATCACGGTGCGCACCGCCGAACGTGAATATCTGATCGAAGAATCGCTCAGCGCACTGGAAAAGGAATTCGCCACGCACCTCGTGCGCATCCACCGCAATAGCCTGATCGCGAAGGATGCGATAGCGGGCTTTGAAAAGGGCGGCGACGAAGGTGAAAGCGGCTGGATGGTAAAGTTGAAGGGCCTGGACGAACTGCTCGCAATCAGCCGCCGACAACAGCATATCGTCAAGGAATTCAGCCGAGCCTGATCATGCCAGGAGAAAGACGAAGGCTTGTATCTTGCACCGCCGCACCCCGTTTGTTGTCTTTCATGAATCTCTCTGAATAACGGATTTCCAGGCAAGCAGTTTTTGCCCGTACGTTATTCCAGCATTGGCCGGGCTGGTTGAAGGCAGCCGCTGATATTGCAGCGGGACCGACTTGAGCGAAGGATGGACGTACTTCATGTAACACTGCTCGGCTTTGACCCCGTTGAAGAATACGCGTGCGATATCCGGATGCCTCAAGAAGAAGGACTTGAAATCATTGGGGGTTGCCGAGTCCGCTTCAATGCGGGAATCGAGACTGCCTGTGCGGACGCATGAACCGAGTACGTCCCATAACGCGATTCCGGAACAGCGCAGAATTTTCAGCCGGTCCTGGTAGGGAAGGCCGGGATGAGCGCCAATGAGTTCGCCCACGATGGTCCAGAAAACGTTTCTCGGATGGGCATAGTACTCGCCTGCTGCAAGAGAGGCCTTTCCCGGCATGCTGCCCAGGATAAGCACTGTTGCGGAAGGGTCTTCGATCGGGGCGAAACAGTGAACGCGCGGCATACGGGGTCAAGGGGGCGGAGGTGAATCGATTCCGCGCTCCGATGGCTCTCCCGTATCCTGTGCGGGATTTAGTTGGCGGTACTCTTTTGTTGGGGCTTTGTGGTCTTGGACCTGGTTTTGGCATTGGCGGCTTGCGCTTCGACCAGCGATTTATTCTGTTCTTCCAATTGCGCGACCTGATCGCTCAGAGCTTTGAGCTGCGCATCTTTTGCGGAAAGTTGTGCGCTTTTATCGGAGATCTGCGCATTGGCCTGCTGCAGGGCGTCATTAGCATTTTTCAGGCTTGCCTCCAGGGTCTTGATCTGGCCGTTTACAGCCCCGATTGCCTGGCTGGATTTCTGCTGACCTTGCACGATTTTACCGGCGATCTGCGCCAGTTCTTCAGCCTGCCTGTCTATGGGCTGATCACGCACATCCTTGTGGCCCAAGGCGGTGGAAATATCGAGTAAGCGTTTTTCTTCCTCCAGCACAATAGGTTCAATGGATTTCTTGATTTGGTTCTGCAGAGCCACCACGCGCTCGTTCACATAGCGCGCATGGTTCGCAGCAAACAATGCGTCCGCCCCGGCGTGTTGCACCGACTCTTTATCATGCGGAGCCTGGGAGATCCGGTTCCCGGCATCCTGGTATACACGCAGCGCTTCGGCAAACGTGGCGGGTGCCTGCTTCTCGCCATCCTTGCTCTGTGTATCCTCGTTGATTACTTCGCTATCATGCAGCGCGATATATTGGATAGTCTTGACATCCAGCGCCTGCATCATCTTGACCAGCTCAATCTTGTCCTTGTCAAGATTGTCAGCCTTCTCAAGTTCCACCTTTTCAATCAAGTCAGAAAGATCGCTGATGGATTTATCATATTCCTTGGGGAAAACCTTGGCGACATTATCCTTGTCCAGCTGGTCTTTCATCGCGAGTTCGTTGACCAGGCGGCTCTGCACGATGGCCATCATGGTTTGCCCCTTATCGAGGATGGCGTCAGCCTTGGCGATGTTGCCGATCAACTCGTCCTTTGGTTGTTTTTCAGGTGATTTCTGGGCGTCGCTCAGAATCTCGGAGGCTCCGCGAAAATAATCGGGCGCAAAAAACGGCATGTTGGCAGCCTTCGCATCGTTAAGGCGCTTTTCAAGCGCGGCAACGGCATCGGCAGCCGAGAGAGTGCCATACTTGGCCAATTCCGCATCAGAAACCTTGACGGTTTTACCAACGTCGGCCGCGCAGCCCGCCAGTAGCAAACTGAGCAAGCCGCCGAAAATATATACCCAAGCATGATGTTTTCGCGCGTGCATAGTGCTGCCCCTATTGAAAGTATCCGCCATAAAATTGCTCCTAATGGGAGGTAAACAACGATTTCTGCTTTTCCATGAAAATCGGGTCAGACTACCCATACTCGCCAATCCAAGATTGGCCGGCAGTTTCCCTACAAAGCGCTGTAGTGTCAATATGCCGAATGAGCTATTTGTGTTGCGCAGCGAGGTAGCAAGATCAATGTGCTGAACCAGCGAGGTTGGCTCAGCATCATTTAAGGTACAGGCGATGATTTGTTGTCGTTCGCCACAATGGTCTTGTCCACGCTGTAATAGCGTTTGCGGTTGGTGTTGACGGAGGGCAAATAATTTCTGGTTTCTGCATAAGGCAGTTTTTCGTGCAACGTCTGAAATACCTGTGATGGGCTGAGACTGTTGATCCGCTGCAAGCCGTCCGCAAATCGTTGCTTGCCTTTCGCGTCAGTAAAGGCTCGCATCACATTGCTGGGGCCGGTGTTGTAGGCAGAAATGACGCAGTAATCACGCGATGTCCGGTCGTCCACTCCATCCAGCTGGTCATAGGTAAGCACACTCAGATAGGCGGCACCCAGTTCGATGTTGTTGTCGGCGTCGAACAGATAATCCGGAGAGGGTGCGAGGTCCTGATTTTTGGCGCGGCGGTATGCTTCGCGGCCGCCGCTGGTCGGAACCAGTTGCATCAGCCCGTAAGCCGGGGCACCGCTGACCGCAAGCGGGTTGAAACTGCTCTCGGTGCGTATGACGCCCAGTACCAGACTGGGGCTGACGTTATACTGTTTTGCATATTTGCGTACGGTTTGAAGATACTTCTGCGCCTTTTGATCCTCGAAGTTCGCCACCATCCTGATAACGACGTAGCGCACCGACTTTTCGCCGCTATCGGTTTGTATCTTGCGCGTCCTGGCCTGAGCCAGCATTTTGTCGGCAAAGCTGGCAGCCGATTCCGGGGTGTTGATCTCCTGGCCTGCGTCGTTCAATACCAGTCCCAGCAAAAACGGGTTGCTTTTGCCGCTCAAATTGACGGCCCTGTCGGAAAACACATCCACCGATGCCGGGTCATCCGGTGTGAGCAGCGTGGTGACGATGGCATTTTTCAGACTCGCGTCGGCATTCTTGTCCAGCGTTTCCACGCTGATCTCGCCGCGCTCAAAATCCACGATGGCACGGCTCCTGTATTGCTGGTTGTATTTGACGTAGGTTTTTCGTTCCGGCAGCCGCGTTTCCTTGGTTCCCCAGTTCTTTTTCACATTTCCGGACAGGGCTGCCATCAGCCTGTCGAAATCCCGCTTTGCAACGCGCAAGTCACTGGCCAGTTGCGCGGGGTCGCGTTTCCACTGGTCGCGCTTGTGTTCGAGGAGTGTTTTTGTTGCGGCTTTGGGGTCGCTGCTGGAAGCGATTTTGGCGATGTTTTTTGCGCTGCTGCTGTTTGCGATATCCAGCAGGCTATCCAGTTTCACGCTTCCGTTCTGCGAAGCGCAGGAAGACAGGAAAACAGCAAGCAATGCAAGCAGGGCATTTTTTGTCATGACTCACCTCATTTGCAGGCAACCTCAGCGGGACAAGATTGCCCGGGCAGGTTTGCAGGGTAACAATATTATCCGCTGTTGCGCAAACCGGTGGCGATACCGTTGATGGTGAGATGTATCGCGCGCTTTACCAGTATGTCATTGTCTCCGGCGCGATGGCGCTGCAACAGCGCGACCTGCAAATGGTTGAGCGGATCAATGTAGGGCGTGCGGGTCTGCAGACTGCGCGCGAATGTCGGGTTGTCCTGCAATAG
>Ga0207932_1000863_pt1 | contig 10461 bp, 12 predicted proteins | sample NGESurdeep092012_FD_184480 | JGI IMG/M metagenome (GOLD analysis project Ga0207932, IMG submission 184480) | Arctic peat soil microbial communities from Barrow, Alaska - NGEE Surface sample 415-2 deep-092012 (SPAdes) | ecosystem: Environmental > Terrestrial > Soil > Wetlands > Peat ...
CGCCATACGCCTTTCAGGGCCTCGGAGAGGAAGGCCTGAAGATTCTCGCGGCGGCGCGAGAGGCCACATCTCTTCCCGTCGTCACGGAAGTTCTCGACACCGCGCACGTCGAAATCGTGGCGCATTACGCGGACTGCCTCCAGATCGGCGCCCGCAACATGCAGAACTTCGAGCTCCTGAAGAAGGCCGGGAAGACGGGGAAACCCGTTCTCCTGAAGCGCGGCATGTCGGCCACGCTGGAGGAGTTCCTGCTCGCGGCCGAGTACGTCCTCGCAGAAGGAAACCCCGGCGTGATCCTCTGCGAACGCGGCATCCGCACTTTCACCGACTTCACGCGCAACACGCTGGACCTTTCGGTCGTCCCTGCCGTCAAGCGCCTCTCGCACCTGCCGATCGTCGTCGATCCGTCGCACGGCACGGGCCGCCGCGAGAAGGTCCTGCCCATGTCGCGCGCTTCCATCGCCGCCGGCGCCGACGGCATCGTGGTCGAGGTCCACCACAAGCCCGCTGAAGCGCTCTCGGACGGCCCGCAGGCGCTCACGCCCGACATGTTCGGCGAGCTGATGGCTAAGATTCGCCCGATCGCGGCAGCGGTCGGGAGAACGACGTGAGCGGCGCCAACCCGGGCGCAATCCTCGTCCTCGAAGACGGCCGGCGTTTTTCGGGGCGGGCGGTCGGGGCGAGAGGAACGACCTTCGGCGAGGTCGTCTTCAACACGGGAATGTCGGGCTATCAGGAGACGCTGACCGATCCCTCCTATCGCGGGCAGATCGTCGTGATGACCGCCGCGCACATCGGAAATTACGGCCTCAACGGCACGGACGTCGAGTCCTCGCGGATCCAGGTCGCGGGTTTCGCCGCGCGCCACTTTCCGGACCGCTTCTCGAACCAGCGGGGCCAGCAGGCGATCGGCGAGGGACTTCGCGGGGGCGGGGTCGTGGGAATCGACGGGTTCGACGCGCGCGCCCTCGTGCGGCACCTCCGGAGCCGCGGCGTCATGCGGGGGGCGATCTCCACGGAGGCGGCGTCCGAGACCGATGCGGCCGCGCTCGTCGAGAAGGTCAAGGAGCAGCCCACGATGGCCGGAGCCGCTCTCGCCCTCACGGTCGGAACCCCGAAGCGCTTCGGCTATCCGCTTCCCGCCGGCGTCGAGCGAAAGGCGCGCGTCGCCGCGGTCGATTACGGCATCAAGACGAACATCCTCCGGATGCTCGCCGCGCGCGGCCTCGAGCCCGAGGTCTTTCCGGCGGCCGCGACGGCCGAGGAGCTCCTCGAGGGCGGGTTCGACGGGTTCTTCCTGTCGAACGGGCCGGGCGATCCCGACGCGTTGCCGGGATGCGTCGCGACGGTGAAGCGTCTCGTCGAGTCCGGCAAGCCGGTGTTCGGAATCTGCCTCGGGCAGCAGCTCCTCGGCCTCGCCCTCGGGGGCACGACCTACAAGCTCAAGTTCGGCCACCGGGGCGCAAACCACCCGGTGAAAAACCTCAAGACGGGCCACGTCGCGATCACGTCGCAGAACCACGGCTTCTCCGTGGCGGCCGACTCGCTGCCGAAGAACGTCGAAGTCACGCACCTGAACCTCAACGACGGCACCTGCGAGGGCTTCCGGCTCACGGACAAGCCCGTCTTCGCGGTCCAGTACCACCCGGAGTCCGCCCCCGGCCCGCACGACTCCGGTGCGCTCTTCGACGAGTTCGTCGGCCTCGTGACCTCCCGCATCTAAGTCGAACGCCGCTCCGATACGTCTCTTTCAAGGAACGGGATTCTCATTTCCATAGGAGGGCCCATGAAGACAGGAATTAGTGTGTTTCTCGCAGGTTTCGTCCTCGCCGCCGGAGTCGCGGCCGTGGCGCCGCGGGCCGTCGCCGCCGAAGGAAAGGCTGAAGGCAAGCTCACTGTGGCCGGCAAGTCGACGGTCGTGAAATACGCCTATGCCTCCGCCGGGCCGGGTTTCTTCGACAAGACGAAGGAAGACGTCACCGTGATCGTCAGCGACGTGCCGCTCGACGCGAAGGCGCTCGAGGATGAGTTCGAGCGCATGAAAATGGCCGACGCGGGAAAGCTTCACGCGTTCGAGATCACCTTCGGTGCGGATGCGACGCCCATCTCCACGTCTTTCCGGCACAACGGATTCACAAAGGCGAGCCCGAGCGGCCTCTCCAGCGAGGACGTCTTCGTGAAGAAGGTCTTCGATGCCAAGACGATCGAAGGGAGCTACAAGAGCGCGAAGCCGCACGAATTCTTCGGGACCACGTACTCGTTCGACGTCACGTTCAAGGCAGAAATCACCCGCAAGGCGAAGCCCGTGCCGCCCGTGCCGCCGACAGCAGCGGAGACGGCGGCCGCCCAGAAGAGCCCGCAGGCGAAGGTGTACGCGGACTTCCTCGAGGCCGTGCAGAAGGAGGACCTCGGGGCGCTTCGGAAGCTCTTCACGAAAGAGCAGGCCAAGAACCTCGACGATCCGGACGCGAAGCAGATGGTGAAGATGATCAAGATGATGTCCGCGACGGACATCCGGGTCCTTAAGGTCGTCGAGAAGGGCGACACCGCCGACCTGACCGTGAGCGGCAAGCAGGACGGCAAAGCCCAGAACGGCGTCGTCCACATGGCCAAGGAAGGTGGCGCGTGGAAGGTGCAGCGGGAGGAGTGGAAGGACTAGGGATCGGCGGCGAGGACGGCGCGCCGTAACATCGAGGCTCGTGAACGTTCCCGCCTTCCTCGCGAAGCGGTTTCTGCTCGGCAGCCGGCGCGGGCTGCCAAAGACGGTTTCGCTTCTCGCCCTCTTCGGCGTCGCGCTGGGAGCCGCATCGCTCGTCGTCGCGATGGGGCTCATGTCGGGCTACCGGCACGATCTCGCCGAGAAGCTCGCGGGGACGAGCGCGGAAGTGATCGCCATGCCCGAGCCCGGCGCAAACGTGGAAGAGCAGCGTTCGGCGTTGCGCGCCCTCCCGAACGTGGCCGCGGTCGCCCGCACGGCGTTCGCCCCGGCGCTCTTGCTTTCATCACGAACGCCCGACGGCGTCGACGCCCTCGTGAAGGCGCTCGAGCTGCCCGACGGCCTCACGACCACGCGGCTGCTCGGCGCTGTTCCCGGCCTCGCGAAGTCTTTCGCGGACCTCGAAGCAAAGGGCGAGACGCCCGTCCTCCTCGGAGCGGGGCTCGCGAAGAGGCTCGGCATATCCGCGGGCGGAGCGATCGTCCTCGAGACCTCGTCAGCCGCGCTCGCGGCAGGCCTCGCCGTTCCGGCGCGAACTCCGCTCGCGGTGGCCGCAGTCGTCGAGACCGGGTTCTCCGAGGTGGATGACGGCTGGGCGGTGGTTCCGCTGGCCGTCTTCGAGAAGCTCGCGCCCCCGGGCGCGCGGCAGGGCGTCTGGGAAATGAAGCTCGTGAAGGCCTCCGCCTCGGCGGAGACCGTCGCCGCCGCGCGAAAGCTCCTCGGCGAAGGCGCGACCGTCCTCGACTGGAAGGTCCTGAACCGCGACCTCTTCGAGGCGCTCGCCGTGCAGCAGACGCTCCTCTTCATCGTCCTGACGCTCATCGTGGCCGTGGCCGCGGGCACGGTCGTGTCGTCCCTCGTCGTTCTCCTCGCCGAGAAGACGCGGGACGTGGGCGTTCTCGCCGCGCTCGGCGCGCCGCCCGCGCTCGTAGCCCGTACGTTTCGCCTGTCGGGGATGCTGCTAGGCGGGAGCGGCCTCGTCCTCGGCGTCGTCTTCGGGCTCGCCGTTTGTTTTCTCCTGACGGTTTTCCACGTCGTGCGCTTTCCGCCCGAGATCGCGAAGGTCTACTACCTCACGTGGATGCCGTTCCGGCCCGAGCCGCTCCACGTGCTCGGAATCCTCGGCGTCGGCCTCCTCCTCATCCTTGGGGCGTCGCTGCTTCCCGCGCGCCGCGCCGCTCGGATGAACCCCTCGGAGGCCCTCCGATACGAGTGAGGCCGGACGCCGGCCAGCCCGCGATCAGACCGTTCCTTCGAGCGTAGACTTCGTGAGATGAAATCCGTCGTGGGACCGGTGGTCCTCGCCGCCGACCACGGCGGTTTCGCGCTGAAGGAAGCGATCAAGCGACACCTGAGGGTCGAGGGCGTCGACGTCCTCGATGTCGGAACGAGTTCGACCGAGCCGTGCGATTACCCGGTTTTTGCGCGCGCCGCCGGCGAGGCCGTCGCCTCGGGGCAGGCCTGGCGGGGCATCGTCGTCGACGGCGCGGGCATCGGGTCCTGCATGGTCGCCAACAAGATCCCCGGGGTCCGCGCGGCCATGGCCTTCGACCTGGCCACCGCGAAGAACGCCCGCGAGCACAACGACGCCAACGTCCTGACGCTTGGCGCCGGCTACCTCGCCGAGGAACTCGCGCTCGGAATCGTCGACGTCTTCCTGTCCACCGACTGCACCGTGGAGCGCCACAGACGCCGAGTCGCTATGATCGATGCCATCGATAAGAGCCGCGGAAACACGCCGGAGAATCCGCGCGGTCCGCTGAGTTCGAGGAGTTCGCCGTCCATGGCCTCACCCGACTTCGATTCGCTCGTCGGCCGGATCACCCAGATCCTGACCTCGAATCCCTCGCTCCTCGTCCAGCCGACGTGCGGGGGGTCGATGGTGGGAGGCGACGCCTGCGCCGGCTGCCCCATCGGCGGCCACTGCGCGACCCGTTGTGCCGACACCGTTCGTTCGATGATCGCCTGCGTGGGGCCGGGGTGCCGGGTGTCGGGCGCACCGGGAGGCGGCGAGGTGCCCAAGGACCTGGCCGGCTTCATCGACCACACGCTTCTTCGCGCCGACGCTACCTATTCGGACATCGACAAGCTGTGCGACGAGGCCGCCCAGTTCGGCTTCGCGTCGGTGTGCGTCAATCCGGTCTTCGTCAAGCGCTGCGCCGCCCGCCTCTCCGGCAGCTCCCCGGTCGTCTGCACGGTGGTGGGCTTTCCGCTCGGGGCCATTCCCAAGGAGATGAAGGCGCTCGAGGCACGGCGCGCCGTCCGCGAAGGTGCGAGCGAGATCGACATGGTCATCGCGATCGGGGCGCTCAAGTCGGGCGACCTTCGCTTCGTGGAAGACGACATCCGGGCGGTGGCCGAAACCGCCCACGACGGCGGCGCGATCCTCAAGGTGATCCTGGAAACATCGCTCCTGACGGACGACGAGAAAGTGGCCGGCTGCGTGGCGGCCCGCAAGGCCCGGGCGGAGTTCGTGAAGACCTCGACGGGCTTCTCCACCGGTGGCGCCACCGCGCACGACGTGGAGCTCATGGCCCGAGCCGTCGACCGCAAGCTCGGAGTGAAGGCGTCCGGAGGGATCCGGTCGGCTGAGGACGCGAAGAGGCTCATCGCCGCCGGCGCCACCCGGATTGGGGCCTCGGTCGGCGTGAAGATCGTCAAGGAGGCCCGGGGGATCGCCGCCGCTTCGAAGATAGAGGCGGTAGAGGCGAAAGAGGCGAAAGGGACACTTTGATGGCCGACCTCCGGAGCTTCGTGTACCTCGACGCGATGCAGCCGCAGGTCGCGGCCTACATCGGCACGGTTGCCCGGGGATTCCTCCCGGTCGCCTACGAGGCCTCCTTGATCGTCGAGATCTCGCCCGGCATCGAGATCAACCGCGTGACCGACGTCGCCGTCAAGGCGACCGACGTCCGTCCCGGCATGCAGGTCGTGGAGCGGCTCTACGGAATGCTCGAGATTCACAGCACCTCGCAGGCCGAGGTCCGGCAAGCCGGCACCGCCATCCTCGCCGCCCTTTCCCTGAACGAGACCGACCGGATCAAGCCGCGGGTCCTCTCGTCGCAGGTCATCCGGCGCGTCGACGCCCTCCAGGCGCAGCTGATCAACCGCGACCGGCAGGGGATGATGCTCGTGGCCGGCGAGTCGCTCTACATCCTGGAGGTCGAGCCCGCGGCGTACGCGGCCTTCGCGGCGAACGAGGCCGAGAAGGCGGCGGAGATCAACGTGGTGGACGTTCGGATGACCGGAGCGTTCGGGCGCGTCTATCTCGGGGGCGAGCAGCGTGACATCGACGTGGCGTCGGTCGCGGCCATCCGGGCGATCGAGTCGCTCACCGGGCGCGAGGCGCCAAAGGGCCGGAGGGACTGAGCCCGTGATCGACCTCCGCAGCTACGTCTTCCTCGACTCGCTTCAAGAGCAGCACGCGGCCTTCCTGGGGACGGTGGCGAAGGGCTTCCTGCCCGTCGGCGGACAGGCTTCCCTTTTCATCGAGGTCTCCCCCGGGATCGCGATCAACCGGCTCACCGACATCGCGGTGAAAACCACCTCCGTCACGCCGGGGATGCAGATCGTCGAGCGGCTTTACGGCCTCCTCGAGGTCCATCACGACGAGCAGGCGGAGGTGCGCCGCGCGGGTGAAGCGATCCTCCAGGAGATCGGCAAGACCGAAGGCGACCGGATCAAACCCGAGATCCTCTCCTCGACCGTGATCCGGGGCCTCGACGACCGGCAGACACAGCTCATCAACCGGACCCGCCACGGTCACATGATCGTGGCGGGCCAGTCGCTCTACATCCTGGAATGCCAGCCGGCCGCGAATGCCGCGCTGGCGGCGAACGAGGCGGAAAAGGCCGCGCACATCAAGGTCCTGGAGATCGTCACCTTCGGCTCGTTCGGGCGGGTTTACCTGGCGGGTTTGGACCGCGACATCGACGTCGCTCTGCCCGCGGCCGAGCGGGCGATCCAGGGCCTTTCCGGACGCGCCGCGAAGACTTAGGAACGTCATGGAACACCGAAACGCCCCGGAAACGGGTGTAGAACCGAACAGGGAGGATCGAAATGGCTGAAGCACTGGGAATGATCGAGTGCCGCTCCTTCGCGGCGATGGTCGAAGCGGCCGACGCGATGGTGAAGGCCGCGAAGGTGGAGCTCGTGAGCTACGAGAAGACGGGGGGCGGCTATGTGACCGCCATCATCCGGGGCGACGTCGCGGCCGTGAAGGCGGCCGTGGACGCGGGGCAGAACGGGGCGGCGCGCGTCGGCGACATCGTCACCACTCACATCATCGCCCGCCCGCACGTGAACGTCGACCTCGTCCTCCCGCTCGGCCGTAAGGCCGAGGTCGAGAAGGAGATCGGCTCGCACGGCGGCAAGAAGTAGGCGGAGCGGTGGCGAACGGGAGGCGGTGAGGCCATGCTCCTGGCAAAAGTCGTCGGGACCGTCGTGGCGACACGGAGGGACCCCAGGATCGAGGGGCTCAAGTTCCTCCTGCTCCGGCAGGTGAACCCGGAGAACCTCAAAGAGGGCGGCTTCGTGGTCGCCAATGACGCGGTGGGCTGCGGCATTGGCGAGTTTGTACTCTATGCATCGGGCTCCTCCGCCCGCCAGACCGAGGTCACCAAGGATCGCCCTTGCGACGCGGTCATCATGGCGATCGTGGACACCTGGGAGATCGGCGGCCAGACCCTCTTCGAGAAGAGCTCGTCCGAGCACGGGTACAGAGGCGCCTGACCATGGAGCGGGTTGACACATGAGCTCGGCGTACAGCCCCGAGCAGATCCGCCGCCTCGCGGAGGTCATCGCCAGGGAGATCATGCCGGAGGCGGGCGCGGGGCCGCCGTCGCCTTCGGCGGGGGGCGGTGTCTTCGCGAGCCTCGACGACGCCGTTGCGGCGGCCGCCGTTGCGTTCAAGGCCCTCGATGTCCTCGGTCTCGAAAAGCGACACGAGGTCATCGAATCCATGCGCGACGCCATGCGGCAGAACGCGCATACGCTCGCGGCGCTGGCCGTCGAAGAGACGGGCCTCGGGCGGGTGGAGGACAAGGTCCAGAAGAATCTCCTCGTCGCGAACAAGACGCCGGGCCCCGAGGAGCTGACGCCTACGGCCACCACGGGGGATCACGGCCTCGCCCTCGTCGAGCCGGCTCCATTCGGCGTCATCGGGGCGATCACACCGGTCACGAACCCCTCCTCCACGATCATCTGCAACTCGATCGGAATGGTGGCTGCGGGAAACACCGTGGTGTTCAACCCGCACCCCTCCGCCAAAAGGGTCTCTCGGGAGACGGTCCGTCTTCTCAACGAGGCGATCGTGAAGGCGGGGGGGCCGCCGAACACGGTCGCCTGCATGGCCGAGCCGACGATCCAGTCCGCGGGCGAGCTCATGAAGCACCCCCGGGTCCGGCTGCTGGTCGTCACGGGCGGCGGCGCCGTCGTGGCCGCCGCGATGAACTCCGGCAAGCGGGCCATCTGCGCCGGGCCCGGCAACCCGCCCGCCATCGTCGACGAGACCGCCGACATCGGGAAGGCGGGACGCGACATCGTCTTCGGGCACTCGTTCGACAACAACGTCATCTGCACGGACGAGAAGGAGGTCATCGCGGTCGCCTCGATCGCAGACGCGCTGAAGGGGGCGATGGTGAAGGCCGGGGCCTACGAGCTTCCTGCCAGCGAGATACCCCGCCTGGAGAAGGTGATCTTCGAGAAGGGGGCCGGGCCGCGCGGCCACGCGGTGGTCAACAAGAAGTACATCGGCAAGGACGCCTCCGTGATCCTCCGCGAGCTCGGTATCACGGCCGGGCCCGAGGTGCGGACGGTCCTCGTGGAGGTCCCGAACGAACACCCTCTCGTCTGGACCGAGCAGATGATGCCGGTCCTCCCGCTGACGCGCGTGAAGAACGTGAACGAAGCGATCGACCTCGGCGTCGCGGCCGAGGGCGCGTGCTTCCACACGGCGTCCATGCACTCGCACGACCTCACGGCCCTTTCGACGATGGCGCGCCGGTGCAACTGCTCGATCTTCGTGAAAAACGGACCTAACCTGGCCGGCCTCGGGTACGGCGGCGAAGGGCACACCTCGTTCACGATCGCGTCGCCCACAGGCGAGGGGTTGACGAGCCCGCGGTCGTTCTCCCGCTCGCGCCGCTGCACGCTCATCGACCATTTCCGGATCGTGTGACGAGGACGTGATGGAGCAGAGCCCCGGTCCCGCCCTCGCGATGCTCCTCCTCGGCGAGGTCCCGCCGGGCCTGCGCGTTCTCGACGCTCTCGCCAAGGAGGCGGAGGTGGAGGTGCTCCAGACGGGCACGATCCACTGCGGCCGCTATCTGATCCTGTTCGGCGGCGAGGTCGGGCCGGTGGAGCGCTCGTGGCGCCGAGCGCTCGACACCGCGGGCTCGCACGTCGTCGACGAGGTGCTCCTCCCGCACGCCGAGGCTCGCCTCGCGCCGGCCATTCGGGCGGGAACGGTCCGCTGGCCCGCCTCCGGCGACACCCTTGGCGTCCTTCAGGCCGCGACGCCTCCGGCCCTGGTCCGCGCGGTCGATGCCGCGCTCAAGGGAGCGCTCGTCGACCTGGTGGAGCTGCGCGTCGGGGACGGCCTCGGCGGGAACGCCATCGCGAGCCTGTGGGGCGAGACGCACGACGTGGAGGCCGCGATCGATCTCGCGCGATCCTCTTTCGAGAAGGCGGGCGCGCAAGGCTCCTCGACCGCGGTCATCTCGCGGGCCGACCCGGCCGTCCTCGAAGCCCTCGGCTCGGGGAGCCGCTTCTTCAAGGAGTTCCGGGGATGAAGCTGGGGAGGGTTATCGGCACGCTCGTGGCGACGGAAAAGCCCGACGCGATGAAGGGGCTCAAGCTCCTGATCGTCCGGCCGCTCACCGCGGAACTCGAAGACGACGGCGAGCCGTTCGTCGCCACTGACGCGTCGGCGCAAGCCTCCTCCGGCGACCTCGTCACGTGGGAGGCCTCCCGCGAGGCCGCCCTCCTCCACGACCCCTCTTTCATACCGGTGGACCACGCCGTCGTGGGGATCGTCGACCAACACGCCCTGGAAAGTCCGGAGCGCGCCCGATGATCCTCGGACGCGTCCTCGGAACGGTCGTCAGTACCGTCCAGCATCCGTTCTACGCCGGGAAAAAGCAGCTCCTCGTGGGAGCGGTCCTATCGGACGGGACGCTCGATGGAACCCGATACATCCTCGCGCTCGACATGGTCGGAGCCGGCGTGGGCGAGACCGTCCTCGTGGAGGACGAGGGGAACTCCGCGCGCCAGATCCTCGGAGACCCGAAAGCGCCGGTGAGGTCGCTCATCGTCGCGATCGTGGACAGCGTGGACGTGCCGGCGCCCGGCGGGGACTAGAGACGCCTCATCGTCCCTGTCCTCCCATCGCGGGCCAGTTCAGGACGACGACGGCCGGCTGGTCCTGACGCTCGTCGGTGGACACGAGCACGAGGAACCGGTTTCCGTCCGGCGCCGGAAGGTACTGTGAACGGTTGTCGGAGATTCCGTTCGGCGGCACGCGAAGGGAGAAGAGAGGTTTCGGCCCCCCCGCCCGCACGTCGCCTTGCAGAGACAGGTCGACCGCCATGAGCTTCCGGTCGGGCGAGACGAAGAACAGCTCCCGCCTGTCGGCGCGCCAGAGCGTCTGGTCCCCGCCGTCCTTCGAGATCTGCCACTTCCCGCCCGACGGCGGGAACCGCTGGAGGTACACCTCCGAGCGGCCCGTCTCGTCCGACGTATACGCG
>Ga0207932_1000866_pt1 | contig 10436 bp, 12 predicted proteins | sample NGESurdeep092012_FD_184480 | JGI IMG/M metagenome (GOLD analysis project Ga0207932, IMG submission 184480) | Arctic peat soil microbial communities from Barrow, Alaska - NGEE Surface sample 415-2 deep-092012 (SPAdes) | ecosystem: Environmental > Terrestrial > Soil > Wetlands > Peat ...
CCGGTACGGCACGAAACGAGTGAATCCTCACAACAAGCCGGGCCGGAGGCCGGCGTTCCCATCGTGGACGTTTGCTGCCTGAGCGGGCAGGGGATGGAGGCGTTGAAGGACGCGATCAAGGAACTGGTGTGGTCGGGCGAAATCACGGCCGGGATGTTGCAGGTGATGATCAACTCGCGGCATCAGGACGCATTGAACCGCGCCCGCGCCGCCACGCAACGGACGCTCGAAGTGTTGCGCGCCGGGGAGACGCTGGAACTGGCGGCGGGGGAATTGCGCATCGCCGTCAACGCCGTCGGCGAAATCGTCGGCAAAACGACGACGGAAGACCTGCTCGACTCCATCTTCAGCCAGTTTTGCATCGGGAAATAGAAAAATTCCTGTGGCAATAAGGTGTCAAATGGCAGATAATTAGAGCGAAGATTATGTCACAGCCAATGCCCATTGAGCCGGAAAAGTTGAAGCCCGTGCTGCACGAGAAAATCGAACGCATGAATGGCGAACAACTTACTTTGGTCAGTCAGGTCTTGCTGCAAGTCGAGGCGGAGGAACTCGCTGATCGTTTGAACGAGGCCTTTGACAAAGACCGTGAGCAAGGCAAGCTGAGGCGTATTTCCGAGCTGGTGAAACAATTTCGGGCTGAACACCGTTACGCATGACGGCCTGTCTGGACACCGGGGTCTTTCTTCAAATCTTTGGCCGGAAACAGCCTTTTCACCCGATTTTGCGCGCCTTGCTGGATGGCCGGCTCATCCTCGCGGTTTCCACTGAAATTCTGCTCGAATACCAAGAAGTCACCACGCAGCTTTCCGGTGCTGAACGCTGGCGGGACATGGTGGCATTGCTGGATTTGCTCGCACAGCTTCACGGGAACATCCGCCACGTCGAACCCCAATTCCGTTTCAACGTGATTTCAACTGACCCGGACGACAACAAATTTTGCGATTGCGCCATTGCTGCCGAAGCAAATTTCGTGGTCACAGAGGACAACGATTTCAATGCCTTGAAGTCTGCCGGGTACAAACCGAAGCCGATCAAGCCGGAAGAATTTATCCGCCAATACTTGCAAGCTTGACGGCGCGGCAAAACCACGACGGAAGATTTGCTCGACTCCATCTTCAGCCAGTTTTGCATTGGGAAATGAAAGTTGACTGTGTGTGCTTATCGTGGCACAATTCACCCATGCAACGCAGACACGTTTCCCTGTCAAACGTCATTGACCGAACCATTGAGTCTCAGGTGAAACTGGGGCGCTACAAAGATTTCTCGGCGGCAATTCAAGACGCCGCGTGGAATTATTTTATCGGGCCGGACTCGCCGTTTGAAGAATACGGCGTGACGCCAAAGGAAGTCGAACGTGCCCACGCAAAAGTTTTGGCCGAAGTCAGACGTGAACGCCGCGCGGGAAAACTCAAACCCTGGCGTCCGTGATTCTTACCCGGCCTTCGTATCAGCGTGCGTTCAAGCGGCTGTCACCGACGCAGCAGACTGCCGCCAATGCCGCAATTTCCCGGCTGCCGGAAGTATTTGGACGGCCGCATTTGCATTCCGGCATCGGCATCCGTCCGTTCGGCGGATTTTACGAATGTCGCATCGGGCGGGATTTGCGCCTCCTGTTTATTTTGGAGCAAAGCGATTTTGTCCTCGTTACGGTGGGCAATCACGATGCCGTTGCGCGTTTTATTCGCGACAACTCTTGAACTGGCGTAGCGGCATAATCGTGCGGTCTAACGTTCAGCTCAGCGACCTTGTTGGCTGTCGTCTTTCTTCCATTTGAATGACAGCACAATCTTGAACAGGCGAACGACTCCCAGAACAAGAAGCGCGATCACTGGGAAAATCACTCTCTGGTACGCCATCTGGAAGATGAGTATGGCTACGACAAAGCCGAGGATGGTGGCGGGCACCAGAAGCGCGAACAACCATCCAGCCAGACACCCGACGGTGATTGTGAAGCCCAGAGCAAGGAGTCCGAAGATGATCGCCACCGTTCGATTGCTCAGATGCCTGCAACCCTGCTCACTTGGTTTATCGCTCATCGTTGTCATGACAGCCGACAGGTGATTAGCTGCAAACTTTGCAGCCTGTCGCATTTCATAATTTTGACTTTGTGCCCGGCAAAATAGTTTGTCCAGAAAATCCTTCGTGGCCTTCGCGCGACAACTTTACCAAACTTCCACCGGCCCTTTGGGCACGGGAATCTGTTCGCGTTGCAATTGAAGCGATTTTATTTCGTCTTTGAAACCAGCGGGAATTTCTCCGGGTGCTGAATCCGTTCCAAATCCAAATCCACGTCGAGTGCCGGCCAGTAAAGATGGTCTTCGTGATGCAATTCGACGGCGAAGAGTTGTTCCAGCGTTGCGCCACGAAACCATGGGAAGTCAGTGAACGCCAAAAAATATTCCCGCTCGTTGACGAACAGCCAAAAGCCATGCTGTGACACGTTCAAGACTTCAACTTTGGAAGTGTCGGCGCCAATGTTCGCGGATTTCATTTTGTCGTTCCTCAACAATGCGTTTCAGTTCGTTCAATTCGGTCGAGCCAAGTCCTTTGTTGACTGCCAGCTCGATTTCCGGCTCCAGCCAGAATTTTGCCTCGCCGTCCGGCGAGATCACATGCACATGCATTCTCGGTTCCTCTCTGGAAAAGAAATAGAACCGATAATTGCGATACCGAAATATCGTCGGACTCACAGAAACATACTACCAAAATGCATTTACTGCTTCAACTTATCGTTCACCACACCTCCACCGGCCCTTTCGGAACGGGAATTTGTTCGCGCTGCGTTGACGCCGGCTCGCGCATGAACGACGCGACCAGCGGCGGCGGGCGGAAGCGCGGCTGCAATTCGCCATTCCCGTCGAGAAATTGCTGCCGCCAGCGGGTGTAATTTTCCAAAGCATCATGGAATTCGGCCTTGGTGGAAACCTGCACGACGCGTTTGTTGAATTCGCGGCACGGGCCGAACCGCCTGGCATACCACGGCGCGACCTTGCGGAACATCCGGCAGCCGTGTTCCTCGCCAAAAACTTCAATCATCAAATCCAGATGCCGGCACATCACCCGCACCCGATCGGCAAAGGCGGGTTCAGGAAGGAGTTCGCCGCTTAAAGTGGGACAGGCATCCTGCCTGTCACCGAAAGTGGTGAAATTTTCATTTTCCTGCTTGTCCTGGCGCACTCGCTGGACAGGCAAGATGCCTGTCCCACGCTGCAAATAATGCAGCGTGTGCTGGAAAATCCACGGATTGTAAAACGCGCCGCGCCCGATGCTCACGCCCGCACAGCCGGTTTCATCAAACATCTTCTTCGCGGCCTCCGGCGTGGTCACGTCGCCGTTGCCGATGACGGGAATGTTCTTCACGGCCTGCACGACCGCGCGAATCCCGGCGAGATTGACCGTGCCACCAAAACCCTGCTCGCGCGTCCGGCCATGCACAAAAATGGCCGCGACACCGGCGTCTTCGAGCACACGCGCCAAATCCGGTGCGGTCAGGTTTTCATCGTCCCAGCCGAGGCGCATCTTGGCGGTGACGGGAATTTTCACGGCGTTGACCATGCCACGGACGAGCGCGGCGGTTTTTGCCAGTTCGGTCATCATGGCCGAGCCGCCGCCGACGTTGCAGACCTTGCGGACGGGACAACCCATGTTGATATCCACGGACGCAAAGCCGAGCGATTCGAGTTTGGCCGCCGCATCGCGCATTTCCCCGGGCACGGAGCCGAAGAGTTGCACGGCCAGCGGAGCATCCGCCGGGCGGGTTTCAATCAGCTTGAAAGCATTCTTGTTTTTTTCCAGCAGCGAGCGGGCGTTGACCAGATCGGTGGTGCAGAGGCCAACGCCGCCGATTTCGCGCACGACGAGGCGGAAGGGCAGGTTGGTGTAACCGGCCAGCGGCGAGAGAAACAGGTTGGATGGGAGCGTCAGCGCACCGATTCGCATGGGCACAATTATAGCTGAATTAGCTCATTGCGAAAGGGGCAATGGCATGGTATTATGGGCTACCAAAGTAGGGAAAATGATGTTCGACGAAGATCAAAATAAAAAAAAGGGTGACGACCCTAAAAAGCCACCGGGCGGTTTCAAAGTGCCGTCGGCGACGTGGCTCGCGTGGATTGCCATCATCGGCAGCATTGGGGCGCTGATGCTGGTTCACAACCGCATGGGCACGCCGGATTCGAATCTGAAGCAGGCCGTTTTCTTTCAGAAATATGAGTCGAATCAAATCGCACAGGCGACCATCAATTACAATCTTCAATCGGGAAACCTGATTGAAATTGTCGGCACCTATTACAAAATTGAGAAGGACGGAAGCATCGCGAAAGAAAACGGCAAGCCCGTTTTGATTCCTTTTACCACGAAGGCCCTGCTCACGGAAAAGATGAAAGACATATTGCTGCCGCCGGCGGGCAAACTGGAAGTGAGCGAGACAAGCCCGATGTTATTGAACATGATCTGGACCGTGGCGCCGTTTTTGCTGATTGGCATTTTGTTTTGGTTTTTCTTCATCCGCCAAATCAAAATGGCCGGCAAGGGCGCATTGAGCTTCGGCAAAAGCAAGGCGCGGATGCTCGCGAAGGAACGGAACAAAACCATGTTCAAGGACGTGGCGGGCATTGAAGAGGCCATTGAGGAAGTTTCCGAGATCGTCGAATTTTTGAAGGACCCGAAAAAATTCCAGCGGCTGGGCGGACGGATTCCCAAAGGCGTGTTGATGGTCGGGCCGCCCGGCACGGGCAAAACGCTTCTGGCCAAGGCCATCGCGGGCGAAGCGGATGCTTCGTTCTTCAGCATCAGCGGCTCGGACTTCGTCGAAATGTTCGTCGGCGTCGGCGCCAGCCGCGTGCGCGACATGTTTGAGCAGGCGCGCCGGACCATACCGTGCCTTGTTTTTATTGATGAAATTGACGCCGTCGGGCGCAGCCGCGGCCACGGCCTTGGCGGCGGCAACGACGAACGCGAACAAACACTCAACGCGTTGCTCGTGGAAATGGACGGCTTTGACACGCAGGAAGGCATCATCATCATCGCCGCGACAAACCGGCCGGACGTGCTGGATCCGGCACTGATGCGTCCGGGACGTTTCGACCGGCAGGTCGTCGTCAATCTGCCCGACGTGCGCGGACGGGAGGGAATTTTGAAGGTTCACGCCAAAAATGTGAAGCTCGCGCCGGACGTGGATTTGTCCATCATCGCGCGCGGCACACCGGGTTATTCCGGCGCGGAACTGGCGAATTTGTTGAACGAAGCCGCATTGCTTGCCGCGCGGCTGAATAAAAAAGCCGTGGGCATGGAGGAATTGGAGGAGGCGCGCGACAAAGTCCGGTGGGGACGCGAGCGCCGCAGCCTCGCCATGACGGACGAGGAAAAGAAATGCACCGCCTGGCATGAAGCCGGCCACGCGCTCGTGAACATGATGCTCGAACACACGCATCCGCTGCACAAGGTCACCATCATTCCGCGCGGGCAGTCGCTAGGCTCGACGATGCAGTTGCCGGAGAAGGACATTTTGAGCCGCCGCCGGAAGGAAATGCTGGATGACATTGCGGTGACCATGGGCGGACGCATCGCCGAGGAAATCATGTCCGGCGATATTTCGACCGGTGCGGCGATGGATATTCAGCAGGCCACGAACATGGCGCGGGCGATGGTTTGCCAGTATGGCATGAGTGACAAAGTCGGCATGGTGAAATACGGCAGCGACGACGAATTTGTTTTTCTCGGGCGCGAGATGGCGCGCGCGAAAGTTTACAGCGAAAGCACGGCGCGCGAAATTGACGAGGAAATCAAGCACATCATTGATGAAGGCTACAAAACCGCGCAGAACATCCTCTTCAACCATCGTAGCAAACTGGAATTGATCGCCGGCGCGCTGCTCGAATACGAAACGCTCGATCGTTCGCAGGTCGAGGAAATTGTCAAAACCGGCAAGTTCACTCCGCCACCGCCCAAGCCGCAAAGCCAAACGATCCTGGGCGCGCCCGCCGGCACGCCCCTGCCGGAAACACCGCCGAAGCCCGTGCCGCCGAAACTGCCTGGCTTGGGAACGCCGGCCCCCGCGCCAGTTTAAATATCGCAACCGGGGTAACGAAGCTCGGTTCAAATCATTTCGGGGAGTGTCGGCGCTGGATAAACCCGAAACTCGAAATCCGAATTCCGAAAGAAGCCCGAATTTCGAAACTCAAACCTGGTTGTTTTCGACATGGCACCAACGACCTGACCATTTCGGATTTCTTTCGGATTTCGGGTCTCGGTTTTCGGAAATTTCCTTTTCCTACTTTCCTTTTTCCAAAGTCTTCAAATCCTCGGCCAAAAACCGGGTCACATCCTTGAACCGCGCGACGTTATCCGGGTTGACGGCCATGAGCGTCTGGTGCGCTTCGAGACTGGTGCGCGTGATTTGCTCATGCGTTGGATGGGTGGGTTCGGGCGTGCAGGTCTCAACGTCGTCGGGCAATTGCAACGCGCCGGTGATGATTTTGAAGAGATGCAACGCGCCCAGATTTTCCAGCAACTCGGTGATGCGTGCGTTCGGATTGAACAGCTCGATGTCGCGTTGATTGGACGCGCCCGCCCGGTTCATTTTTAATCCGAACCCCACCAGCACGCCGAGAAACGTGCTGTCCATGAGCACACACTCCGACAGGTCAATGATGAAATGACCGTACCCTTTCTGCGCCAGCCCGGCGAGCAGCACCTTGAAATCGGGGCTGAACGAGAAATTGGCGCGACCCGATATTTTCACACAGGCGAAATCCTTGCCGACCAACACCAGCAATTTTGCAGTCAAAGTTGACATTGTTTAACAACAAATTGTGCGCGTTCACGCCGCAACCGCGTGCGGCAGGACAATCTGCACGAGCGTTTCCTGCAATACCAGCGCTTCGTCGAGTCTGCTGGACACCAGCCGCTGGTTGCAGCGCAGCAGCAAATCCATGGCGCGAACCAATTCGTCCTGGGTATATTTTTTCGCCTGCGGCAGCGCTTTGTAAAGCACATACGGATTCAATGCCAGCGGATTAAATCTCCGGTCCGCGGGCAGTTTATCCGCCGGCACGCGCTCCAGTTGCGCCTTGAACCGGTTGTAATCCATTTCCGGTTTGATCCAGCCTTCGCGCAACATCTCTTTCAGCAGCAACATCGCGCGCACTTTTGAAATCAAGCCGTAAAGCAAACCAATCTCTGATTTCTTTGAATCAGATTTTACCGCCCAGAGCTCTTCATCCAGCCGCCGGAGCAAGCGCGGCAGATCGCGGTCGCCCAAAGCATCGCCCAGCGCAAATGCCCGCGCCGTTTTGTTCCGCGTGCAAATGGCGGCAACGTCGGCAAACTCGATTTTCTTCCGCTCGCCGGCGAACAAGCACAGTTTTTCGATTTCGTTGTCGAGTTGGCGCGGGTTGGGGCCGACGCGATTGACCAATTCGGCCAGCGCTTCCTCGGAAATTTCCTTCTGGCGCAAGCGCACGGCCGCGCAAGCCGCGATTTCCGCGCGTTCCGCCCAATCGCGATCATCCACCGACCAGCCGGAAAAGTTTTCAACCGTCCCGATTTTGTCGAGTGTTTTGAAAAAGGTTTTGCGCTTGTCCACCTTGCCCGCGCTGATGAGCAGCCGGACGTTGTTCCAGGAAAAGTTCTTCAGTTCGCCGGCCAGGTCGTTCAGCGTTTCCGTGACATCCGAGGCGGAGGCGGCGCGTTCGTCGCCGAGAAAATTGCAGTCGCGCAGCCAGATGACCTTGGCGGAGCCGAAAAGGGGCAGGGTTTGCAGCGCTTCGCGCAATCGGGCGAGGGCCGTGAGCGCCTCGCTGCTGTTGGAGACAGTGGCCTCGATGATTTCGTGGTCCATGCCGCCCAACTCTTCGCACCATTGCCGGTAGAGTTGTCTGGCACGTTGCTTGATGGCGAACTCGTCGTCGCCGCAAATAAGGGCCACCGGCTGAGAGGTCTTGACAGCAGACATTTTATTCGGCTTCGCTGCCGGTTTCATTGATCCGGTTCAGCACCTCGCTCATGTCCTCGACTTGTTCAAAAAGCTCGGAGGCGACAAAAATCGGTTTCTTTTGCGCGGCGGCGATGGCGAGGCAATCGCTGGGGCGCGCGTCCACCTCGACAATTTTCCGCGCCAGTTCGTTTTGCTGCTGCAAAATGAGCCGCGCGAAGTAGGTGGAGTTCTTCAAATCCGTGATGATGACGCGCTCGACATTGATGCCGAAGCCCTGGAAAATCCGGTTGATGAGGTCGTGGGTGAGGGGACGCTCCTTGGGCGTCTGGCGCAGAAACATGCCGATGATGGCGCCCATTTGCGGCTCGACGTTGATGACGAAAACCTTTTCATCGTTGCCCACAAACAGCGCGCAACCGCTGTTGGCGGGAAGTATGCCCCGGATTTGCACCGGCACGACATCGTGCTTCATACCCACACTGTAACGCTCCGCCGGGGAAAGACAAGTCCGCTGATGCAGGCGTCTATTGGCTTGCGCCACGATTGATGCTTTGTAAAGGTTGTTCCATTAATGAAAATCGCGTTGTTCGAAAAGTTTTTCTCATCGTTCGCCCGCAAGGTTTCGTGCCTCATCGCATCGGGCGCGCTGGCATCCATCGCCGCCGGAGCGGACGCCCCGCTCAGGGACTGGCAAAACCCCCGGCTCACCGGCGTCAACAACCAGCCGCCGCACGCGACAATGATTATCTGCCCCGACGCGAAGACGGCGCGGCGCATCAGCCTCGCGGCCAACTCCGAACGCGTGAAATCGTCGTTTTACCGCCCGCTCAATGGCGATTGGAAATATCATTACGCCGCAAACCACGCCGGGCGCGTGACGGATTTCTGGAAGCCGGATTTTGACGACTCAAAATGGGGAACGATTCCCGTTCCTGCGAACGTCGAAATGCACGGCTACGGTGTTCCGATTTACGTCAACATCAAGTATCCGTGGACGTGGCACGGCGTGAATCCGAATCCGCCGTTCGTGCCGGAAGACGTGGCGAAGTATTTTCCCAGCGAATATCGCGACCCCGACGGGATGTTCGCCACCACGCGGATCTGGCTGTCCTCGATCGCCTACAACACCAACCTGGTGAAACCCGAAGACGCGCCGAAAAGCTTTGCCGATCTGCTCGACCCGAAATGGGCCGGCAAGATGGTCAAGGGTCATCCGGCCTATAGCGGCACCATCATGACCGCGACCTTCCAGATGGTGCGCGAGCTCGGCTGGGAATATTTCGAGAAACTGTCGAAGCAGCGCGTGATGCAGGTGCAGTCGTCGACCGATCCGCCGAAAAAGCTTTCGCTCGGCGAGCGCGCGGTGATGGCCGACGGCAACGAATATGGCGTCGTGCTGTTGAAGGAGGCCGGCCAGCCGGTCGAGCCGGTGTATCCCACCGAGGGCACGCCGACCATCTCGGGTCCGACCGGCATCTTCGCCGCCGCGCCGCATCCCAACGCCGCAAAGCTGTTCCAGGCCTGGCTGCACAGCCGCGAAACCCAGCAATTCTTCATCGATTTCACCGCGCAATATTCGGTCCATCCGCAGGTGCAGTCGAAGCCGGGCCGGCGGAGGATATCCGACATCAAGCTGATGAAGGAAGACGCCGCCGGCGTCGAGCAAATGACGGAAGAAATAAAGACGCGCTATGCGAAACTGTTTCGGGTTTGACTTGGCTCGGATTGGAAAAACCCACAGTCGTCATTCCGGGATGGTCCGAAGGACCAGACCCGGAATCTCGAGATTCTCCGATGTGCAATTGCACATCGTAGTTCGATGCTTCGCATCGCCCCGGAATGACGAGAAACTCTATCCCGCCGTCCGCTCGAACAACTGCCGGATCAGCGTCGTGATCCGTCCCGAAGGCGACGCCATTTCATCCATGATGGTGAAATGGTTGGCGCCGGGGATCTCTTCATAGGTCACGGGCAATCCGTATCGGGCACGGTGGCCTGCGAAATCCGCCGTCTGCCGGCGCAGCAGCGGCACCTCCGCGCTGCCAACAACCAGCGACAGCGGCTTCGCAGGGCCCGCGGGCTGCTGCATCGGCGAATTGCGCAGAGACATCGCCTCATCCAGCCCGAGCTTGACGTTGAGATAGCTGTGCCGGATCGGCTCGAGATCGTAGACGCCTGAGATCGCCATTCCCGCTCGCACGTGCGGATTCGACAGCGCCATCGCGGTCAGATGGCCGCCGGCGGACCAGCCCGACACCACGATCCCGCGCGGGTCGCCACCGAGCGCGGGCAATTGTCCGGCGAGAAAATCGACGCCAGCATGAATTTCGCCGACGATCTCATCAAGCGTCGCCTCGGGCGCCAGCGTGTAGCCGATCAAGGCGACGTTGATGCCATGCGCCATTGGACCTTCGGCAAACAGCGCAAAGGTCTCCTTGGCGCGGTGCTGCCAGTAGCCGCCGTGGATGAACAGCAGCGTCGGCCCGTTGTCCGCGAC
>Ga0207932_1000869_pt1 | contig 10406 bp, 9 predicted proteins | sample NGESurdeep092012_FD_184480 | JGI IMG/M metagenome (GOLD analysis project Ga0207932, IMG submission 184480) | Arctic peat soil microbial communities from Barrow, Alaska - NGEE Surface sample 415-2 deep-092012 (SPAdes) | ecosystem: Environmental > Terrestrial > Soil > Wetlands > Peat ...
CCCGAGCCGGGGCGGATATCCTCGTTGTCAGTGCTCCAAACGGCATGCTACGCTGGGATCGATGCGAAAGTGGCGGAACTTGGCAGACGCGCCGGACTTAGGATCCGGTAGCCGAAAGGCTTTGGGGGTTCGACTCCCCCCTTTCGCACTCTCTGATACCAAGTCAGCAGCTCTCCAGAATCATTCATCATGAAGACCGAGATCGTGGACGTGAACGAGACGCGCAAGAACTTGCGCGTTGAAATCCCGCAGGACGTGGTCGACGCGGAAATCGATCGCATCACGCGCGACTACTCGCGCAAGGCGCGCGTCCCGGGGTTCCGCCCCGGCAAGGCGCCGTCGCGCGTCATCAAGCAGCGCTACAAGGATCAGATCCTCCACGACGTGGTGCACGATCTGATTCCGCGCGCGGTGGACGATGCGCTGCGCGAGCGGGGCGTCGAAGCGGTCGACACGCCGGACATCCGCGATGTCACGGTCGACGAAGGGCAGCCGCTCACCTTCACGGCGTCCTTCGACACGGTGCCGTCGTTCGATCCGGGCGATTACACCACGGTGGCGCTCACGCGCACATCCAGCAAGGTGGAAGAAGAAGCGGTCGACCTCGCGATGCAGCGGCTGCGCGACCGCGCGGCGCGGTTCGAGCCGGTCGAGGGCCGCGGCGTCGATCACGGCGACACGATCACGGTCGACCTGCAGCGGCTCGCCGGCGGGAAGCCGGACACGCACGACAACGTCAGCGTCGAGCTCGGCGCGAAGGCGAACCCGCCGGGGTTCGACGAACAGCTGCTCGGCCTGGAGGTCGGCGCAACCAAGAGCTTCGACATTCACTATCCGGCCGACCACCCGATCGGGGAGTTGGCGGGGACCGACGTGTCCTATACCGTGACGGTGAAGGGCATCAAGCGGCGCATCCTCCCCGAGCTCGACGACGAGTTCGCGAAGGACCTCGGGGAATTCGAGACGCTGGACGCGCTGCGCGCCCGCGTGCGGGAGGATCTCGAGCACGAAGCGCGGCACGCCGCCGAGCGCGACGTGCGCGCCCAGCTCATGAAGCAGCTCGCCGCGCGGGTGCCGTTCGAGGTGCCGCCCTCGCTCATCGATCGCGAGATCGATCGGCGGCTCGAGGAGTTCGCGCACCGGCTGATCGAGCAGAACATCGACCCGCGGCAGGCCGGGATCGACTGGAACGCGTTCCGCGAGAGCCAGCGCGAGGTGGCCCGCGAAGCGGTGGCCGGCGCCATCGTGCTGGACGAGGTGGCGCGGCGCGAGCAGCTCGACGTGACGAACGAAGAGATCGATCAGGAAATTGGCCGCCACGCGGAACGGACGGGCCGGACGCCGGCCGCCGTGCGGGCGCGGCTCGTGAGCGAGGGCGGGCTCTCGAGGGTGTCGGCGGGGCTGCGCCGAGAGAAGTCGATTGACTTTCTGATGGCTCGTGCTACACTTTCTGGAGAAGCGTAGACTTCCCCGCTCGGATTTCCCCGACAATCAGCCGATTCAAACGCTATGCGCTACCAGCTTCCCGATCTGCGGATGCAACTTGTGCCGATGGTGGTCGAACAGACCAACCGCGGCGAACGAGCGTACGACATCTTTTCGCGGCTCCTCAAGGACAGCATCATCTTCATCGGCACGCCGATTGACGACCAGATTGCCAATCTCGTCATCGCGCAGATGCTCTTCCTGGAGGCGGAGGATCCCGACAAGGACATCCTCTTGTATATCAACAGCCCCGGTGGGTCGATTACGGCCGGGATGGCGATTTACGACACGATGCAGTTCATCAAGCCGGACGTGCAGACGTACTGCATCGGCCAGGCGGCCTCGATGGCGGCGGTCCTGCTGGCGGCTGGGGCGAAAGGAAAGCGTTTTTCGCTCCCGAATTCACGGATCGTCATCCATCAGCCGCTGATGTCTGGCCTCGGGGGCCAAGCGACCGATATTGATATTGCAGCCCGTGAAATCCTGCGGATGCGCGAGCGCATCAACGACATCCTGGTTCACCACACCGGCCAGACGGTCAAACGCATCCAGGACGACACGGAGCGCGACTACATCATGTCTGCGGATCAGGGCAAAGAATACGGTATTATTGATGATGTCATTCGGAAGAGGGCCTAGGGGCAAAGGGCTGAGGGCAAAGGGCTAAAGGCTAAGCATGGTGAAAAAGGCCGGCGAAACGGAAGTGCTCCGCTGCTCCTTCTGCAACAAGGACCAGAACGACGTTCGCAAATTGATCGCCGGGCCGACGGTGTTCATTTGCGATGAATGCGTCGAAGTGTGCAACGACATCATCGCGGACGACAACCGCTTCGAGAACCGCGGCACCCGCACCTCGCTCCCGACCCCCCAGGAAATCAAGAAGTTCCTCGACGAATACGTCATCGGCCAGGAGCGGACCAAGAAGAAGCTCGCCGTCGCGGTCTACAACCACTACAAGCGCATCGAGATCCAGAAGCAGCCGCGCAGCCGCAACGACATCGAGCTGACCAAGTCGAACATTCTGCTCATCGGCCCGACCGGCACCGGCAAGACGCTGCTCGCGCAGACGCTCGCCAAGCTCCTCTCGGTCCCCTTCACCATCGTCGACGCGACGACGCTGACCGAAGCGGGCTACGTGGGCGAGGACGTCGAGAACATCATCCTGAAGCTGCTGCAGTCGGCCGGCGGCGACATCGAGAAGTGCCAGCAGGGCATCATCTACATCGACGAGGTCGACAAGATCTGCCGCAAGGACGAGAACCCGTCGATCACGCGCGACGTATCGGGTGAAGGCGTGCAGCAGGCGCTGCTCAAGATTCTCGAAGGGACGGTCGCCAACGTGCCGCCGCAGGGCGGCCGCAAGCACCCGCACCAGGAATTCTTCCAGGTCGACACGACCAACATCCTCTTCATCTGCGGCGGCGCCTTCGTCGGCCTCGACAAGCAGATCGAGCGGCGCGTCGGCAAGAAGACGCTCGGCTTCCGCGCCGACGTCAAGTCGCTGCGCACGCGCGACATCGGCGTCACGCTCGAACAGCTCGAGCCGTCGGACCTGATCAAGTACGGTCTCATTCCGGAGTTCGTCGGCCGGCTGCCGGTCATCGGCACGCTGCACGAGCTCGATCGGGCCGCGCTCATCCAGATTCTCACCCAGCCGCGCAACGCCATCACGCGCCAGTACATGAAGCTCTTCGAGTACGAGAACGTCAAGCTCCGCTTCACCGACGATGCGCTCGACGCGATCGCGGAGTCGGCGCTGGAGCGCAAGATCGGCGCGCGCGGCCTGCGGATGATCATCGAAGAGCTCATGCTCGACCTGATGTATCAGGTGCCGAACCAGAAAAAGGTTCGCGAGGTCACGATCACGCGCGACGTGGTCATGGCGAAAGATAAACCGATCACACTGATCGAGAAGGCGGGCTAGTGTCTCAGGAGTCCCCGTTGGAAGTGTACGAAACCCTGCCGATCGTCCCGCTGCGCGACGTCGTCGTCTTCCCGCACATGATGATGCCGTTCGTGATCGGCCGGCCGAGCTCCACGCGCGCGCTCGAGCACGCCCTGCTCAAGGACAAGCGGATCTTCCTGGCGGCGCAGCACGACGCGTCGATCGACGACCCGCGTCCGGAAGACATTTTCACGATGGGCTGCGTGGCCAACGTGGTGCAGAGCCTCAAGCTGCCCGACGGCAACATCAAGGTGCTCGTCGAAGGCGTCGATCGCGCGCGCGCCGTCGAGTGGAAGGAAGACAAAGGCTTCTACCGCGTCGTCGTCAAGGTGCTGCCCAAGCAGCGCGAAGCCAACGGCGAGGCCGAGAGCACGATGAGCCGCGTGGTGTCGCTCTTCGAGCAGTACGTGAAGCTGTCGAACAACCTGCACTACGACGCGATGATCGCCGCCGTGCGCGTGGAGGATCCGGGCAAGCTGGCCGACACGATCGCCGCGCACCTGCTGGTCGGCGTCGACGAGAAGCAGAATCTGCTCGAGATCATCTCGCCCGTCGAGCGTCTGAACCGCATCGCCGGCATCCTGGAGATTGAAGTCGACAAGCTGCAGGTCGATCGCCGCATCCAGTCTCGCGTGAAGAAGCAGATGGAGAAGGCGCAGAAGGAGTACTACCTCAACGAGAAGATGAAGGCGATCCAGAAGGAACTGGGCCGCAAGGACGAAAAGGGCAACGAGGTCGACGACCTGAAGAAGAAGATCGAACAGTCGAAGATGCCCAAGGACGTCGAGGAGAAGGCCATCCAGGAGCTCAAGCGCCTGGAATCGATGCCGCCGATGTCGGCCGAGGCGACCGTCTCGCGCAACTATCTCGACTGGCTGATCGCGGTGCCGTGGTTCAAGAAGACGCGGGAGAGCCGCGACTTGAAGCGCGCCGAAGAGATCCTGAACGAAGACCATTACGGGCTCGAGAAGATCAAGGAACGCATCCTCGAGTTCCTCGCCGTGCGCGCGCTGGTGAAGAAGCCGAAGGCGACGATCCTCACCTTCTCCGGGCCGCCCGGAGTCGGCAAGACGTCGCTCGCCAAGTCGATCGCCCGCGCGATGAACCGCAAGTTCGTCCGCCTCTCGCTCGGCGGCGTGCGCGACGAAGCCGAGATTCGCGGCCACCGCCGCACCTACATCGGCGCGTTCCCCGGCCAGATCATCCAGATGATGAAGAAGGCCGGATCGATGAACCCGGTGTTCCTGCTCGACGAAGTCGACAAGATGTCGATGGACTTCCGCGGCGACCCGTCGGCGGCGCTCCTCGAAGTGCTCGATCCGGAGCAGAACCACACGTTCCTCGATCACTACCTCGACGTCGAGTACGACCTGTCGAACGTGATGTTCATCTGCACGGCCAACGTGCTGCACACGGTCCCGCAGGCACTGCGCGACCGCATGGAAGTGCTCCAGTTGGCCGGCTACACCGAAATCGAGAAGGTGCAGATCGCGCAGAAGTTCCTCTCGAACAAAGCGATCGAAGGCACGGGACTGACCAAGGACAACATCCAGTTCACGACCGAAGCCTTCTCGGCGATCATCCAGCGCTACACGCGCGAAGCGGGCGTGCGCAATCTCGAGCGAGAAATTTCGTCGGTCTGCCGCAAGGTCGCGCGGAAGGTCGTCGTCGAAGGCAAGGGCTTCTGCGAAGAGATCACGGCCGACAAGGTCACGCAGTACCTCGGCGTGCCGCGTTATCGCAACACGATGGCCGAGGAGACCAACGAAGTCGGCATCGCGACCGGTCTGGCGTGGACCGAGGTCGGCGGCGAGATTCTCGTCACCGAGGCGACGCTCATGCCGGGCAAAGGCCACCTGACGCTCACCGGCAAGCTGGGCGACGTGATGCAAGAGTCGGCGCAGGCGGCGATGAGCTACGTGCGCTCGAAGGCCGAGGAGTACGGCATTCCGAAGGACTTCAACCGCAAGACCGACGTGCACATTCACGTGCCCGAGGGGGCGATTCCGAAGGACGGCCCGTCGGCCGGCATCACGCTGGCGACGGCGCTCGTCTCCGCGCTGACGCGCGTGGCGATTCGGAAGGACGTCGCGATGACGGGTGAGATCACGCTGCGCGGCAAAGTGCTGCCGATCGGCGGCGTGAAGGAGAAGGTCCTCGCCGCGCACCGCGCCGGCATCAAGAACCTCATCCTGCCGAAAGACAACGAGAAGGATCTGGCGGACATCCCGAAGAACGTGCTGGACACGTTGAACGTCTACATGGTCCAGACAATGGACGAGGTCCTGAAGATTGCGCTGGCGGAGCCGCTGGCAGGACGCCTGCCGGCGGAAGCGCAGGCCGAACCGGTCGACAGCGCCATCATCGACGACACCATTACCCACTGAAGATCGCCGCTGAATTCGTCACGAGCGCCGCTTCCGCGGCTGATTTCCCGAGCGACGGGCTCCGGGAGGTTGCGCTGATCGGGCGCTCGAACGTCGGCAAGTCGAGCCTGGTCAACGCGCTCGTCCGCCAGCGCGTGGCGCGCACGAGCGGGGCGCCAGGCAAGACGCGCCTGGCCAACATCTATCGCGTCACGCGGGGAAGCGCCGCGCCCCTCTATCTCGTCGATCTGCCCGGCTACGGGTACGCGAGGGGCGGCCGCGAGTCGGCGGCGGAGTTCGAGACGCTCACGCGCGCGTACTTCGGCCGCGAGACGGCGGCGGGGATCCTGCTGGTCGACTCGCGGCACCCCGGGCTCGACGCCGACCGCGCGGCGTGGCGGTGGATGCACACGGCGGCGGCGGAACTGGCGATTGTCGCGACCAAGATCGACAAGCTCTCGAGGGCCGAGCGGACGCGGGCCCTCACCCAACTCGAATCGGTATTTGAAGATTCCGTGCTGCCGGTGTCGGCGGTCACGGGCGAAGGACTGGACCTACTGTGGAAACTGATCGACCGGCTGGCGAACAGCCCCAACTCACCAAGCCCGGCGCCGGTGTCGCCGAGGCCCCCGAAAAAATAGAGAAGATCGAGCTCTCGACGCTCAAGGACATGAGCGTCAGCGCGCTGACCAAGATCGCCAAGCAGCTCGATGTGCCGGGCGCGACCGGCATGCGCAAGCAGGAGCTGATCTTCGAGATCCTGAAAGCGCGGGCCGAGAAAAGCGGCCTGATCTTCTCGGAAGGCGTGCTCGAGACGCTGCCGGACGGCTTCGGCTTCCTCCGCGCGCCCGACTACAACTATCTCCCCGGCCCCGACGACATCTACGTCTCGCCGTCGCAGATCAGGAAGTTCGACCTGCACACCGGCGACACGGTGTCGGGCCAGATTCGGCCGCCCAAGGACGGCGAGCGCTACTTCGCGCTCATCAAGGTCGAAGCGGTCAACTTCGAGCCGCCCGAAAAGGCGCGCGAGAAGGTGTTCTTCGAGAACCTGACGCCGCTCTACCCGCAGGAGAAGATCTCGCTCGAGACCGAGGCCGAGAATCTCTCGGCCCGCGTGCTCGATCTGATGGTGCCCATCGGCAAGGGTCAGCGCGGCCTCATCGTCGCGCCGCCGCGCACGGGAAAGACGATGCTGCTGCAGAACATCGCCAACAGCATCACGCACAACCATCCCGAGGTGTACCTGATCGTGCTGCTCATCGACGAGCGGCCCGAAGAGGTCACCGACATGCAGCGGTCGGTCCGCGGCGAAGTGATCTCGTCGACCTTCGACGAGCCGGCGCAGCGCCACGTGCAGGTCGCCGAGATGGTGATCGAAAAGGCGAAGCGCCTCGTCGAGCACAAGAAAGACGTCGTCATCCTCCTTGACTCGATCACGAGGCTGGCGCGCGCCTACAACACGATCGTGCCGCCCTCGGGCAAGGTCCTCTCGGGCGGCGTGGACAGCAACGCGCTCCAGCGGCCGAAGCGTTTCTTCGGCGCCGCGCGCAACATCGAAGAAGGCGGGTCGCTGACGATCATCTCGACCGCGCTCGTCGACACCGGCTCGCGCATGGACGAAGTGATCTTCGAGGAGTTCAAAGGTACCGGCAACCTCGAGATTCATCTCGACCGCAAGCTCACCGACCGCCGTGTGTTCCCCTCGATCGACATCCTGAAGAGCGGCACGCGCAAAGAAGAGCTGCTGCTGTCAAAGGAAGATCTCAACCGCGTGTGGGTGCTGCGCAAAGTGCTGACTCCCCTGTCGCCGGTTGAAGCGATGGAGCTGTTGCTGTCGAAGATGGGCAAGACCAAGTCGAACGCCGACTTCCTGGCGGCCATGTCGAACGGCAAAGGCTAGCTCGAACGGATGCCGACAGGCCGAGACGACCGCGCCTGGACGTTCGCCAAGGCCGTCGCGCTGCTGATGGTGGCGTACGGGGTCGCACTCGCCACGTTCTCCCCTTCAGGATTTCCCGAGCACCGGCATACCGGAAACGCGTGGCCGTACGTCGCGGACAAGCCGTTCGGCGAGGACGGCTTCCTCATGCTCACGGTCGGGTGGAATCTCGGCGCCGGCTTCGGCCCGGTCTATAACCAGGGACGCACGACGACCGGCATCCAGCCGCTGTCGACGGCGATCGACGGCGTCCTCGCGGCGATCGTCCAGAGAACAGGCGGCGACAAGTGGACGCTGCTCCTCGTGTATCCGGTGTTCGTGGGGGATCACTTATCGATCATGTCGTGGTTCATCGAGCACGAGTTTCCGCCTAGCGTCCGCGTGGGCACGTTCAACAGCGGCATCGCCGGATTCTTCCACGAGAACGTGGTGAACCTCGACGGCAAGATGAACTCCGACGCGCTGGCGGCGCTGCGGTCGGGCACGCTGGATGAGTATCTGGCGCACGACAGGATTGACGTGATGATCGACTGGCCGGAGCAAGTCGCGCTCTACATCTCGCCGGAGCGCCTGCGCGAGCACTGGACGCGCTGCGCGCATGAGGTGCCCGACAGCCCGATGGCCTGCTGGCAGCGGCGGCCGGCGATCGCCACGACGCCGAGCGCGGCGCGGTGAGTGGGCGTCAAGAGATATATTGAAGCCATGCGCTACCGGCGGTTTGGACGGCTCGGCTGGCAGATCTCAGAAATCGGGTACGGCATGTGGGGCATGGGCGGGTGGACCGGCTCCGACGACCACGAGTCGTTGGGGGCGCTGGATAGGGCGATCGCGCTCGGCTGCAACTTCTTTGACACGGCCTGGGCCTACGGCCAGGGGCACAGCGAGAAGCTCCTCGGCCAGACGCTTCGCGCGCACGCCGGCTCGCGGCTCTTTGTCGCGACCAAGGTGCCGCCCAAGAATCTGAAGTGGCCCGCGAACGCCAGCACGCCGATCGCCGACGTGTTCCCGCCCGATCACATCCGCGCGTACACGGAGAAGAGTCTCGAGAACCTCGGCATCGGGACGATCGACCTTCAGCAGCTGCACGTGTGGAGCGACGCGTGGGCGGACGATCCAGGGTGGCAGCGCGCGATCCGCGATCTGAAGGACAGCGGCCTCGTCGGGGGATTCGGCATCAGCGTGAACCGGGGGGAGCCGGCCAACGTCATTCGCGCGCTGGACACCGGCCTCGTCGACGCCGTGCAGGTCGTCTACAACATCTTCGATCAGGCGCCGGAAGACGTCCTGTTTCCGTACTGCCAGGCGCACGACATCGCGATCATCGCGCGCGTGCCGTTCGACGAAGGGAGTCTGACCGGCGCGTTGACGCCGGAATCGCGGTGGCCCGAAGGCGACTTCCGCAATACGTACTTCAATCCTGTGCATCTGGCGAACGCGGTCGCGCGGGTCGAGCGGCTGCGGCCGCTGGTGCCCGAAGGCATGGACCTGGCGGAACTGGCGCTGCGCTTCATCCTCGAGCATCCCGGCGTCGGCACGACGATCCCCGGGATGCGGAAGCCGCGCCACGTCGATCGCAACATCGGTGTCAGCGACGGCGCGCCGTTGCCGCCGCGCCTGGTGGACGCGTTGCGCGCGCACCGGTGGGACCGCGAGCTGGCGATTCCCTAGGGCGTGGTATAATTGGGGTTTCGCGTTAAGCGCAAGGAGTCCGCCGTGAAGGAAGCCATCCACCCCAAATACCACGAGGTTGAAGCGCGCTGCGCGTGCGGGGCGACGTGGAAGACCCGTTCGACCAAGCCGGAGCTGCACCTCGAAATCTGCTCGAACTGCCACCCGTTCTTCACCGGCCGGCAGAAGCTGATCGATACGGAAGGCCGCGTCGAGCGGTTCACCAAGAAGTTCGGCGCGCAGACGTCCGAGAGCCGCAAGAAGGCCGCGGCCGCGACGAAGACGAAAAAGCCCTCGCCGGCGACGGCGCGCTAGTCGCCGGTCGCCAGTCGCCGGTCGATCTTCTTCTCTATTCGCGCCAGCCGATGGCGTCCGGCCTCGGCCCAGGCCGTGTGCATCCCGTTCTCCAGACTTTGCAGCGCGAAGCGTTTCGCCTCGGCGAGATCGCGGACGCGATGCTCGTGGTGAATCGCGAGCGCTTCGCTCGCTTCGCGCGCGATGGACGGCGGACAGCCGCGCAGGCCGAGCACCTGTTGCCAATACCCGGCGGCGGCGGCGTACCGCTTCGCGCGGCGCGACAGACAGGCAAGCGCGCGCAAGGCATCACTCGCGATCGCCCCGCTGCTTGCGGTGGCAGTCCTGACCGCGCATTCGTACGCCTCGTACGCGCGCGCCTCGAGACCGGCGCGGGCGTACACACGTCCGAGCGCCAGCGCTTCGCGCGGATCGCTCGACGCGGCAGCGCCCGCCCGCACCAGGCGCAGCAGCCGCGCCGCGAGGCCGGCCAGCGAGAGGAGATCCAGGCGGTTGTGCTCGAGGACCGCCGCGAGCGGCCGCGCGTCGCCGCTCCGCACGAACTGAAAATACCGCGCGGGGATTTCACAGCCGGGCACGTCGCCGGCGCGCCGCGCGCCGAGCTGCTGCTGCTCGAGGGCCCCGAGCGAACACGATCGATCACCCCAAAACGCGCGCGCCGGATGGAGCACGTCGAGATGCGGCA
>Ga0207932_1000872_pt1 | contig 10386 bp, 9 predicted proteins | sample NGESurdeep092012_FD_184480 | JGI IMG/M metagenome (GOLD analysis project Ga0207932, IMG submission 184480) | Arctic peat soil microbial communities from Barrow, Alaska - NGEE Surface sample 415-2 deep-092012 (SPAdes) | ecosystem: Environmental > Terrestrial > Soil > Wetlands > Peat ...
ACTCTGCCACTAATTCAAAGGGTAGGCAAGCCTTATTTCTAATTAAATTACAACATTTTATGCTTTTGATAAAATAATTTAAAGTTGCTCAATCGCCATGTTTCACTTTGGCCAACGATTCGGAATTCAGTGGCGGCATCGGCGCAATAGTAAGCCGGAATTTTTTCCACCTGTCCAGCCACGTCTTAATCCTAATCATCATCGTAATCTTAATCTGTTTCGTTCTGCGATTACGATTACGAGCAGGATTAAGATTAAGACCGAACCGAGCGAAGACGCTTGCGGCCACGGCGGGATTGCTTTATGACATTCCCGATGACGCGACGCCTCTGCAAAATTCCGTGGCTGGTTTTGCTGCTGCCGGCCATCGCCCCGGCGCAGATTGATCCCGTCAAACGCGACCTGATTCAAATCGGCTACAACCAGCCGCTCGAAGGCCGCGCGCCGCTGGCGGGCTACGCGTTTTATTACCACAACCAGCCGGATTTTCTGCGGACAAACCTCACATTGCGGCTGGCGCTCGCGCCGGTTTATCTGGATTCCGAACTCGGCTTCGTCCACGGGCTGGGGCCAGACACGGACTTTGCCATCGGCGCGGCGGGCGGCGGTTTCGCGGACAGCTACAACGAGATTCGCGGCGGGAAATGGATTGAAGGCGAATCTTTCGACGGCCACGGCGGGGAAATTTCCGCGAGCGTTTATCATCTGTTCAATCCGCAGGACCGGATACCGCTGAACTTTGTCCTGCGCGGCGCGGCGCATTATTCGACTTACGAAGGCAACGACAGCACGGCGGCAAATTTTCAACTGCCCGGCGACGGCGAGACCTTCAGCGTCCGCACCGGCCTGCGCTGGGGCGGCATCGAGCCGACGTTGTTTCCCGCGCTCGCGATGGAATTGTCCGTGTGGTATGAAGGCCAGTTCCGCACCGCCGCCGGGCGTTACGGCTTCAACGGCGACCGCGAACTGGAATCCAGCTCGCATTTGTTCTGGGGCGCAGCGGCGTTGTCCTACACGCTGCCGGAGAGCAAACAAAGTTTTTCTGCGCGGCTCGTCGCGGGCACCAGCGTGGACGCCGACCGCTTGAGCGCCTACCGGCTTGGCGGATTTTTACCGCTCGTCGCCGAATACCCGCTGTCGCTGCCCGGTTATTATTTTCAAGAGTTAAGCGCGCGGCAATTTGTCCTGCTCAACGCCAGTTACCTTTTGCCCATCGCGCCCAGCGAACGGTGGAATCTGGAATTCAATGCGGCCACGGCGGGCATAAATTATCTGTCCGGCACCGAACAGCCGGGCAGCTGGGTCAGCGGCGTCGGCGCGGGAATTTTGTATCGTTCGCCGTCGGACAAATACAAATTCATCGTCAGTTACGCCTACGGAATTGATGCCATCCGCTCATCAGGACGCGGTGCGAACAGCATCGGCTTTCTGCTGCAAATTGATCTGGATCAACCGCACGGTGACGGCTTCGCCCCCGCCCAACCCGGCCGCTGGCGCGGCTGGAACTGGCTGTTTGGCCGCTGAAATCGCTTGCGTCCGCGCGCACTTCGGGCAAGATAAGAACCCTTGTTGTGCGCATATGGTGGAATTGGCAGACACGCTACTTTGAGGTGGTAGTGCCGCAAGGTGTGCAGGTTCAAGTCCTGCTATGCGCACCAATTTTGCAGTTGCTGGAGGATTAAAGTTGACAGCCTGCGTTCGCACGAAAAAAATCACCGCAGCTTTGATACCGTTGTTAAAATATTCAAACCGCCGCCGCCGCTTCTGCGACGTCACTTCCGTCACACCTTTGCTTGCGTGAAAAATTATATTCTGGATACCAATGTTTTGCTCCACGACCCGAATTCGCTCGTCAATTTTGAGGAACACAATGTCCTCGTGCCCATCGAGGTCATCGAGGAGATTGACCGCTTCAAGCGCGAGTCCACCGAGCTGGGCCGCAATGCGCGCACGGTTTCGCGGATGCTCGACGGCTTTCGCGGCGAAGGGAGCTTGAGCGCAGGCGTGGAACTGCCGAACGGCGGGAAGCTCAAAATCGCGTTCCACAAAAACGGCCACGGCGAGACGATCTTCACCCAGGATTCGGTGGACAACCGCATTCTTGCGCTCGCCGCCGGCATCCAGAAGGCGCAGCCGAAGAACGCGACGATCCTGGTCTCCAAAGACATCAATCTGCGCATCAAGGCCAACGCGCTCGGTTTGATGGCGGAGGATTATGAGAACGACCGCGTGTTCATCACCGACCTTTACACGGGGATGATTGACCTGCCGATGTCGCCGGAAAAATTGACGGCGTTCCGCGCGAAAGGCGAACTCGTGCTGGACGGCGGCAAAAAATATTTTCCGAACGAATACTGCACGCTCACCGACGAATCGAATCCCAAGAAAACGGCGCTGACCAAAGTGGATGCGACCGGCACAAAATTGATTCCCATCCTCGACTGCCGCGAAGGTGTCTGGGGCATCAAGCCGCGCAACCGTGAACAGCATTTCGCGTTCGATGCGTTGCTGGATGACCGCATCAAGCTCGTCACGCTCATGGGCAAGGCCGGCACGGGAAAAACTTTAATCGCCATGGCCGCCGGATTGAAACGCGTTGTCAACGACCGGGAATTCCGCCGACTCGTCGTCGCGCGGCCGACGATTTCCATGGGCAAGGAACTCGGCTTTCTGCCGGGTTCGCTCGAGGAAAAACTTGCGCCGTGGATGCAGCCGATTCACGACGCGCTCGAAATGTTGAGCGACCTGAACATGGGCCACGAACATCGTCGCACCGCCGACCTCATGCGCAGCGGCAGCATTGTGGTCGAGGCTTTGAGCTACATCCGTGGCCGCAGCATCGCCAACCAGTTCATGATCATTGACGAGGCGCAAAATCTGACGCCGCTCGAAGCCAAGACCATCGTCACGCGCGTCGGCAGCGGCACGAAAATCATCTTTACCGGCGACCCGTATCAGATTGATAATCCGTATGTGGACAGCTCCTCGAACGGATTCAATTACGTCATCAGCCGGTTCCGCGACCAGGCCATCGCCGCGCATATTGAACTGCAAAAGGGCGAACGTTCCGAACTGGCCGAACTGGCGGCGAATATTCTTTGATCTGCGGGCCAGCGGCGATTTTTTTGCAGATGTGAATGATTTGCAAATAGTTTCCCAGCTTATCCGCACAAACATACAATGGCAAAAAGCGTTTGGCAGTTGACAATTTCGTCAAGTTGTCGAAGTTTTAAGCAAAGTAATTAACTGTGAATTATGATCTCGAACGAACGTCCATCACCTTACGGTCGGCAGCCGTATCCAAGCCATAGCTATGGCGCGCCCAAATTTGGCCAGCCCAAACCGTTTGTTCAAGAAGACACGCTCAAAAGCGCCGAAGTCCAGATTGAACGAAAGTTTTTCGTCCTCACCCTGAAGGAAAATCCGCGCGGACGGTTTCTGCGCATCACCGAAGACGTGGGCGGACGCCGCGACACCATCATCATCCCCTCCACCGGCCTGGCCGATTTCAAAAAACTCGTGGATGAAATGGTGAAGGCTTCTGAAGAAATTCCCCTGAAAACCCCAAACCCAAGCCAAAGCCCATAACAAATTCAAAAACATGAAACCGCCCGGGTTTTGTCTCTGAATTCGTGGTCTGATTTATTTTTTGCCTCTTTGCGTCTTGGTGGTTTTAAGTTTTAGCCTGGTCGTTTTCTTCTTCGGCTTGACCGGTGCGGCATCGCCCCACAGGCCTTCCAGATCGTAACGCGCCCGGGTTTCCGTATTCATGACGTGGACAATGACGTCAAAGTAATCCAGCACCATCCACGCATCGGTCATCGAACCCTCCGTGCGCACAGGGCGCAAGTCATGTTCATCGCGCAACCGGCTGGTGATTTCCTCCGTGATCGCCCGCAGATGCGGCTGGCTCGTGCCGGTGGCGATGACAAAATAATCCGTCACCGACGACAATTTCCGCACATCGAGAACGGCGATATTTTCCGCCTTTTTATTGTCCGCCAGATCGCGGCACAATAGCGCCAGTTTTTTAGAATCCATAGTTGCGGGTGAATTTAACCACAGATGGACACGGATGGACACGGATAAATTTCTAAACGTAAAGTCGTGTCCCGCGAATCGCCTCGGCAACAACGGCGGGAACAAGGTTTTCAATCGGCAGTCCCGCCTGCACCCGCGCACGGATTTCCGACGACGACACGCCGAACGGAAAACCTTTCAAAGCGCGCCCGCGAAACGGTGGCGGAAAAATTACCGGCACTCCGCCCGGACGCGGAATCACCACGAACTCCGCGAGCCGCGCCAGTTCCGCCGGTTCGCGCCAGGCGTTCAACTTCGCCGCGTTGTCCGCGCCGATGAGATAAAACAGTTCCGCGCCCGGAAACCGTTTCGCGTAATCGCGCAGCGTGTCCACCGTGTAGGAAACGCCGCCGCGCCGGATTTCCTGCCCGTCCACTTCGCAATTTGGTTTTCCCGCGAGCGCGAGCCGGAGCAGTTGCAACCGCACGGCGTCGGGCGCGGGTTTATTTTCCGGCTTGAACGGCGATTGCGCCGCCGGAATGAAAAACAATCTGTCCAGGCCAAGTTCCTCCACCGCCGCCTGCGACACGAGCAGATGGCCAAGATGAACCGGGTCGAATGAGCCGCCAAAGATTCCAAGCTTCATCAGTTTTTAATTCTTAACTTTTAGTTTTAAGTTGCCGGAGCCGAAATCCAACTAAAAACTTAAAATTAAAAATTCAAAACCCGTCAGCAGCAACGCCGCACGCCGTTGAATTTTTCTTCCGTGACCTGCGCGAAAACTTTTTGGTCGGAAGGTTGCTCGCTCGCGCATACCTGCTGCCGCGCCCGCTCGAACTGCGTTTCGCCGGACAGCTCCTTCGCCAGACCAAAGGCCAGCGCCGCCGCGCCGGCAGCGGTGCGAAGGTTCGGGCCGGATTCTTTTAGCGCGTAATCCGGCAGCCAGACCGGCTCGGTTTCGCGCAGACCCGCTGGCTTGCGCTCCGATAAAATCAAAATCCATTCGCGCACGCTCAACAAAACAATCGCCGCAGCGAGCGCAAGAAAGGCTCCGGTGACGGCGGCGTCGAGCAGGTTGTTGAAATGCTGTGTGCGATTGGCGGCAACCGGTTTCCATGTGGCGTCACAAATCATTTTCTGCGCAGCAACTTTTGCGGTGAGTTCAGCATCGTCGGGCTTTGAATAAATTGCTGCCGCCAGCATCATCAAATCATAATTGGCTTTGGTATGCGTCCGCTGAAGATCAGGTTCTTTTTCCTTAAGCGATTTCGCCTGCGCCAAAAATCCGATTCGTGGATCGGAACTCCAAATTTTCTCCGCGCCCGCTGTGAACGTCACCGCCAGCAGCCAAACGAGCGGAATCAATGTGATGAACGCCAGCGCCGGCGAGCGTTTCGGAACGCCGAGCACCGTCTCGGCAAGCTTCGCCCGTGACCTCAAGGCCGAGACAGTGCTCGGCGCTTCAAGTGCCATTTTCAAAATGATCGTCGTGCCGAGGCAGAGCGCGATGGCGGCGAGCATCTGGTTGGCAATGCCGAACAGCGGCCAGAGCGAGTTGATGCCGCCCAGCGGGTCGCGCACGCCCTGGATCAAAAACCAGCCCCACGCGCCAACGAGCAGCCCGCTGGCGAGCAGGTTGGCGCGGAGATTCCGGGTGTCGCCGAGCGGTTGCCAGACGTGGCCGAGAAAATCCTGGAGGATGTAGCGTCCGACGCGCGTGCCGGCATCAATCGTGGTCAGGATGAACAGCGCCTCGAACATGATGGCGAAGTGATACCAGAGATCCAGCCAGCGTCCGCGCGTGACGCCGGAAAAAATTTGCGCCATGCCCACCGCCAAGGTGGCCGCGCCGCCGGTGCGTCCGAACAGGGATTTTTCGCCGACCTGGCCGGCCAGCGCGTCCATTTGTTCGGTCGTGGCGTGAAAGACGGGATCGTTGAGTGCATTGATTTTGGTCAGGGTCGCAGCGGGTTCGCCTTTGATGTTCATGCTCAAATAAACGCCCGGTTCCAGCGTGCAGGCGGCGATGAGCGCCATGATGGCGACGAGTGATTCCAGGCACATCGCCCCGTAGCCGATGGATCGCGCATGGCCTTCGCGGGTGATGAGCTTGGGCGTGGTGCCGCTGGCGATAAGCGTGTGAAAACCGGAAATCGCGCCGCAGGCAATGGTGATGAAGCAGAACGGGAAAATCTTTCCGGCCACGACCAGGCCGGAACCATCGGCGAAGGTGGTGAGCGCAGGCATCTTCAAATCCGGCAGCACGAGCAGGATGCCGAGGGCGAGGGCGAAGATCGTCCCGAGTTTCATGAACGTGCTCAAATAATCACGCGGCGCGAGCAGCAGCCACACCGGCAGCACGCTGGCGGCGACGCCGTAAATGATGATGCCCCAGGCGAGATTGATGTCGGTCAGGCTGAACACCTGCGTCCAGTGCGGATTTTCGTGGACGAGTTTGCCGCCCCAGACGGCCAGCAGCAGCAGGCCGACACCGAGTGCCGAGGCTTCCAGCACCTTGCCGACACGCAAAAATCTCATGTAGCCGCCCATGAACAGCGCGATGGGAATGGTCGCCGCCACGGTGAAAACGCCCCACGGACTTTCGGCCAGTGCCTTCACGACAACGAGCGCAAGCACGGCCAGCAAAATGACGAGGATGGCCAGAATCGCCAGCACGGCGATGGCCCCGGCGGAAGAATTCAATTCTTCCTTCACCATTTCGCCGAGCGATTTGCCGTTGCGCCTCATGGAGCAAAACAGGATTACAAAATCCTGCACCGCGCCGCCGAGGACGCCGCCAATCAAAATCCACAGCGCGCCTGGCAGGTAGCCGAATTGCGCCGCCAGCACCGGCCCGACGAGCGGCCCCGGCCCGGCAATCGCCGCGAAGTGGTGGCCGAACACGATCCATTTGTTTGTGCGGACGAAATCCTTGCCGTCGTCGTGGATTTCGCACGGCGTGGCGCGGCGGTTGTCGAGCGCGAGCACGCGGCAGGCAATCCACTTCGAGTAAAACCGGTAGCCGATGGCGTAGGTGCAGACGGCGGCGATGAGGAGATAGGCTGAGTTGACCGGTTCGCCGCGCTTGAACGCGAGCACGACGTAAGCCCACGCGCCAAGCAACGCGAGGACGAACCAGAAAACCGGGGCGAGAATTTTTTTCATTTTTAAGGTAACGCGCGATTGTTTTACTCCACAAATGACGGCAGGAAAACTAAAATGACGACATGACGCGCCATTGCCAGAACTGCGGTGAACCCTGGGTCATTTCCGGCCAGCCCGGTCGCGGCGAAGTTTGCATGAAATGCCGCGCGGACTTGCGCGTGTGCCTGAACTGCGCGAGTTATGATCCGCGCGTGGCGCAGCAATGTCGTGAACGCCGTGCGGAGCCGGTGCTGGAAAAGGCCGTCGGCAACTTCTGCGAATATTTTGAATTCGCCCGGCGCAAGTGGGTGCCGAAGGAAGTGAAGACTTCGCGCGAGGCGGCGGCGCGGGCGCACTTTAAAAATTTGCTCGGCGATTGAATCTTGCAGCTTTAACATCTGGCATTAACATCATTGCGCACGCCCGCACGCCGGCCGCATGGAAAATTTTGTGAAACAAGCTGATTGCCAATCCAGAGCCATTTGCATCCTGGGGATGCATCGCAGCGGCACATCCACCGTCACCCGGACAATCAACCTGCTGGGGGCGCATCTGGGCGAGGATGCGAAAATGATGCCCTCCAGCCCGGCCAATCCCGAAGGCTACTGGGAACATCTGGAGATTAATGATCTTCAGATAAGACTGCTGGCGCGGTTGGGGCGGAATTGGGACACCGCCGAACCGTTGCCGGAGCGGTGGCTCCAATCAGATGCCATCCGTCCCTTCAAGGATGAACTCGCCAGACTGGTTGCGGCCAATTTCGCCGGCCATTCTCTTTGGGCATGGAAAGAGCCGCGAACCTGCCTTTTACTGCCGCTATGGCGGGAGGCGCTGGAAAAAACCGGAACAAAATTGTCCTGCTTGTTCGTCGTGAGAAATCCGGTTGATGTCGCCAGCTCGTTGTTCCGCAGAGATGCCGTTCCGTTCAACAAGGCTTTGGGCATCTGGTTCCACTATAACATTGCTGCGCTTAAAGATGCCGCCGGCCTGCCCATCGTTTTTCTTAACTACGACCATTTGCTGGCATCCTGGGAACCGGAACTGCGCCGGTGCGCGGCCACCCTTGGTCTTGATTGGCCAAAAGATGAACTCCAGCATCGGGAGGCGATGAATTCATTTATTCAGCCCGGCCTGCGTCACAACCAGTCGTCGCTCGACCAGTTGCAGGAACTGCCACAGCCGGTGCAGGAACTTTATCAGGTTTTGCTCGAAGCCAGCACCCAGCCGTTCACTCCCGACCACCGCTTCGATGAGACGATCAACCGGTTGTCCAAAGATTTCCATGCTTACGCATCGTTTTTTCAAAACGGTTCCGCCCTGCCGCCCCGGAACCGAGGGACACGCACCTGGCACCGTTGGAAAAAATCCTTTCGCAAACACTTTTGAATGCCAGCCGTAAAACAACCCGGCATGGGGCGGGGCAGCGTTTTAGCCTGACCATCGGCAAAATCAATTGTAAAATCCTGCGCATGAAAGTCAGCGGCTTTCTTTTTTTTACATCAAATCAAATGGTGGCCACGGTCATGGCACTGAATCAATGAGCCTTCCTAAAGTCAGCATTCTTGTGCCGGTGTATAACGCCGGGCCGTTTCTGGCGGAATGCCTGGAATCCATCCTGGGCCAGGAATTCGGTGATTATGAACTGCTCATCTGCGATGACGGCTCCACCGACGGCAGCATCGCGCTCATCAAACACTACGCCGTCAGAGACCCGCGCATCCGCTGGTGGCAAAATCCGCGCAACCTTGGCCTGACGCGAAATCACAATCTGTGCCTGCGGGAAGCCCGCGGCGAGTTCATCAAATTTGTTCACCAGGACGACAAGTTGCTGCAATCGTCGGAACTGTCCCGGATGTTGGAGATTTTAGAGCAAGACGCAACGGTGGCGCTGGTGGGCACGGGCTCGCAGCTCATTGACGCCCAGGCGCGCGTGCTGACGGTGCGGAATAATTTCCATCAAACGGGCACTTGGGATGGAAAAGCCGTAATTGTGAAATGCCTGGAACAGAACCAGAACCTTATCGGCGAGCCGACGGCCGTGATGTTCCGCAAAAGCCAGGCCGGACGCGGCTTTGACGAGCGGTATCGGCAAATCGTGGATATGGAACTATGGTTTCATTTGCTGGAACAGGGCCGGTTTGCCTACCTCGCCGAATCGTTTTTTGCCCACCGCATCCATCCGCAGCAGGCGACCGAAATGCACAAGCGCACCGGGGTCAGCGTGGATGATCATCGGCTGCTGTTCACCGATTATTATCGCAAACCGTGGCTGCGTGAATACGCCACCCGGCGGATGTGGTTCAAACAAATTTACTATCTGCGGAAAATATATGGCCCGCGTGTTCAAACGCTGGCGGCGGAAGCGATGACCAGACTCAAACCATTTTGGTATGCGGTTTACTGGCTGGAGCACAAATTCGCGCGCCCATTTGTAAAATTGAAGGAGCGCCTCCTCCGCCGCCTGACAAAATCATAACCCGTCCATCAAATTTGCGGATTTGTCATTTGTGACATAATCCACCCGTCAGGATTTATTTTATCCGACCACGTTCCTTGGCGGATTGCTCCAGTGCTTGAATAACTAGATTGGCCGTTCGGTCCCAAGTTAGCTTTCCAACCAACTCCCGGCCTTTATTGGCATACTGTTCGCGAATGGCGGGATTCATGAGCCGTTTAATCGCATCAGCGATTTCAACTGGATTTTTAGGGTCTTCCAGTAAAATGGCTTCGTCGTTTTTAATATGCTCCGCTGCTCCGTTATACTGTCCGCAACTCATCACCGTCGCACAACCATGCGCCATTGCTTCCAAAGGGGACAGGGGGGATGGATCTGAAAGTGTTGGCAAGACATAAATGTCGGATGCCGCATAATAGTCACTGGTGTTTTTTACTAAACCGCCCCACGTGATTTTGTCATCAATGCCTAATTCAACCGCTTGCGTTTTAAAAGAATGCGGCTCTCCACCACCCAAGACCACAAGTTTGAATGCCCTGTTCTTCAAGATTCCAAGTGCCGCTACCAGCGAGCTTAAGCCTTTTCTCTTAAATTCAGAACCAACAAACAGCACGAGCACTTCCTCTGCCCCGACTCCTAATTTTCTTCGCCTCTCGGTTCGCTTTTCTACTATGTTTGACGCGGGAATATCCACGCCCGAAGGCGCAATAAAAAAACGATCATCTGGAATTGGATAAGATTTTTGAACATTCTGCTTTGTCATTTCA
>Ga0207932_1000873_pt1 | contig 10377 bp, 13 predicted proteins | sample NGESurdeep092012_FD_184480 | JGI IMG/M metagenome (GOLD analysis project Ga0207932, IMG submission 184480) | Arctic peat soil microbial communities from Barrow, Alaska - NGEE Surface sample 415-2 deep-092012 (SPAdes) | ecosystem: Environmental > Terrestrial > Soil > Wetlands > Peat ...
CCGCTGGTTCAGTTTCAAGATCCCAACGTTCACCAAACACAGCATCAGCACTCTCGGAAAAACCGGCTCTTTTGTTGCGATAATAGGGCTCGGTTTTATCGCAACGATTGCCGCTTTGCCGTGCACAATCGGTCCTTTCACATACTTTTCGACGACATACTTGACCAGCATGCCTGCGATGCAGAACAACCTGTACACCGCGCTGTTTTCGTTAGCATTTGTCTTGCCAATGATCCTCGTATTCGGAGCGATCTACGCGGTCAAGGTGAGTACGGACAGGGCTGAAGAATGGAGAATGAAATCGGCGCGATATATGAGGCTTGTCGCTGGGCTTCTGATGGTCACGTTTGGCGTGCTGCTTGTTTTCCAGGTATTCTGACGCAAGTCATCTCGGTGGCTTCGCTCGCCCGGCACTTCTGAAGCGTCGCGACTCATTCAGCACGCGTGCTCTTCGTTAATTTCACCAAGAAAGATCGTCGCTCTCGGCACAACTATATTTATGGCGAAGTTCGTTCTGGAAAAGCCCCAACATGGAAACGCACAGAAAGACCTATTATTCGACCGACCGAAGAGAGCAATACAAAAAACGGGCTTTTGAAGCTGATCTCCTCAAGCTTGCTGTAGCTATTGTTGCAGAGTTGCTCATATTTTTTGTCTGGTTTGATGGGCCAGCAAGAGAGCGCTATGAAATTCTCGTCCACATAGCGCTGCCCATATGCATCGTCCTGCCGATCCTCAATTATCGTTACCTGATTGTGGTACCGTTCATAGCCTTCTTGCCGGACGTGGCACGAGCGATCGGCATCGATATTTCACATTCCTTGGTCATCTTGCCGCTCGTATTCCTTGCGGCGTTCGTGCCTTTTATACGTCGGCCCAAGACTGCACTTGTCGCAGGCTACGCGGCTTGTGCTATTTGGGCGAGTCATCTCATTGTCGACGCGCGCAAGTATACCCCTATTCAAAACGTCGGAGGATATTTGTGGAGCGATCTGGTGCTCTATGCTCTCCTGCTGACGGTAATAGGTTTTCTACTTCTACAGCTCTTGCGTTTCAGTGAAACCAACGAGATGGCAAGAAGCTATGATTAGGTGCCCGAGTGTGTCGCGCGCTCTAGCTTTTCACTCCGGAAGGAATCGTAGCTTCCGCTATACGGTCGCTTAAATAGATTGCGTACCTTTGAATAATCGCGCTGAGGGTTCTATGCATCATACATATCGCAATGAGGCACAGAGACGGGAATGGCAGAACCCTGAAAAAATCTTGATGGAAGCAGGAGTCAAGGCCGGCGACGTCCTCATAGATTTGGCCTGCGGATTTGGTTTTTTTGCCATTCCAGCAGCCGAGATGATTGGTTCTGAAGGCGTAGTATGCGGCGTTGACGTTGACGATGAGGCTCTGGGAGAATTGCGTGCACAATCCGCGCGAGCAGGCTTAGGCAACGTCCGAGTCAAGCTTGCAGCAGCTGAAGACGCCTCTCTGTGTGAGCGCTGTGCGGACATAGTGTTCATTGGAATAGCTCTGCACGATTTCAAAGATCCATTCAAGGTGTTGCAGAACGCCAAGAACACCCTTAAAAAGGACGGTAGACTTGTCAATCTGGACTGGAAAAAAGAATCTACGCCTTTTGGGCCGCCACTTAACATAAGGTTCAGTGAATCAGAAGCCGCGTCTCTCATCGAAAGAGCAGGATTTAATATTGTTTCAATACAGGACTCGGGGCCCTATCACTATGTGATTGAGGCCAATTTGCATCCTTAGGTGGCACTGAGCTTTTCGACTTTTAGTTTTCCTTTTCGATTATCTCACAGTAAACAATATGGTTTTTAACTCGTAACGTGCATATTAGTCAAACCATGTGGCAAAAAAACGTTCTCAATAAAGCGGTCTCATCTAGAAGTGGCACTGATTGGGGCTTGGTCGCTGATGTGACGTACGGAGAAGGGTTAAAAGAAGGGCTGCTAGTTGTCAAAAATGAGTCTACTAAAAGCACCGCTGTAATTCCGTCGTCCTTAATTAAAACTATCGATGACTCCCTGATCGTTTCAGACGCAGCGAGCTTTGAATCATTTAGTGAGCGCGATGCGGAGGTTATTCACACGAAAGGGCTGCTCAAAAAGGCTGTCGCTTCGTTAAGTGGGTGTGATGTCGGCCACGTTAAAAACTTCAGCATCGATTCCGATTCGAAAGAGATTGGTTTAGAGGTTGGCGTTGGTATCCAAGCCTTCCATATTGAAATAACGGTCCCTTGGAGCAAAATAGAAGCAATAGATGAGCTCATTGAGGTATCAGACGCTTCTATGTTGCATTTGTGCTTAGCGCCCCTATACTGATCTGCTTAGTTGGGGTTGTACGCACCGCACTAGAGTCAAGCTTAAAAATTAGTAGCAACTCTCACTTTTTGTGAACCCGTTCCCCGATTTTTTAGCTAGTTTTTTTCATAATGGCGTAAAAAATCGAAAAAAGGAGGCCCATCTTGCCAATTTACCCAGTTTCAATGTGTTTGGTCTGCAAATATTATCGAAAAGCGCAGAGATGTGAAGCTTTTCCATTAAGAATACCTCAACCTATCTTGATAGGTAAATATGATCATAGGAAGCCCTACAAAGGGGATCACGGCATAAAGTTCCAGCCAAAAGAAGGTGTTAGTAATGACGAGCTTGAAACGATTCTAGGCGTATTTGGTAGCGACGTTATCAGCCGTGATTAACCTAATTTTGACTCTAGCCAACTGTAAGCAAGGTCATTTAGCGCGGTAACTCTCACTTTTACCTTATTTTTCAAGAAAAGAAATAATTTTAACCCTATTATGTTGTTCTTGTACAGATTTGCATGGCAATGATAAGTGATGACATTATACATCATTTAAAGATATACATTATATTGACTATAAGATAAAAGTTTATTTTTAATAGATCTATTTTTATCATTATAATTCTGCTTATCATCTATCGCACAATCCACGATTCGCTAATTGGAGATTGGAACTCACTTTTATAATAATTGTTCGAATGATTAGCAACATGACGTCAGGGAGAAAGGCGTAAAATTGAGGCTTTTTTGTAAATATATCTAGTTTTTCAGCTTCTTGAGTCGTTCGAATTTCACAAGAAAATTAGCTTTCGAAAGCAAGTAATAAGAAACAGAGTGAGCGACTCGTTGTATCTCGTTGGATGTTGGGCTTTTAATTATTAGGTATCTTAGGTGTTACTTAACTATAAAGGCAGATATTATTGTTAGAACAATGATTTGATATCATCAAATCAGGGCGAGTTTCGAGTGATACCAAAAAAATTTTTGCTTGTTCGATAGTTGTTTCTTAACTTTTTTGTGGTCTCAACTCTCACTTTTATAAAAATCGAATCGAGAAACGATATTTAAAAAGCTACTTTTTCGTAGGCTTCTCTTAGATCATTATCATTGAATTGAAGGTAGACTTGTGTAATACTGAGGCTTGAATGCCCTAGCATGAGCTGTACACGCCGCAGATCCGTTCCAGACCGCACTAAATGTATAGCGAAGCTGTGGCGAAGCGTATGCGGATGTATTTTTACTCCTGTCATATTCCCATATTTTTTTACGAGGTTGAATACTTGCGTTCGTTTTATAGAAAAAACGGGCCGATCCTCTGGGATATTTAGTGCTAAAACATAGTCGGAGAGTATTTTGAGGGTCTCTTGGTCAAGAGGGACTCTCCGCTGTCGCCCTCCCTTAGCCTTTCGGATGTTAACGACGCCGTTCTTAAATTCAATATCTTTGGGAGTGACGTTTATGATCTCACTTACGCGTACGCCGGTTCGCCACATAAAACGCAATAGTAGATAGTCCCGCGTGCTGCACGTTTCAGCCGCATGCAGTATCTCATCGACCTGTTCTTTCTCAAGATAATCGGGTATTTTGGTCACAGTGAACAAAAGAAGTGTTTTGTTTAATAAAGATTGCCATTTTGCGCTTCTTTTAAGTGTGATGCCGCGAATTTATACAAAAAGGCTAATTTTGACATAAAAAGTAGTTCCAGCCCAGGATTTTTATAAGGTCTTTTTTAATATTAATGGAATTATAAAATTACTTCACGATGTCATCTAACATCTTCTAAGCATGTCATCATTTCGGTGACATGCGTCCAACGAAGATTCAAAAGTGAGAGTTAGCAGCTGCACTTGCGGGGTTGTATGAACTCATCAAAATATTGGTTGGCGAGACTGAAGCTCATGCCAAAGTGGAGAAACAGTCGTATGTCCCGATCCTCAAGGAGGATCTTGTGCCTCCAATCTCGTTAACTCCGTCGTAGAAAGTTAACAAAGTCATCAGTTTCGTGAGGATGGTATTAAACCAAAAGCGTTTTGGTGCGTCGTGCGGCTAAGGTTTGATTATGGCTGTAAAGAAATTAACTTGCGACCACCCCATCGTAGATGATACTGAGACTTGCGTTGGAGATTTCTGGTCTTGGGCGTACTCCGATATTTTAAGCAATAGAAATCGATCCATATTCGCCGAATTCATTGTCGGGTCTGCTCTTGGAGTTGTAGACAGCCCTTGAACTGAGTGGGACTACGTAGATCATCGATACAATAGGCAAACAATAGAAGTGAAGTCTGCCGCGTATGTCCAAAGCTGGGTTCAAAAAAACTATCGACAATCAGTTTTGACATAGGTATGAAGATACCGTGGTATGCGGAAACAAACACCTGGGGAAAGGAAAGGGAGCGATCAGCTGATTGTTACGTCTTTTGTCACTATACAGAAACCGATGTCAAAAGAGCTAACGTGTTGAATCTCGATGACTGGGACTTTTACGTTCTATCCAAAAAACAATAAACAGGGAGTTTAAAGATGATTACCGCGGTGCAGATATCCTTGTCAAGTTCACTATTCCCATCGAGCATCGCTGCGCTCGTATTCAGCTTCGTGCTTATCCTCTGGATTCTCAGTGAAGTCATTGGTGGAGGAGTTCAGCCGCTCATACGGGGAGGCCGGAGAGCCAGAACGAGACGGCAAGACAGGGGCTCGTTCCTGTTAATATACGCGGGCGTTGTCGTTTACTTTATCATTGCCTTCTCATTTGCTAGTTCCGGTATTGCCAAGTTGCCGAGCTCGGTATTCTACCTTGGGATCTTCATCATGGTGCTCGGCATCGTGATCAGGCAATGGGCTATCGCCGTGTTGGGCCGCTTCTTTTCGCGGACAGTCGCGGTACAAGAAAGGCAAACAGTCGTTGAGACTGGGCCGTATCGTTACGTTCGGCACCCCTCGTACACAGGGGCGCTCATCTTCTTCGTAGGATTCGGACTTGCCCTACTGTCGGGGGGAGCAGTACTTGCGCTCGTGCCGATATTCGCGGTCGCCTACGGGTACCGCATTCAAGTGGAAGAGAAGCTTTTGATTGCAGAACTCGGTGAAGCATATGTGTCGTACGCGCGCAGGACGAAACGGCTTATTCCCTTCGTGATCTGACGGAGTCCGGGGAATGAACTATTTGTGAAAGTTACCTCCTGCCAATATCGCATGTAGACATCATGTATGTGCTCAGGCATCGGGTGCTTGTAAAATCGCCAATCGACTTGATCCCGCTGCTGTCGGAGCCTTTATTAGGCTCCGTTAGGTGCTTGTCTTCTCTTTCTGTAAGTCACTTCTGAGTGCTGCTTATCAGGCCTGTTTGGGACAAACGCCTCTAAGAGGTGAGATCGGGCTTGCTTTCCAGAAAAAACGAACATGAAGAACCACCTCAAGAACAGCAAAGAAATAACTACAACCCAGCGTATGTCTTCAATATAAAAAAGAAACGGAGGTGAAAACCATAAACGAAGACAAATGTCAACAATGCGGTGCGCCCGCGTTACCTGACGCTAAGTACTGCGAAAAGTGTGGTGTTCAGTTGCACGCTGAAGTCGAACCACAGCCACAGAGCGTTCCGTCGTACGCACCTGCTCTGACGAATCAAGCACCGTCTTACGCTGCGGCCTCACCATATCAGGGCGTCGCGATTCGCTTTGTCGCGATCCTCATTGATACCATCATTATTGCCATTATCGCCGGCATCCTCGCTATCCCGTTTCAATCGCAACTTTCTGGAGCGGTTTCGCTGCTGATCTTTTTGCTGTACTTCATACTCCTTGAAGGGGCGTACGGCCAGACAGTCGGCAAGATGGCCGTCAAGATCAAAGTTGTGCGGGTGGACGGGACGAAGATCGATTATATGGACGCGGTTGTGCGTAACGTCCTACGGCTTATTGACCTCATTCCGTATTTCATTCCGTACCTGCTTGGTGCCATCCTAATATGGACATCAGATATGAAGCAACGGCTTGGGGATCGCGTGGCGCACACGGTCGTCGTGAAGGCATGAGGGCGAACCCTCTGCTTTTCCTTTTTTTACAAGCTACAATAACGACCCAAATCATCCGCATAACGATTTGAAATTGAATTGATGCATAAAAAGATGTATTAGGTTAAGCAAAGAGAAACAGGCACCAAACCAAATAGATTTTTAAACATAGGGCCCGCCTAGTGCCTTTTTCCCAGGTAAAATCGTTTTCTTTTAGCAAAACAGAAGCCGTGTAGAGATTTTTGGGTAGCCTTAGATTACAATTAACTGAGCATCGCACAGCAAGTTTGCTTTTTCCATTTGGTTGTTATCGGCTGCTGTGTGGATTTATCACCTGAGTCTTTCGTTATTGCCCCCTAATCAACATTTTAGCAAATGGTTTTGCTACTTGTCAAAATCTCGCTTAAAGTCCTCAAGCTCTTTTTGCAGTTGTGCTTCCTTCTCTTGTTCTGTTTCCTCTGCAAGCTGTTGCCGACGGTGGTACTCTTCAACCTTATGATAGAATTTGTTAGCGTCGTCAATGTGCGCGGCTACTATCTCCCAACATATCTCCTTTACCGTTGTCTTATCTATATCGCATTCAAACAATACCGTATTTCCCTTTATTTTCGTTGTTCGACGGGGCAACGTCGTTGTGTGTTTAACCGGCCCGCCAGCCGCGAATGGTTCTCCATTTATCCTTCTTAAGAAATAGTCCTTCCATTCTTTCGGCGGCTCTTCAGAAAGGATATATGGCACATATATAGTCGTCTGGCTCGACGGAAACCACGTTGCATTGTCTATGTCAATTCTCTCAAGCTTAATATCAACAAAAGTCGTATGCATCACCTAAGGTTAGTTTATGGTTTTAATTCGCTTTTTTCTGCAGTTGAGTGCGAATTCTTGACTGTATTTAGGAGCTATGTAATAATTTGTATAGTTTGCTCTTCGTCGCCTGCTCCGTTCCGAGTTAATTTAAAGCACAGCTCATTTTAGGCCCCAAATTCCAAGAAATCGCGCATTTAATCTGGTTATGTGCTTTAACTCTTTGTTTGAATACTTGCAAGGTCGCAGAATGCCATGTTCGCTTGTCCATCCCTTTTTTGTTGCCAGTGCCGCGTGTGATGCACTCGATGGCCCCCTTGCCAGAGCTTTAGACAGGGCCACGGAATTTGGATTGTACTTCGATGGCGTCGCTGATCGGTCCTCAGCGCTTTTCTTCGTCATCGGTGCCGCTCTTGGAGCACATGTCCCCCCATCCGCATTTATTGTTGTAGGGGCAGCTTTTGCGCTGTTGCTCGCACGGGCCTAGGGCCACAGACATCATTGGGGCACTGTGCGCACTTCGTTTGGGAGACCTGAGCGGTTGGCCCTCCTTATAATGGGGGTGCTCTGTCCTACCCCAATTAACACAATGCTTTTTGTTGCTCCGGGCCTATGCTGCGTCTTCTCATGCGCACAAATCTTCGCCTGGGGGATTACCGTTCAAAATGAACGACGTGAAAGAGAGTTTCAAATAGACGTGTGATCCGAATAAATGACACACAACTGCTAAAAGTGGAAAGCTACGCCGAGTTGCTTGAACGTTGACGTATGATGCGCTCTTTTTTTAACCCGTTTAATGCTTCGGCAAAGAACTACTAATGCATCTCAGTATCATTCGCATTTAGTGCGTCTAAGATGTAGGCTTTTGAGGCAATCTTGTGGTACTTGGGCCCCCCGCCCATCGACAGAATTCCTATGTAGCCTACCCCCAGCAACTCGTTGAGTGCTTCCTGGGCTTGGACCTTTGTGTCTGCGACCTTTTTCTGCACCTGCCACAAGCGAAGGCCTTCGTTGCTCGCTTCATAAATGCTTTTGAAAACCTTTTTTTGTAGATCACTCATTAAAGCTGCTTCGGCAGGGCCATCATGCAAGAGCGGATTGAGCATACGTCCTCACGTTTCAAACGATCAGTACATTGCAATGAGTCTTTTCCTATATAGCTCTCAGTGACATACAATAGATTGCGACGTGAGCGTCCCGTTTGCTGGCCGGCACCGTTTGTCAGTTGTCCATAAGGCTTAGAAAGCGCGGAAACTACCTCAGAAACTCGGCTGTGCTTTGTTGATTAGTCAGTGGCGCATGAGAATACGTTAGATACGCTTTGTTTTAAGAACAGGAAAATCACGCAATTCTTGGATGAAGTTTTATAACATCCTTAGTATCCATGCGTAAAGTACTGTTCGTACTCTGGGAGCAGTAGTTTAAGGTGGTTAAATGGAAATTTGTTCCGAAGTACCTTTGTTCTGTCTTCCTGATCGTGCAGGCAAGCAGGAATGTCTAAGCGACTTTACGGGCAAATGGGTTGTTCTTTACTTCTATCCAAAAGATAACACAAGTGGCTGCACACGAGAGGCGATAGAGTTTAGCGAACAACTGCCAGGCTTTGAGAAACAAAACGCAACAATTATCGGGATAAGCCCGGACTCGCCTGCAAGTCATCAGAAATTTGCTGAAAAACATCAGCTTGGTGTATTGCTGTTAAGTGACGAAAATCACAAAGTGGCGGAAAAATATGGCGTCTGGAAACTGAAACGGATGTACGGACGAGAATATTACGGCATTGAACGTAGCACATTTCTGATAACCCCCGAGGGGAAGCTGGCACAAGAGTGGCGAAAAGTAAAGGTAAGTGGCCACGTTGATGCCGTCAAACAGGCTTTGGAAACGCTCAAAAAATAGAGTTAACAGCGATTTAAATCGTGCGTTGATCGATCTGCTCTAAGTCGGAAAAAGCTACCAGTCTGGTTCACCCTCGGTGTCGAACAGACCTGAGTAGAACAAGCCGTTGAAGCGGTAGTCCGTAAAGTTGTGCACGATTTCTTGAGAGTCGTCGTTATTACTGCCAACCAGCCTGCCATCTTCAAACCATCTGACAGCGTCGTACCGCGAAAGCGCGGGGATTACGTGAAGCGCGATGAGCTCTTCGTAGGACAGTTTGGAGGGCGCTTTCTTTACGTCGTCAATCGGCCATCTCGAAACGTCAGGCTCTAACCATTGGATGAATTTTTCCACTTGCCACGGGTATACGATGACTGCTCGCATGCAATTCCTGTTCAGGACTTCACGTGCACTCTCCATCCTTCTTGAAGATTAAAACTTTTTCCCTTTGCATCACGTTGTAGAGGCCAAAGATTGTCTTGTTGATACTGTTTGAGAGACGCAATCCTATCTCGTTTGCATGTTTGACGATAAGCTCGACTGATTCAAGTGTCTGGCCCTTGTAAGCAGCATTTCCAATAACGATCAGCGCATATTTGTTCGGCTTCAGCACTCGCATCATCTCGTCCAAACTCTTCTTCATGTCCTCATTATAAAGACGTACCCGCTCGTTTATTCGACCTCGTAAGCCAACGAACTGTTCCCGCATCTCACGTAAGTCTAATCCAAGGGCCTCAAGAGCGTGTGCGTCGTTCTTGATATAATCGAGTGCAATGGCGTAAGGTGGTGACGTGATGATGCCGTCGATGCTTTCATCGCGTAAGGGCAGTGCGCGCGCGTCGCCTTGTTCAATCGTAGCGCGTCCCAGCGAGAGCTTGAGCTCTCTTTGTATTTGATCGTAATCTGCCACCGATTGCACCATCAACTTCGTCCTTGTGTCAAATGCCGACGCGAAGTCTTTTCTCCGCCGAACGCTGTCGCTCAGCGCGACGAGTTTTGCCAGGCGAAAGAAATCCTGAACCCTCTGATCAGCGCCTGACGCTATAGAGTTTAGAGCCTTTTCGTCCAATGCGGCTTTTCCCAGGCGTGGTGCCGGAAGCGCTTCACATTGTGCTCGTATCTCCTTGATGACTTCGCGCGACGCAGTCTTGACCCTGCTTTGGAGGACGCACAGAGGCGAGGCATCGAGGCCGACGCAGTTCACTCCGAGCAACTGCGCTTCAAGTGCCGTCGTTCCGCTTCCGATGAATGGGTCCAAGACAGTCTCTCCCGGTTGTAAACCAATAATGTTGAGCGCAGCCCTAATCATCTGTGGGTGGAATTTTCCCTTGTACGGGTATATCCAGTGAGTCAAATACTGGTTGACTGAA
>Ga0207932_1000874_pt1 | contig 10364 bp, 11 predicted proteins | sample NGESurdeep092012_FD_184480 | JGI IMG/M metagenome (GOLD analysis project Ga0207932, IMG submission 184480) | Arctic peat soil microbial communities from Barrow, Alaska - NGEE Surface sample 415-2 deep-092012 (SPAdes) | ecosystem: Environmental > Terrestrial > Soil > Wetlands > Peat ...
TCTTTCGCCAGCTTGAACGGCGCGGTCTGGTCCACATATTGATTGGCGCGGTTGACGAGTCCCCAGATGCTTTGCAGCGCGGATTGAAGCTGGCTTTGCTTGAACAAAGCGCGCGTTTCATCGGCGGCCTTGGCGGCGTCGGCGGAAAGTTCGTTGGATTTCGCCGGCACAATTCCGTTGCGATAACGCTTGAGCATCGAGAGCGAGCGGTTGACGAGATTGCCGAGGCCGTTCGCGAGTTCGGCCTGATAGCGCGAGCGAAAACCGGCGTCCGTCCAGTTGCCGTCCGGGCCGATGTCGAGTTCGCGCAAGACGTAAAACCGGAACGCGTCCAGTCCCCATTCGTTGATGACCGCAATCGGGTCAACGACGTTGCCGGTGCTCTTGCTGATTTTCGCGCCGTCCTTCTGCCACCAGCCGTGGACCAAAATTTGTTTCGGCAGCGGCAGGCCCATCGCCTTGAGCATGATCGGCCAATAGACTGCGTGAAATTTCAAAATGTCCTTGCCGATGACGTGGATGTCGGCGGGCCACAAATCCAGTTTTGAATTTTGAGTTTTGAATTTTGAATTGCCGAGCGCGGACAAAACCGTTTCGTCACCATGCGCGGCGGCGATGCTGATGTAATTCACCAGCGCGTCGAACCAGACGTAGGTGACAAAGTTCGGGTCGAAGGGAATCGGAATGCCCCAGTTCAACCGCGCCAGCGGACGCGAGATGCACAAATCTTCGAGCGTGTTGTTTTTGAGAAAGCCGAGGACTTCGTTGCGGCGATACGTCGGCGTGATGAAATCGGGATTCGCCTCGATGTAATCAATCAGCCATTGCTGGTGCGCGCCGAGCTTGAAGTAGTAATTGTCCTCCTTCAACTCGACCACTTCGCCGTAGCTCGCGTCAAATTTGCCATCCGGCAGACGGTCTTTTTCGGTGAGAAAAGTTTCTTCCTTCGCAGAATAAAAGCCCGTGTAGGTCGCCTTGTAAAAATGTCCGGCGTCATTCAATTTTGAAAGAATCGCCTGCACGAATTCCTTGTGGCGCGGCTGCGTGGTGCGGACGAAATCGTCATTCGTCAGTTCCAGTTTTTTTGCGAACGCCTGCCAGTCCGCCGCGAGCGCGTCGCAATAGTCCTGCGGATTTTTCTTCTCCGCCTGCGCCGCCTGCTGGACTTTCTGGCCGTGTTCGTCGAGGCCGGTCAGGAAAAAAACGTCCTGATTCAAACTGCGCCGGGCGCGCGCGATGACATCCGCGATGATTTTCTCGTAGGCGTGGCCGAGATGCGGCTGCCCGTTGACGTAATCAATCGCGGTGGTGATGTAAAACCGTTTGTTCATTATTGAACGCGCAGTTTGGCGCACAAATGGTGCAAAGGCAATCTCGCTTGCAGCGGGAAGTCCTTGTGTTATCATGCCGTTCGGCTGTCGCGGAAAACCAGCCGGCAAACAAACACCGCATGAACATAGAACTTTCCAGCTTCGCCGCGCGCCTGCGCGAGTTAATTTCCGCAGGTGACGACGTAAGGAGTGTCCATTCAATTGCCACTGGCGGATTTAATAATGAGTCTCCTCACGTCGGCTCCTACTTTGAAAATTTCAACGAACTCGCGCTGGAACTTTTCGCGCTTCAGTTTAAACACAATCCTGCCTACCGGAAAATTTGCGAGGCGCGCAAGTTGACGCCGCAGGTTGTTGAACATTGGACGCAAATTCCCGCCGTGCCGACCGCTGCATTCAAAGAACTGGAACTGACCAGTCTTGTGCCGGACGAGCGCACCACTGTTTTTCATTCCAGCGGCACGACGGAGCAAAAGCCCAGCCGCCATTTTCACAACGCCGAATCGCTGGCAGTTTATGAGGCGTCGCTGTGGACTTGGTTTGAGCAAAACATTTTTGCCAATTCAAAATTCAAAATTCAAAATTCAAAATTGGTTGTCCTCTCGCCGCCGCCGGAGCAGGCGCCGCATTCGTCGCTCGTCCACATGTTTGAAATCGTGCGGCAAAAACTGGGTGGGACGGAAACTGCTTTCGTTGGCAAAATTGCCGCTGATGATGCTTGGACTTTGGATTTCGATGCAACGCTTGCGGCATTGAACGACAACTCAAAACTAAAAACTCAAAACCCAAAACTCCTTTTGGGAACCGCGTTTTCCTTCGTGCATCTGCTGGATTATCTGGTGGAGCGTGACCTGCGGGTCGGGCTTCCCGCCGGTTCGCGCGTGCTGGAAACCGGCGGTTACAAAAACCGTTCCCGCTCGCTGCCGAAGGCGGAACTGCACGCGCTCATCGCCCAGCGGCTCGGCGTTCCGGCGGAAAATATCCTCTGCGAATACGGCATGAGCGAATTGAGTTCGCAGGCTTACGACTCTGAAATCCATCCTCCATCCTCCATCCTCCATCCTCGCGTTTTCCGCTTTCCGCCGTGGGCGCGCGTGCAAATCATCTCGCCGGAAACCGGGCGCGAAGTGGCCGAGGGCGAAACGGGTTTGATTCGCGTGTTTGATTTGGCGAACATATTTTCCGTCGCCGCCATTCAAACCGAAGATTTGGGCATCCGCCGTGGTGACGGCTTCGAACTGGTTGGCCGCGCACAACTGGCCGAGCCGCGCGGCTGTTCCTTGATGACCGCATGAATCTACCGAACTATTTCTTCGCCGACCTGCCGCCGGAAGCGACGTTGTCGCCAATGATGATCGCGGAGGCGTGCCATACGCTGAAACGCAACCGCGAAAAATACCTGTTGTCACGCTCGAAAGATGACATCGTAAAAATCCTCTGCGAGGTCGCGGCGGAATGGCTGCAGTCGGAAAACAAATTCCGCAAGTTTGCACTTCAACACGGCCCCGAAGAAACGGGTTTTTCGAAAGCCATTTTGCAGAGCGGACTCGACAATTTCTTCCGCCAGTTCACGGTGGAAAATTTTCAATTGTTGCTGGAACAGGAACTCGGCGATGCCGTCGGGGTGGCCGGTGACGGGTGTCCTGTGACACGGGAACCAGTTTCCTCGCGTCACTTGTCACCCGCCACCCGTCACTTTTGGCGTGGCCCGGAATTTCTCGTTCACATCGCAGCGGGGAACATTCCCAATCCGACGTTGATGAGCATCACGCTCGGCCTGCTCACGCGTTCGGCGCAGTTCGTGAAATGCGCGAGCGGCGCGTCTTTCCTGCCCCGGCTGTTCGCGCACTCGATTTATCAAGCTGAACCAAAGCTGGGCGCGTGTCTGGAAATCGCCGACTGGCGCGGCGGAAATCGCGAATTGGAAAATGTTCTGTTTGCGGAAGCGGATTGTCTGACGGCGACGGGCAGCGACGAAACGCTCGCGGCGATTCGCGCGCAGTTGCCGCCAAAAGTCCATTTTCTCGGCTACGGCCAGCGCGTGAGTTTTGGGTTCGTGACGCGCGAGGTTTTGCGTGAGGAAACGATTGCTCAAGTTGTTTCCTGCGTGGCGGACGACGTGATTGCGTGGGATCAAAACGGCTGTCTCTCGCCGCACGTTATTTATGTCGAGGAACGCGGCGCGGTGGAATCGGACAAGTTTGCGAAACTGCTCGCCGTTGAGTTGGCGAACCGCGAAACGAGCGAGCCGCGCGGAAAAATTTCAACGGAAGAAGCGGCAACTATCGCCTCGCGCCGGGCGATTTACGAGACCATCGCCGTGCATCGCGCGGATGCGAAAATTTGGTCGAGCCAGAATTCAACCGCGTGGACAGTGGTGTTTGAGCACGCCGTGCGTTTTCAATTCTCGTGCTTGAACCGTTTCATTTACGTCAAGCCAGTGCTGGATTTGAAAGCGGTGATGCAAGGTGTGGATGAGCTTCACGGGAAAGTCTCAACGGTGGGCCTCGCCGCGCCGCCGGAGAAAATGAGAGAGCTGGCGCTGCGATTCGCGCGCTGGGGTGCGACGCGGATTTGTCCGCTCGGCCAGATGCAGAATCCGCCGCTGACCTGGCGGCACGACGGCCGGCCGGCGCTCGGCGATTTGGTGACGTGGACGGATATTGAAACGTGATGCGTGATGCGTGAATTCATCACGCATCACTCGTCACTTATCACGAATTATGAAAATAGAATTGCGAAAATCGTTTCAGTTTGAGGCGGCGCATCTGCTGCCGTTGTTGCCGAAGGCGCATAAATGTCGTCGGCTGCACGGACACAGCTTCAAAGTGGAAATTGTCGTGGCGGGCGAGTGCGATGAAAAGCTCGGCTGGCTGATGGATTATGCAGATATTACCGCCGCATTCAAGCCGCTCTGGGAGAAGCTGGACCACCACTACTTAAACGAAATTCCCGGCCTGGAAAATCCGACGAGCGAGGTGGTCGCCGTGTGGATCTGGAAAAAGTTGAAACCGAAACTGCCGTTGCTCACGGAAGTCGTCGTGGCCGAAACCTGCACGGCGCGCGCGGTATATCGCGGCGAAAATTAAGCGCCCCGTTTGGCGAAGCGGTCGGCCACGAAGTCCCAGTTCACGACGTTGAACCACGCGGCGATGTAATCCGCGCGCTTGTTCTGGTATTTCAGATAGTAGGCGTGCTCCCAAACATCGAGGCCGAGCAGCGGTGGCTGGCTGGGATGAATCATGGTCAGCTTCCGACCCATGTTATCATTGATTTCTGTCGGCTGTATACTCGGGCTAACCGGCGAATCTTGATTGGGCATGGACTCAATTTTCAATTCCTTGCCATCAAAAACCAGCCAAGCCCAGCCACTGCCAAAAACTTTCGTCGCGGCTTCGGTGAACTTTGCTTTGAAGCCGGCGAAGCTGCCGAAGCTTGCCTCAATGGCTTTGGCCAGTTCGTCCTTTGGTTCGCCGCCGCCGTTTTGCTTCATCATCTGCCAGAACAGCGAATGGTTGTAATGACCACCGCCTTGATTACGGACGGCGGCGCGGATTTTTTCAGGAACGGAATTCAAATCCTTGAGCAAGTCCTCGACGGATTTTTTGCCGAGGTCAGGGAAATCGGCAACGGCCTTGTTCAGATTCGCAACATAAGCAGCATGATGCTTGTTGTGGTGAATCTGCATTGTCTGCGCGTCAACGTGCGGTTCAAGCGCGTCGTAGGCGTAAGGCAGCGGCGGCAGCGTGAACGGCCCGCTCGGTGCGGCAGCGGGCGCAGTGGAATTTGTTTGGGCGATTGCGCCGGGCAGAGTCGCGAGTGCGGCGCTGGCGAGCGCGGTGGTTTTAATGGCTTGGCGGCGGGTCATCATAATTTTATTCCTTTCTTCTTAAGTAACTCCGCAAGAAACGTCCGGTCAAGCGCATCTTTCTCGCGGTGGGTTTGTTTGGTGCGCCAAAGCAGTTGCGGATTGGCAAACGGAATCGTCACGCCTTTGATGGTCGCGAATTCGATTTGTTTGCTGGCCTCGGCATATTCAATGCCGCAGGAACGCTTCATCAAGTCCACCACATACTCGTCACCCACGCGGACGACGATGAATTGTTCCAGATCATCTGGCGCGACTTCGCGGATTGCGCCGTCGGGCAGTTTGAGCATGGCGGTTTTTATTTTTTGAAAATTCTCCGGCGATGAATCCACCAGCAGGTCAATGTCGGAAGTGGCGCGGGCGAAACCGCTCTGGATGATGGCGAAGCCGCCGATGACGATGTATTTCGCCCCGGCTTCATTGAGAAAACCGCAGAGCGACACGAGGTCGTCGGTGTTCGCCAGGCGCGGCTCTAGCGGCGGGTGATCATCTGGAGTTTCCATGCGTCAGCCTCCTCGAAGGTTTTGAACCGCCAGACACCTTTGGGCATGAACGGACGATTGCCCCGCACGGCGGCGACCAGTTTGAGAAAATCATTGGCCGTTTCCACATTGACTTTGGGGCTACCCGTGCGCCCCACGACTTTCATTGGCAATTCTTCCGGCTGCATACGTCACCAATCAAACACAACCGGCGGGATTTTCTAGCTTTATTTGCGCTGAAAAAGCCACAGGCGCGTTATGTGCATAAGCTCACGCCTTGCCGTGATACATTTCCGCGTGGACTTTGGCCACGCCTTTCACGAGCGCGTCCCAATCAGCTTCGGTCGTTTCCCAGCCGGCGCTGAAGCGCACGACGCGCACGGCCTGCGCGGCCTTCAATCCCATCGCAGCGAGGACGTGCGATGGTTCTTCCTTGCCGGTCGTGCAGGCCGAGCCGGTGCTGGCCGCAAAACCCGCCTTGTCGAGGCGGATGACCCATTGATGCTTGCGGTCGCCGTCGGGCATGAGCGCGGAAACGGTGTTCCACAAGCGCGGCACATTCGCGCCGTTGATGCTTGTGCCGGGCAAAGCGCGAAGCAATTCGCGTTCAAAATTGTCGCGCCAGACTTTGCGCAAAAGATGTTCGCTGCGGGCAATCTGTTTCTCGCGCACTTCCAGCGCGGCCAGCATCGCGGCAATGATCGCCACGTTTTCCGTGCCCGCGCGCCGGCCGCCTTCCTGTTTGCCGCCGTGGAGCAGCGGCGTGATGGACTTGCGATGCGGGATTTTCAAAAAGCCCACGCCGCGCGGCCCGCCGAACTTGTGCGCCGCGCCGCTGACGTAATCGCAATCACCAAGTCCTTTCAACGGCATCTTGCCGATGAACTGCACGGCGTCGGTGAAAAACGGAACTTCGTAAGCCTGGCAGATGGCGTGGATTTCGCGCCACGGCTGGATGACGCCGGTTTCGTTATTCGCGGCCATGACGCCGACGAGGCCGGGACGCGCGTCGGCCATTTCCGTGGTGATCCAGTCCACGTCCACCACGCCATCGCGCGTGACGGGAATCAATTTCGCGCGCTTGCCAAAATAATGTTTCGCGGAATCGTGGACGCAGGGATGTTCGATGGCGGAAATCCAAATCTCGCTTTTGTCATCAAGCGTCCGCGCGAAATGGTGCGTGACCATGTTGTTCGCCTCGGTCGCGCCGCTCGTCCAGATGAGGTCCAGCGGATGACAGCCAAGAAACGCCGCGAGCTTCTCGCGCGCGTCGGCGAGCGCGATGCTGGCTCGCGTGCCGGCCTGATGCATGGACGACGGATTGCCACCGATTTTTTCGGTGACGTTCAACCACGCTTCGCGCGCCTCGCGCATGACGGGCGCGGTGGCGTTGTTGTCAAAGTAAATCATTTAAACCTGAATTATTTCCGCATCAGTTTCGGATTTTTTGAAGCGTCAAAATAAGTTTTGCCATCTTTTGCCATAGCCCAGACGTTGCTGACTTCGCGTTTTGCCGGCAGCACTTCAATTTCCCGATTCAACGCCATTGCCGACTTAACCTTATGTCGCTCGGCTCGATTGGCCTTCTGCTTGTCAGCCTTTTCTGTTGCAGCCATCGTGATGCCACAAATGTTGGTCTTTTGTCTGGAACGGCTCATTCAGCAAAAAATTAGTTTATACAATCAAAATAAATTGCAAACGGACAAGATAAGGATTTAGAGCAGGCTGGCGAGTTTTTTATGGGCGGCGGTGAAGGCAAGTTGCCGCATCTGCGCCGGAGTTTTCCAGACGCCGCCGGTTTTTGCCGGGGAATTTTTCAACTGCACCGCAAACGCCTCAAGCGTGATTCGGTAACGGGTGATCGAATGTCTTATAGTGCAAAGCGGTTCCAATTTTTGGGAGCGCGGGTCTGTGATCCGCAGCGCATTGAATTCAGAGACGACGCGCTGCGGCTCACAGAGCCGCGCTCCGGTTTCGACGTTCGGAAATTCCCACAAATGTGCGTTCACAACTCCGGCAGTCCGCTGGCGCACAAGAAATTTTCCTTTGTGTCCAACGACGAAGGCGATGAAGTGTCTCGCGGTAGCAGCTTCACGTTTGCCGAGATTCGGCAATTCTTCCACACGATTTTCCTGGAACGCGACGCAGAGTTTTTTCACCGGACAAATCAAACACTGCGCATTTCGCGGTGTGCAGACCAGCGCGCCGAGTTCCATGAGCGACTGGTTAAGTGCGGAGCATGAACTTTTGACGGTAGCAGCCGACGTAAGGAGGCTCTGACTATTTCGGATTTCGGAATGAGCCTCCTTACCTCGGCTGCTACGAGATGAATTGAGGCCTGCCGCGTGCGTCACGAGTTTCTCAGCCATCTGCCAAAGCTGCGCGTTCGTTTTCTTTTCCTTCGGATTTTCCGAAATGCCGAAAATACGCGTCAGCACACGGATGACGTTGCCGTCGAGAATCGGCGTGGGCTGGTTGAAAGCGATGCTGCAAATCGCGCCGGCGGTGTAGCGTCCGATGCCGGGCAGCGCGAGAACAGCGTCAAAAGTTTCCGGAAATTTTCCGGCGTGATTTTCCACGATGACTTGTGCTGCCTTTTGCAAATTGCGAACGCGGGTGTAGTAGCCGAGGCCTTCCCACAGCTTATGGATTTTGGCCGAAGGCGCTTTGGCGGCGGCTTCAATCGTCGGCAGTTCACGCAGCCAGCGGTTCCAGAATGGAATCACCGTTTTCACCTGCGTCTGCTGGAGCATGATTTCTGAAACCCAGATCGCGTAAGGATCGCACGTGTGCCGCCACGGGAGGTCGCGGGCGTTTTTGGAAAACCAGTCGAGCAACTGTGAAACCAGTTTTGAATTCTTAGTTTTAAGTTTTAAGTTGGTGCGCACGGCAATTTGGTGGGGCGAGGCTACCGACGAGCCGCAGTCCGGGCAAAGAATTTTAATGACGGCTCGCGGAGACGCTCGCCCCACCGGTTTGGTCTTTTGCCAAAACCTTTGTGTCCTTTGTGTCTTTGTGGTTATGATTTTTCGCAGTGAAGCCGCTCACCATCCACACTTGCAAGCTGACCGACGAACAGGCGTCGGCGCTGCTGGCCGCGTTGCAGGCGCGCAACTGGAAGCCGCGCGAAGTGCCGTATGCGCGCTTCGCGTTTGAATCCGACAAGACGAACATTGTTTTTTACGAGAGCGGCAAGCTGGTCGTGCAGGGGAAAGGCACGGCGGAATTTGTGGAGTTCGTTCTGGAGCCGGAAATTCTCAAGCAGGCCAAGCTCGGCTATGAAACCATTTTAAATCCCGACCTTCTCCTGCCGCGCATCGGCGTTGACGAAAGCGGCAAGGGCGATTTCTTCGGGCCGCTCTGCATTGCCGGTGTTTACATCAACGAAAACGTCGTCAAGGCGTGGAAAGATGCCGGCATCCGCGATTCCAAAAACATTTCGAGCGACAAGAAAATTTCCGACCTCGCGGCATTAATCCGCAAAACTTCCGGTTGTGTGGTGAACACCGTCACAATTGGCAACGAGGCTTACAACCGGCTTTATGCCAGGATGAAAAGCGTGAACACGATCCTGGCGTGGGGCCATGCGCGTGTGATTGAAAATTTGATGGGTTTGCGACATCAAATGAACCCCGTGCCAGTCAAGGCCATCAGCGACCAGTTTGCGTCGAGCAAGGAAGTCGTGGCGAAGGCGTTGATGTCGCTGGGCCGGGAAATCGAACTGGTCCAGAAGCACCGGGCGGAAGAAGACCTGGCGGTGGCGGCGGCTTCGATTCTGGCGCGGGACGGATTTGTGAAAGGTCTGGCGAAACTGGAGAAACAATTCAACGTGGAACTGCCGAAAGGCGCTTCGACGGCCGTGGACGAGGCGGCGAAGAAATTTGTCGCGGAGCAGGGCGCGGACAATCTGCCGAAAATCTCCAAGGTCCATTTCCGGACGGCTTATCGGGCGCAGGGCCTGCCCGAGCCGCCGAAGAAGGAATGGCGGCGGAATTAGGTTGGAGTTCAGGCTTTAGCCTTTTTTCCGGACAAGCTGAAGCTTGAACTCCAACCGGTGGACAAGCTGTCCGCGCTCCAATTGACAGGATGAAACCCCATTCCTTCGAACTGCCGGACTGCGAGCCGATCACAATTTTATACGAGGATCGGTCGGTCATTGCCATTGACAGGCTGCGCGGCTTGCTTCGTCTGCCAAAACAAGATACCTTTCCACCATGAGCACGCAGGAAATATTGCTTGAGGAAATCAAACACCAGCCGGAGCCGGTGTTGCGCGAGCTTCGGCAGTATCTCGATTTTCTGAAACGCCAGCGCGCGACGGAAGCGCCGATGGACAGTGTTGTAGCGGACACTTGGGAAAAACTGGGTCCGGCGCCGGAACTCGCCTCCCACTAATTCAATCTTGCGGTGACACTTTTAAGGTGTTACTTTTTCTCCGTGAGCACGATCACGGCAAAGCGGTTGCACCAGGAAACCAGGGCGGTTTTGAACCAGCTTGAGCAGGGCGAATCCCTGGTCATCACCCGCAATGGCCGCACCATCGGGCGGATCGAGCCTTTGACCGTTCCCAAGTCGCGCGGCTGGGCGGACATCATGGGCGAAGTGTGGCAGGCGCAAAAAAGCGTCAAGGCCGCCAACCGCACGCCGAATCCCGTTCTCCAGGAACGCCAGCGCCGCCGGCGAT
>Ga0207932_1000876_pt1 | contig 10363 bp, 15 predicted proteins | sample NGESurdeep092012_FD_184480 | JGI IMG/M metagenome (GOLD analysis project Ga0207932, IMG submission 184480) | Arctic peat soil microbial communities from Barrow, Alaska - NGEE Surface sample 415-2 deep-092012 (SPAdes) | ecosystem: Environmental > Terrestrial > Soil > Wetlands > Peat ...
AAAGGATTTGAGGCAAATCCCCATGGGTTAAGCCGCCGTCGCGGGAGAATTACGACACGGATTTAGATGAAGCGTCGTCAAGCGAGACGATTGATTCATTCACCATCATCACGCGGGCGGCGAATGCGGCCATTTCGTGCTGACCATCATGCGGATTACCGCAAAATGGTCGGCAACCAGACCCAGACCATTTCGGTGATGGCAACGAAATGGTCGGGAAGTGCGACGGGTAAATTACTCTTTCTCGCCGGAATCCAAATCCTGGAGCATCTGTTCGACCGTGGCGAGCAGCCCCGGCAGGTCGTCACGCACCGTATCCCACAAGGTCGCGTAGTCAATGCCGTCGTAACCGTGGCTTACGCGGTCGCGCATGCCGGCGACCAGCTTCCACGGCACGGCGGGATAACGCTGGCACAAATCCGGCGGCAGCCGTTTCACCGCTTCACCCAAAACCTCCATCACGCGCTCGAACGCCAGCCGCTTGTGCCAGTCGGACAGGATGGCGGGCAACTCGTTTTGCGTGCAGAGTTCCTGCGCCCGCCGGGCGTAGTCGGCGATCTGGCGCAGGGTTACTTTGGGGTCATGCCTGCTCATATATCGGCACGGCTTCGCGCACCACTTCATCCCGGAAATACTCGCTCAACCACGCCTCGGTGTTGAAATCCACCTTCCGGCCGATGATCCCGGCCAAATCCTCGCCATAACCAAAAAACTTCAGGCCGGGGCGCACGCCGGGTGCGAATTCCGCCAGCACGTCCACGTCGCTGCGCGCCGGATCGAAGTCATCGCGCAACACCGAGCCGAACAGGCTCAACTTGCGGATGCCGCGCGCGCGACAAAACTCCGCGATCTTCTCGCGGTCAATCTGGATGGGCAATTCGGCAACGCTCATGGCAATTGGATAATCGCAAACCGGAGAAAACTCAAGCGGGTTCGGTTTTCATTTTTGGGCGCTGGCTTTTACCAGTTCAATTTCGGCGGGCGTGAGGGCGTAGCGGCGGAAGACGCGGGGGTTGATTTCCGCCTCCCACGCCGCGCAATTCTCCCCGCGCGCGGCCAGACACTGCTCCACCAAGCCCTCAATCGCCGAACGCTCCGCCGTCGGCGCGGTGGGGATGGGAAACTTGATCTCATTAACACCGGGCTTCAGCCCGGTGACAGAATCTGTGCAAATGAAAAACCGTTTCAACGGTTTGTTCGGCGCGGACGGGAAATTTCAGGTGGTGGCTGAAAGACGATGATCCGCGTGATGACGGCTACAAGCTGGCGCTGGGGCGTCCGCTGGATGAGCCGATGAAGATTTATCCGGTTAGCAATTTGGTCAACAGCCCGAAAACGGATGACCCGCGCTGCATCAAGCCGGTGCGGATTGACCGGGACTTTTTTGAGCGGCAATGGTGGGGCAATGGGTGAAGGAAATTTTAAGGATAGCTGCTAACAATGCGAGGGCGGGCGGCAAGGAAAACAAATTCCTGATTCAAGCTTTGGCGCTCAACGCGCAGGCGCGGGTTGTGTTGCAAGACGGCGGCATTGAGCTTGTCCAAAGCGAAGGGGAATAAAGCCGGATGATTGCAGAGTTCGGACAAACCCATTTGTGTCTTGCCGCGTGAAATCAGAACCGCCTCGGCCAGCCATGCCAAATGATCGGGCTTTTTTGGCGTGGCTTGCTTGCCTGCGAGATAAATCCCTTTCGGCTTGGTTTCAATGATGATCCCCCAAGTGACTAAGCTCATCATGGGGCGGCGAACTTGGTCATTCAAGGAGTGACGAAGTTGAGCGACAGATTGGAGTTTCATTCAAGTCAGGCGCTGATTCGTTGGATCAGATTTCCGTGCGGGTCATACACCTCCAGATAATTTCCAGCGGCGACAGTGATTCGGTCTGGAAAGACAACGAGGTTCAATCCACCGGGGTGTTTGGCGGAGGCATACTTGATACCGGCAATGCGGCCAGAATCATAGGCAAGCCCGCCCAGCAATTGGGTCGGCGGATGCGTCGTGGCAACCCAGGTGCCGGTCATTTCTTGCGCAGTCGTGCCGAGTGCGGCAAGGGTAGCGGCATCGGTCAGATCCAGCAGGTTGTTAAGGATTCCATCAACGCTGACAACAACCCACGGAGCGGTGCGAACTGGAACCGGACCGCCCGGCAGTAAAATTAAGGCGGAGACTTCCATGAAGGTTGTAACCGGGTCGTGGGCGAGATAAATAGAATCAAAGCTGCCGATGGGCGTAAACCGAGCGCCGGCAATTTTGGCGGCACCACCCCACAACGGTTGTGGCGGACCGGTCTGACCGGGCGGCGGGCCAAGCAGGTGGCGATAGCCGATAGCCCGTGACCACGGACCATGGGCCGTGGTTAATCCGACGCGGTTGAGCGCAGCAGCCAGTTGAAGCAGGGGAAGCATTAGACGGGCACGCCGGCCGCCGCATTTTCGAGAATCCGCAGAACGGCAATGGGGTTGTCTGCCAAAATCATTTCCAACGCGGTATGTCCATCAAGGTCAGGATGCGGCGTGTTTAACCACACCCGCACCGTCTCGGGTTTGTTGAAAAATTCATTGAGAATCTCCATGGATCGTTTCACCGGCTTGAGCGGTGGTTGGATGGCTTCCGCCGAAGGGTTCCGGTGGATGGCCTTGTAATTTAATTGCAGCCCTTCGGCGAGTCGTTTGAGCGGCACGCCCATATAAACCGCAAGTTTCTGGGCGTCAATGCGCCCGCTCGTGTTGTCGTGAAGTTCAGGGAGGATAACCTGCAACCCGCCGACGCCGCGAAGGAGCGTTTGTAGTTTCTCCTGCATAGCAGCGACCTGGCTTTGAAGTTCAGCCGCGCGCTCCAGGATTTCCGGTCTGCGTTCTAGTAATGCTGTCGTCATGGTTGAAATCTACAAAAAATCCCACATAAGTCCACAACTAATCTTGTCGAACTGAGTTAACCACAGATGACACAGATGGACACAGATGGAACTTGGTCGCTGGCAGACTGACCAAGCTTGCTGCGGGGCGGCGAACTTGGTCACTGCCGGATGGGGATGGGAAACTTGATCTCATTAACGCCGGGCTTCAGCCCGGTGACGGAATCCGTGCAAATGAAAAACCGTTTCAACGGTTTGTTCGGCGCGGACGGGAAATTTCAGGTGGTGGCTGAAAGACGACGACCCGCGCAGTGAGTCGCATAAAATGGCGCTGGAGCGAGCACCCGATGACCCGTTGAAAATTTATCCCGTCAGCGATCTGGTCAACAGCCCCAAGTTGGACGATCCGCGTTGCATCAAGCCGGTGCGGATTGACCGGGATATGTTTGAGCGGCAATGGTGGGGCGACGAGGGAAAAAGCTGAAATTCGGAAATCTGAAACACTGAAATCAGTGCGGTGGATTGGCGCGATAGCGCGGCGTCCAGATGGAAGGGGGCGAGCATACGGGGATGGGCGGGGGCTTTGGGGGTTTTGCTTTCCATATTTCACCAACAGCGGCAGCGGACGGCTGGCGTGCAGGATGCCTGCCAGTTGGCGCGGTGCGTGCCGCACTGGCCTTTCAGTGTCCCGACCGAGCGCGAGGGTCGGGACAGCAATCCATGCCTTTTGCCCTGAATCGGGGCAAAATCATTTTCCAAAAATATATTTGACAATCTGTGAAACGGGGCGAAGGTAGCCTTGGCTGGTGTGGACGTGAGTGTCGGTTGACAGTTGCAGGCAGTGTTAGTTGCAGTGTCTGAGTCGGTCAGTTGGTAGATACGCCCACGCCAGTCATTCTTTTTTTCCCACTCTCCCTCGGGCTGACCAGCAGGTCAGCCCTACCGTTTTGCGGCATCGCGCAAACCGTCGGCGTAGGCTTCAAACACGCGGCGCATTTCGTCGCGGACGGTGCGGAAGCATTTCAAGATTTCTTCTTCGCTGCCGGTGGCTTTCGCCGGATCAAAGAACGGCCAGTGATGGCGGTTCAACTGGCCGGGAAAAATCGGGCAGGCTCGATCCGCGTTGTCGCAGACGGTGATGACGGTGGACACAGGCTGTTCCAAGAATTCCTTCAGGTGCTTCGAGCGGTGGCCGGAAATATCAATGCCTGCTTCCGCCATGACTTTGATGGCGAGCGGGTGGACGTAGCCGGTGGGATTCGAGCCGGCACTTTGCACATTCGCGAGTTCGCCGAGGGCGGCGCGCAAAAAGCCTTCGCCGAGGTGGCTGCGGCAGGAATTGCCGGTGCAGAGAATCAAGATGGTGGGTTTCATTTTTAATTGGTGAAACATCGAACATTGAACATCCAACGCCCAACATCCAATGGGCGCGCGTTTCCAACACTGGATGTTGGATGTTCGAAGTTGGATGTTGGATGTTTCATTGGTTCATTTCACGCGTGCTCATACCAGCCGCGCGACTGGTTGCAGATTTTACAGACGGACAGCATCACCGGCACTTCCACGAGCACGCCGACGACGGTTGCCAGCGCTGCGCCGGAACCCGCGCCGAACAGCGTGATGGCCACGGCCACGGCCAGTTCAAAGAAATTGCTCGCGCCGATGAGCGCGCCGGGTGCCGCGACGTTGTGCGGCACACGCAATTTGCGCATCAGCAGATAGGCGAGCGTGGAATTGAAATAAACCTGGATGACAATCGGCACGGCGAGGAGCAGCACGGCCAGCCAGCGCGTGGTCAGATTTTCCGCCTGAAACGCGAAGATCAAAACGAGTGTCAGCAGCAGCGCGAAAATGGTCACGGGCTGAAACTTCGGCAGAAATTTATTCTCGAACCAATCCTTGCCGTGCGATTTTAGCAGCACGGTTCGCGTCAGCGCGCCTGCCGCCAGCGGAATGACGATGAACACCACGACGCTCGTGATGAGCACTTTCGACGGCACGACGACGTTCGCCACGCCGCACAAAAACATCACGATGGGCGCGAAGGCGACGAGCATGATGAGGTCGTTCACCGCCACTTGCACGAGGGTATAGACCGGGTCGCCGTCGGTGAGATAGCTCCAGACAAAAACCATCGCGGTGCATGGCGCGGCGGCAAGGATGATGAGGCCGGCGGTATATTCTTTTGCCAGTTCCGGCGAAATCCACGCGCTGAAAATGTGCTGCATGAACAACCAGCCGAGGAACGCCATGCTGAACGGTTTCACCAGCCAGTTGACGAAGATCGTGACGGCGAGGCCTTTCGGCTTGCGCGCGATGCCGCCGAGCGCGGTGAAATCCACCTTGAGCATCATCGGATAAATCATCAGCCAAATCAGCACGGCGATGGGCGCGTTGACGTGCGAGCCTTGGCCGAATTCCAGTTTGCTCAACGACGACGTGAGGTGCGGCGCAAATTTTCCAAACGCCACACCGACCACCATGCACAGAAAAACCCAGACAGTTAGATAACGCTCGAAAAACGCGAGACGCTTGGGGGTGGCGGCGGATTGATTTATTTCGTTACTCATATTGCTAAAGATTTATTTTTGAAATTCATGCTGTCCACAAAAGATATATGCCGGCCAGTATCACCAGCAAGCCGCAGAGCCATTTCACGATGGTGACGCCCTTGGAGTGCTCGTTCCAGTTTAGGAAACGCTGCACGAGTTCGGTGGACGTGCCTGCGGCCACAATCACCGCACAATGCCCCACGCCGTAGGCGAGCAACAGCGAAGCGCCGTAAAGCGGAGCGGTCTTCGACAGCTTGAATGTGACGCCGAGCATCGGAGCCATGTAGGCGAACGTGCAAGGGCCAAGCGCAATGCCAAACACGAGCCCGAGAATGAACGCGGCCAGATAACCTTTCCGCTTCATGCTCACGGGACCTGCGCCGGAAAACGGCATGGGAATCACACCCAGCAAATGCAATCCGACGATGAAGAAGATGAGCGCGACGAAATAATTTCCATAGCTTCCCACGTCGCCCAGCATCCGGCCCGCTGCCGCCGTGATTGCGCCAATCGCAGCGATGGTGATGAGAATGCCCACCGCGAACAGCGTTGAAGTCCAGAACGCGCGTTTCGTCGTCACCTTTCCCTGTTCGCTGATGAAGCCCACGATGAGCGGAATGCTCGCAAGATGACAGGGACTCAGGACGATGCTGAGAATGCCCCACACGATGGCGGCAGCCAGCGCGATGAGCGGCGCGCCTTCCACGGCATGGCTAAGGTTGGTGAAGAGTTGTTCCATCGCGCCATCAAGGATGGTTCGGTGACTTGGCCGCCACATCTACGCCGAGTTCCTTCCACTTGCCAAGGATGTCTTCCTTCGCAAAGAAACCGACATGGCGAAAGAGTTCTTTGCCGTCGGCGTCGTAGAAAATCTGCGTGGGAATGACTTCGATGCCGTATGGTTTGCCGGCGTCGGGATTCTGCCACATGTCAATGAACTCCACGTTCATCCGGCCCGCGTATTCTTTTTTCAACTCCTCCAGAATGGGAGCCATCATTTTGCAGGGAATACATTTGCCTGCGCCCAAGTCGAGGAGCTTCGGCAGCTTGGCCTTGGCGACGGGTGCGGCCGGGTCGCCGGTATTTTCTGCTGGCGCGTTGGTTCCTGCAGCCAGAACCACGGCGCTGGTTTCGGCAGGCGCTTTGCTTTGGTTCTGCTTGAGGACGACGGCGGCGACCACCGTCACGGCGAGCGCGGCCACAATGGCGAGTTTCAGGGGTGTTTTCATAATTCGTTTTGTCTTCACGTTTCACGCGACCAGCTTTTTGATTTCGTTCACCGACGGCACTTTGCCGCTGACCTTCACCTTGCCGTCCACGACCAGCGCGGGCGTCGTCATCACGCCGAACGCCATGATCTGTTTCAGGTGGGAGACTTTTTCGAGTTCGTATGGGAGGCCGAGCGCTTGCGCGGCTTTTTCCGTGGCCATCGTCAGTGCGTTGCACTTGGCGCAGCCGGTGCCGAGGATTTGCAGTTTCATAGAGCTTTTAATGGCAACCACAGCTCGGGCCGCATCCGGAACTGGATCCGTTGTCGCTTCCTTTGCTCAAGGCACCGTAGCCACCGAAAATGACGCGGCGGATGGCTTCGCCGGTTTCAGGATGCTTCGTGAGCGGCGCGTCCTTCATGCCTTGTTTAATTTCAACGTAGCGGAGCTTTTCGTCGGCCTTCGCAGGAATAATTTCGTAAACATAGGTGGTCATAAAGTTGAAGCGTGGAGTGTGGCTGAAGCGAGTTGCGCCAACGCGTCAGGGCCGACAGGCTCTTCCGCTTGCCAGGGCAGCCACGCGGTGCGGGTGGATTGTTTCTCCACCACTTCGCGCAAGTAATGATGCTCGGCTTCCTCGCGGCGTTGGAGCAGCGGATCGCACGAACCGCTGTGCAGCAGGCTTTGGTTGATGACCCACGCGAACGGTTCAATGTGCGCGCGGCGCAAATCCTCCTGTAATTCCGCCGCCTCATGCACGGGCGTCGCCTCGGGCAAGGTCACGAGCAGAATGCGCGTGAAGGCAGGATCGCGCAACCGCTCCAACAGTCGCAGCACTTCCTCTGGCTGCGTGCTGCGCGTCTGGCGTTGCAATTCGCGGTTGTATGCCTCGCTGGCGTCCAGCAAGAGGAGTGTGTGACCGGTGGGGGCGGTGTCGAGAACGACGAAGCGGTTTGTTCCTTGTCCCACCTCGCGGGCAAAGGCGCGGAACACAGCAATTTCTTCTGTGCAGGGCGAGCGCAAATCTTCCTCCAGCAAGGCGCGGCCTGCTTTGTCCATCGTGGCACCTTGAGCGCGCATGACCTCATCTTGATAAGCGGCGGTCTCCGCAACGGGATCAATTTTGCTGAGCGTGAGTCCATCCACCTGTCCGGCCAGAGTCTGCGCCACATGCGCAGCGGGATCGGTCGTGCTCAAGTGCACTGGATGGCCGCGCCGTGCCAGCATCACCGCGATGGCGGCGGCCACAGTCGTTTTGCCGACGCCCCCTTTGCCCATCGTCATGATGACTCCGCTGCCTTGCCGCTCGATGTCGGCAACCAGCGTTTCGAGGCTCTCCATGTCCGGCGGAGTCCAGTCGTTCCCACGCTCGGGAACAGACGCTGGTTCACTATCGCCATCCAGCAGCACGCGCAGACCGCCGAGGCCGAGGATGTTGATGGGCCGCAGCGGCACGACGAAACTTGGCAGGCGGCCGATGAATTCCTTCGCCGCTTCCAACGCCGCCGCTCCGCGTCGCTGCATCGCCTGCGAGGTTACATCCTCGGGGCATTTCGTTTCAAAGATGCCGTTGATGATGAGGCACTGATTGCTCACGCCGAGGGCACGCAGTTCTTTTGAAGTGCGCTCCGCCTCGCGCAGGGCGGCGAGTTGCGGACGGCTGACGAGCACGAGCGTCGTGGCCGAGGCATCGGCCAGAGTTTTAACCGTGCTCTCATAGACAGCACGCTGCTTTTCCAGACCGGCCAGCGGACCGAGACAGGACGTGCCGCTGGTGTTTTTGTCGAGGAATTGATCCCACGCCTTCGCCAGACTCATCAGCCGCAGCGTGTGACCGGTCGGCGCGGTGTCGAAGATGATGTGATCGTAATTTTTGGTGGTTTCGGGATTGCCGATCAAACCGGAGAACTCATCGAAGGCGGCGATCTCGACCGTGCATGATCCTGAAAGCTGCTCCTCCATGCTGCGCAACGCCGCTTCGGGGAGCAGGCCGCGCATCGGACCGATCAAGCGCTCGCGATAGGCGTCGGCGGCTTCGACCGGATTGATGTTCATCGCGTCGAACCCCGGCGCACCAGCGATGGGCGTGGGCTTGTTCGTGAGTTTCGTCTCCAGCACTTCATCCAGATTGGAAGCCGGGTCTGTGCTTACCAGCAGCACGCGTCTGCCGGCTTCGGAGAGCTTCAACGCCGTGGCGCAGGAAAGCGACGTTTTGCCCACGCCACCCTTGCCGGTAAAGAAAAGGTAGCGGGTCGGTGATTCCAGAAAGGCACTGAAGGAAGCAGCTGGCTTGCGGAGCGTTTCGGTGTTCGTGGTTTGAGTAGTCATTTTAGAAAGTTGCCAACAAATAGAATCCCGCGCAAACGAGCAGCACGCCCGCAACGGTTCGGATCACCGCCTCCGCCTTTTGCGCTTTGATGGAGGCCTTTCCGAACGCCACACCGAACAGGATGGCACCGAGCGGCAGACTGAAACCCACGCCAAAAGCCGCCATGAGGACCATGCCCCAGAGGATATGGCCCATCAATATGCTGGCACCGATGACGATGAAGATTCCGGGATTGCACGGCAAGGAGGCAGCCGCCACGCCGCCCCCCATCAACAAGCCCACAACCACCGCGCCCAAAATCCCCTGCCCGGCGGATCGCGTTTCCGACTTTCGAACAAGCTGCGGCAGTTTGAATGGCAACAATTTGAGCGCGACCAATCCCAAGACGACCGCGACAATGCCCGCAAACAGCTTCCAATATCTGCCCAACAGCGTCTGCGCGGCCTGCCCCACAAACCCAGCGACGAAACCGAGAACAATCAGCGCCAGCGTGGTGCCGATCATGAACGAGATCGCCGACGCGAAGGCCGTTTTCCGGTTGGCGTCTTCACGCGTGCCCGAGTAGGCCACCAGCATTCCCATCGCGGGCAGCGTGCAACAAGCGCTGGCTAGGGCGCTCACCAATCCCAGCAGAAAAGCCAGCGGCAACGCCGTCGGCCCCATGCTGGCCGATTGCAGCGTGTTGATGATGGATTCACGCATGGCGTTGTCCTCTATTTGCCTCACTTGGGGCAGCAACCAGCTCCGGCCGATGGACCGCAGCCGCCGGCGCTGGAAGCAGCGACGAAGCCCTGCACCAGTTTAGATTCCGTGATGTCGCCGGAAACCGCACTCATCCCGCGCCCTTTGACCGCCGCCAGAACGCCTGGAAAGGTGATTTTCCCGGCAATCTGATCGTAATCGGATGCGCCGGCCTTCAGTATGAAAAGTCGGCACGTCTGACCTCCATTCCGTTCAATTGACAATGCCGCGTCTTGCAGCGCCTTCAAAGGCGGTGTGGCCGAAGTCTCTTCCTTGCCCGGCAGATAGACGAAAACGGCATCCGGCTTGACGACCAAGGCATTCAAATCGGAAAACGACCCGATCGGTTCCAAAATCTTCTCTGTCGTTGGGGCCGCCGCGCCTGAGTTCGTGGCACTGCCACTAGCGCTTGCCGGCGTCGGTAATGCGGCGAGCGTCGCAAACGCTGACGGAGTCGTCTTGGTGGACGCCCCGTCGTTCTTTATCACCGCGCGCGCCACCAAGGCACCGGCGGCCACCAGCACAATGACGCCGATCACCCAACGGTTTTTGCCCGGCGTGCTGGTGGTATGGCAACCGCATCCAGCATCACAGCCAGCCGCCTTTTGTTTCAGCAAATCCGTATTGCTCTCTGGTTTCATGTTTTCATTTGATGTATTCATAGTTCATTTTTCTTTTTT
>Ga0207932_1000878_pt1 | contig 10354 bp, 10 predicted proteins | sample NGESurdeep092012_FD_184480 | JGI IMG/M metagenome (GOLD analysis project Ga0207932, IMG submission 184480) | Arctic peat soil microbial communities from Barrow, Alaska - NGEE Surface sample 415-2 deep-092012 (SPAdes) | ecosystem: Environmental > Terrestrial > Soil > Wetlands > Peat ...
CACGGAGGCCCGTTCGGAACCGTGCCAGGAGCGGTAGTCCCACCACTCCACGTCGCCGGGGCGAAGCCGGTAGGAGGCCGCGCCGCGATCGGCCTCGTAGCCGTTTACGAAAAAGAACCAGTCGCGCCGGTGCAACTGCGAGCTGGCGATACCGTCGATCGCGTTGACGAAGGCACCGCCGTAACTGGTCTCGACCCTGGCCAGCCGATCGAGCCCCTGCAGCGCCGTCAGCCCGGCGGGAACCGAGCCGTCATCGAGCATCGTCGCACCGCCGTCGCGCGTAACCCACACCCGCGCCTTGCCCTTCTCCTCCTGGCCGCAGCCGCCGAGGCTGACAGCGGCCAGGAGGATCAGGCAGACAGAGATGCAGAAGCGGTTCACGGCAAGGCGTTGGAGCGTACGGCGCCGCTGAGAGTGGCGCGCACGAGCGAGCCGCGATGCTCCAATAGGCAGGCCCGCCCGTTCTTGGTTTTCACAGCCCGTCCCGAGCCGGCACGAAGAATCGCACCGAGCGCCGGGGTGCTCACGCCCTTGTCATCCTGGGCCGAGACCGTGTAGCAGGAGAGCTTCTCGTGAATGCGCCTCGCACGCGCGCGGTCGGATCGAGTGAGCGTACTGCTGCCGAGCAGCAGCGTCTTCGGGCCGGCGAAGGTCAGCGGGTCGAAGTCCGCCCAGTACCAGAGCACACGATCGCCGCTTTCGAGAGCCACCGCGCCGGCACCTACCGGCGGCGACACTCCATTGACCTTGAACATCCAACCACCCGTACTGGTCGCAGCGTAGAGACCGATCTGATCGACGTAGGAGCCCAGCGAGCTGGTGACCAGGTGGTAGTAGAGCTCGCCTTTGCCCGCCGCGACGGCAAGCGCGTCGAGTGCGCTTGAGGCGACCTGCAGGCGCGGCTCAGCGGAGCCGTAAAGAGTCCGTGTCTTTCCTTCAATCCGAACGGAAACCGAGACGGCGCCCGCTAAAGGCACGACAACTCCAGCCAGTAGGGCAGCAACAACGACTGTGACGAGAATGCGCTTTCGCACGAATCCTCCCTTCCTCGAGGGGTCCGGTTGCGACGAGCGACAGGTCTTCTGACTCGGGGCACCCTCCCTCGCCGCCTTCCCGGCCCTCGGGCCAGTGACCGCGCGCTCTGCGCGTTGGCAAAGGAGCACTCCCCTTACAGCGGCGGGACCGTCCCGGACTTGCACCGGGTTCCCTAACCGCTCGCCTTTATGTGCGGGCGAGCTTATCATGGCCGCCGGTCATGTCCCGTATCCCCCGCACTCTCAGTCTTTGGCTTCCGGTCGTCGCCTGGGCGGCGCTGATTTTCGCTCTTTCCTCGATCCCCAGCCTCAACTCTGGGCTCGGTGTTTGGGATCTCGTTCTGCGCAAGCTGGCCCACGCGGCGGAGTACGCAGTTCTGGCGGCGCTGCTCCTACGCGCGCTGACGAGCCCGTGGCTTGCCTTTCTCGTCGCAGTGACCTACGCGGCAAGCGACGAGTTCCACCAGCACTTCGTGCGCGGCCGCGCGGGAAGGCCCCGGGATGTAGCAATAGACGCCGTCGGCGCCCTGATCGGCGTTGCCGTGTTCTCCTATCGACGCCGCCGGACGGTGGAGCACGGCGACTCGAAAACCAGCTAGTCGCCGCGATGATCGCGGCGCCGGCGATTAGAGTCCGGTCATGCACGAGATCGTCAGTTTCGCCAGCATCGTGCTGGTAGTCGCCGGCGGGCTGGCCTTCGCGCTCGCCTGGAGCAGGTTGAGCGAGCGGCTGCCGATACCGTCGGCGGCGGTCTTCCTGATCGCCGCCGCGGCGCTCTCCGAGATCTTCCCGCAGCTCACGCAGCACGCCTCGGTTAGGACCGTCGAGCGGGTCGTGGTCGTGGCGGTGGTCGTGATCCTCTTCGACGGCGGCATGCACATCGGCTGGCGCCGCTTTCGCTCTTCGCTCGTCCCGATCACTTCGCTAGGCCTGCTCGGCACCTTCGGCACAGCGGCGGTTGTCGCCAGCGGTTGCCACCTGCTGCTCGATCTCGGCTGGACGACCTCCGGCCTGATCGGAGCGGCACTGGCGCCAACCGACCCGGCCGTGATGTTCTCGGTGCTCGGCCGGCGCGAGGTGGGCGGGCGGACCGACACCATCCTCGAGGGCGAGTCGGGCGCGAACGACCCGGTAGGAATCGCGCTGATGCTGGCGATGATTCAGTTCGCTACCTCCAACCACGGCTCGTTTCTCATAGTCGTGCGGGAGTTCGCCCTGGCGACGAGCATCGGGCTCGCTTTCGGCATCGTCGCGGGCCGTCTGCTTGGCCCGCTGATGCGCTTCCGGCTGCCGAGCGCGGGCCTTTATCCGATTCGTACGCTGGCTGCCTGCGGCGTCATCTACGGGCTCACCAGCGTAGCGCACGGATCGGGCTTCCTGGCCGTCTTCGTGGCCGGGATTCTGGTCGGCGACGAACATGCTCCTTTCAAGACCGAGATCGAGTCCTTCCACTCTTCGCTGGCCTCACTCGCGGAGGTCGCGGCCTTCGGCGGGCTGGGACTGACGATCGACCTCGGCTACGTCGCGCACGACTGGGTCTGGCTGGAAGGGCTGGCGGTCGCCGGACTACTGATCTTCGTCGCCCGCCCGCTCGTCGCCTCGCTACTGCTCGCGCCTGTGCGCCTGAACCGCGGCGAGCGCTTCTTCTTACTCTGGGGAGGCCTGAAGGGGGCGGTGCCGATCCTGCTGGCCGCCTTCGCGGTGCTGGAGAACGTGCACGACGCCAAGCTGATCTACTCGCTCGTCTTCGTCGCGGTCGCCGTCTCGGTGCTCGTCCAGGGGACAACCGTGCCCTTCGCCGCCGGGCGCCTGGGCATTCCGATGCGGCTGATCGAGCAGACACCGTGGCGCATTTCGCTGCCTCTGCGTAGCGCGCCCGAAACTGTGTTGCGAGTCGTGCTGGCCGAAAGTTCGGCGGCGGCTGGGAAGCGCATCCGTGATCTGGAGCTGGGCGATGCCTGGATTGGTCTGATCGTGCGCGAGGGCGAGCCGGTTCAGGCTCGCGGCACGACCAAGCTGCGGCCTGAAGACGAGCTACTCGTGGTCGCAGACGCCGAATCGATCACTCGGGTCGAGTGGCTTTTCGCTGCGACCGAGGAGCCCTAGAGGCCGTTTCAGTGTTTGAGTAGTACTCGCCGGAGCTCGTCTTCGCAAGCGGTGCGCAGAATGGCGAGTACGCGATCGCCCGGCTGGAGCTTGGTCGAGTCGCTGGCGATTTCGGAGCGCCCTTCGCGGGCGACGGAGATGAGCCGCGTCCCAACGGGCATCTTCAGTTGCTCGATGCGCTTGCCCGAAGAGGGCGAGTCGTCGGCGATCGGCACTTCGACGATCTCGAGCTCGTCGTCGCGCAGCTGCAATAGGCGGATGATGTCTTTCTCGGGCACCTCGTGCTCGATCAAGGCCATGATGCTCGAGGTGGCGCAGACCGTGGGCGCGATGCCGAGCAGGTCGAAATGGGTTTGGTTGCGCGGATCGTTGACGCGCGCGATCACCTTCGGAGCGAAGTAGCGCTTCTGGGCGATCTCGCAGATGACGATGTTGTCCTCGTCGTCACCGGTGACCGCGAGCACTAGATCGGGCGGGCGGCCGATACCGGCCTTTTCCAACACGTGCAGCTCGGTCGCATCGCCGCGCTGTACGCGATAGTCGAACTCCTCCTCGAGCACGCGGAAGCGATCCGAGCGCTGCTCGATGATCGTCACCTCGTGGTTCTGGCGCAGCAAGGAGCGGGTCACGTTAGCCCCAACCTTGCCACCGCCTGCAATCAGCACGTACATCAGATACTGGCGCCCTCGGTCGAGACCATCTCACTGACCAGCGCTGCTTCGGTGAGCGCACCGATCGCGATCGAGGTCGGGCAGACCGTGTGCAGGCCGCGCTCGGCGAAGAAGGCGGCCCGGGCCGGATCGAGGACACGAACGACCACCCGCTCGACGTGGAAACGCCGTTGCGCGATCAGACCGATGACGATGTTCGTGTTGTCGCCGTCGGTGGAGACGACGACCGCCTCGGCGCCGCTGATGCCGCTCTCCACCAGCACGTCGATATCGAGACCGTGGCCGACGATGAAGCGCCCCGGCCAGCGCGGCCCTAGATGGGCAAGGGCCTCTTCGTCCTCGTCAATTACCACGACGTCCCAGCCGGCATCGTGCAGATGAAGTGCGACCGACGAGCCGGTGCGACCGCAGCCGATGATGATTGCCTTCATTACGTCTCAGCCTAACCGAAAGATCGGCGCTGCGGGCTCAATCCCGATCACTTTCGTATCAGCACCAGCGTGCCGTTCGGCACCGTCTTCGAGAATCGCCTGATGGCCCAGTTGTAGAGGCGTACGCACCCGTGGCTGGCCCAGGTGCCGATATCCCAGGGCGCGTTCGTACCGTGGATGTAGAAGCCGCTCGGCCAGCGCTTCGTGCTGGAGAACCTGTAGAGCGGGCGGCGCAGCACGCCCCAGGAACCCAAGGCGCGCTGCGGAGCACCGAGCTTGAAGAGGCCATTCGGCGTCGGTGTGGAGGGTGTGCCGGTGGCGATCTCGTAGTGTCTGACAACGAGGTGCTGACGGATGTCGTAGAGCGTCATCGAGCGCTTGTCGACGAGGACGTAGCTCGCTTGCTTAGGCAGCTTGGAGGGCGATCCGAGGCTGTAGACCGTCCGGGGCTCAGACCGCGACGATGCCCCGAAGCCGTTCGTTGCCGTGAGCTGGAGCCGTTCGATGCCGTAGGGCACACGCACGTCGCTCAATTCGATCTGGCCATCGGTTGCGCTCACCAGTTTTGCCTTACTGACCAACGGCTCGGGCCCTACGGTTAGCTCGAGGCCGCTGGCCGTTCGATCGACGCCGGCCTGGAGCGTGAACGACGGCGCGACGATAGTGCCGCTCCTAAGCGCGGGCCCGGGAGTCGAAGGCCTGTACATCGCCGGCGTGAACTTCAGCGTCGCCTTGCCGAGCGACCTGCCTTGGGCATCGAGCGCATCCGCGCCGAACCAAGTCGGCGCCGTCAGGTGAAACGGAACTCCGGAGCTGACCTTGCCGGCTAGCGCCGGATTGGCGACGGCGACCGTGGCTAGCGGCTCTCCGCTCGTCGAGAAGAAAACCGTTTTCGTCCCGGCCGGGTAGTCGGCGGCGACGGTAATCGTGCCCGCCGTCCAGTTGATGCCGCCGCTAGGCGTACTGAGCCACGGCCCATCGGCCCAGGCGGCGGCCGGTGCCAGGACCGCCGTCGCCGTGACGACGAGTATCGCGCTGCGAAGGCGGCGAAGACTCATTTCGATCTCACGATGATCTGATACACGCGTTGGGTCTGGTTTAAAACCCAGAAATCGGTGTAGGGCCGCTTGCCCCGGACGTAGTGATTGAACTTGGTGCTGTGAGTGCGCTTCATTCCGACGTAGGCGGCCGTGAGCTCCGACTCGCTGCTACCGACCTTGATGCCGGCTGCGGTCACGTAGGCCGAGGAGTTGAAGCTGAACTGGAAAACGCGGTGCGTCGAGTCGCTGAGTAGCTCACATGCGTAACGGCCGGCCTGCTTATTGCCGAAGCTCATCAAGTACACAACCCGGCTGCCGTAGTTGGGATCGCGTTGCAGCCCCGTGTGCTTGCCCAGGTAGCGAGCCGCCGTGCTGTCGACCTGACCGAGGCGCGCCCGGCCCGGCCCCTTGCCTTCGTGGATAACAACGGCCCCGGCCGCCATGGCTGTCAGGAGCAGCACAGCGAGCGATGCCAAGACCAGGAAGCCAAACCGTTGCCGCATCTTCATCGCTTTCGTCCTCCGTGGTGGTTTGCCCTGCTCTGAGGGTATTCGACCCTGCGCCGGCGAGATGCTAGTCTCGGCCACGTTCCAAGGTCAACTCGGCACGAGAGCCTACGGTAGGAAACAGAGATCCCGTGACGAGAAAAGACACGAATAGCGGCCCCGAAGACTCGCCTCGGCCGGAGCGGCTTACAATCGGTCGGCTGATTGTGCGCCTGGCCGTAATGGCTATCGCTCTCGTGCTGATCGACCTCTTCGTCGCTCACTACCTGGGGCCCAGACAGGACTATGACGCCGACTGGCGCCTGCCCCGCTCGCAAGCGATGTCGGCGCTGCCCGGCTACGTAAACCACATTGAGGGGTTACGCCGAGATGTCCGGCGGCCGCGGGTGCTCTTCCTCGGCGCCTCGCCCACCTGGGGCGAGATGAATAGCAACCGCCACCACACCTATTCGGCCGCCTTCGCCCGCAGCGCCCGTGCTGCGGGCTCGGGCGCGCGCGTCTACAACCTTGGTGCCGACGGCGCGCTGGTGGCCGACCAGTACTTCATCGCCGACCGCCTCGCCGCGCACGCCGACCTGCTCGGGATACAGCTCACCTACCACACCTTCAACCCGAGAGCGCGCCTCGATGGCGCAGAGCGCTTCTCGGAGCTGCCCCAGATCCTGGCTGAGCCGGTCGACGCACAGGTCGCAAAGGCGCTCGGAATCGATAGCACGCCGCTTTTCAACCTGAGCGGCGCTGTCAACCGCACACTCGACCAGCACTGGCTGCTCTTCCGCGAGCACGATGAGCTGGTCACGCGGCTCTTCGGCCGCCCGCTGCGCGACGAGTTGTACGCGCGTTGGCAGAAGCTGACCGTAAGCGGGGCAAAAAAGCTGCCGCTGGCCCCCGGCCTGCCCAAGAACAGCCGTTTCGATCAGCTTGATCCGGCCCGGCAAACGGAGATCATCCAGCGCTACGCCGATTACGCGAACTTCCATATCCGGCGAACGGACTCCGAATTGCGCATGCTCGAACTGCTTTGTGCGCGGCTCGGGCGCCGACACTCGAACGCCGTTCTGTTCATGTCGCCGCTTAACACCGAGGCACTCGAGAGCTTCGGCGTCTTCGATCACCGTCTCTATTCGGCCAACGTGGCGATCATCCGCGCGGTTGTCGAGAAGCATGGTTTGACCTTCGTCGATTGGAACCAGCCGGGCAAGAAACTGCCCTCGTCCCTCTTCGCCGACGTCACGCACACCACTGATCACGGCAGCGCCGTGTTCGCACGACGGCTCTATCGAGCTCTGGCGCCGCAACTGGCAAAGGCGGCGCAACCGTGATCTTCGGCGAGGCGCTGTATTTCATCGCGCTGGCAGCGGCTGTAGTCGTCTTCCGCTTCGCGCCCGGGAGATTGCGGCCCTGGCTCATCTTCATCTGCGGACTGTCCTTCTACGGCTACTACGCCGGCCGTTTCTGGCTGTTGATCCTGGGCGAAGCGCTGCTCGTATACGTTCTCGGCAAGGTCATGCGCAGGCCTCGGGTCGCCTTGCCGGCGTTCCTGCTCGGGCTCGCCGGAACGATCGGAGCGCTGGCCTACTTCAAGTACTCGCGCCTGCTCGGCCCGATTCTCGGACAGGCACTGGGCACGCACGCCGGCACGCTGCCGACCTTCCAGGACATCGCCGTGCCGCTGGCGATCTCGTTCTTCACCTTCGAGTTCATCCATTACATCGTCGACATCCGCCGCGGCACGATCGAGCGCCACAGCCTCGGCGATTTCCTAGCCTTCGCCATGTTCGCGCCGACCATGGTCGCCGGACCGATCAAGCGCTTCCAGCAGTTCTCGCCGCAGGTTAAAGCGGTCCGCGCCGACGCAGGCGACGTCAGCGCCGGCATCACGCGTATCGCCGTAGGGCTGGCCAAGAAGATGGTGCTGGCAGACACGTTCACGCTCTGGTTGGGACCACTCGGTTCGACCGGCTCGCTCGACCAGGCCTCGAAGTTCCAAATCGTCAGCGCCCTGGTTGCCTATTCCCTGCACATCTACTTCGACTTCTCCGGCTACTCGGACATCGCCATCGGCTCGGCGCGCCTGTTCGGCATTACGGTGCCCGAGAACTTCTCCTGGCCTTACCTGCGCTCCAGCATCCAGAGCTTCTGGCGCCACTGGCACATGTCGCTCACCCGCTGGGTTACCGACTACATCTATATCCCGCTCGGCGGTAACCGCCGCGGCCTCGTCGTGACCTGCCTGAATCTAATGGTGGCTTTCACCATCGTCGGCATCTGGCACGGCGCTGCCTGGCACTTCGCCGCCTGGGGCGCCTTCAACGGCCTGCTCCTGGTGGGGCACCGGCTCTGGAGCGAGCTCGGCCGAAAGCCCCTATTGGCTGCCGTCCCCTCCTTGAGCCGGGGAGCCGCCGGCAAGCTCCTGCACTACGCCGGTAGCGCCGCCGGAGGCCTGTTCACGTTCGCGCTCGTGACCCTGGGCTGGGGCCTGTTCGTAATGCCCTACGACCGCTTCTGGCACATGCTGGAGAGGCTACTGTGAGGAGATTCAGGAGCCAGCGCGCGAAGCTGCTCGTGATCGATATCGCTATCGGCCTGATCTGGGCGCTGCTTATCGCCGCCGCCTTCGTCTTCTCCAGCGGTATCTCGCAGTTCATCTACGTCGATTTTTAGGGCCTATCCCGGTAGGGCGACGCGGCTGAGGTGGTCGAGGCATGGATGCCAGGGGCCGCGCGAGCCGCGAAAGCGCACTGGTAGTGCGGTGAGCGGATCGAGTGGTTGCTGGCGCCGCGAATCGGCCGCATCGGTCGTGTGGGCCTGCCGGGATAGGCCCCTAGTCGACGCGTCGAGGCCTAGAGCGAGTCGTCACCCCGGCTCGTCTCTTCCGGCTCGGGCTCCGCCAAGCCCTCGAAGGCGTCTTCGGGGAAGGAGACGATCATCACCTCGCAGGGCGCCTTGCGCAGCACGTACTCCACGGTCGGCGAGAAAAAGCGGGATTGGCGGCGCCAGCGGGCGCCCGAGCCGATGACGATCAGGTCGGCGCCGACCTCGCGCGCCTGCTCGACGACCGCAGCCCCAATCGAGCGCGTGCGCACCGTGTAGCCGCGTATCGGTACTTCGTTCTCATCGGCGAGAGCCTGTGCATCGGCCAGAGTTTCCGCGGCCAGACGCTCTGGCTGCGCGAGCGGCGCATCGAGCGCGTACTCAAGCGGCACCTCGATGACATTCAGGACGATCAGCGAGGCGCTTCGCTCCTGGGCAATCCTCACCGCCGTCGCCATCATCTCCTCGCCGATGTCGCCCAGCTTCATCGGCACCAGGATGGTCGTGAACCCGGCTTCGGGCAGTTCCTGCTCGCCGCCGGCCCCGACCTGTTCGAGCAGGCCGTTACCGCGCTGGCGCCGGATAAGCCCGAAGATCGCCAGCCCCAAGAGCAGCCAGATCGGGCCGCCGTAGCGAGCGGCCACATGAGTGATCATCGTCAGAACGAAAATGAAGATCGTGACGAGCGACCCGAGCACAGCGGGCAGTGGAAGCTCGCCGCCGAAGATACGGATCGAGCAGGGGACGCGGTAGGAGCGGTAGAGGCTCGGGGCGCTGTAGCGGAGTTTGATCACAGCGAGCTGGATGGCGCTGAAAGCGATCAGAACGCCGAACGAGAACAGGCTGGTCAGGAAGGTCGCCTGTCCCTGCAGGCCCGAGCGATGCAGCGGCTCGGTCGCGATCAGGAGCCCGCCGGACACGATCACGATCATCGCCAGCGCTTGCGGCGACACGAGCGTGCGGTGATAGAGGCGGCCGAAGGGCGCCGGCAGCATGCGGTGCTCGCCGAGCGAGCGAGTAAGACGGGCGAAGCCAGATATGGCCGTCGTAGCGGCCAGAAGCAGAATTGCCACGCCGCTCAGGCCAACGAACACCCTCAGCAGCGTGGCCAGGACGCTCGGCATGTGCGAGGAAAGGGCCGAGACGATTCCCATCAACGGAGCGCGCTTCCACTCATCGCCGAGCGCGGTGTGGCCATCCTTGACCGGGAACGCGGACAGGCCGACGACGGCGATCAGCACGTAGACGGCGATCACGCTGCCTATCGCCGCGAAGAGGTTTCGCGGCAGTCCCTCAGGGTTGCGGCTCTCCTGCGAGAGATTGGCAACGGTCTCAATGCCGGTGAAGGCCAGCATCGCCAGCGACAGGGCGAAAGCGAGCGAGCCCCAGCTCGGCGTGCTACCGAGATGCACGCCGGAGGCGAGCCCGTTCCAGGAGAAGAGCATCTTCAGCCCGAGCCCGATCAGGATGATCTGAGTGGCCAGGTCGAGAACGGCCAGGATGATGCCGAAGCGATAGAGGCTCGGCCGAAATGCGAGGCGCATCAGGGTCAGGCCGACCACCAGCCCAACGCCGATCAGCATGTCGAAAGGCGGCCGCCTGAGAATCGAGATCTGGAAGGCGGCACTCAGGTAATGCGGCACGAAGAGCGTCGTCAGGGCGATGACGATCAGGTAATCGAGCATCACCACCCAGCCGACGACGAAACCGGCCAGATCGCCGAAAGCCCGGCCAACAAAGGTCGCGGAGCCT
>Ga0207932_1000879_pt1 | contig 10350 bp, 8 predicted proteins | sample NGESurdeep092012_FD_184480 | JGI IMG/M metagenome (GOLD analysis project Ga0207932, IMG submission 184480) | Arctic peat soil microbial communities from Barrow, Alaska - NGEE Surface sample 415-2 deep-092012 (SPAdes) | ecosystem: Environmental > Terrestrial > Soil > Wetlands > Peat ...
CCCCTCTCCTTCGGAGAGGGGCAAAGCATAAACAAACAATAATAATAAAACTTTCTATGGGGTGAGGTCTGTGAGACTTATCTTTTCCAGATCTTTTCTTGCCGGCGCTGTTAGTACTTTTCCATCCATTGAAAATCTTGATCCATGACAAGGACAATCCCAGGTTTGCTCTGCAGTATTCCATCCCACAATACAATTTATATGTGTGCAGGCAGGGTTAACAGCATGTAATCCTCCATTTTCATCTTTATACAAAGCAATTGTATCGCCTTCATATTTTACAACTTTTGCTTCACCGGGTGCCAGCTCAACCAACTCATGAATTTTTACATTAGTAAATCTGTCCGCGATAAATTTCGCAACCACATCAGCAGCTTCCCTTACAAAATTTTCAAAACCTGCAACAGGTTTTATCCGGTTGGGATCAAATAATTTTTCATACCGGCTTTTACCGTTTGCGATCAGATCAGTAAGCAGCAATGCTGTAACATGGCTGTAAGTCATTCCATTTCCACCAAAGCCTGTTGCAACAAAAATATTATCCGGGGTGCCGGGTAAATGGCCAATATAAGGCAAGCCATCTGTTGATTGAAAATATTGTGATGACCATTTGAAGGATACTTCTTCTACCTTAAAATATTTCATTAGGTAAGCTTCCAGTTTTCTAAAACATTCATTAGTGTTTCCCTCATGAGCAGTTTTATGATCCTCTCCTCCTGCTATTAAATATTTTTTTCCGTCCACTTCCTGGGTACGGTAATAATGATAAGGGTCATACATATCATACGCCAATGCATCAGGATAATTATCATCTTTTAATTTAACTGCCATAACATAACTGCGATACGGCGCACATCTGAAGTGCAAAAGATTTACACCCGGTGGAATATGTGTTGCATAAATTAATTGGCGTGCCTGTATTTTTCCACGATGGCTTTCCATTTCAAGATGATCACCTTTTTCATGTACGCCTGTTATTCTGCAACCCTGTAGTAATACTCCGTCTGCATCTTCAAACGCTTTTGCCAATGCATAAAAATATTTTGCAGGATGAAATTGAGCCTGTCTTTCATAAACAATTGCTTTTATAAAATCAATCGGTAAGGGAATTTTATCTTCATAGTGAATTTCACAACCTGCTTTTTGAGAGGCATGATAAATTTCATCAAGTTCTTTAGTTTGGTTTTTATCCTGTGAATAAAGATATCCCGGTTGTTCACTGTGTTCGCATTCAATATTATATTCTTTGATATTTTTTTTCACAAGATCTAATGCCTCTCTTGCAACAGTTGCCACTAATTGAGCATTATCTTCCCCAAAATCTTTTTCTATCTGCGCATAAGAATTATCCATGAAAGTATTTAAGTGAGCAGTTGTACCACCGGAAGTTCCAAAGCCAATTGTATGTGCTTCGGCAAGAATGCATTTCTTACCTGCCTTTTGCAGTTGCAGCGCTGTGGTAATTCCTGTAATACCACCACCTACAATTATTACATCAAAAACCTCATCTGTCAACGTATGGGTTTGAGGAATGTATTCCGGCATATTATGTTGCCATATGCTTGTTAATGCACCATCTCTTTGCATAAAGTATTTTTAAATAGATGCCATAAAAACTATGCCTTAAATTTATTTACTACAATGATTTTTTAAAATAGTTATTTGTTGATTATTCTGTATTATTAAATGGTGAAGACAATTGATATACTAAAAAAATACTGGGGCTATGATATATTTCGTCCATTGCAGGAAGATATTATCAATTCAGTGTTAGATGGAAAAGATACATTAGCCTTGCTGCCTACAGGTGGCGGAAAATCAATTTGCTTCCAGGTTCCGGCTTTGGTTAAAGAGGGACTCTGTCTTGTTATCAGCCCATTAATTGCTTTGATGAAAGACCAGGTGGAAAGTCTCAAGAAAAAAAATATTCCTGCACTTTCAATTTACTCAGGTATGAGTTTTTTTGAAGTAAAAAGAACTTTAGAAAATGCTGTTCATGGCAATTTTAAATTCTTATATGTTTCTCCGGAAAGATTAGAAACCAATTTATTTCTTGAATACCTGCCGGGTATGCACATTAATTTAATTGCAGTTGATGAAGCACATTGCGTATCGCAATGGGGTTACGATTTTCGACCTCCTTATTTACGGATTGCTGTTTTAAGAGAACATTTACCTGATACGCTAATTCTTGCGCTTACAGCATCTGCAACTAAAGAAGTGCAGGATGATATTTGTGATAAGCTTGCTTTCAAAAATGATCACAAACGATTTCAAAAGTCTTTCGAGAGACCTAATCTTTCTTACAGTGTTTTCAGTCCTTCTTCTAAACAAAATAAATTAATAGAGATATTTAAAAATGTGCAGGGCAGCGGTATTGTGTATTGCAAAAGCAGGAAGCGGACAAAAGAAATTGCAGAGTTGCTGAAGATGAATAACATCAATTCAGATTATTATCATGCAGGATTAACGAATACCGAACGAACAACAAAACAGGAAAGCTGGATAAAAAATGAAACAAGAATAATAGCCTGCACCAATGCGTTTGGAATGGGCATTGATAAAAGCAATGTGAGAACTGTTGTGCATTATGATGTGCCGGATGCACTGGAAAGCTATTACCAGGAAGCAGGACGGGCAGGTAGAGATGAAAAAAAAGCCTATGCCGTTTTGCTTTTTCATCAGAATGAATTAGACGATTTGGAGAAACAATCCGCTATCAGGTATCCACCGTTTGAAGAAGTAAAAAATGTTTACAAAGCGCTGGTAAATTACCTGCAATTACCGTCGGGGAGCGGCGAAGGAATTTATTTTGATTTTGATATAAATGATTTTGTAAAAAAATTTAATCTGAATATTTATACCGTTAACTATTCATTGAAAGTTTTAGAACAGGAAGAATTTATTTCTTACAATGAACAGATATTTTTACCCTCAACGGTTATGTTTACCTGCGATAAAAATCATTTGCAGGAGTTTGAAAAAACTTATCCCGATTTAGAGCCTGTAATTAAAGGTCTGCTTCGCAGTTATGAAGGAATTTTTGACTATCCTTCTTCCATCTATGAAAATCAATTAGCCGGTTTTATAAAGAAAGATGTTGCCGGTTTAAAATCTGATCTTAAAAAATTGCAGCAGTTTGGCGTTATTGAATATCATCCGCAAAAAGATAAACCTCAAATACAATTTTTGCGCAACAGGATAAGCACAGAGGATTTTACTATCAATCAAAATAATTTATCTAAAAGAAAAATTGCTTTTGAAAAAAGATTGCAGGCAATGATTGGTTATGTAAAAACAAAAGCGTGCAGAAGCAAAACGATAGGAAATTATTTTAATGACCTCGCCATAAAACCCTGTGGCATTTGTGATAATTGCATCAACGAAAAAAGTATTGTTGTATCCAAAACCGAGTTTGAAAATATAACTATGATCATTGAGAAGCTAACTGAGAAGGTTCCTGTTCACTCAAATTTATTATTGAAGAATTTAAACACTTTTAAAAAAGAGAAAGTATGGAAAGTGCTTAATTATCTTCAGGCAGAAAATAAGATCAGCATTACCGGGGACGGATTGGTTGGTAAATGGAAAGGTCTGTAAAATAAAAAAGGGACCCAGATAGAAATCTAGTCCCGCTTTAAAATCCAATATCCTATGAAAAACCGAGACAAAGATAATGAGAAAATGCTCTTAAGCAAGAGAATTTAAAAGTTTTTTTAAATTTTTTTGTTTGAGGATCAATAAGATAAGAAGCTATTTCATTTAAAACACGTTCAAAACCAACTGGTTCCTTTTTTTCTTGTGGTTCTTCCACCTACTCCCAGTGAGCCTAATAAAGAGCGTATAATTGTATTACCAGCAGTACGCATAATGCTTTTTGTAACAGCAATGTAACCAGCGCTTCTCCAATTCCCAATTGCGTAATAATATCTTCGGTTTTATAAAAAGATGTTTCAGGATAATTTTCTGCAGTTTGTTTTATCTCTTTTCTATCTTTATTGATTCCCCTTTAAAGATGTAACCATCTTTTATTTGCTTAAGAAATGCATCATTATTTGCCATAATATTTTTTTTAAAAGTTATTAAGTTGATAATTGATATACGTAAAAAAATTGGGCACAAATATGGCTGTAAGAGATTTTTGATTGTTTTGCCAAAAACGAAATATCTTTAATTTATAATAAATACTTTTTTATGGAGAATAAAAAACCTAAAGTGCTTCTTTGCGAAGATGACACAAACCTTGGAATGGTTTTAAAAAATTATCTCGAGCTGAATGATTATGATGTTATATTGGAAAGAGATGGAAGGCTGGGGCTTGCCGCTTTCCAGCGTGAAAAATTTGACATTTGTTTGCTTGATGTAATGATGCCAAACATGGATGGATTTACAGTTGCGGAAGAAATTCGTGATGTAGATCCGGATATGCCTTTATTCTTTATATCTGCAAAAACAATGAAGGAAGATATTATACAGGGATATAAGCTTGGCGCTGATGATTACATTACCAAACCTTTTGACAGCGACGTATTGCTGCATAAAATAAAAGCTATTTTAAAACGGAATGAAGAGCTGCACAGGGAAGAAGCCAATGCAGAATATGATCTGGGAAAATTTCATTTCAACCCAAGATTACGTCAGTTAACTGAAGATAAGCAGACCCATACATTATCTCCCAAAGAAAATGAATTATTAAAGATGCTTTGTGAGTATAAGAACGATCTCTTGCAAAGAGATGCGGCGCTTAAAAAAATATGGGGAAGCGATACTTATTTTAATGGACGCAGCATGGATGTTTATATTGCTAAGCTTCGCAAATATTTAAAAGATGACCCTACTATCGAGATCGTAAATATTCATGGAAATGGTTTCAGGCTGGTTGTGCAGGAATAGTCTGAACTGGGATTTATGAGATTATTGGATTAATAGGAAAATTGATTATTATTTACTCATCTTCTGTACATCGAACATCAAACATCGTACTTCGTACATTATTAAATACTCGAAAACAATAACGGAGTTTCTGCATTTCCATAAGGTTTTTTACCTAAATGCTCATACGCTTTTGGTGTAACTTCTCTACCTCGTGGCGTACGCATTAAAAATCCTTCCTGTATTAAAAATGGTTCATACACTTCTTCCAGTGTTCCTGTTTCTTCTCCTACAGCAGTTGCAATAGTGGTTATACCAACAGGTCCGCCTTTAAATTTTTCGATTATAACTAAAAGTATTTTGTTGTCCATTTCGTCCAGCCCATACTCATCTACATTCAAAGCTTTTAGCGCATGATGGGTAATGGCAAGATCAATAACGCCATTGCCAAGCACCTGCGCAAAATCTCTTACCCTTCTTAAAAGTCCATTAGCAATACGTGGTGTACCACGGCTTCTTCCTGAAATTTCTGTGGCAGCATCAGAAGTTATTTTTGTGCCGAGTATTGCTGCAGAACGTAAAATTATTTTTTGCAGCGTAACAGCATCATAATATTCTAATCTTGATTTAATACCAAAACGTGAAAGCAAAGGCGCAGTAAGTAAACCGCTTCTTGTAGTAGCGCCAATTAATGTAAATGGGTTTAGATTTATCTGTACACTTCTTGCATTGGGTCCTGTATCAATCATAATATCAATGCGATAATCTTCCATCGCCGCATACAAATATTCTTCCACCACATTACTCAGGCGATGGATCTCATCAATAAATAATACATCATTCGCTTCAAGATTTGTAAGAAGACCCGCCAGGTCACCGGGCTTTTCAATAACAGGTCCGCTCGTTTCTTTAATATTTACGCCTAATTCATTAGCAACTATCCTGCTTAAGGTTGTTTTACCTAACCCCGGCGGTCCATGAAAAAGAATGTGATCCAGTGCTTCATTGCGTAGCTTAGCTGCTTTTATAAAAATTTTTAAATTTTCAATTATCTGATTTTGTCCTGAGAATTCTTCAATAACAGCCGGGCGAATATTATTCTCAAATTCTTTATCCGCAGCAGTTAATAATTCCTTAGCTGTATTTAAATTTTGATTGGGCATTTATTTATCTTTATCATCTTTGTAAAACTAAACATTAAAACTAAAATTGATTAAAATGAAAATCGGAATTCTTGGTACCGGTATGGTTGGTAATACTTTGGCAACTGCATTTATTGCAAAGGGACATGAAGTAAAAATGGGAAGCCGCGATGCAACAAATGAAAAAGCAGCGGAGTGGACAAAAGCAAATGGTAAAAATGCTTCGCAGGGAACATTTGCTGATGCTGCTCAATTTGGTGATATTCTTTTTAATTGTACAAAAGGTGAGCATTCACTGGAAGCGCTTAACGCAGCAGGTGAACAAAATCTTGCAGAAAAAATTTTAGTGGATGTCGCTAACCCCCTGGATTTTTCTAAAGGTATGCCGCCAACTCTATCTTTGGTTAATGATACCTCTCTTGGCGAAACAATACAAAATACTTTTCCTCTAACCAAAGTAGTTAAAACATTAAATACCTTAAACTGTTCCCTTATGGTTGATGCAAACAAGCTTGCCAATGGTGATCATAATTTATTTATTTGCGGAAATGATACAGATGCAAAGCAAAAAGTAAAAGAATTACTTCATGATAACTTTAATTGGAAAACCGAAAACATTATTGATCTTGGAGATATAACCAATTCACGGGGCACCGAGCAACTATTACCAATATGGATAAGATTATGGGGAGCATTAGGTACTGGTGATTTTAATTTTAAGATAGTACGATAAATAACGTACGCTAATAATTTACTTTAATCAAATAATTCTTCGCCTTTCAGCAGCACATTTCACCATTAATCAAATGCCGCTGTTAATTAGCCTAATAACAAAGTAATTTTGAAGTCTTGAAACTAAATCTAAGATATTGGGCATGCCAGGTAGCCGGCTGGGGCGGATGGACGATGATAAACCTGTTTTTTGTTTATCAGTTTGCCCATGATATGTATTTAAAACCACCTGAAAAAAGCAGGGTATTTCTGACAGACCTTTTTATAGAACTTGTCTGGGCTATTTTAGCCACTCACTTATTGCGTTTTGTTTTAAAAAAAATGCAATGGATGCGTTTGCCCACAAAAAAAGTAATAATGCTTTTTATTTCAGGTGTCACCCTCACAGGTCTAACTGTGTATTATGGGTCAAAAGCCACAGCTCTGCTAACAAAAACATCTTTAATTGAATATGAAAAAAAGGAAGACCTTAATAAAGCCATTAATAAAGAAAACCAATTAAATGTAGCCGGCACTAATTATTATCTTTCCAATGCAAATAAATTGCAGCTTCAGGATACTTCTAAGTCCGCATTAAATTATGCAACTGCATTTATCAGTATTAAAAAATCTACAGGTTGGTACAGAAACCAAAATGGAGATTGGCAATACGAAGATCAGCGCAAGGGTAGATTTTGGTGGGAGATCATTTTTACATTTATATTAGTTGCATTATGGCTATTGTTATATATGGTTTGGCACTTTGTAGAAAAAAATCGTAATGACCAGGTAGATAGGTTAACGCTTGAAAAAACAGTAAAGGCACTTGAAGTAAAAACCATAAAGTCTCACATTAATCCGCATTTTATTTTCAACTCGTTAAATAGTATAAGGGCTTTGGTTGATGAAAACCCACAGCGGGCACGAAAGGCTATCACCGAACTTTCCAATATTTTACGAAGCAGTATGCATGTAGAAAAAATGGAAACCGTACCACTACATAAAGAGCTTGACATAGTAAAAGATTATCTTGCTTTGGAACAAATGCGTTTTGAAGAAAGATTAAAAGTAGAATTGAAGATTGATGAAGATACTCTGGAACAGCCCGTACCGCCAATGATGTTGCAGACGCTGGTAGAAAATGCCATTAAACATGGAATAAGTAAAAGCATCAATGGCGGATTTATAAAAATTTGTTCTGATTTTAAAGGTAATAATCATGAATTAGTAGTACAAAACTCCGGACAACTAAATGATGTTATAAATGATGACGGATTTGGAATAAAGAGCACCCAGGATCGCCTTCGTTTTCTTTATCATGGTAAAGCACGCTTTGAAATTAAGAATGTTGGCAATAATATGGTAGAGTGTAAAATAATTATACCGGTAAATTATTAAATTAGTCATTGGTCAATGGGTCATTGAGTCAGTATGATTTTTATTGCTTATTGACTAAATGATAAATAACCTGATTACTTTTTAAACATTGTGAATAAAAATCATTGTATGAAAGCTATCATTATTGATGATGAACGTTTAGCAAGAAATGAGTTAAAAAAACTTTTACAGGAATTTCCTGAAGTGGAAGTAATTGGGGAAGCCGCTAATGCCAATGAAGGCATTGATAAGATTGAAAGCCTGAGTCCTGATCTTATTTTTTTGGACATACAAATGCCGGGGAAAACAGGATTTGATATGCTGACGGAACTGGAAAGAGCGCCGCATGTAATTTTTGTAACTGCGTATGACGAGTATGCTTTAAAAGCTTTTGAAGTAAATGCATTGGATTACCTGATGAAGCCTGTAGAACCCAAACGGCTTGCTGATGCATTAATAAAGGTGAAGCAAAAAGATGAAGAGGAAAGATTATCGTACTCAAATATGAATCGCGGTTTATTGGGAGAGAATGACCAGGTATTTGTAAAGGACGGTGAACGCTGTTGGTTTGTAAAACTTTCTGATGTTCGCCTTTTTGAAAGTGTGGGTAATTATGCAAAAGTGTTTTTTGCCGGACACAAACCCCTTATTTTAAAATCTCTTAACTCTTTAGAAGAAAGATTAGATGATAAAGTTTTCTTCAGAGCTAACCGGAAACATATTGTAAACCTAAGGATGATAGAAAAAATAGAACCTTACTTTAATGGAGGATTATTATTGGAAATAATGGGAGGAGAAAAGGTAGAAGTTAGCCGCAGGCAGGCTGTTAAATTTAAAGAAATGATGAGCTTGTAAAAAAAGTTATCGGTTGATAAGTTGATAAGTAAAAAGCATGAAAAGAATTTATATCCTGATTTTCTATAGTGCTTTTGTAAATTTTGCAACTGCACAATCAATTGATAAAATTATTAATGCAACTGAAGTTGAAAGAATCGAAAAAGTACTTTCATCTGATAGTATGCAGGGACGAAGAACTTTTACACCTGCAATTGATAAAGCTGCTGATTTTATTGCATCAGAATTTAAAAAGAATGGGCTGAAATTTTTCAATAGCGCTTTCTCTTTTCTGCAATCTTCCAATGTAATTAAACCAAAAATCATTTCTGTAAAAGGTGAAATTGACGGACGCGAAGCTGATGCTCGGAACATTATGGTAATTAGTACAAAAGAGAACATTAGCCTAAACAATAATTCAAACTATGAGCTGGCAACAATATCGGCCAACAAAGATTTAAGAAATGAAGTTTCAAAATATACTGAGTCTGATAAGAATTATTTGGTTATTGTTGATACCTTTTATACAACCAGATTTGCCAGGTTTAAAAAATCAAATCCTGTCATTTTCGAAAAAAATAGCAGTGTAGTTTTTCTGTTATCCTCATCCATTCCTTCAACGTACAACCTTGAAATAATTCAGGAGGTGCAACGTCTTCCGATGGCAAATGTTGTTGGTATTCTTCCCGGAAAAAGTAAAAAAGATGAGTATGTTATTTTCTCAGGGCATTATGATCATTTAGGTATTGGCAAGCCTGATGCAAAAGGTGATTCAATTTATAATGGCGCAAACGATGATGCAGCAGGAACTACAGCCGTTATCATGCTTTCAGAATATTTTACCCAGTTAAAAAATAATGAACGCACCTTGATTTTTGTTGCCTTCACTGCCGAGGAAGTTGGCGGTTATGGCTCCCGGTATTTCTCAAAACAATTAGACCCTGATAAAGTTGTTGCTATGTTCAATATTGAAATGATTGGCACAGAGAGTAAATGGGGAATAAATTCAGCGTATATAACCGGTTACGAAAGATCTGACTTTGGAAAAATTTTACAGGCAAATCTTATTAATTCTAAATTTCATTTTGAGCCTGATCCTTATCCAACACAAAATTTATTTTACAGGAGCGACAATGCAACGCTTGCTGCATTAGGTGTTCCGGCGCATACCATTTCAACTTCTAAAATGGATAATGAACCTAACTATCACAAACAAAGTGATGAAATAGAAACGCTTGATATGAACAATATGGCAGAAATTATAAAGGCAATCGCCATTAGCTCAAAAACGATTGTGAGCGGAAAAGATACACCATCAAGAGTAGCAGTCATTAGTCATTAGTCATTAGTCATTATGTAAAATACCTATTGACATTGACCATTGACTATTGACCATTTGACCATCTGACTAAAC
>Ga0207932_1000880_pt1 | contig 10348 bp, 9 predicted proteins | sample NGESurdeep092012_FD_184480 | JGI IMG/M metagenome (GOLD analysis project Ga0207932, IMG submission 184480) | Arctic peat soil microbial communities from Barrow, Alaska - NGEE Surface sample 415-2 deep-092012 (SPAdes) | ecosystem: Environmental > Terrestrial > Soil > Wetlands > Peat ...
CAGGCACTTCATGCGCACCCAGTCGGCGGTGACGACGCTCTGCGCCGGGATCGCCGTCGCCGCCTCGGCGCCGAGCTCCACGGCGCGCTCGCACCAGCGCTCGAGATCCGTTGCCGTCATCGCGCCCTCCCTCTGCCGTCTGGCGCCATCCTGGACCCGTTGTGAGCGCGGCGCAAGATGCGCCGCGCTTCCCCGCAAGGCGGCGGCGTGCCAGGATAGTTGATGACGTCAAGCACGAGGAAGGAGAAACTCGATGTCGGGTAGCGGCAAGACCAGCATCCGTCTCGCCGCGTCCACTCAGTGACGCGGTCGTGCCGCCCTCCTCCTTGCCCTGCTCGCGCTCATCACCATCGCGATCGCGGCGACGGTTGCGGCCTGCGGATCGGCCGCCAAGCCGCGCGCCACAACGACGGCCGCGACGGACGCGAGTGCGCTCCTGCGCGCGTCGGCCGTGGCGATGGACACCAAAGCCAAGACTGCCGCCTTCTCGATGAAGATGTCGTCCGCCACCACGCTGAACGGCGCCACCAGCACGACCAGCATGAACATCGCCGGTGACATCGCGGACAATGGGGAATCGCTGCGCGGCAAGGGGACGGTCACCGTCTCCGGCGCGGGAACCGTCGGCGTCGAGATGATCGGGGTGACAAGCGAGGGCTACATGGTGGCCTACATTCGGGTCGCCGGGGTGACGGGGTGGGAGCAGTTGCCACGCGATCAGTCGGACATCACGACCACGAGCGCGCAAGATACCGAGGCAATGCTGAGCGCGGGGAAGCGCCTCCAGATCGTGCGCACAGAGAGCGTCGGCGGCGTGCTCTGCGATGTCGTGCAGGTCGACCTCGACGTCGCCGCGTACGACAAGGCAAGCAAGAGCCTCGGTCTTGCCGACAGCGTGAGCAAGGAGCTGCACATCTCGATGGCCGACGCCGCCTCGGCATTGCAGAACGCGACGGGCACGGAGCTGATCTGGATCGGCAGAGACGACCATCTCCAGTATCGGGAGACGAGGGACTATGTCGTCGATGCCGGCGCCCAGGGCAAGTACGAGGAGGGGGGCTCGATGGACGGCTCGGACTTCGGCAAGGTGGTCGACCCGCCGATCACGGCGCCGCTGGTCTCGCCGACGACGATCTGAGGTGAGCGGGGGCGGCGCCGGCGGCCTCGCCCCGCTTGACCGCTCCCGCCCTGCGAACCGCCCGGCGCTCATGCGGTATCATTGCGCTCCTATGAGCGATGTCCGCGTCCGCTTTGCGCCGTCTCCCACCGGGTATCTGCACCTCGGCGGCGCGCGCACGGCGCTCTACAACTGGATCTACGCGCGCCGCAACGACGGTACGTTCATCCTGCGCATCGAAGACACCGATCCGTCGCGCTCCACCGACGAGGCGATCGCTCAGATCCTGCGCAGCATGCGCGAGATGGGCCTCGACTGGGACGAAGGGCCGGAGGCGCCCGGCGCCCACGGCCCGTACCGCCAGACCGAGCGCACGCACATCTATCGCGAGTACATCGCTAAACTTGAGACCGCCGGGCACCTCTACACGTGCTTCTGCACGCGCGCAACGCTCGAAGCCGAGCGCAGCCGGGCGCAGAGCGAGAAGCGGGCGTGGGTCTACGGCGGCACCTGCCGCGGGCTCGGCGCCGACGAGGTCGCCCGCCGCAAGGCGGCGGGCGAACCCTGGACGCTGCGCTTCAAGGTGCCGCCGGGCACGACGATCTTCGCCGACATGTTGCGCGAGCCGGTGGAGTTCGCCAACGAGATGATCGGCGACTTCATCGCGCAGCGCTCCGACGGCACGATCACGTACAACCTGGCGGTCGTCGTCGACGACGTGACGATGGCGATCACGCATGTGATCCGCGGCGACGACCACATCTCCAACACGCCCAAGCAGATCGTCATCTACCAGGCGCTGGGCGCACCGGTCCCCAGGTTCCTGCACATGCCGCTGCTCTTCGGCACCGACCGCAAGAAGCTCAGCAAGCGGCACGGCGCGACCAACCTCGAGCAGCTCACGGCGATGGGCTACTGCGTCGAGGTCGTGCGCAACTACCTCTGCTTCCTCAGCACCGAGTTCGACGAGAGCATGATCGCCTGGACGCTCGACGACCTGGCGCGCAACTTCGCTGTCGAGGGACTCGGCACGAGCGCCTCGATCTTCGATCCGGAGAAGCTCAAGTGGATGAACGGACGGTTCATCCGGCAGCTCGGCGACGAGGCGCTCGCCGAACGCCTCGTCGAGTACCTGACGCGGATCGGTTTCTACGCCGATCCTGAGCAGGCGATCGCGCGCGTGGCCTCCGGTCCCGGCTGGGCGGACGCGGCGGCGGAGCTGCTCTTCGTCGCGCCACCGGGCAGCGAACAGGACTGGCTCTCGCGCGCCGTCGCGCCGCTGGTGAAGGAGAAGATCGAGACGCTCGCCGACTTCATTGCGATCGCCGGCTGGTTCTTCCGGCCGCTGGCGATCGAGGGCGAGGCGCGCGAGCGGCTGGCGGCGACGCCGGAGGCGGCGCGCACGCTGACGAGCGCGGCGCAGAAGTTGCAGGCGATCGGCACGTGGGACCTCGAGCACGTCGAGCGCGCCGTGCGCGGACTGCCGGAGGAGCTCGGCGTCAAACCCAAGGCCGTGTTCGCCGCACTGCGCCTCGGCATGAGCGGGCAGATCGTCACGCCCGGACTCTTCGAATCGCTCTGGGTGCTCGGTAGGGACGAGGCGGCGGCGCGGCTGACGGCCGCCGCCGCCCTGCTCTAGATCTTCTCGGGTCGCCCCGGCTCCTCCGCCGCCCGTCGCGGTCCGAGCAGCAGACACAGCGTGGTGACGAGCGCGCACGCCGCCAGCCAGCCGCCGAGCACGTCGCTGGGATAGTGCACGCCGATGTAAACGCGGGAGGCGCCGACGCCGACCGCGAACAGGCCGCCGAGCGCCGCCACCGCCCAGCGCCACGGCGTGCCCCAGCAGATCGCCACGAGCGCGCCCGCGAACGCCCCGGCGGCCATCGCGTGCCCGCTCGGGAACCCATACCCGGGGGCCTTGTGGAGCAGCACCTCGAAGAGAGCTGGTCGCGGCCGGGCGACGATCTGCTTGAGCAGCGCGTCGAGCGCGGCTTCTAGCGACATCGCCAACGCAAACAGCAGCGCCTGACGCCGGCGTCTGGCGACGACCAATGCGAGCGTCACCACGACGACGACCGGGGTCAGCACCCATGCGCTCCCCGCACGGCTGAACCCGTCGGCGAGCGACGCGACCAAGCCCTGCTGGTGGTCGACGACCCAGCGCATCGCGTCCTTGTCCCAACCGGGGACGATCTGCCGGTGGGCCTGCACGGCGAGGGCGCAGAAGACTGCGAGCGGCACAGCCACGCCGAAGAGCCAGCCCGCCGCTCGTCGCGCTGCGCGCCGCTCGCGCCGCGCCGACCAGAGGACGACCGCGAGCGATTCCGGTGGGCCCGGCCAAAGCTCGCGGACGACGTCTTCGCCGGCGCTGCGCACCACCATGCCGAGCGCCAGGCCGACCATCACCGCGTCATCCAGTTGTCCGGCGACCGGGATGAAGTCGGGCACGAGGTCGATCGGTGACGCAACGTACGCGGCCGTGAGCGCCAGCATGGCCTTGGCACGCCGCGGCACGCGCGCGTCGGTCACCAGCCGCCGGCAGAGCACGAGGAGATCGGGGATCAGCCGCGCTAGCGCCTTCGCCTCGGCGCGGCGCCCGACGAGCGCGAGCACGAGAAGTAGGAGCACCCAGACGGCGGCGACGACGGCGAGACCGATGACCAGGTCGCTCAGCACCCCGGGCACACGAGACCGCCGACGACCGCGGGCAGATCGGCGAAGCGTTGCACGACGAGGTCGGCGGTCGAACCCGCGGCGTCGTGGGCGCTGGCGCCGACGAAGAGCACCGCCAGCATGCCCGCCGCGTGCGCGCCGGCGATGTCGGTGCGCTCCATGTCGCCGACGTGCGCCGCCTCCTGGGCGTGCACGCCGAGCTTCTCCAGCACGAAGTGGAAGACCCGCGGGTCGGGCTTGCTCATGCCGCCCTCGTCGGAGAAGTAGAGGTACTCGAAGGGCGCGACCATGTCGTGCCTGACGAGCAACTGGCGCAACACGCGGCCGGATGAGAAGCCGGCATCGCAGATCACGGCGAGCTTGTAGCGCGCGGCGAGTGCTTCGAGCGTCTCGCGCGCCCGAGGCAGCGGCTCCGGCGGGAACTCGAGGATGAGGTCGTCGAAGGTGGTCAGGATGCGCGCGCGGGCCGCCTGCGGCAGCCGCGCGCGCAACCCCTCGAGCACCACGTCGACGATCTCGGCGGAGTCGGGGGTGCGCATCTCCGCCCGCCAGATCCGCTCGAAGTACTCGAAGCCGACAGCGAAGCTATCCGCGAGTTCGGCGTCGCTGCGCGCGAGGCCGAGCGCGCCGAGCTCGCTGCGCAAGCAGGCGGCGCGCCGCGCCTCGCGCTCACGACCGCGGTGGTCGACAAACAGCGTGTTCCAGAAGTCGATGGTGATCGCCTTGAGCACGCCTGAACCCTACCAGAAGGAACGCGTCGCGAAACGCGGGTGCGCGGGCGGCTCACGCCGCCCCGCGCACCGGGTCCGCCACACGTTGAAACGTTGCTGCGCGCTGCTATCCTTGTGACTGAGTCGCGGGGTGCCGCGGCCTCCGCCTGTCGGGACCGCTCTTGTAGGGGGAGAGATGACTCACCGCCTGCACATCGACCACGTACCGTGGATCACCGCCGTCATCGCGCTGATCCTCGCCGTGTGCTTCTTCGTGCTCTTGACGATGCTCTTCGCGCCGGCGGCGCACGCCGTCTTGTAGTGCACCGGTGGCCGACTCGCAGTGGGGCGAACGGAGAGCGTCAGGCGGCGTCGCGGTTATAATCCGCGCGGCCGAACAATGCTGTTGCCGGCCGACCCGCGGAGCGCGATGTCGTCGTCCAGGTGGAAAGAGAAGTTCATCGGTCCGTCGCGGCCGCGATATACGCGCCGCGATCTGGCGACGTTCGCCCTGCTCGTCGCGGCGCTGACCGCCGCGATCGCGGCGTTCCTGCTGTTTCAAAACGGCAAGGGTCTTGGAACGGTCGAGAACCCGGTGCCGGAGTTTCCCGGGAAAAGGCAGCACGTGCGCGGGATCGAGCCAGGCGATAGGTTCGTGGTCGTGCCCCACGTCGATTCGGGAGCGACGCAGTTCCCGCTGGCGATCTCTGGTGACATCGTCGTGTGGGTGAGCGCACGGCGCGGGCCGCACGCCACCGACATCTTCGCCAAGAACCTCGCGACCGGCGAGGTCTTCTCCGTCTGCACGGCGCCGGGCAACCAGTACGCGCCGACGATCTCCGGAGATATGGTCGTCTGGGTCGACGAGCGGCACGGTGCGCGCAACGCCGACATCTACGGCAAGAACCTAGCGACCGGTGAGGAGCTGCCGATCTGCACTGACCCCGGCCGGCAGCTCCACCCAGCGATCTCCGGCAACATCGTCGTGTGGGAGGACGCCCGACGACGAGGCACGGGACCCGACATCGTTGGGCTCGACCTGCGCACGTGGCGGCGTCTCAACGTATTCCGTTGGCCGGGTCGCCAGGTCGATCCTGCCGTGTCCGGCGACATCGTCGTGTGGCGAGACTTTCGTAATGAGCCCGAGCGCGCCGACATCCTCGGCTACAGTCTGCTCACGCACAAGGGCCTGGTGGTGGCGATGGTCGCCAACGACCAGGGCGATCCCTCGATCTCGGGCACGATCGTCGCCTGGTCCGGCACGCCGACGGCCTGCCGCGACCTCGCGACCAGTCGCTGGTACATCCTCCGCGCCGGTGCGGGCCGGGCGACCAACCCGCAGGTCTCCGGTCACATCGTCGTGTGGGAGGACCACGCCAATCCGGCCACCGTGAGACCGGGCGCACGCGTTCGGTCACCGGTCGATGTCTGGGGGCGCGATTTGAGCACCGGCCGTGAGTTCCCCGTGCGCTTGGGCGACGTGCGTGCCCTGTGGCCGGTGATCTCTGGTAACGTCGTCGTGTGGCTCGAGAACGGCTCCTCGATCAGAGGCATGTGGCTGAAGCCGTGAACAGACGGCGACAGACGCCCCGCGTGCTCGTGCTGTTCGCGCTGGCCCTGGCTGCAGCGGCGCTGGTTGGAATCGCGATCGCGGCGCGCGGTCAGCATTCCGCGCCGCGCGCCGCGATCGCGGCACCGCGATTGCCTGAGCAGATGGACTGGAGCCGGCCGGCAGTGGTCAGCCGGCTCTCACAGCGGCCGGTGCTGCCGGCGTTCCCTCTGCCCGAAGCGATCGACCGCGCCGAGACTTGGCTGGCCGGGCGCGACGGTGTCACCGGGTTCGCCGTCATCGACAGTCTCGGGCACATGTACGGGTGGCACGAGGACGAGACGTTTGTGTCGGCAAGCGTGGTCAAGGCGATGCTGATGGTCGGCTACCTGCGCACTCATCCGGACATCCCGGTCGGCATGGACGGCGTCCTGACGAGCATGATCGAGGTCTCCGACAACGATGCCGCCGACACGGTGTACGAGGTCGTCGGCGACGACGGCCTGGAAACGGTCGCTCGCCTCGCCGGCATGCAGCACTTTTCCGTCGATCGCTGGTGGACGTATGCGCAGACCACGGCCGCCGACCAGGCGCGCTTCTTCTACAGCATGGACTCGCTGATACCGTCGTCCGATCGGGAGTTCGCCGACCACCTCCTGTCGAATGTCGCCGGCTACGAGAGCTGGGGCATCCCGGTGGCGGCGCGGCCGCTCGGCTGGACGGTCTGGTTCAAAGGCGGTTGGCGCGGCACCGAGCGCGGTCAGCTCGTGCACCAGGTCGCTCGGCTTCAGCGTGGGGACGCGATGATCGCCGTGGCCGTGCTCACCGACGGCGACCCGAGCATGGCCTACGGCATCGACACGATCGAGGGCGTGGTGGCGACGCTGCTGGGGCCCTGATCCGCCGCGCGGGTCAGGCTGCGTACGCACGGACCTGGTTCTTGCCTTCGCGTTTGGCGAGGTAGAGCGCCTTGTCGGCGTTGGCGACGAGGTCGTCGCCGGTGTCGGCGCTCGCCGGCAGTGAAGCGATACCGATACTCACCGTCACGGCGGCTTCCCGGCGTGACGGGTAACCCTCAAAACGGTCGGCCGCGACGGTCGCCCTGATGCGCTCGGCGACGATCGCGGCGGACTGCCCGGTTCTGACGTTGTCGTCTGTCGGCTCGTCGCCCGGTGCGAGTTGGGGCGGCGTGTTCGGCAGCAGAATGCAGAATTCTTCGCCGCCGTACCGGGCGACCAGATCGACGTTCAGGCGGGTGCTCGTGAGGAGCACCTGCGCGATCTCCTCGAGCAGCTTGTCGCCTTGCGGATGCCCGTATGTGTCGTTGAACTGCTTGAAGTCGTCGATGTCGAGCATGATCACCGAGAGATTCGTGCCGTGGCGCTTCGCGCGCGCGACCTCCTGCTCGAGCCGCTCCTGTAGGTGGCCATGGTTGTAGAGCCCGGTGAGACCGTCGGTGATCGCCTGTCGGGCGATCAGGGCATAGACCCGAGCGTTCTCGACGGCCACGGCGCCCTGGGCGGCGATCGCTGTCGCCAGCCGCATGTCTCTCGCACCGAACGCATGTCGTTCGCGGGTCTCGGAGAGGTAGACGAGACCGACGACGCCACCGCCGTGGACCATCGGCACGCTCAGCGACGATCGCTCGCCCCAGCGGAGCATGTCCTGCTTGCTCACCTCGGGGAGATCAGGGTCATCGACTTGGGCGACGACCGTCTGCATGTCGCCGATCGCGCGGGCGATCATTGGCACGTCGCTGACGAGGTACGACCCGTCCCAGTCGCCGAGGTCGATCGGCTCCAGGTCGCTACTCGCCACCATGACGATCGTCCCGGCCGCCTTGTCGTACACGTAGGCCTCGGCCGAAAAGACTCCGAGGGCGATCCTCAACTTCTCGCAGAGGACGGCGAGCATCTCGTCGACATCGTTGCTGCTGGAGAGAGTCTCGGAGACTTCGAGCAGCGTGGCCAGCTCCGTGGCACGCTGCCTGGACTCCTCGAACGTGCGCGCGTTGTGGATTGCGCTCGCCGCCTGGTTGGCGATCGCCGTCAGCAAGCGCACCTCGTCCCCGGTGTAGCGGCGGTTCCAGCGCGACTCGCCGACGTCGAGCATGCCGAGCACTTCGCCCTGATAGACGATCGGCACCGTCAGCGTCGCCTTCTCGTCGTATTCGTCCATCAGTTCCCGTTCGGCGTCGGTGATGTCCGGGTCGTCCCGATAGGCGAGCGACGGCTTGAGCGCATCGATCGTCGCGCTCCAGTCGCGCATGTTCTCGGCGCCCAAGCGCGTGCCGACCCAGTCTTCCCAGACCGGGATCTCGGGGATCTGATAGTAGGCCGTGACCTCGATGAGCTGCTCCTCGGGGAACCACTCGTAGAAGTCGGACCAGGCGACGCCGAGCGTCTCGGTGATGCTCCGCGTGACCGCCACGAGCGTCTCGTTGAGCTCGACGCTCGAACCGATCGACTGCGCCGTGCCGACGAGCAGTTCGAACTCGCGGCCGCTCAGCTCGGCGGCCGCCTTCTGCCGGTGCAGTTGCTCGAGCGATCGCGCGATCTGCACTTCGATCGCGACTTCGGCACACAGCCGCTCGACCTCAGCCAGCTCGGCATCGGCGTAGCGCCGCTTGCGGCGGTCGTCGGTGAGTTCGGCGAGGCCGACGACCTCACCGCGAAAGACGAGCGGCGCCATCAGCAAGGTCTGCCCGCCGTACTTCTCGAGGAGCTTCGCCTCCGACTTGTCGGCGTGTGGGTCGCCGAGATCCATGAAGGCGACCCGCCGCTTTCTGATCACGTTGGCCGTGAGCGGGTAGTCGGCGAGCGCGTACCACTCATTCTCGGTCGACTGCGAACCGCCGCGGTCGGCCAGCACGAAGACGCTGTCGGCGGCGGCGTCGTAGGCGGAGATTGTCGCCGCCGTGCAGTGAATCGCGTTCATGAGCTTGCGACAGGCGGTGTCGAGTACGGCGCGCGGATCTTGCTCGTCGACCAGGGCGAGGACGATGTCGGCTAGCTCGCCGGCGAGCTTGCCCTCGCCAGCGGCGGGCTTGCCGCCGGCGACCAGTTGCTCGATGACCGTGCGACTGTAACGCCGGTGGCCACCCTGGGTGCGTACCGTGGCGACAGTCCCGGCGTCGGTCCACTTGCGCACGGTCTGCGCAGACACGCCGAGCAGGCGAGCGGCTTGACCGACGGTCAGCCACTGCCCCTCGTGGTCGTCGATGGTCCCTGGTGTCTGGCCCCTGGTCACAAGGCAACAATCGGCATGAAGTTGATGAAACCTAAACAAGTGCCTTCGAGAACGCAAGCGGATCCGAGACTGAACGGCGCGCCCGTTTCCAATCGGCGGCGAAGTAGCGTACAGTACACGGACCTGTTTGCGGTCGCCGAGTGCGTCGCGAGCAGCGCATTGTACAAGAGCGCGTATCGTTGCTTCGACTGTTGCCACGAGCCCGCTCGTTATTTGAGGAGTCACAGTGGCTCAAGGCACAGTAAAGTGGTTCAACGCACAAAAGGGTTTCGGGTTCATCGAGCAGGCTGAGGGTAAGGACGTGTTCGTTCACGTTTCCGAACTCGCTCCCGGCGTCGGCACCCTGGCCGAGAACCAAGCCGTCGAGTTCGACGTCACCGAGGGCCAGAAGGGTCCGCAGGCCGTCAACGTGAGGCCTGTCTAGCACAGACCGTTCGACACAGAGCGGCCCCCGCCCGGTTATCGCCGGCGGGGGCCGCTTTTTTCATTCTCTGTTCCGTCCGTCGTGGATGGCCGGGACGGCGGCTCGCCCGCTCGGCAACAGCGGGCGCTCCTTCGCCTGTCAGCCGACGAGGTCGTCGACCGCCTGCGCGAAGACCTCCGTGTGGCGGTCGACATCGGCAGTGATCGTGTCCGGGCACATCAACGCCATGTTATGGAACGGTGTCATCAGGATTCCGCGATTGGCCATGTAGGTGTGCAGGTACTCGTCGAGGTCGAAATCGTTGGCTGCGAACGACACGCCGCCGTTGGTCGGCACCTCGGGGCAGAACCGATACTCGGCGCGGGCGCCGAGCTGCACGATGCACCAGGGAATCCGCTGCCGGTCGAGCGTCGCCTGCACGCCCTCGGTGAAGCGCGTCGACAAGGCGATCATCGTGGCGAAGTTCTCCTCGGTGAGCACATGCTCGAGCGTCGCTCGCGCCGCCGCCGCGGAGAGTGCGTTACCGGCGAGAGTACCGCCGACGCCTCCCTCGCTGACGAGGTCGGCCTCTGGGTCGCCGAGCACGCGCTCGGCGACCGCCGCCGAGAGGCCGAAGGCGCCGATCG
>Ga0207932_1000881_pt1 | contig 10346 bp, 6 predicted proteins | sample NGESurdeep092012_FD_184480 | JGI IMG/M metagenome (GOLD analysis project Ga0207932, IMG submission 184480) | Arctic peat soil microbial communities from Barrow, Alaska - NGEE Surface sample 415-2 deep-092012 (SPAdes) | ecosystem: Environmental > Terrestrial > Soil > Wetlands > Peat ...
GATCATCACCACGCGCGCGGGACTCACCGTGCGGCTCTCCGACGTGGCCCGCGTGGACGATGCCACGGAAGAAGAGCGCTCGCTCGCCCTCGTCGACGCCCGCCGCACGATCGGCATCGACCTCATCAAGGTGTCGGGCGCCAACACCGTGGCCGTGGCCGATGGCGTGAAGACGGTGATCGGCAAGTTGCAGGCCGATCTTCCGGCGGGCACGCAGCTGCAGATCGTACGCGACAACTCGGTCCTGATCCGCAACTCCGTGCGCGACGTGATCAGGGAGCTGCTGCTCGGCGCCCTGCTCACCGTGATCATCGTGATGCTCTTTCTGAACGACTGGAAGGCCACTGCGATCACGGCGCTCTCGCTCCCGGTGTCGGTGATCTCGTCGTTCATCCTGATGCGCGCGCTCGGCTTCACGCTCAACATGGTCACGCTGATGGCACTCTCGCTCTCGATCGGCATCCTGATCGACGACGCGATCGTGGTGGTGGAGAACATCGTGCGCCACCGCGAGATGAAGGAAGACCACTTCACGGCGGCTGGCAACGGCACGCGGGAGATCATCCTCGCCGTGATGGCCACGACGCTATCCATCGTCGCGGTGTTCGTGCCGGTGGCGTTCATGGGCGGCATCATCGGGCGCTTCTTCTACGCCTTCGGCCTTACCGTGGCGTGGGCCGTGCTCGTGTCGCTGTTCGTGTCGTTCACGCTCACACCGATGCTGAGCGCGTGGTGGGGCGTGAATCCGCACACCGGCGCCTCGCACGGCAACCTGATCACGCGCACGCTCGGGCGGTTCAACCGCTGGTTCGATACCGCGAGTATGGGCTACCGCGAAATCATCCGGTGGGCGCTCGGGCACCGGAGGATGACGATCGTCGTGGCGGTGCTGAGCCTGGTGGCGGCCCTGGCGCTGGTGCCCTTCATCGGGGGGTCGTTCAATCCGGATTCGGACAACAGCGAGTTCACCGTGCAATTCGAGACGCCCGAAGGATCGAGCCTGGCCCAGACACGGGTGAAGGCCGAGCAGGTGGGAGCGACGCTGCGCGCGATGGATGGCGTCGCCTACACATATACGACGATAGGCGCGGGCCCGACCGGCTCGGTGCGTGCGGGTGAGATCTACGTGCGCCTCACGCCGCCTGGGGAGCGTTCGATCTCGCAGAAGCAGATGATGATGGTGGCGCGTGCGCGTCTCGCTCCGATCTACGGCGTGCGCACGTACGCAATGGAGAATTCAGGCCCGGGTGGCACACAGGCACCGCTGCAGGTGGAACTTCGCGGCCCCGACATCGGCGAGCTGCAGCGGATTTCGCAGTTGATCCTGGCCCAGGTACGGACCATCCCGGGGGTCGTCGACGTGAAGTCGTCGCTCGGAGATCCGAAGCCGGAACTGCGCGTCGAGGTGGACCGCGACGCGGCCAACCAGGTGGGGCTCGACATCGGCGCCATCTCGTCGACGATCCGTCCGCTCTTCGCCGGAGAGGTGGTCACGCGCTGGGAGGATCCGACCGGCGAGGAGCGCGACGTGCGCGTACAGCTCGCGCCCGAGTTGCGCAGATCGATCGCCGACGTGAGCGCATTGCCGGTGCCGACCGCCAGGGTGGGGCCGAACGGCGTGACGTCCGCCAGTCTCGGAGACGTCGCGCACATCAGCATCGCCAGCGCACCGTCGCAGATCGACCGCATGCGGCTGGAGCGCGTGGTCAGCATCTCGGGCAATACGTCACCCGACATCTCGCTGTCGGAGGCGTCGGCGGCGATCCGGACGAAGCTGGCGGCGATTCCGATGCCGCCGGGTTACTCGACCAATCTCGGAGGGCAGACGGAGCTGCTCGCGGAGACGGGCGGCTACGTCGTCGAGGCCATCCTGCTCGCGGTCATCCTGATCTTCCTGATTCTCGCGTCGCAGTTCGAGTCGTTCACGCAGCCGCTGGCGATCATGCTCTCGCTCCCGCTCTCGCTGGTGGGTGTGCTGCTCGCACTACTGCTCACGCATACCACGCTCAACATCATGAGCATGATCGGCGTGATCATGCTCATGGGGCTGGTGACGAAGAACGCGATCCTGCTCGTGGACAATGCGAACGAACGACGCCGGCAGGGGACGGACCGCTTCACGGCACTCATCGAGGCGGGCGCGGTGCGGCTCCGGCCCATCATGATGACGACGCTGGCGATGATCGCCGGCATGCTGCCGATCGCGCTGGCCCTGGGCGAAGGCGGCGAGTTCCGCGCGCCGATGGCCCGCGCCGTGATCGGCGGACTCATCACGTCGACGATGCTCACGCTCGTGGTGGTGCCGGTGGCGTACAGCTATCTCGACGATTTCGGGGGTTGGATCAAGCACTTTTTCGTGTCGAAGGAACGCGAGATGGAGATCACCGCCGAACGGGAGATCTCCGGCAGCGCGCCGTGACTTTTCCCATTGTCTTTGGATGATGAGACACATCGGCGGCGCACGACTGACCTGACGGCGCCTAGAGGCCATCCCGCAAACCCGGCGCCTTTGAGTGGAAGAGTGGGGAGGGGCGAGATGAATGCGGGATGCGGCGGAGTAGCCGTCCCGCTTGCCCGCTGCCACGGCCAACGACCTTCCACTTCCAGCTGAAGCGTCATACTAAGGAACGTGCGAATCAGACGGTAATCGGCTCACAATCTGTGGGATCGGCGGACCTCCGCGCACTTCATCGAGCGCCAGAGCGCGCGAGCGCTTTTTCCACCGCCGCGACAGGGTCGGATTGGGACGCGCGCGCGCCGCTATCGCATCGCAGACGTGGAAGGGTACCTTCTCCAATCACGACGCGCCTCGCACTGAGGTAGGCTCGGAGCACACCGCCCATGTTCATTCTGCAAGTCGCCGCCGGCAACTCATACCGAGACGTCCACACGATGCGCTATGCGAAGCTCGCACTCCTGATTCTCGTAACGGCTTGCGCCGTTCTTTCCGGGCCAACCGTGCGGGTCACGAAGCTACGGCCGGAGCCACTCGAGCCGCGCCTCGCGGACTACGACATTCGGATCTATCACGAGAACCAGCCCCGTTGCGCGTTCGATCTGATCGCAACCCTCAGCACGGACCAGACGGCGGATATTCGCACGGGGGACGCCCTCGTCGAGATCCTGCGCGTGAAAGCTCGAGAACTCGGAGGGGATGCCATCATCAACCTCTCCAGCGAAACGCACACGGCCGGCATGACGGGCACCGACGGACGCGTGACGCTCGAGAAGACCCCGGTGTGGTCCGGCAGCGTCATCCGGTTCAAGAGCCTGCAGTGCGCCGAGTAGGTGCCGCCTGTTCGCTCCACCAAGACTCTCGCGGGTCCAGAATACGATTACGCCGCATTTCCCCGGCGGCCCGGTCCGCTCCCGCTACCGGTCGATCGTCTTCATGCTCGCGGCGGGGTACCGGTCGCCCGCGACGGCCTCGCGCGGCACGGCCGCCTCCAGCTCCGCCACGTCGGCCGCGCTCAGCCTGATCTCCGCGGCGGCCGCGTTCTCCTCGAGATACTTCCGGTGCTTCGTGCCCGGGATCGGCACGAGGTCTTCGCCCTTCGCGAGGACCCACGCCAACGCCAGTTGGCCCGGCTTCACGCCGCGCCGCGCCGCGATACCCCGCACCCGCTCCACCAGCGCCTGGTTCCTCACGAAGTTCTCGGCCGCGAACCTCGGGAAGCGCACCGTCCGCGAGTCCCCCTCGCCGAGATCGCTCGTGTTGGCGATCGCGCCCGTGAGGAATCCCCTGCCGAGCGGGCTGTAGGGCACGAAACCGATCCCCAGCTCGCGCACCGTCGGCAGGATCTCCGCCTCCGCGTGCCGCTCGAAGAGGGAGAACTCCGTCTGCAGCGCGGTGATCGGATGCACCTTGTGTGCGCGCCGTATCGTCGCCGGCGACGCCTCCGACAGGCCGAGGAACTTCACCTTCCCCGCCGTCACCAGCGCGGCCATCGCGCCGACGGTCTCCTCGATCGGCGTCGCCGGATCCACGCGGTGCTGGTAGTACAGGTCGATGTGGTCCACGCCGAGCCGCTTGAGCGATGCGTCGCACGCGGCGCGCACGTACTCGGGCTTGCCGCTCACCGCGAAGAAGGTCGGGTCGTCCTTCTTGCGCACGTTGGCGAACTTCGTCGCGAGGAAGACCTCGTCGCGCCGGCCGCGGATCGTCCGGCCGATGAGCTCTTCGTTGTCGCCGATCCCGTACATGTCGGCCGTGTCGAGGAAGGTGATCCCGAGCTCCAGCGCGCGCACGATCGTCGCGGCCGATTCCGCGTCGTTGCGCGGGCCGTAGAACTCGCTCATCCCCATGCAGCCGAGTCCCATGCGGGAGACGACCGCACCCTGTGATCCGAGCTTGACCTTGTTCATAGATCCTGACTCCCTCCAAGTCCGTAGACGTTGCCGCGCGCCCTACATGGAAATTGCACGGTGCGTGGTACCGTGCACAGGGTATCAGGACGGCTGGAACTGCTTTCTTTCGTTGCGCGCAGTGTGAGGGTTTCCCCGCCATTCCCGCGGCGCAACTCCCCCCACTCCGCCAACCACGCGACCACGCCGCGATAGTCCGTACGGAGGAACTGTCGCAGCAGCAGGAGCGCGAAGAGTTGCGGCTGAGTGAAGTCGTGGCGCGAGAACCGGCTCGAAAACGAGGGCAACGCGGCTCGGCCGATCGTCAGTGCTTCTCGGGCGAGCCGCACCGCAGATTTCGTCATCGCGCGCATCAGTCACTCCGAGGCTCTTTCCCCGAAGACGCCGACACCGGCGCGCCCGCAACGAAAGATTCAGCAGAGCACAACGCTCACTAAGGCCGCCGACTTCGAACAGCCGCCGTAGGCACCACAGTGACAGGCGCCCGGAGGACGCCCTGACCAAACGTGGCCGCATAGAGGTAGCTGCCGTCCCACGCAACATCCGAGAAATACATCGGCACTGCGTTCGCTCTTACGCTTTGCCAATGGTCTCCGAGGTCCGCCGATACAAACACCCCTGTGGTCATCGCCACCGCCGCGATGGCACTTGCACTGAAGCGCAGCGACAGTACCTCGACCTCGCCGAAGTTCCTGAGGATCGTTGAGAGGCCCGTATTAACGAGCGTGAAGGTGTTGCCCCGGTCCTTGCTGCGAAGGACGCCGCCACCTCTCCCCGGTCCATTGGAAAGACCGACCAGCACAACCTGCGGATTCAGTGGATTCACCGCGATCGTGGCCGGAAACCCTGAAGCGCCCGCCAGAGCCAACGTCGTCCATGTTGCTCCGCCGTCTTGCGTTCTGTAGAGCGAAGATCTCGTTCCGACGTAGATCGTACGGCTGTCGGACGGATCAACCGCGATGCTGAAGGGCTGCGCCATGGGCCAGCCGGTTGGGTTCATCGTGACACCGAAGTCCACGCTCTTGAACACGCCCGATTGCGAGACGACGTATACCGTCGACGGCGTGACGAGGTCAACAGCCACCATATCCGGCCCCCCCGCTCCGACGTAGGGCACCGAAACTCGGTTCAAACCGGCCGTCGCGACTTCGTGAAACGTGTGACATGCGTCAGTCGAGTACTGAAAGCCATAAACGGTGTAGGCGTAGCAGTAAGTTGGGTTTCCTGGATTGATCAGCAGCTGGCCATCCTCGCCTACTGGAAGGGTCGCTGTCCAGACGGGTTGCTGCCAGCTGCTTCCTCCATCGAAACTCAGAATGGGACTGAAATCCTGTACCGCCGTCAGGATCGTCGACCCGCGGACGGAAAGAGCCGTGAGAATTGACGAGGACACGCTGCTGGAAAGGTCCGTCCACGTGTTGCCATTGTTGCTCGTTCGATACAGCCCTTGATCAGTACCCAAGAAGATTGCCGACTGCCCCGGCACTGCGAAGATTCTTCTGTTGTCCCACATCGCGTTTGGAATCGCGGTCCAAGACTGGCCGGAGTTGGTCGTGCTGAACATGAAGCCGCTGCCCGCAGCATAGAGAATGCGTGTGTCGGACGTCATGAGGATCGCCTGCGGACCATACGGTATCGTGATGGGGGACCACGTCACACCTCCATTCGAGGTTCCGATGAGCGTGCCCGGGCAGCAGCCGTTCACGGCGTAGGCAGTCGCTGGGTTTGAGGCATCCACAGCAACGGACACGACTTCGCTAGCGGTAGTCGCCGATTGCCAAACGCCGGTCGGCGTTGACTGCATCAGGATCGTTCCATTCTGAAGGCCAGCCACGATTGCTCCACCACCGGCAGCCAGTGCTCGAACCGGGCTTGCGGTCGACTGCACGATCGTCCACGTCGTCCCCGAGTTCGTGGATTGTGCGATCCCGGCCCCCGTGGCCGCCAGGATACTCCCATTTACAGAGACGAACTCCGACGCGGCGTCGCGACCGTAAGTATTCGCGAAGTTTCCGGTCAGGCTCCAGCTCTGGCCGCCGTCGGCACTCTGGAAGATTCCGCTGCTCTCGGTCCCGGCCAGCACGATGTTGGAGTTCGTCGGATCCACCCATAGAGCGTCCACGGTGGGATCGAACAATCCGGTGTTGATTGATGTCCAGTGTGCCCCGCCATCGGTCGTCTTGAAGACGCCCGTTTCAGTCAACGGGCCTTCGTTGCCGGAGCCCAGACCTCCGCCGGCGTACATGATGTTCGGATCGCCGCTGAAGATCGCGAGGGCCTGCAGCTTGCCGGACCCCAAGTGGCCGGACGCTCCCGGAATGTGGTGAGGCCCGATCGAGGTCCAGTTTCCTACAGTCACGATGGGCACAGCCGCGGAGACGGTAACGGACGCAGTGCCGGTCTTGCCTTCACTCGTCGCGGAGATGGTCGCTGCTCCCACAGCAGCTGCTGTCACCAACCCGCTCTGCGACACCAGCGCCTTGCTTGCGTCGGAAGTACTCCACACCACCACTCGCCCCGTCAGCGAGTTCCCGCTGGCGTCCTTGGTGGTCGCGGTGAGCTGTTGCGTCGCACCAACCACGAGCGATGCGCTTGCCGGCGTGACAGTTACCGTAGCGACCGGGACCGGACCAATCGTGAGGGTCGACGTGCCCGTCTTCGTCTCGCTCGTCGCCGTGATGGCGGCGGTGCCCGTGGCGACGCCCGTCACGAGGCCAGTTGCGCTCACGCTCGCCTTGGTCGCATCCGATGTCGACCACGTCACGACGCGGCTGGTGAGGACGTTGCCGCTCGCGTCGAGCGTGGACGCCGTGAGTTGCTGCGTGGCTCCAACGGCGAGCGTCGCAGTGGTTGGCGCGACTGTCACGCTCGCCACGGGGATCGGGATCACGGTGATTGTCTGCTGCCCCTGCTTACCTCCCGCGATGGCGATGATCTGCGCTTGGCCTGGTGCGACGCCGCTCACGACGCCACTCGCGTTCACGGTCGCTACCGAAAGAGATCCCGAAGACCAGGTGACCGCGCCAAGGCTGATCGACCCACCATTCTGATCGAGTCCCGTGACGCTCGCGGTCGCCGTCTGGCCCACTGAAATCGTCGCAGCTGAAAGCGAGACGACGACGGTCGTCAGGACTAGCGTCGGCGTTGTCGGACCCGCGTCTTTGCCGCCGCCACTGCAAGCGGACAGGAGGAGGCTCAGCGCGACGAGGTTGCGAGCTGTTTGAGCGAGCGGCGCCGTCGAGGTAGAAGCGGTCATGTAAAGCCTTGATACCGTCGAGGGACTGCCGATGCTGCGCGCGATCCGTGCGCAGTACGAAGGGCGGGCGCTCGACGAGAACGGCGCCTGCCCTGCGAAGCTACGCCGTCCGGCTGAGTGCGCAAGCACAGAATCAGGCCACCCTCCGCCGCGTGGTCCTAGTTCGCTCTCATCAACCGTTCCACCCTCACCGAGACAACGCCAATCAGCCGGGGCTTCGTCTCGTCCTCCGGAAATCGCGCAATGATCTCGCGCGCCAAGTAGCGAGCGGGGCGACTTGGCGCGCGCGAGAAGGAGGGCGGAATCCGGCCACTGATATGACTGGGCGTCTGTCAAGCGACGGGACAATGGGGGCGGCACGAGCGAGACGGGGTGGTGGGAGCGACATGGGGAATTGAGCAGCAGAGACGAGGGGGACAGCGGAGGCGCCTGCGGCGGCTTCGACGATGAATCCTACTGATATACGCCGATTACGCGGTCGCCCGCGCAGCGCGGCAAGAATTGGATTCGTCCGGAGCGGGCTCATTCTAGACGCGCGGGTTCCGCCTGACCGCGACGTACCGCATAGTGGCGACGAGCGTGCTCCTAATCGTGCCGCAGGCTGCCCTCCGGTCCTCCCCGTCATGAGCATCGTGTGATCGGTGGCTACGCCGCCGCGCCGACGGTCGCGGCGGGCGTCACGGGTAGTTCTTGCATCACGGCCCAGAGAAAGCCGACGAGTTCGCGCGCGACCGCGACGGCCGCGATCTGCGGACGTTTCCTATACGCGAGGTGCTGATACAGTTTGTGCGAGCGGTGCTGTGCCTTCCACGCGTGCGCGATGATCGACGGCGGCTGGCCCGCCTGGCGGTTCTTGAGGTGCGGACTCACCTGCGCCGGATGCCGATAGCTCCATGCGGCCTGCACCAGCACATGGCGACACTGATGATTGCCCGCCTTGGTGATCGATCCCTTGCGTTCACGCTCCCCGCTCGAGGCCTCGCGCGGGACGAGCCCCAGGTAGGCCATGAGTTGCGTCGGCCGCGCGAAGCGCCGCCAATCGACGATCTCGGTCGCGAGCACCATCGCGGAATGCAACTGGAGGCCGCGGAAACACTGCAGCCAGCCGACCGCCGTCGCCCACTGCGGCGCGCGGGCAATCCCTGCGATTTGCCGGTCGAGTTCTTCGCGCCGCGTGATCTTGTACTCCAGCAGCGCGAAGTATTCCCGGAAGACCAGCGCGTCCTCCGTCGCCAGCGGCGACCGCACCGCGGCCAAGGCCCGGAGCCACTGCAGGTGCTTGGCACCCCACGACGTGCTGTCGCGATACACGAAGCCGCGCCGCGCGAGAAACTTGAGGATGTAGTGCCGCGACTTGAGGATTTCGCGCTGAAACGTCTCGCGGCAACGGACGACATCGCGGACGCGTTCTTCCGCGGCCGTGCGGTACCGTGCGATTGTCATCGGGAACCGCAGACAAGCCCACCGCGAAGGCGGTGGAACGTGCCGTGTTCAATCTCGTCGCACGGCGAGAGTGGGAACTGCTAGACGCGGTCAAACAGCACAAGATTCCCCTCGGAGAACTCTTCGACGCGCATCGTGCATGTGCGCTCGACGCGCTTAGGCAACGGCTGAACGATGTTGATCTCGCTCCATTGGTGGACGAATGGCTTGCCATTCATGGCCCGCGCCTCGTCGTACGGTCGCGACAGCAGTATCGCACAGTGCTTCGACGCCTGATTCCAGAAGGCCAGCACTTCTCGGTCGCATCCTTCACGGCAAAGAACCTTGAAGGTTGGCTCGCTGAGTATCCGGGAAGCAACGCGACAAAGCGGAAAGCTCACGCGGTACTTTCTGTCTTCGCGAGGTATCTGGTGCGACAGGAGCATATCGCGTTCAATCCGCTCCGCGAGCTTTCTGCCGCCGCCGCCAGTAAGCCTCGGATGGAGTATCTCACGGTGGAGCAGATGACCGCGCTCGCCGATGCCCAGCCAGAACCATACCAATCACTGAGTGCATTTCTGCACGGCACGGGTGCTGACCTTTCCACCGCGCTCGCACTGGTCGCGGGTGATGTCGATCTGTCGAGGAAAGAAGTCCGTGCGCGGGGAACGAAGAACCATAACCGCGACCGGATTGTCCGGGTCGCAGAATGGTCGTGGCCGTACGTATTGACTCGCGTGGCACAGTTGAAGCCGCATGAGCGGCTCTTCGAAACGGATCGTTGGCGCTCACGTGACCATCATGCGACCGCTTGTAAGGCGCTTTCGATAGAGAACTACTGGGTTCGAGATGCACGTCATTCGTACGCTGTTCGTGCCGCCCGTGCCGGAACACCCGCCGAACTCATCGCAAAGCAACTGGGACACGCGAACGCGACGATGGTGCTGAAAGTGTATGGGCGATTCATGTCGGAGCAGGGCGACCGAGATTGTTGGGAACTCGCGGCGGCGGCGATGGACGTGAAGAACGCTCCTATACCATTTCCTGTACCAGATGCACAGGCGACTTCGACTGTAGAAAGCACAAAGTCGCCCAACCCATTGGGATTGGACGACTTCGAAAGTAGCAGGGGCGGGACTCGAACCCGCGACCCCGGCATTATGAGTGCCGTGCTCTAACCAGCTGAGCTACCCTGCCATTACATACTGCCCCTCACTCGTCGCCCGTCGCTCTCAACGGGCGAACCTTGAAAATAACGACGGCCGGTCCCTCTCGGAACCGGCCGTCGTCACTTTCCCGTGTT
>Ga0207932_1000883_pt1 | contig 10343 bp, 11 predicted proteins | sample NGESurdeep092012_FD_184480 | JGI IMG/M metagenome (GOLD analysis project Ga0207932, IMG submission 184480) | Arctic peat soil microbial communities from Barrow, Alaska - NGEE Surface sample 415-2 deep-092012 (SPAdes) | ecosystem: Environmental > Terrestrial > Soil > Wetlands > Peat ...
AAAAAATGACCGCCTCCCTTGTAGCGTAATTAAACCGCTCCTGAGGTCATTGATTCAAAAACGCGCCGCAACGTTAACTGGCACTGGTATATCACCGGGAATTGGTATGCTTCTCGCCCATGCCGATTGTATTGAACAAAAACACTTCCTTCCCCGACCCGGCCCTGGCCGACGCGGAGGGGTTGGTGGCCATTGGCGGCGACCTCGGCACCGAACGGCTGCTGGCGGCCTACCGGGCGGGGATTTTTCCGTGGACGGTTGATCCCATCACCTGGTGGTCGCCCGATCCGCGGGCGATTTTTGAACTAGACGGATTTCACGTTTCCCAAAGTCTGGCCCGGATCATCCGCAAGGGCGGGTTTGAGGTTACCATTAACCAGTCATTCCGCGCAGTGATGGAAGGTTGTGCAGCGCCCGCGCCGGGACGGGGCGGAGCATGGATCACGGAGGAATTCATCGAGGCGTACACCCGGTTGCACCGGCAGGGACACGCCCACAGCGTCGAGTGCCGGCTCAAGGGCGAACTGGTGGGCGGGATTTACGGCGTGACCATCGGCGGCCTGTTCGCGGGCGAATCCATGTTCCACCGCGTCAACGACGCTTCCAAAGTCGCGCTCCATCAACTGGTCGGGCATCTGCGCCGGCGCGGCTTCGCCTTGTTTGACATCCAGATGTTGACGCCGGCCACCAAACCGCTGGGCGCAATTGAAATCCCGCGCCGCGAGTACCTGCAACGCCTGTCCGCCGCCGTGAAAATAAAATGTTCCTTCTGACGGCTTCATAGCGTCCCAGTTCCGGCCCTCTGCCTGGTGTAGTGTCTCGCAAATACGAGGTGTTATGTTTGGCTGGAGCGCCGGCCTCCGGCACGGCTCTTTGAGGTTTGTTTCACCATCGCGCCGTGCTGGAAGCCGGCGTTCCACAATGCGCAAATAGTGTTTCTTTGTATTTGACAAATCTGTGAAATGAATACAAATTGTATGCGTTCGGATTATTAAGGAAAACACTTATGAAAACACTGACGCATCAAACCTGGCGTTTTGCCAGCCGCGCGGACATTCCCAAGTCCTACCGCGAATTGTGCGAGCTTTACCTGCCGCGTCCTATTCACGACGCCGCGCAAGACGAGGAAGCCACGGCCATGATGCTCGCGCTCGCCGGCTTCACCCGGTTCAACACGGAGCAACAAGATTATCTCGACGTGCTGACGGAACTTGTGGATGAATACGACAAAGGCAAGAAAATCCGCTGGCGGAAAATCAGCGGCTTGGACTCGCTCAAATACCTGTTGGAAGAAAATGGAATGAGTGCGGCGGATTTGTCCCGCATTTTGGGCACCAGCCGCAACCTGGGCGCGATGATTCTGCGCGGCGAACGGCGGTTGACGCTGGCGCACGTCCGCACGCTGGCAAAACATTTCAGCGTGTCCGCCGATTTGTTCCTACCGTAAAAGCACTTTTCCGTATTCGTTTCCAACTTGCAATCGCCGGCTGGCTTCGCATATTCGCACTGAAATGGGCGACGAAAACAAAATTTGCAGAAACGATTAAATACCATGATCACCGTCACCAAAAGCAACCTTCACTGGAACTATTTCATTGCGCTTGAAAACGATCTGGCACAAGTGTCTCGGTATATCGAATTCTGCAAAGCAAATTTGGGTGTGTTCTCCATTGAATTGGCTCACCTGCTTCTGTCTGCTGCTTCTGAAGTGGACGTGATGGCAGAGTGCCTTTGCAAGCTGGTGGAACCGCAAGCTAAACCTGAAAAAATCAACCAATACCAAATCATACTTGGGAAGGCCGCGCAGCGAGGCCAGATTCTTGACCTGACCACCATAAAAGTATTGGTGCCCCGTTACGGCATGGATTTTACGCCGTAGGAGAATTGGGCCAACAAAAGCCCAGACTGGTGGAAAAGTTACAATAACGCTACGCCACTTCCAGCAGAACCTTGGGATGCAGGATGGCAATTTTCAGCAGCACTTTAGCCGGACCCGTTGGTTGACGGCGGCCTTGCTCCCAGTTTTGCAGCGTGTCGGCGCTGATACCTAAAACATTTGCGAATTTTGACTGTGAAAGGCCAAGTTTGCCCCGGACTTTTACAATGTCGTTTTTCGGATCAATCTTGAACACCCGCGAAGGTTTCACCGCGCCGCGCTTGATTTGCTCTGCTTCGCGCAGACTCTGCTTCAATTCCTCAAAAAGTTCTTTTTTCATGATTTGAATCGTTCAACCAATTGTTTCAGTTGCCTGACCTCGGCGTGTGACAGATCGTCCTGTTCATTCTTTGGATATGCCAGCAACATCCAAATTTGATCGTCAGCCACCTGCCAATAGTAAATAACCCGCAATCCGCCACGCTTGCCGCGACCGCTCCCCGCCCACCGCATTTTGCGAATGCCACCGCTGCCGGGAATGATTTTCCCCATGTCGGGCCTTTTGGCGAGAGCCGACTGCATTGCGGCATAGTCGTCATCCGCCATCAATTTCAACACCAACCGGGTAAAGGTCGGGGTCTCCACAAATTCCATCACCGGACTATACGCCATTGGCGGATACTGTCAATTATTTTTTAGACCGGTTGCCTGCTTCGTGTTCGGAAAACACAAGAACGCCAATTTTCCAATCGGCAGAAGCCAAGAGTGGCTACCAAATCGGAGTCCGGCGTTCCGGGGAGGCGGCCGGCCAAGGACGATTGCGTCGTTGCGTGAAGAATCTATTTCGCCATCGCCATTTCGGAGGCTGGCTCGCTGGTTTCCGCCAACGGCGCGGGTTCTCCGCCCTTGTGAAATTTCACGCTGACGATCTTGCTGATGCCGCGTTCCTCCATCGTCACGCCGTAAAGCACGTCGGCCATGCCAATGGTGCGTTTGTTGTGAGTGATGATGACGAACTGTGAGTGCACCAGGAACCGCTGCAGAATGCCTACGAAACGGTTGATGTTCGATTCGTCGAGCGGCGCGTCCAATTCGTCCAGCACGCAGAACGGACTGGGCCGGACCTGATAAATTGAGAATAACAGCGCCACGGCGGTCATCGTCTGCTCCCCGCCGGACAGCAGCGAAATGCTTTGCAATTGTTTGCCCGGGGGCCGCGCCATGATTTCAATGCCGCTCTCGAGCACGTCGTTTTGGTCCGATAAAATCAAATCCGCCTTGCCGCCGCCGAAGACCTCGGTGAACATCGCGCGGAAGTTTTCACGGACCTTTTCAAACGTCTCAATAAACATCTGCCGCGTCTGCACGTTGATGCGGTTGATGACTTCAAGCAGTTGCACCCTGGCCGAAACCAAATCGTCGTTCTGCTTCGTCAGAAATTGATAACGCTGCTCGGTTTCCTCGTATTCCTCGATGGCCACAAGATTCACCGGGCCGATTTCGTCGAGCCGTTTCTGCAAGGCTTCAATCTGCTGCGCGACGGCGTTCCAATCCGTGGACGCGCCCGCGGCGGCCATTTCTTCCGGCGTCATCACATGCACTTTCGCCGCGCCTTCGTCGGCGAACGTGATGGTGATGCACTCGCTGCGCACGTCGTCGAGGGCGATGTGATATTTCTGCTGGATTCGTTCGCGCAGGTTTTGGACGGACATGTTTTTCTGCGCCAGTTCAACATCCAGGGCGCCGCGCTGTTCCTGCAATTGAGTCAACTGCCGCCGCCGCTCGCTCAAATTTTCTTCGCGCGCAACGACGTCGCCTTCCTGCGATTGTTTTCGCGCCAGCAATTCGGCGGTTTGCGTATTCACCTGCTCGCGCTCGTGCTGCAAACGCCCGATTTGCGACCGTGAATCCTGAATTTCCGACTCCGCCTGCTCCTTGCGGCCAATAAAGGATGACACTTCGTTGCGACGCTGCTCGACCATCTGGGTCAACTCGCAAATGCGTTGCTCCAAAGATTGCTGTTGCTGGCGGAACGACGCCAAAAGTTGTTCCTCCGCCGCGAGCGCCACCTTGCTCTCGGTGAGCGCGGCATTGGCGGTGTCGCGCTGCTGGCGCAGACTTTCCAGTTCCGCCGTGAGGGCAGTGACTTTTTCCTGCCCGGCACGTTCACGGGCTTCAAGCTCGTTCAACCGGGCCGCCAGTGCGCTGCGCTTTTGCGAACCTTCCTGCTCCTGCGCCGCAAGGCTCTGGATTTCAAAAACGACCGTCTCAATTTTCTGGTGCAGCAGCCGGTTGGAATTCTGCAATGCGTTGAACTCGCCTTCGCGCGTGGCAATGGCGACTTCCTGCTCGCGCAATTCCGTCTGCGCCTGCTGCAGGCTGGCTTGCAATTCCGTCTGCTCGCTCAAAAGCGCGCCGCGTTTGCGGCTCATCGCGGCAACGCGGAGCTGGACTTCCGTCAGTTCACCTTGCAGTTCGGTGATCTGGTTTTTGCGCCCGAGAATCGAAGCCGGAGCCTTGGGATTGCCGTTGCCATTCAAGTAACCGCCCGTGTAAATGCCGTGCCGACTCAGCAAATCGCCGGTCAACGTGACGAAATCGCAACCCGCATGGCCGTTTTGAATCTGGGCCGTGGCCGTGGCCAGGTCGGACGCAATGAAGGTGCGGCCCAGCAACGCCTTTAGAAGTTTTTCCACCGACGGCTCGCCCTGGACCACTGCCAAGGCATGAATGACTTGCCCGTTTTGCAACCCGTTTTGAATCGCATCGAGGCCGCTGCCCGGCGACATTTCACCCTCAAAAAACAATTGCTTGTCGTTGGTGTATTCCAGTGAAAGCGCGGCGACACTGGCGCGACCGGATTTGTTCGCGGTGAGGTCGGCGAGAATTTCCTGCGCGGATTCCGGCTGCTCGGTCAGGACCAGTTGCAAGTGATGTCCGAGCGCGTTTTCGACGGCAACGACGTACTGGTCGGGAACGCGGATACGGTCGGCGAGCGAGCCGATGACCGTGCGCGACTGGCGCAAGGCGGCCTGGGTGCCCGCGCTGAAACCTTCGTGCGAACCTTCGAGCTGCTCGAGCACGTTCAGGCGCGAACGTTTCTCGGCCTGCGCCTGCAAAAACTGGTCCTGCTCGGCGGACGATGCCTGCAGTTCCACCTGGAGTTCGCGCAAACGGTTTTGCCGCTGCTCGACCGAGCCGCGCTTGGTCCGCGCGTTCAGTTTCTCAACCTCGACGCTCGCGGTGAATTCCTGCAGGCGCGCTTCGAGCCGGGTGCGTTCCTCTTCGAGCTGCACTTTTTCGGCGGAAAGCTTTTCCAGCCGGATGCTGTTGCCCTGCTTTTGAAGATCGAGCGCGGTGATTTCGTTGCGGATCTGCGTCAAATCCTGCGCCGCGGCGAACGCCCCGGCCTGCGCCTGGCGCAACGCTTCCTGCCGCTGGCGCAAGTCTTCCTCAACCGTGTTCAACGCCCACTGTTTCTGCTCCAGCGTCAGACGATGTTGCAGGAGCGCGTTTTCCGAAGCGGTTAACCGCTCCACCACCGCCTTCAATTCACTGGACGCGGCGTGGCAACGCTCCTCGGCCTGGTTGATTTCGGTCAAAGCCTTGCTGTTTTGCGACGCCAGCTCGCGCAAACGTTCCTCGTCGAATTGAATCCGGCTTTCGTGCCGGTCCGCTTCGCCCTTTAATTCCAGACCGCGCTGCTGTCTTTCGGCCACTTCGTGTTCCAGTTCCGAAAGCCGTTCGCGCAGTTGCTTGATCTCGTCTTCACAGCGCAAAACGTCGGCGGAGCCGGTTTCAATCTCGCCGCGCAGTTTTTCGGCGGCGGTTTGTTTTTCAACGATTTCAGCCTGCAGCACGTCGAATTGATGGCGCGCGAGCTGCGTGTCGAGGTGCTGCAGTTCCTGGGAAATTTGTTTGTAGCGGCGCGCTTTGCCGGCCTGGCGCTGGAGCGACCCGATTTGCCGTTTCACCTCGCGGATGAGATCGGCGATGCGCAAAAGGTTTTGGTCGGTGTATTCCAGCTTGTGAAGCGATTCCTTTTTCTGGCTCTTGTATTTCGTGATGCCGGCGGCTTCCTCGAAAATGAGGCGGCGGTCTTCGGGTTTGCTCGAAAGAATCTGCGTGATGTGGCCCTGCGCCAGAATGCTGTAACTGGTGCGGCCCACGCCTGTGCCCATGAACAGTTGCTGGATGTCCTTGAGGCGGCACGGTGTGCGATTGATGAAATACTCGCTGCCGCCGTCGCGGAAAATCCGGCGTGTGATCGTGACCTCATTGTAAGCCACCTCGACACCCGCCGCGCTCAGGTGTTCCTCGTCCATGTCGCCCAGTGTCAGCGACACTTCGGCCATGCCCATCGGTTTGCGTCCGTCCGTGCCGGTGAAAATCACATCGGCCATTTCGCCGCCGCGCAAAGCCTTGGCCGATTGTTCGCCGAGCACCCAACGGATGGCGTCGGAGACATTGGATTTGCCGCAGCCGTTGGGGCCGACGATGGCAGTCACACCGGGCTCAAAGTTCAGCGAAGTTTTGTCCGAAAAGGACTTAAACCCCAAAAGCGTTAAATTCTTGAGATACATGACTTTTGTTCAGGCAACCAAAATTGCCCGTTTAAGTAAAGTAAAAACCACAATATAAGGCACACAACCGCACTTGTGGCACAACTAATTGGTGAGGAACCTAGATTTGCTTTGTGCCACTAACTGCTGCTTTAAACTTTCCATCAAACTACTGTGCTCTTATACGACTGGAAGGCGATTTCGTCAACTGATTTTCTGCATTGAATAATCAGTTGACAGAATTTTACCATTGAATCATCTTATCCGCATCCGTTGATACAACGGTCTCATGCAGAGTGGCTGAGGGACTGGCCCGCTGAAGCCACGGCAACCGGTTGTCCCGACACGTCGGGACAACGCCAGGTGCCAAATCCAGCCCCGACGGGTGTCGGGGAAAAATGAGAGGAGCGCACAAGCTTTGTCAGCCCCTTCTCTCCATGAGTCGGGGCTTTTTGTTTGCCCTGAAAGTAGCGCAGGCGTCCCGCCTGCATCGCCGAGCGAAAGCGAGGTGAAATTGAAAACTTTCGGGCAGGCGGGACGCTTGCGCTACGATTAAAAAATTTTATGAAAGAACACGATGGTTTCATGAAGGCGCTCAAGTGCCGCGAGTGCGGACGGGAATACCCGCTCACCGCCACACACGTCTGCGAATTCGACTTCGGCCCGCTCGAAGTGGTTTATGATTACGACCGCATCAAAAAGTCGCTGACCAAGACGGCCATTCAATCGCGTCCGCAGACGATGTGGCGTTACCGCGAGCTGCTGCCGGTGGCGAACGACCCGACCGTCGGCCTGCAAGTCGGTTTCACACCGCTCGTCAAGGCGGATCGCCTTGCAAAAAAACTCGGCATCCGCGAATTGTGGATCAAAAACGACACGGTAAATTACCCTTCCTTGTCGTTCAAAGACCGGGTCGTGAGCGTGGCGTTGAGCCGTGCGCGCGAACTGGGCTTCGACACCGTCGCCTGCGCCTCGACCGGCAATCTCGCGAATTCTGTTGCCGCCCAGGCCGCGAGCGCCGGATTGAAATCCTACGTTTTCATCCCGTCGGATTTGGAGCAGGGCAAAATCGTCAACTCGCTCATTTACGGCGCGCACGTCATCAGCATCAAAGGCCATTACGACGAGGTGAACCGCCTTTGCGCCGAGATCGCCGGCAAATTCAACTGGGCATTCGTGAACGTGAACATGAGGCCGTATTACGCCGAAGGCTCCAAGAGCATGGCGTATGAAATCGTCGAGCAACTCGGCTGGCGCCTGCCCCGGCACACCGTTGTGCCGATGGCGTCCGGCTCGTTGCTGACAAAAATCCAAAAGGGCTACCAGGAATTGGTCAAGCTGGGTTTGGTGGCGCAGGCTTCCAGCCTGCGAGGCGACCGGCTGGAAGCCTGCCCCACTTACTCCATTCACGGCGCGCAGGCGACCGGCTGTTCGCCCATTTCCGTCGCACAAAAGGCAGGCCTGGACTTCTTCAAGCCGGTCAAGCCCGACACGATTGCGAAATCGCTCGCCATCGGCACGCCGGCGGACGGTTTTTACGCGCTCAAGGTGATGAAGGAAACCGGCGCGGCGGCGGACGATGTGACGGACGACGAAATCCGCGACGCCATCAAGTTGCTGGCGGAGACGGAAGGCATTTTTGCCGAGACCGCCGGCGGCGTGACCGTGGGCGTGGCCAGGAAACTGATTGATTCAGGCAAAATTCCGCGGGATGATTCCGCCGTTCTTTGCGTTACCGGCAACGGATTGAAGACGCTCGACGCTGTGGCCGGCCACGTCGGGAAACCGCGCGAAATCAAGCCCAGCCTGCGCGAGTTTGAAGCCCTGCTCGCGCATGAAGAAAAAGTATCGGTTTAAATCTAAACCATGTTGTCTAATCGAAGTGATTTTTTGCAACGGCTTCTACATCAAAGCCGTGAGGACAAACCATATTGGGACACATCACCACCAACACCGGAAATTCTGCAGCAAGCCGCTTCGGCCGTTAAAGATGAAATTGGATTTGAGGCACATTGCCATTATTTCAATTTGATAACCGAGGTGATTGACGCATGCGTTAAAGAACATGTCGACGCTGCATTGGGTAAAGGCGCTGCATTTCCAAACACTTGGAAGCACCCTCGAGTACTTGCCCTAGTCAATCTGGACATAGAAGAACGGGCCGGTAGCGTTTGTGCAGCCGCTCAGGGCGTGAAATGGATTGATGAAATTCAACCGTGGATTCACGGGCATACTCTGCAAAATGAAATAGCCAAGCGGGTGTTGATTGGGATTTTAATGTGTTCGGCAAAGGTTAAAAAGTGCTTTAGTGCTGTCGACCTAAAGGCACTCATTCGTTTAGGCAATTCAATAAGAGGCCAAGATTCGTTTGGTCCTGTTGCCCAGGTAGCGATTATTGTGATACTCGCATCCAACGCAGACGACCTCCCACTTGACAGTGAAACTCAAACTTTATTGCCAGAATACCTTGATTACATTGCCCCGCAAACCGACCTTAAATATGTTCTAAAAGCGATAGACAAATTAAGGTCAAAGTTAAAAGCTAAATAAATTTATGCCAAAAAAAGTCCGAATCCCAACGCCGCTCCGCAAGTTGACCAACAACGAGGAGCTGGTCGAAGTCAACGCCGCCACCATCGGCGAGGCGATTGTCGAATTGCAGACGCGCTACCCCGGCATCCAGGAACGGCTCGTGGATGAAAAGGGCGAAGTGCGCCGTTTCGTGAATGTTTATGTAAACGAGGAAGACATCCGCTTCCTGCAAAACAAACAGACGCCGCTGAAAGACGGCGACGAAATCAGCATCATCCCGGCGATTGCCGGCGGCTAAAGTAGCGCAGGCGTCCCGCCTGCCCGCCCGTCGAGCATCAGCAAGGCGGGAGAAACAGAAGTGCAGGCGAGACGCCTGCGCTACGCTGAAAAAGAAAGTTGTTCGATATGGCCAAAGCATTCAAAAAAACCGCACTGACACAGCCGAGTTCGCCCACACAAAGGCGTTTGTGGCTGATGTTCCCACCCAAGCTCATCAAGGAACCGCTTATCTGGAAACTCGGCCAGAAATTCAAGGTGGTCACCAACATCCGGCAAGCCAGCGTGACCGATGAAATCGGCATCGTGTGTCTGGAATTGGACGGCAAGCGCGAAGACGTAAAGGCCGCCATTCAATGGCTGGAGAAACTGGGCGTCAGCGTCGAGCCGGTGGAAATCAGCGTGATTGAGAGCTGAAGGTGGGGTCGGCGCGCTGCGCCGACCGGACGCCGCAGCGCGGCGTCCCTACCAAAAAAAATTAACGGCGCGGTGATTTGCCGCGCCGTTTTTATTTCTGCGATAATTTACTTCCGGCGCTGGCGTTTGATCTTGAGCTGGGTGGTAATATTGATCAGCGCAGCGTGAACGCGCGCGGCTTCCTCGTCGGTGATTTTTTCGGCCAGGCGCGCTTCAGCACGCTGGCGGGCTTCCTCGGCCCTGGCTTCGTCAATGTTTTCAGCGCGAATCGCCATGTCGGTAAGAATCGCCACGCGATCGCCGGTCACCTGCACGAAGCCGTCGCCGACGGCGAGGAAAATCGTGTCCGCACCCTTGCGCGCGACGATTTCGCCCGCGCACAGTTGCGTCATCAACGGCACGTGCTGGGGCAAAATGCCCATCTCGCCTTCGACACCGGTCAGCGTGACCATGTCCACGTCGTCGGAGAAAATCTTCGCCTCCGGCGTGACGATTTCGAGCTTGAGCGTATTGGCCATGTTTTATCGCGTTTCCCGCATCGCGCATCCTGCATCTTCGGCCACCCGGTTCGTGATGCGTGATGCGTGACACGTGATGTCTGGGCGTCAGCTTTCTTTGATTTCTTCGATGCCGCCCTTCATGTAAAAGTTTTGTTCCGGCACGTCGTCGTGTTTGCCGTC
>Ga0207932_1000885_pt1 | contig 10336 bp, 8 predicted proteins | sample NGESurdeep092012_FD_184480 | JGI IMG/M metagenome (GOLD analysis project Ga0207932, IMG submission 184480) | Arctic peat soil microbial communities from Barrow, Alaska - NGEE Surface sample 415-2 deep-092012 (SPAdes) | ecosystem: Environmental > Terrestrial > Soil > Wetlands > Peat ...
AAACCCGCCGTACCCTTCCTCCGTGCGAGACGTGGCCGGCATGAATCGCCGCGGATCGAACTCGTGGTGCAGCCGCACGAGCGACGCGCCCAGCCACCCGATGGCGGCAACGTCCGCCTGTGTCGCCGCTCGAACAGAAAACTCGCGTGTGTTGCCGCCCATTTCGTCTCCTTACGGTTTGCTCACGCCGAGGATCAGGATGTTAGCCAAGACGCCGAGGTGGCATCGGCTTGATGCGAATGGCGCTCGACCGATGACAATCTGCTCGCGCGCCACGCTATCGTCGCGCAGTGGGAGCGAGAAGTGACTTGCGAGGGCGTTTGCTCAGTTTCGCCGTTTTCGCGGACGTGCCCGAATGGCGGAACTGGTAGACGCATGCACTTGACAGGTGCACGCCGGGAACGGCGTGCGGGTTCGAATCCCGCTTCGGGCACGCCCACCCTCAAATATTTGACTCGGCGAGCCTGCAGCCGTATTATGGTAGTACCTGTCAAGTGCATACGCGTCGGCTGCGGCCGGCGACAAACCCCGCGAGGCCAACCGGCCCGCGGGGTTTTGGTTTGTGGCAATCGTGGCCAATCACGAACTCATTATTGCCAATAGTGTTGCCATAAACTGCCGAAAATAGGAATGTGAGGGATCGCGCGCCTACCGAGGCTGCCGCTGCCTGGCCAGCTCCTTCTGAAACGCCTGCTCCCGCTCGGTAGCGTACTTCATGTAGCCGTCCGGATCGATGAACGGCGACGGCGCGCCCTCCTTCATCCGCGCGTACTTGGCTTCCATGTCGAAGTACGCGCCGTGCGCGCCGAGGAAGTAGTCGACGGGGAGTGACTTCAGCACGCGGAAGGTGCGCTCGTAATCCTGCGCGATGTCGGGATAGAGTGCGTTGCCGACGAGCTTGTAGCCCTCGTTGACGTTGGGGCTGCCGACGATGACGACGTTCCAGCTCTTCCCGCGCGCGTTCACCTTCATCGTCCAGGTGGTGCAGCCCTTGGTGTGTCCGGGCGTGAGGTGTGCGACGAGCGTCGTGCCGCCGAGCGTGACTTCATCGCCGTCGTGGAGAATGCGATCGACCTTTGTGGGCGGATAGAGCGTGGCCGGCGAGTTTCCGTACTGGAAATCGCTCTTGCCGCCGGACTCGACCACCGGCACGTCGGCGTCCATGACCATGTACTTGGCGCCGGTGAGCCGTTTGATCGTCGCGCTGCCGGCGTCGTGATCCCAGTGCGCGTGGCTGATGAGGAGGATCTTGATGTCGCCGAACTTGAAGCCGATCTGCTCGACGCTGGCGCGAATGAGCGGGACGTTGTCTTCGAGATCGCTGTTGATGAGGATGTGGCCCTGCGGCGTAGTGATGAGGTAGTTCGCGAGGCCTTTGCTGCCGACGTAGTAGAGGTTGTCGGCGATGCGGAATGGGGGGAAGGGGGTGGTCCAGTCTGGGGAGACCTGCGCGTCGAGATTGCCGGCCAGGACCGTGACGGCGACCAGCGCTGCGGCACGAGTGCTCACTAGAAGCTGTCGATGGAGGTGTCGAGTCGCACGCGCTCCGCGTTCGTCGAAGACAATGACCGGATTGGCAACCTATCGATAGAGATTGCCGCGCGCATACCGCCGATGGTGGAAAAACAGTGTTCGCTCGACAGCCCTCGCATCGACCCCGAGACGTCGAGCATGATAGCGAAGGATCACGAGGTATCGATACCAGTGCTTGAAGTCGAAGCCGACGCCACTCGGGCGGCTCGATACGCTTCCCAGGCGGTAGAGCACCTTCCACACACGGATGTCGATGACGCCGTACTGCTGCGGGTTCGTGAGCGTCAGAATCGCCGATGCCATTGGCGCGCTGACTCCCGACAATGCCGTCAGTGCATCGAATCGCGCGCGTTCGCTGCGACTGGTGAGCGCAATGGCCGTCGCGGATCGAACCGAACTGCGAGTGTTACTCGCAAAGTGCCGACGTGCACGCGGAGATTTCCAGTTGCACGCAACCAAGAACTCAGCTTGCGTCATGTATCCCCGCTTCCGGGCTGGTCGTAGACGCCGGATGACGGCGTCGGTGTGCTTCTCCTCAGCTGCGATCGGGTGCAGATCCAGGAACGAGCGAAGTGTGGGGCTTGTCATTGCGATCGACGGAGAGTGACCAAGCCTACGACGATTCGGCCGCGGCGAGTCACTCTTGCTTGGATTCCATCGCACGGAATTCGACGTAGCCGCAGTTACGGCAGAGAAACGCCGAAAGTCGGAACATGTCGCGGCCCTTCGTCTTCATGCCGCCAAAGAATGACGACTCTGGTGTACCGCTTACCTAGGTTGCGACATCCATCGCCGCGTTGCCGTGGCCGCGGTCGATGACAAAGCCTTCTTCCATATTCGCACGACAGCGTAGGCATTCGGTGCTTGCACGGGTCATGTGAGCGATGGTAACGAGAGATGTTGCTCTGGCGCCCTAACCAAGTGCGGCTAAGCTGTACCGCGGCGAAGGGGCCTATCCATTGACGGTGCCGCGCAGAGGTGGAAACCGTAACATCCTGCTGCCGCTGTGCGCGGCGGCAGCAGAAGCCGCCTGGTCAGGCATCAGTGGCCAGCGCCTCAATCACATCGCGGCGATACTGTGCGACAAACTGGAAGCTTCTAAGGATGGTGAGCTGCTCGGGAACTGCGCTACTCTCAAGCGGAAGATTGGCAAGGTGCGAAAAGATCTCGCGCATGAACACCCGCACGAACTTGACCTTGCCGCCGCCAAGCACTGACCTAGTGCGCTCTCCGCCGTACACCAGGACTGCGATCTGCTCCGGGTCCGCGGGGATGTCCAGTCCGTCGAACAACTTCGGAATGTGCCGGCGGCCCGCAACAAACTTCTTGGCCAGTCGCTCTTCCCGGCGATCCCAACTGTACGTGTCCATCGACGGCTCTAAGTGCACCAGATGTTTCGTCACAGGATTAAAGGCAACGATATCCAGTTCACAGTCGTACCCACCGCGGGCTCGTTTTCCGACAAGAACGTTTCGACGGACGAAGTACCCGCGGAACTCATACCACTCTGCGAGTAGCTGCTCTAGATAGTTGCTTGCCATGGAATCGGCGTGTGTGATGTGAAGAGGTGCGCCGCAGTGTCAGCTGTATTGATGGGCGTCAGTCTTTGAAGAGCGACAGCACGTACAGGGCTGCCCCAAGCAACAGTACGCCGGGAATCAAGTAGAGCAAATTGTATGCGACCTGCCAAATTTCCGGCATCTGAGAGGGAGCGAGCGGCACATTGTAGTGGGAAGCCACTAAGCTAAAGCCAACGAGTTCAATCGCACCGATTGCTGCCGCCATGACCGTCAGCACCAGCGCGTTCCCGAAAGGATTGAGACGACGCACCTCACGCAGCGGTTGGACCGGCCCAGTTGCCGACGCAGGTGAGGAATCCGTGGCGTGAGCTGAGCGTTCCGGCGAAGGTGGCAGCGGCTCCGACCTCCGCATCCGCATCATCTCCACGAACGGCGGGATGACAGCTAAAAATGCAGCGATTGCCGCGAACGTCGCAATCCAGTCGGATCGAGTCAACCGTGGTTGCCTGCGGTGGGAAAGTGATGCTAACGAGTGGCATTGTGTTGCGGTGGTTCCAATAAATGCGGCCACCGGGCGCCCACCGAACCGACTATCAAGACGAGCACGGGCGCCCGGTGCCCGCTTCGCTACCGCCGTCGACACCAATGTGGGTTAGAACGCAACCCGTCGCGCGATATGATCAACCGCGAGAGATCTTCTCCGCTGCTGCCGCAATCTTCTCCAGCGCTGTCACGGCCTCGCCCAATTGCGTTGTATGGGCGACGGTGCCTTCGAACGACGCCACCTCTAGATGGGCCACCACCGGAGTCATCTCTTTCGTTCCGTGGCGGTACCGCACAATAACATCGATCGGCTTGTCTCCGAGAACGGTACGCAATCCGCCAAACTGACCCCAGTCGATGATGCGCGAATCACCTGGGCCAAGCGTCGGAATGCCAACAGCGAGCGGGCCGTAGGGCATTCGCGACGACTCGGGTGCTTCCGCTGTCTCCGCACTCAGGCCGAAGGTGCGGTGCGGAATCGGCCGAGAAGGAGCGAAGCGCACATCGCTTGCTAGTCCGTGACCGATGTTCTCCACGACAATCTGCAAGATCGAAGGACGCGTTTCGTCGTGACGGACATACAGCACAACATTCGGCTCACTCTGGCCGCGCACAAGTCGATACGTCAGCCAGGTGTAAATGGCAGCGACAACGGCCGCGCCGACAGCGGCGAGTGCACCGAGGACAGTCCACAAGCCTTGGTTCGAGGGATTCGATGGCATGGATGATCGCATTGCGTTGCTAACGAACGGTGTTGTTCTGGGGCGCTTCAAATAGATGCGGCCGCGGACGCGTGCACTAGTCGGACCTGTGCGTCGAGCCTAGCCGTCAGCACAAGCGGGGGTTAGCATGCCCGCCTTACATCTGTGTAGCCAGGTACTCACGCGTACCCTCACCCGACCCTTCAAGCTCTCTCATGGCCGACCGGATTGACTCGTAAAGCGGCTGGTCACGCCGGTTCATCGCCATGAACGCCAATGCCGCAAGAACTTCCACAAGCTTTGCAGCAACTGCCGATAAGGTCGCGGCCCTGTTTCTGGCGGACTCATGGCCGCGTAATAGAAATGTGTTCGTCCTTCCTGTAAACAGCTCCATCGCGGTTGGGTATCCACCGTGCACGTACTTGTCGTACCCATAGTTCAGAAAACGCGTTGTTTGTCGGAGCAGATCTACCTGGCCGGTCGTGTTCTCGGCGATGCGCCGGTGGGCCGCGAAGAGTTGCTCTCGACTCACATAGTACTGCTTGCCCATACTCTCGAGCTGTTCTGGTGTCGACGCCAGCGGTGCAAAAAACTGATCGACGAACTCCTGTTGCGCCGTTGTCATGCGCCCCGCCATTAGGCCTTCAGCGACAGCGATGATCTCGTGTGCGAAGTCCGCCGTCATTCGCAGAAGGCTGCCAGCCTCAGTCGTCATGCCAGCATCGGCAAGCAGAACTGCTCCTCGGATGCTCGTCGCTGCCCTTACCGCCTTCGCCAGTTGCAGGGCCTCAGGCGTCTCAGACGAGAACTTCCAGTCCAGACCGCCTTGTGGCGATGGTTCGCGTCGCAGAGGCAGATGCCATTGCGTAAACGCGTTGATCCACTCATCAAGCCGGTCGATAAGGGCTCGTGTTGTGGTAAATGGTGGCAGCATGTTGGGCACTCTCATGGCAGCAGGCTAACGACCTGCCGATAAGCTGCGGGCGCTGCAGGCGACCGCCAGCTTCATCGGCTCGTTACCCCTCTCGTCACGGCTCGGCCTGGCGGACACGATCGCGCGTGTCCGGCGTGTGTGTGCCAAGCACGGGACGCCGTCCGCCGATCGCTCTCTCTCCTTCACCGCGACGACTCCTCGACATCCACCGAAACCACCCGCTGCTCCAACTCGCCGAGGACATCCTCGATCTGCGCGAGCGCAGAGCGCAGGTCGTCTGCGATCTCCTGGGCCAGCAGGTGCGGCTCGGGCAGGCTGGCGGAATCCTCCAGGCTCTCGTCGCGCAGCCAGAAGAGATCGAGGCTTACCTTGTCGCGGCCGAGGATCTCGTCGTACTTGTAGGGCCGCCAGCGACCGTCCGGCGTCTCGCCGGACCAAGTCGCTGTGCGGTTGTTCCGGTCTCCGGGGCGGTAGCACGCCACGAACTCATCGAGGTCAGCGCGCTCCATGCGCTTTGTCTTGAGCGTGAAGTGCTTGTTGGTGCGCAGATCGTACACCCACACCGTCTTCGTCCACGGTTCCGGCGCACCGGGCCGGCGGTCGAAAAAGAGCACGTTGGCCTTCACGCCCTGTGCGTAAAAGATGCCCGTGGGCAGGCGTAGCAGCGTGTGGACCTCGCACTCCTTGAGCAGGTTCCGGCGCACCGTCTCGCCGGCGCCGCCCTCGAAGAGGACGTTGTCGGGCACGACGACCGCGGCGCGGCCGTGGATCTTGAGCAGCGACTTCACGTGCTGGACGAAGTTGAGCTGCTTGTTCGAGGTCGTCGTCCAGAAGTCCGGGCGGTTGTAAGTGAGCGTCTGACGGTCGCGGTCGCCCTCTTCGTTGACGACGGTGATCGACGACTTCTTGCCGAACGGAGGGTTGGTGACCACAACGTCGGCGTGGTCCGCAGGCTCGTCGCGCAGCGCGTCGTCGGTGCGGATGGGCGGCTCTTGGTCGTCCGCGCCGTCTGGGCCGATGCCGTGCAGGTACAGGTTCATCCCGCAGAGGCGCGCGACGTTGGGCACGAGTTCGGTGCCGCGCAGTGCCTCGAAACGCAGGTGGCGCTTCTGGTCGCGGTCCAGTTCGGCGTGGTTCTTGACGTACTCGTGGGCCGAAAGCAGGAAGCCGCCCGTGCCGCAGGCTGGGTCGGCGACGATCTCGCCGGGTTGGGGGCGAATGCAGTCCACGATCGCGTCGATAAGCACGCGCGGCGTGAAGTACTGCCCCGCGCCGCTCTTGGTGTCCTGCGCGTTGCGTTCGAGCAGCCCTTCGTACGCATCGCCCTTCACATCGGCCGACATCGCCGACCAGTTCTCCTTGCCGATCAGCTCGACCACGAGTTGGCGCAGTTTGGCCGGGTCCTGGATCTTGTTCTGCGCCTTCTCGAAGATCAGGCCGAGCATGCCGCCCTGCTGGCCGAGCACGCGCAGCGTCTCACGATAATGCTGTTCCAGCTCGACGCCTTCCATCTGTGGCGCGGCGAGGTCGGCCCAGCGATGGCCCGCGGGTATGGGCTGTGGCTCTTTGGTGAGCAGTGCGCGCTCGTCGGCCATCTTGAGGAAGAGCAGGAACGTGAGCTGCTCCAGGTAGTCCTGATACGACAGCCCGTCGTCGCGCAGGACGTTGCAGTATGACCAGAGCTTCTGGACGATGCGGTTGGCGGCGTCGCTCATGCGTTTGATGTCCGCGCCTTCCGGCGACCGGGGCTCTTCGATTTCTTGTCGGCGGCGAATGCGTCGTCCGGTTCGGCGCGCGAGGTCAGGCGCTCGGAGCGGATGCGCTCGAGGAGCGCAGATGCCGGCTCGTCGGTGGGGTCCTGATCCACGAGCCGGCCTTCGAAGGCCCACTTGAGGATGGATTGACGGAGGCGGGCGCAGCGATTGCCGTTGTCCGTAACCGCCGTCTCGACAGCCTTCATAACGCTCAACTGCTCTCCCACCGTGTCGGCAATTCTCGTCTGCTCGGCGAATGGCGGAAGCGGAATGAAGAACTGCCTGAGGTCGGACAGCGAGATTCGCTGGTGTCCGGCGGTAGACTTAGCGGCGTCTTCAAGTCTGCGGCGGAGATGCGTCGCGCCGAAACAAAATGATACAAAGTCTCCGCGCGCAAGCACGCTGGCACGCGCTCGAAACAGGCGATCCGGGAACTCGAGGCGTACGGGAGGAAGCGGGGGGACGACGGCGCAATTCCCGACATAAGCCAAGGTCCCGCTCAAACGCGTGAAGAGTAGCTCGCCCTCATTGAGGAAGGCGTCACTTGCCAAGGGCGCGGCGGCGGGAAGGAAGCGGTAGTCGCTCAGATCTACCGATCCTTGCCTCACTGAGCTTGAGCGCAACACGCGCCTGGGTGTGGTGTGACTAGTGGCGGTACTCGGGGTTCCACCGTCGATCAGTTCGGTGAGTTGGTCGAGCGTCGTCCAGCACCACCCCTCCGGCAGCTCCGGCAAGTCTCTCGTATCCGGCGCAACCGGCTCCACGTATTTCGCCTTCCACGTGTCGTCCTTCGGCACCTTGCCCTTGGCCGTCATCTTCGCCAACTCGCGTTCCTCCCAGCGTCGGCGGCGTTCGGCGAGGATGCGCTCCAGCAGGACCGAGGCGGACTCATAGCTGCAGCCCTCGGCGCGCGCCAGCTCGGCCTCCGTCGGCACCAGTCGCCCTTCGACGGCGGACTTGAGCACTGAGGCGCGATAGCGCTTCAGATTGCGCTGCACCCGCTCCAGCGTCGCCACGGCGGCGGCGAGCCGCGTGAAGTAGGACTCAAGGGCGTCGACGATGCGTTCCTGCTCGCCGGACGGGGCGATCGAGAGTGGGATCTTCGCGGCCTGTCGCCCGGACACCTCCTGAAACGTGGTGCCGCTCGCAAGGCCAACAGCAAGTTCCTTCGCACGCAGGAGGTAGTAGTAGACGTACTCGGGATCAAGACCGGTAGGCAGCACGAAGCTCTTGAAGCCCTGATTGGTTGCGAGCGGATTGCTCGCGATAGCGACATAGCCGATGGGCGCTCGCGAACTGAACAGGACCGTTCCTTTCGGAAGGAGTCTCGCACCGGAGTTCTTCAAGCCCGCAGTTGTGATGTTCCTGCTGCCCCGTCCGATGTGCGTCGCGGCGTACCCCGAGAGGTCGGCAGGAGTGACCCACGGGATTGTCCCGTCATCGAAGTTCGATGCTTCAGCCGTTCGTGGCGTTCCTCCGCCAACGACACCTGCCACTTCACCGATCAGTACCCATGTCCAAGTGTCCGGAATGGTCCAAGGACTCGAAGGAAGACTCATGCCGCGAGCGCCCCATTCAGTTCTTCAAGCAACGCCGTGATTTCGCCGCCAAACACCTGCGCCGCCCTTCCGCGCCCACCCTCCTCCGCGAACGGCGCGAAGTCCAGATCCTCTACCGTCATCTCCAGGCTCGTCGCGATATGGTCGCGCATCATCTCCAGCCAGCGCCGCTGATCCGGCGTGAACGCGCGCCCGCTGTTGCTCTGCTGCGCCATCCACGCCTCGAAGCGTCCTTTCACTTTCTCGCCGAACGGCACCAACTCGTCATCCCGGTGCGTGGCGAAGCGCACTAGCGATACGATATCCGTCAGTAATCGCTTGCCCGACGCGCCGCGCACCCTGTCCTTGTCCAACGTTTCGTAGGCGCGCCAGAGCTTCTCCGGCGTCCACGCGCGCGGCGGCGCCTTGATGGCCTCGGCCAGCGCCCTTATGTCCTGGAACGACAATCGCTTCGAGTACGGCTGCGCGAAGAAGAACTGAAGCGCGTCGATCTCGTCCTTGTTCTCTTCGATGTATCTCTCGAATGACGCCACCAGCGCCCGCGCCTTCTCCCGCGCTTCGTCGCTCGCGCCGGCCTCGAGCAGTTCGTCCTGCGACACCTCGTCAATCACCTGCTCCATCTCGCGCTTCAACTCCTGAATCAGGGTGCGGAGCGCGGGTTTGGTGGCGAGAGGTTCCGTCGCGCGCTTGAGGAGCGCCTCGGAGGCCTGCTTCACCTGCGCTTCTGTCGGCGTCTCTCCGGCGAGTACGCTGAACACACGCCGCGCTTCCTCGACCTGCCTGTCGGGATCGAGCCCGTCCACGAGGGCGCCGCACATGCGCGCCAGCGTGGGACCGCCGGAAGCCTCGACCACGCGCGCATGCTCATCTGGCCCACACTGCCTGTCGAGGCGCGCCAAACGGCTCGCCAGCGACGACAGCACATCCGGATCGGTGCCGCCCATCGCGACGTGCTCGAGCAGCGCCTTGAGGCTCACCGTGCGCTGGCGTTCGAGCGGCTGCGTGTCCGCGAGCTGCGTCTCAGTCATCCCCACGCAGTCCACGATCACGAAGTGCGTCTTCGCCACTGCGTCCTCGCCGCTTACGGCGCGCAGGTCGTTGGGGTCGATGATCCGCACGCCGCGCCCCTTCATCTGCTCAAAGAGCACGCGGCTCTTCACCGCGCGCATGAACATCACGATCTCTATGGGCTTGATGTCGGTTCCGGTGGCCACCATGTCCACGGTCACGGCGATGCGCGGCTCGTACTGATTGCGGAAGGCCTGAATCAGATCGCGCGGGTTCGCCGCCGTCACCTTGTATGTGATCTTCTGGCAGAAGGAATTGCCGCGGCCGAACTCGTCGCGCACAATCTCGACGATGTCCTCGGCGTGGCTGTCGTCCTTGGCGAAGATCAGCGTCTTGGGCACTTCCTTGCGGCCGGGGAAGATGTCCACGGGGAGCCGGTCGCGGAACGTGCGGATGATGGTGCGGATCTGGTCCTTCGCCACCACGCGGCGGTCCAGCTCGTTCGGGTCGTAGGTAAGCGGCTCGTCCGGCGTCTCCCAGCGCAGCGCCCGCGTCTGCCGATCACGGTAGCCGAGCATCGTGTCGGGGTTGGCTTCCACCGTGGCGCCGCGCTCGGTGATCTTCGTGCGGATATTGTAGACCTCGAAGTCCACATTCACGCCGTCGGCCACCGCGCGCTCGTGGTCGTACTCCATCACCAGATTCTTGTTGAAGAAGCCGAACGTCTGCTTCGAGGGCGTGGCCGTGAGCCCCACGAGGAAGCCATCGAAGTACTCCACCACCT
>Ga0207932_1000886_pt1 | contig 10336 bp, 5 predicted proteins | sample NGESurdeep092012_FD_184480 | JGI IMG/M metagenome (GOLD analysis project Ga0207932, IMG submission 184480) | Arctic peat soil microbial communities from Barrow, Alaska - NGEE Surface sample 415-2 deep-092012 (SPAdes) | ecosystem: Environmental > Terrestrial > Soil > Wetlands > Peat ...
TTCATGTCCTCGGATGCTCTGCCGGAGACAGGAACGTTTTCCATCATTGCCTACGACACCGCGACGGGCGAATGGGGTGGCGCGGTGCAGTCGCGCGTGTTCTCGGTCGGCAACGGCGTGTTGTGGGCCGAGGCCGGCGCAGGCATCGCGGCCACGCAGGCCGTGGTCGACGTGGACGGCGGTCACCCGGCACCCCGCTGCTGTGGCCAGCACCAGCAGAGCCAACGAGTCGGGTCCGCCGGACACGCCGCAGACCAGCGGGTCACCGGGGGGCGGGAAGGTACAACGGGCAAGGAGACCGGCAACCAGCGGGTCGGCCACCAGCTCCCCCGCCCGGACCGTCATCGACTCACCACGGGCACCGGCTCAGGAGAAAAGGGCAGGCGCAGGGGACGCCCCGACCCGGGCGATCCACGTCGACGGGTCACGGATCTCCTCGAGGGACGGCAGCCACTCGGGACCGCGCCAGACGTGGTCGAGCAGTTCGGGGCCGCCCGACTCCTCGACGGCGGCGATGAACCGCTCGCCCTCCTCGTACTGACGGAGCTTGGCCTCGATCCCGATGAGCTGCTGGAGGATCCGGGACAGGCCGTGGGCCTGCTTACGCCTGGCCCGGAGCACCTTGGAGAAGTGGGCGGCGCTCGGGATGTCGGCGGCGCCGGCCCGGTCCATGGTCACGTCGCCGTGGCCCTCGAGCAGGCTCATCAACGCCTGGATGCGGTGGAGCCCCTCGAGCTGCTCGGGCGTGGCCACCAGGCCGAGGGCACCGTTGTCGTCGAGCGGGTTCCGCCCGGCCCGGATCTCGTCGGTCATCCGCTTGAGCGCCGTGGCCAGCCGTGCCGGGTCGGGCTCGAGCGAGCCGATCCCCTCCTCGACGAGCGACACGAAGTAGTCGCGCATCCAGGGGATGGCGGTGAACTGGCACCGGTGGGTCACTTCGTGGAGGGCCAGCCACAGTCGGAACTCGCGGGGCTCGAAGCCGTGCTGGCGCTCGAGGGCGACCACGTTCGGGCCCACGAAGTAGACGAGGTCCTGGTCGTCGGCGGCCTCCTCGGTCAGCAGCAGGTCGTACTGCCCGAGCACCCGGGTCGAGAGCCAGCCGAGCACCACGCCCATCTGGACCCCGGTGGCGGTCCGCCCGGCTGTGGCCAGGGGGCCGGACAGCCGGGACAGGACGGTGTTGGATTCGGACAGGCGCGACGGGTCGAGCCGGTCAAAGTGGGGGCCGAGGAGGCGCTGGAAGCTGGCCACGTTGGCGCTGACCCAGCCAGGGCGGTCGGTGACCCGCGCCCGGGCGGGTCCGGCGGCCGAGCGCAGCCCGGTCGAGGCGGCCACCAGCTCCTCGGCCTGCCCGGTCAGCTCGTCGAACTCGATCTGGAGGAGGTCGGGCCGGTACGGGACGGGCATCCGGGTGCGGCTCCCGACCCAGCCGGCCACCCGCACGGCGGTGTCCCAACCCACCGCACCCGGCAACGGCACGTCATCCACTGCGGGCAGGACGGGATCGAGGAGGGTCACGGGACCAGTGTAGGGAGGCGGCGCCCGACGGGTGGCCCGGGGCGCCGGCGGGAGTGCTCTCCGGTCGTCACTCGGTGCCGGGGGCGCTCTCCTCCAGCAGCGCCCGGGCCACACGGTCCCGCAGGGCATCCGGCACGCGGTCCTGGCAGCGGTTGGCCACCAGCTTGCGCAGCTCGGACTCGAACCCGTACGCGCCGACGCACGGGCCGCACAGGTCGAGGTGACGGACGATCTCGATCCGACGCTGCTCGGTCAGCTCGCCGTCGAGGTAGTAGTACAGCCGCTCGATCGTCTCGTCGCAGCCGACGAAGCCAGCGAGGGGTTCGGTCGCGCCCGGTCCGGTGCCGTCGCCCGGTACGCCGTCTCCGTCATGTCCCATCGGCAGTCTCCCCACTACCTCGCCTCATCGGATGCCCCGACGAGGCCGCGAGCTCTTCCGACATCGACCAACGCCTTCTGCAGGGCTTTTCTTCCGCGATGGATCCTGCTCATGACCGTGCCGATCGGCACGTCGGTGATCTCGGCGATCTCCTTGTAGGAGAATCCCTCGACGTCGGCGAGCAGCACGGCCATGCGAAAGGTGTCCGGAAGCGACTCGATCGCCGCCTTGACGTCGGTGTCGGTGAACCTGTCGAGGGCCTCGTCCTCGGCGCTCCGACCGAGCCCGGCCGACGGGTCGCCGGCCAGGTGGTGGTAGAGGTACAGGTCCTCGACGTCCTCGACGTCGGCGATCTCGGGCCGACGCTTCTTGGCCCGGTACGTGTTGATGTACGTGTTGGTCAGGATCCGGTAGAGCCATGCCTTGAGGTTGGTCCCCGTCTCGAAGGAGCCGAAGGCCCGGTAGGCCTTGAGGTAGGTCTCCTGGACGAGGTCCTCGGCGTCGGCCGGGTTCCGGGTCATGCGCAGCGCCGCCGTGTACAGGGCGGGCATGTACTCCATGGCGAGGTCGGAGAACTGCTCCTGGTCGGCCATGGGGCCACCCTACACAGACGCGGTGTCGACGGTGACGGCGGCAGCGTCCCCCCCGCCGCCGTCGGCCGGGCTACGAGACGCTGATGGTCAGCGCCTGGGTGGCGGTGTTCTGGGTGTGTGGTTTGGCCTTCGTCTTCTTGTCGGTGGCCTGCACGGTGAAGCTCCACGAGCCTGCTGTCGTCGGCTTGCCGGTCACGACGCCGGCCGCCGTCAGCTTCAACCCCGGAGGCAGCGACGTCGAACCCGTGGCGAGCGCCCACTTGTAGGGCGGGTTGCCGCCGGAGGCCGTCAGCACCGTCTTGTAGGCGTGTTTGACCGTGCCGTGCGGCAGGGTCAGGGAGGTCACGGCCAGCCCGGAGCCCCCGCCCCCACCACCGATCGCCTTGTCGCAGGACTGGTTCACCGGGCCGACCGGGTTGGGCGTGCCGCTGACCGTCGCCTCGTCGCACGACTTCCCCACGTAGGTGCCGTTGGACACCGAGAGCACCACCGAGTAGTTGCCGGCGTAGGCGAAGGTGTGGGTGGGCAGCGCGGTGTCACCGGGCAGGGCGGCCGGGCCGGTGGTCGAGCCGTCGCCCCAGTCGATCGAGTATGTCAGCGGTGCGCCGTTGGGGTCGTGGCCCTCGACCGAAGCCGACACGTTCAGCGGGGCGACGCCGGCCGACGGGTCCAGGCCGATCCCGGCCGTCGGGTTGTTGTTGGACACCAGCGAGGTGCCCTTCAGGAACACCGCCGAGTCGTAGATCCCGTCCGACGAGTCGGCGATGGCCAACCGCATGTGGTTGGCGACGCCCGGGGTGACCGTGGCCTGGCAGGTCAGCACCTTGGTGATGCCGTCCATCTCGAGGTCGATGGGGCTCGGCCCGTTGGGGTCGTAGTAGTTCGGTCGGAACAGGTCGGGGCGCATGGCCGTGGGCATGGGCGACTGGACCGGGTTGGACTGGTTGACGTTGTTGACGGCCACCGGCACGAACGGTGAGGCCGGGTCGCCGGCCACCTGGCGTACCTGGGCGCAGTTGGAGGTGTTGCCGGCTCCGTCGGTCACCCAGAAGGCGAACACGTCGTTGAACGAGGTGTTGACCCACTCGGGGTACTCGTCCGAGGCGAACGAGTACTGGAAGGCCACTTGGTTGGTCGTCGGGGTGAAGTCGAACGACAGCACCGCGGCGTCCTGGGTGGGATAGCCCGAGAGTGCCGACAGCTGCGAGTCGCCGGGCAGCACCCAGTCGGTCGAATTGGAGTCCGAGGTGTTGGGCCCGACCACTTCGTTGGCGTTGCCGGAGGACATGACGATGCCGCTCGACATACCGAGCACGGTGGGGTCGTTGAAGGCGAACGTGCCCCGGGCGGCGCTCGCCCCGGTGTACTGCACGTTGGAGATGGCCACCCCCGGGCCGACGAGCGCCTGGGCGACCGCCTGGTCGGTGCCGGTGGTGTCGACCGCCTGGTTGGGGTTGGAGCCCGCAGGGGCCGCGCCGACCGGCCCCGGGAACGCCAGTACCAGGGCCCCGATCGCCGCCGACAGCACCGCTGTCTTCCTAGCCGTCACTCGCATGTGCCCACTCCTCGTCGATCTGTTCGAAACGGGACCCGGACCTCCGGGAGCCCCACTGTCCTGACGGGATAGTGGTGGGAACACCTGACGGGGAGATGACGATCGCCGTCGAACGGAGAATTGGGGCCTTTGGTCCCGACGATGCGGCAACCGGGCGGACCGCAGGAGCGGAGCGGCCCGAGGGGACCGTCCAGCCGTCCGGGTCAGCTGCCGGCGATGCCCACGACGGGCTGGCCCGGGGCGGTGCCCGGCGCCGACCCGAAGAACGGGGCGTCGCCGAAGGCGAGCACCCCGCCGTCAGCGGCCACCATCCAGTAGCCGCCGCCGTCTGGCGTCGGCGTCAGCCCCGTGACCGGCGCGTTGAGCGCCAGCCCACCGGCCGAGCCGAAGAAGGCGGCGTCACCGAAGGCGAAGATCCCACCATCGGAGGCCACCAGCCAGTAGCCGCCGCCGTCAGGCGTCGCCGCCATGCCCACGATGGGCCGGTTGAGGGCCAGTCCCCCGGTCGAGCCGAAGAAGCCGGCGTCGCCGAAGGCGAAGATCCCGCCGTCGGAGGCCACCATCCAGTAGCCCCGGCCGTCCGGGGTCCGGGTCATGCCGACCACCGGGCGGTTGAGGACGAGCGCCCCGGTGGATCCGAGATAGGGGGCGTCCCCGGCGGCGAAGATGCCGCCGTCGCCGCCCACCAGCCAGTAGCCGCCGCCGTCCGGCGTCGCCGCCACGCCCACGATCGGGGCGTTCAGGCCCAAGCCGCCGATCGAGCCGTAGAAGCGGGCATCGCCGAAGTTGAAGATCCCGCCGTCCGCGCCGACCAGCCAGTAGCCGCCGCCGTCCGGGGCGGGCGCCAGTCCCACCACCGGCTTGTTCAGGTTGAGCGCCCCGTTGGGCCCGTAGGAGGTGTCCGCCCCGAATGCGAAGACCTGTCCGGCCGACGTCACCATGCGGTACCCGTCACCCGGGCCGCCGGACGGGGGCGTCGTGGTGGTGGTGGAAGGCCGGGTGGTGGTCGTGGATGACGGGGCGGTGGTCGTCGCCGACGGCCGCGTGGTGGTCGTGGTACCGCCACCGGTACCGCCTGACGAGCTCCCGCCGAGCAGCGGGGTGAGGGCGGTCCCGTCGACCACCGACGGGCCGCCGGTGCCGGCGTAGGCCCGCAACGAGTGGAGGAAGGCCGCCGACCCCTGGCTCGGTGACCAGAAGGGCGGGATCCCCCCGCCGTAGTACCCACCGAAGTTCACCTCGGCCACGTCGATGCGCAGGGCGCCGGCCGCCACCGGGGGGAAGCTGAACTGGAGCGCGTGGTTCCGGTACTGGCCCGTCTCGGTGGCGAGCTTGGTCCACCCGGTGCCCGGTTCGTTGGCCGACAGCGTGTAGTTGCGCACCCCGCTGGCCGTGGAGCCGACCGACTGGGTGTCGACCACCACACGGTCGATGGTCTGGTTCGAGGCCAGGGTGACGGTCAGCGACGGCGTGGTGTCGCCGGCCCCCGAGGTCCAACCCTGGCCGTAGCCCACGGACTGACCGGCGATGGCGGCGGCGGCGTTGCCGCTCGATGCGCCGGCCGTGGCCCCGGAGGCGGCCGTGGCCAGATCGGACCCGTAGGGCTCGGTCGGGCCGACGGTGAGCGTGTCGCCGGCCGGGTAGGTCAGGTAGGTGACCTGGCCGGACAGCGGGAGGCTGTAGGCCGTCCCCGAGTCGGCCTGCACGGTGGTGACCGCCCCGTACTGGGTGGCGACAGTGATCGGGTGCCTTCCGCCCGACGGATCGGTGAGGGTGACGGTCGCGGTGACCGGGAGGCCGTCGGTCCACACCGCGGCCAGCGCCGTGCTCCCCCCTCCGGCCGGGCCGAAGTCGGCCTGGAACGCACGGGGGATGCCGGTGTCGGGCATCGACACGTACGGCCGGCCGGCCAGGATGCCTGTGGCGGCCATGGTGGCCAGCGCCGCGGGCTTCACGTAGTCGACGTTGTTCGAGGCCTGGAGCAGCGAGAAGCTGACCCCGTCGGTGCCCCAGGAGCCTTCGTCGAAGAAGTAGTGCTCCACCGGCACTCCGAGGACCTTCTGCCAGATCAGTGACCGGGCCGAGGTGTCGGCCTGGCCCAGGAAGTTGTAGTCGCCGTCGCTCCACCACCCGACCTCGGTGAACCACAGTGGCTTGCCGCCCAGCAGCGCCTGGAGCTGGCGCACCTGGGTCTGCATGCCGTCCTCCTCGTAGGCGTCGTTGGACCCGGTGTACGGGTGGATTCCGGCCACGTCCATCCAGGCCAGTCCACCGGCGGCGATCAACTGCTGCCACCACCAGGGCACCGGCTCGAGCGACGAACCGCCGATGACGGTGGCGTTCGGCTCCACCGTCTTGACCGCGGCGTAGAAGGGCTTCAGCACCGAGGTGGCATAGGTGCCCCCGTCGGACCATCCCGTGTTGTTCGACTCGTTCCACGGCTCCCACACCGTGACCGGCGCGCAGTTGCCGCAGCCCGGCGGAACGGTGGCGTAGTGGGCGACGAGGGCGGCCACGTCGCCCTGCCACAGCCCGTTCTTCACCAGCGCGGTGGAGGTCGGGTCGCCGCCGCTGACCTGGATCCAGTAGGCGACGTGGTCCTTGGCGGACAGATAGGCGGCCTTGTAGGGGTCGGTGGAGGCCGCCGCGAAGGTCATGGCCGACGGCCCGCAGGTGGCCGCAGTCGGGGCGTTGGCATGGCAGTCGGGGAGGACCGAGCCCCAGTCGACCGACGTCAGGCTGCGGTGCCCGCTGAGGCCGAGCTGGGCGTCGAGTGCCACACCCCGGGGGTCGGCCGGGCCGCCCGAGCCGGCCCCGGCCGGCAGCGAGCCGAGGTCGAGGCGGTTGCCGTCCGCTCCCACCGTGTAGGGCATGCACGTCGTACCCAGGGTGGTGGGCGGCGACGTCGAGGTGTCGAGGAGCGAGGCCTGGACCTCGTAGGGACCGGGGGCGATGTCGGCCGAGGGGAGCGTGAGCGGGACCGATGCCAGGCCGGTGGCCGACGTGGGGAGGTCCACGACGTTCGGGGCCGGCACCGTCTCGGTGGCCAGGGTGGCCGCGCTCTCGACCGAGTAGGCGAGTCTCAGGTGGCTCGCCTGGGACACCCACCACGGGTCGAAGGTGGCGGTGACGGCGGGCGTGGTGCCGGCCGGGAAGTAGTTGCCCGGTGCCGGGGTCGACAGGCCGGCGCCCCAGCCGAGCTTGTTCGAGGGGGCGTGGGGGGCCGTCAGGTAGGACTGCAGGTCGGCGAGCGAGAAGGTGGAGATGGCGTCGCCCGACGAATTGAAGGGCGGCCCGCTCTGGAAGTAGAAGGTCGAGCCGACCAGTGCGAAGCTCCAGCCGCCGAAGTCGAGGTGGCCCCCGAGGGTGGTCGACGCCCGGAACAGGCCGGCGGGCGACGTCGCCTCGACGGTGGAGATCGGGTCGGCGCTGTAGATGGTCCCGTCCGGACCCTCGACAGCCTGGGCCGGGTAGTAGAACTGCGCTCCCGACCCGGTGTGGACGCCGTTGCCCTCGGTGTGGGAGGCCCCGAAGGTCGAGAGCACCTGGCCGCCTGCGCTCACCGTCTCGACGTAGCCGTTGGCCGAGTACAGGAGGTTCCCGTTCGCCTCCTGGGTGACGAACCCGTTGTCGACGAGGGGGAAGGTCCCGGACACCGCGCCGGTCGCCTGGTCGAGCACCACGCTCGACTTGGTGTTCTGCACCAGGCTCACCACGACGCGGAACCCCGACCCGGTGCCCACGGAGAAGATGCCGGAGGGGTTGCCGGCGCTCGGGTCGACCGACCAGAGCAGTACGCCCGCGGGTGAGAACTTGTCGACTCGCTTGCCGTAGTACGAGGACAGGTAGATGTTGCCCGCGGGGTCGATCACCGGGGTGTCGGCGTAGCTCTTGGTGAAGAGGGCGGGGAGGGCGAACGACGTCTGTTGGACGCCGGAGAGCGAGTAGGTGACGAGGCGGGTACCCGTGTTCACGTAGAGGGCCGACGAGGTGACGGCGAAATTGACGACCCCACCCGCCGGCGCGGCAAGGGTGGAGACCGGGGACGATGTCAGCGGCGCAGCCGGACCGAGGGCCGACTCCGGACTGGTGGTCGTGCACACCGGGCTGACCTCGGCGGCGGTCGGAGCCGGCGGGCTGCCCGGGATCTGGGGGCCGGTGGAGGCGCCGGAGCCGGGCCAGAGGGCCACGAACAGGGACGCGACAACGACCAGCGTGGCGATGGCCACAGCCAGTAAGGCCTTTCCGGACGGCAACCTGCCCGATGCCTGTTGGTCAGTCATACGTGAGCCCACCGCGCCCCCAGCATGGCCCGGATCGCGTGGTCGCGTGGTCGCACCCCCGCCACCAGCCACGACGCCCTCCCGAGGCGTCGGGCGGCGGGATGGGTAGGGACGCCAACGGGTCCCGCGGGCTGCGTTCCACCGGTCCCTATTCGGTGGCGATCGCCGCCAGGACGTCGAGCTTGGCGGCCCGCCTGGCCGGCCAGGAGGCCGCAGCCAGGCCGAGCAGGGCGGCGATCACCAGGAACACGATCAGGCTGGTGAAGGGGATCACGACATCGGTGATCCCCTGCTTCTTCAACGATTCGGACAGGGCCACCCCGAGGCCGGTCCCGAGGACGACGCCGATGACGGCACCGAAGATCGAGAGGATCACCGCCTCGGAGCGGATCATGGCCCGGACCTGGCGTCGACGCATCCCGACCGCCCGCAGCAGGCCGATCTCGTGGGTCCGCTCGAAGACCGACAGCATCAGGGTGTTGACGATCCCGATGAGGGCGATGAGGACGGCCAGGGCCAACAGGACGTAGATGATCCCGAGCAGCTGGTTGACCTGGGCCTGCTGGGTCTTCTTGAACTCGGCCTGCGTCTGCACCTTCACGTTCGGGTACGGCTTCAGGCCCTTCGTGACGGCGGCCTGGGCCGACGGGCTCGTGCCCCCGCTCGACGTGATGAGGACGGCCGTCGGCAAGGGGTTGTCGAAGTGCTCGAGGAAGTACCCGCCGCCGACCAGATAGCTGCCGAAGACGGCGTTGGGTTCGTAGACCCCGCCGATCCGGATGGTCGTGGGCCCGCTCCGGGCGAAGGTCACGCGCTCGGTGTCACCCACGGCGAGGTGCTTGGCGTCAGCGGTGGTGGTGTCGATCAGCAGCTGGCCGCCGGCCAGGGCCGGCTCGCCCGATCCCGACGCCATCCGCAGGTTGATCGTCTCCGCCAGCCCCGGGGTGGTCACACCGCCGATGGTCGACACCGAGTCGCCGAACAGGAATTGGCCGTTGTACACCGAGGTCACGGCGGTGACCCCGCGGATCGACGCCGCCGTGGTCGCCACCGAGGCACTGAACCCGGTGGGTGGCCCACCGGTGCCGCCGCCGGTCACGATGTAGTCGGCCCGCAGCGCCTGCTCGATGCTGCCGGTGGCCGACTTCGACACCGAGGCACCGAAGACGGCGATGGTCGAGACCAGGGCCAGTCCGATCATGAGGGCGGCCGACGTCTGGGCGGTGCGCTTCGGACTGCGCATCGAGTTCTCCCGGCCGAGCTTTCCGGAGGCGCCGAGGAGGGCGGCCAGCGGGCGGCCGATCACGCTGGACATCGGCCTGGCCACCAGCGGGGCCAGCATGCCGGCGCCGAGGAAGATGCACACCGCACCGATACCCACGAGCTGGATGGCCGGCTGGGTGAGACCCACGGCCAGGAGGACGACGCCGGCCACCAGCAGGACCGAGCCGACCACGACTCGGCGCCGCGACGACTGGTCGGACTCCGCGGCCTGGTCCGAGATGGCCGCCATCGGCGCGATACGGACCGCCCGGCGGGCCGGGCTGATAGCGGACACCACGGTGACTCCGACGCCGACCACCAGCGCGGCCACCACCGTGCGGGCCTGGAAGACCAGGCCGCTCGACGGCAGGGTGACGCCGAACCCCTTGAGGAGCGCCTGGAGGCCCACGGCGGCCAGGACCCCCAGCCCGAGGCCGACCACCGAGGCCACCAGCCCGACGACGGCCGCTTCGGCCAGCACCGACCGGAAGACCTGGCGCCGACTGGCGCCGAGCACCCGGAGGAGGGCGAGCTCGCGGGTCCGCTGGCCCACGATGATCGAGAAGGTGTTGAAGATAGTGAAGCCGCCCACGAACAGGGAGATGAAGGCGAAGATCAGCAGCGCCGTCGAGAAGAACCCGAGGGCCTTGTTGATGGTCGACGTCGACTCGTCGGCCACCGTCTGGCCGGTCACCACCTCGACCCCCGGGGGCAACACCTTGGCGATGGCCCGTTCGACCTGCGC
>Ga0207932_1000889_pt1 | contig 10314 bp, 8 predicted proteins | sample NGESurdeep092012_FD_184480 | JGI IMG/M metagenome (GOLD analysis project Ga0207932, IMG submission 184480) | Arctic peat soil microbial communities from Barrow, Alaska - NGEE Surface sample 415-2 deep-092012 (SPAdes) | ecosystem: Environmental > Terrestrial > Soil > Wetlands > Peat ...
ATTGCTGGGCGGCCGCTCCTGTGCCCGATCAGGGTATTCACCGTCGGCCGGTCGCGGAGACGATCTGCGAGCAACTCGGCCCAGTCAGCAGGCACGTCCCGGCGGTTGACGTGGAGCCGGACCAGGCCGAGCAGTGCGTTCATCCGCGCTAGGTTCCGGAACGTCCATGCCCGCCGCTCGATCAGCTGGCGGACGACAGCGATCTGCGGGTCCAGTGCGCCGGTCGAGTAGTGCGGCGGCACCGCCGCTCGCCTGCCCGTCTGGGCAGTCATCTGCCTGTCCCAGTACCGCACCCACTTTCCGGTCTTTGTGAGCTCCGGGGCCGCGTGTACGGCCTGCCGAAACGCAGCCCAGCCCTCGGGTGACTGCCCGGCTGCGGCCAGCAGCGTCCGGTAGGTGTTGCCCCACCCTTCCTGGCCGTCTTCACGCAGGCGCTTCTTGGCGTTGACGTAAAGGTGGTGCTCGCACAGGTGGATGGGCACCGTCGGCCACTTGCGCTTGACGGCGGCGTGGATGGCTTTGTCGCTGTCGTACACAACCATCTCCGGCCGGCCCGGGAGCTGGCGAAGGAACCGTAACCATGCCTGCTTGTCATCCGATGGGGACGCTTCTAGAGCCCACAGCCGGCCGCGCTTCGCACCCCCTGGGTAGCCCCACGCGGCGAGGACCGTGAACAGCTGCTCCCGGTCGCCGGTCCACGCGTTCGTGTCCAGGAACTCGGTGCTGTCCAACACGAGCGTCTGCGGCCACGAAGTCTCGGCGTAGGCCGTGATGGTTGGTCCGCTGAACCTATCCAGCCAGTACGCGACCAGCCGGCCGTCGAGGGCGGACGGCTCTGGAGTGCTCTCCGTCGTGTCCCAGGCGTGATTCACCTGTGCACGACGAGCGGCCTCGGTGTAGGTGACGCCGCGGGCCAGGTCCGCCAGCGCGGTTGCCACCTCGTTGACCGTGTTGCGCGACCGTGGCGCACAGGAACCCGTCAAGGTCTTGCGCGTCCTCGGACAGGAACCTCCGCTGCCCAGCCACGCCTGGCACCCAAAGCTCAGGTAGCGCAGCCCGGGAATGCGGGTCGTTAGGCTTGTCCAACCATGAGCCTCGCCATTGCCGCCGCCGCCTTCCTCCTGATCTTCCCGATTGAGCTGCCCGACAAGACGTTCATTGCCACCCTGGTCCTGGCCACGCGATACAAGCCGCTGCCAGTCTGGATCGGAGTGAGCGCGGCCTTTCTGGTCCAGACAATGGTGGCGGTGACGCTGGGCGGCCTGATCGGTCACCTGCCACGGACGCCGGTCGAGGTCTTCGCCGGGCTCATGTTCCTGGCCGGCGGTGTCATCCTGATCCGCGGAGCCGGCAAGGCGGATGCCGAGGAAGCAGAGACCGAGCACGAGTTCGAGGCAAAGGCCAAAACAGGTATCCACGGATGGCAGGTTGTCGGGACCAGTTTCCTGGTGCTCTTCGTGGCCGAGTGGGGCGACCTTTCGCAACTACTGACCGCGGGGCTGGTCGTGAAGTACGAGGACCCGGTGTCGGTCGGGATCGGCGCCTTCCTAGCCCTGGCAACAGTTTCCGCTCTGGGCGCGGTGCTCGGCCGTACCCTGCTCAAGTGGATCAGGCTAGCCACCCTTCGCCGGGTCGGTGGCGGGGTGTGCCTCCTGCTCGCGATGGCGTCCTTGGTGCAGGTCGTGGACGGCGCAATACGGCACTGAACATCCAAGTAACCTTGCCCCCGTGACCCGACGCCAGCTGCTGACCGCCGCCGCTTCCGTCGTGGTGCTCGTCGGCACAGTGATCGGTTCTGTCCTCTCGACACAGACGTCGCCCAAGGGCAAAGAGATCAGCGAGTCGATAGTACTCATCGGCACAGGGGGGCTCGCGTGGAGTGACGTCTCGCCGCAGACCACGCCGACGTTGTGGTCGTTGCTGAGGGACGGCGCCACCGCCACTCTGACGGTCCGTTCGGTTCACGCCAACACCTGCCCGGTGGACGGCTGGCTGACTCTCTCTGCCGGAGAGCAAACCGCCGACGCGCTCACGGGGGGCAACGACGGGGGCGGCGGACCCGACGGCGTCAGACCCCCGTGCAGGGCGCTGCCCGCAGACATGGCCCCCGGCAAGGTGCCTCGCTGGAGTGAGTACCGCGCAGCAGCAGGTGCCAGCAGGTTCGATGCCTCTCTCGGTCTGCTCGGCGAACAGGTGGCAAGCCACGGCGGATGCATCCAGTCCGTTGGCCCCGGCGCAGCACTGGGTGCGGCCCGGGCCAGCGGCATGGTGGTCCGCTACCAGGAATATGACGAAGCAACGCTGCCGACAGTTCTGGCGACCTGCCCGGTGACTCTGATCGACGTCGGTCCGGTCCGCGACCCTGCCGACGTGAACCCCCAGGATGAGCTACGTCCGACGACCACGCGTGTCCAGCAGGTCGCGGCCATCGACGCCCGGGTTGCCGAAATACTCAAGGTGACACCCGCCGGGACGGACGTCGGGGTTGTCAGTCTCGCCGACGCGGGAGCCAGCGAACGCTTGCGAATGATCGCCATCACCGGGCCGCACTTCGGGGCCGGAACCCTTGAGTCGAGCTCGACCAGACAACCCGGGCTGGTGCAGCTCACGGATCTGACGCCGAGCATCCTCGCGCACCTGGGCATCCCGCGGCCGCCGAATCTGGGCGGCACCCCAATACGGTTCGTGCCAGCAGGCGAGAGCTCAGACCAGTCGGCCTACAAGCGTCTGCGAGCCCTGCTCGACTACGACCAGTCCTCGCACGAGGTCCACAGCCTCGTCGAGCCGTTCTTCTACGGGTGGGTCCTGCTCCAGCTGGCGCTGTATCTGAGCGCCGCCTTGCTGTGGAGGAAAGGGTGGGGCACCACGACGCAACGTCACCAGCTCCTGGTGAACACTCGCCGGCTGGCCACCATCGCCGCAACCGTCCCGGTGTCGACCTTCCTGGCCAACCTCCTGCCGTGGTGGCGCTTCTCGAGTCCCCTGGTCAGTGTCATCGCCTCCGTTGCCCTTTTCGCAACAATAATCTCAGCGCTGGCTCTGCTGGGGCCGTGGCACAAGCGAATGTTCGGGCCTCTGGTCGTGGTCTGCGTCACGACCATGGCGGTCCTTGCGGTGGATGTCATGACCGGGTCGCGACTGCAGCTCTCCTCGCTGATGGGCCTGCAACCGGTGATCGGGGGCAGGTTCTACGGGATGGGAAATACCACGTTCGCCCTGTTTGCCACCGCAACGCTGCTGCTCTGCATCGCCGTGGGCAACCACCTCGTCACCCTGGGGCAGCGCCGAAACGCTGCTATCGCGGTGGCCGCCATCGGGATCGGCGCGGTCATCATGGATGCGTCGCCATCGTGGGGCAGTGACCTTGGCGGGCCGACGGCACTGCTGCCGGCCGTGATCTTCCTGGTCGTCACGATTCTGCAGATCAAGCTGACCTGGCGCGTGTTGCTGGCCATCGGGGGCGGCGTCAGCGCCTTCATCGTCCTCCTGGGACTGCTGGACTGGCTCCGTCCGGCCGAGTCCCGTTCGCACCTGGGCAGATTCGTGCAGACCGCCATCGACGGCGGTGCCTGGGACATCATCGCCCGCAAGCTCGCCCAGAACGGCACGCTGTTCTTCAGCAACCCGTTGTCAATGCTCATCCCCGTCGTGCTCGTCATATTCGGCTATATCCTCTTCCGACCGACCTGGTGGGCAGCAGCACCACTGCGTCGTCCTTTCGCAGACATCCCCCTCCTGCGGCCGGGACTCATCGCCGTCATGATCATGTGGGTGCTCGGTTTTGCGCTCAACGACTCCGGGGCCGCGATCCCGGCGGTCGGAGCCACACTGGCCTGTCCGCTGGTGATCGCAATCGCTATCAGGACGTTCGACGACGAGTGGGAGGCGCGACCTGCGCTGACCCGCGCATCGCGACACCGACGATAGCCAGCCAGACCAGCCACGCCGCGAGCGGACCGATGATCTTGCGAAAACCCAGGGTCAGAGACTCGACGTCACTGCTCATGGCAACAACGCGACCCGGGACATAGGCCATGGCCATCACCGTCAGCCGCGCCAGCAGGATCCCGTCCAGGGCCGTGCCAAGCATCAGCGGGAGGGTGGCCCACGTGAGCATGTCGTACCAGGGCAGGGCGTAGGGAGCGCCAAGCGCATAGGCCGTGGCGAGCACGAACGTCGCAGTCATGGCGGACTGGGTCTGCTGGGCGGTCGGGATCTGCTGGGCGGTCGGGATCTGCTGGGCGGTCAAGATCTGTTGCGTGTCCGGGCGAGGACGGATGAGGCGCGACAGCACCCATGCGAGCACGAGGATCGCAACGGCCGAGGCCAGTGACACCACGGTGCGGGCCGCGTCCAGCGGCATCACCGCGGACAGCAAGTTGACGACCGGGCGCCAGGCTGTGGCCAGGGAGACCCCCTTGCTGGCCTTCGCAAGCTGATCGAAGACATGGGGCCCCGCCCAGAGGTGCAGCGATACGAAGACGGCCAGGGACGGGACGGCGAGGGCTATCACCTTGCGGACCAGGTCCTTCCGGACCAGGGTTCGCCAGGACCACAGAATCCCAAGCGCCACGATGCCGTAGGTGATCTTGGTGCTCACCGTCGCTCCGAGCACCAGACCGGCGGTCCAGGGCCGCCCTGCCGCAAGGAGGAGCGTGGCCAGAGCGAGCGCCGTCGCGATGAGATCGACGTGCGCACCGAGCACCGCAACGCCAAATACGAGAGGGTTGGCCGTCCACAACAGGTCTACCCGCCGGCGGGCGACGTCATCGACGGCCGCGCGGCGCAGCAGGAACCGCACCATCAGCCAGGCTGCCACGATGAGCAGCTGCCAGACCCAGACGGTCTGACGCAGATTGTCTCGCCCGACCAGAGAGCTCAGGGCCTGTAACGCTGTCCCAAAGGGGCCATAGACGCTCGGCGTCATCGTCCAGGGGGGCTCGACGGCACTGGTAACCGGGTCGAGCCCCCCGGCCCAGGTGATCGGTGGGGCGAGGTAGGGGTCGCCCCCTTGCGCCGCGATCCGCCCGTAGGCCGCGTAGTTGGTGTGGTCGGCCGATCCGATCGGCGCGGTCAACAGCGCAAGAACGCCCAACGTGACAGGCCATGTCCAGGGGTGGGCCCGCAGCCACGCCTGCCACCCCCCGGGCCTGGCCGAGGACTGGCCGTTGCCCACGCTGCGCCACAGGCCCAGGCCCACAGCCAAGGCCCCCAGCAGGTATGCCGTCCACAGGGCCGCCGTGACCACGGCCGACGACAAGGCGATCGGAAGGTCCCCCGGAGCCCAACCGCGGGGGCCAAGGCCGGGTTTCGCCGCCGAGGGCCCGGCCGCCGCCACCAGCAGGAGCAGCGAGAACGAGAGGGCCAGCGCCGCGGCGCGCAGCCACCCCACCCGCCGGTCGGAGCGAGAGACCTTAATGTCGGCCCCTGGTTCCGATAAGTGCGCGGACCCGGCGAATGGCGAGCGCAAGCCAGACGTCGCGATACTGCCTGGCGCGGTGCACCTGACCTCTCCAGTCGGAGCCGGAGACCCGGTGTTGAAGATCGCAGGGAACCTCGAGCACTCGGAAGCCAGCGCCGAGAACATCGATGGTGAGCCCGACCTCGACGCCCCAACCGCGCGCCAACGGTGAAGCTGCCTCAAAGGCCTCGCGGGACAGGCATCGCATACCCGACAGCGGCTGGGTCGGCGTCCAGCCGGCAAGCCGCTCAATACCCTTGCGCGCCAACCGCACCACAAACCCATGACCGCCACCAGTGGTCTCCTGTGGCGGCAGGACCGCGATGGTCATGTCAGCCTGTCCGAACGCGACCGGCGCGACAAGGACAGCCATGTTGGCGGCACTTTCCCCCAGGTCCGCGTCGATGAACAACAGCTCACGCGGGCGCCCGGAAGCCGGTGGGTCACGCAGGTCCAGATCGGCGGCAGCCGCCGCGCCGGTGGCCATGGCCGCAGCCTTACCCCGGTTTCGCGGATGACTGATCACGACTGCGCCGGCCTCGCCTGCCAACCGTGCGGTGGCATCGGAGCTGCCGTCATCCACCACGATCACCAGGTCGACCCCGTCGATCCGGCATACCGAGGCGATCGTCGCCGTGATCCGGACGGCTTCGTCCTTGGCCGCGATGATCGCCGCGACCGAGGTGGGTGGCGTCGTGGGATCCATGACGGCCGGTCTCAGCGCAGGGTGACCTGGCGGCTCAGCAGGCCCGAACGGGCCCGCCGTTCCTCGCTGCTCAAGTCACCGCTTTGCGCCAGCGCCTCATGGAGGCGGACCGCCAGCTGCGCCAGCGCGTCCTCGTAGTCGGCGCCCGCACACTTCGGGTCAAGGTCCCAGACCGGGACCAACAGGCCGCACGCCCGGAAGGCTCCGAGCAGCCGGGTACCCTCCCCCATCGTGGTGGCCGACGCCGCGTGTAGTCGGGCCAGGGCATCAGTAGCCGCATCTTCGTTGTGCGGTAGCACCCAACGCAGGTAGGTACGTTCGCCTGCCCGACACCAGTACGCCGCCGGGGCGGACTCCATCTTGGTCGTTGGGATCGCCGAGGCGTTCGCGCGCTCCAGGGCTTCCTTGCCGTCGTCATCCAGCTCGCCGGTGTCCGGCACCCAGAAGTCGAATCCCTCATGCACGATGACCTCGAAGGAGTCGGCCGGGTCCAGGACATCCTGAAGCCGTGGCGTCGCTACGGTGGCGAGCGGCATGGATGGCAGCGGCATTCCGGGCTCGGCGGCAGCGGTGGCCAGCAGCACCTGAGCCACATCACGACTGGCATCACCCGTAGTCGAGCCGGACTGGAGCGCCACCATGACGGCACCGTCAGCGCGTCGCAGACCTGCCCACCCGAGTGGCAGAACCGTTGCCACTGTTGCTCTTCGGGGACCCGCGGCGGCACCAACGCCGTCTGCAAAGGTCACTGTTGCGGTGGCCGCCGGAACGACCTCGCGGATCGCCACCCAGTCGGTCTCGCCGGTAAGGCCCTCAAAGGGTCTGGCCGCAAACGGAGGCGGCGCCGCCGAAAGATCTCTGGTGCGGGTCTGCCGAACGTTGTCGCTGCCAGTCTTGCGACGCCTGGATGCTTTGCCCATGTTCGACAACCCTACTGCCCCGCCGGACTGGCAAGAGATGGACGGACGCGTCGCGGCAGGGGTCAATGACGGCCGGGTCAATGACTTCTACGGCGAGAGGGGCCGCCGAGCGAGACCCAGACCGTGCGGCCCCCGCGATCCTCCAGGACACCCCACTCGTGGGCAAAGCCTCGCACGATCCGCAGGCCCCTGCCAGTGGCGGCCAACAAGGAGCGCGGTGCCGGGCGTGGGATGGTGGGTCCTCCGCCATCGCTGACCTCGACCTCGACCACGCCGGCCCTGACGGTCCAGTTCACCCGGATCGTCCCGTCCGGCAATGGTCTGGCATGGCGAACCGCGTTGCCGACCAGCTCGGAGATCACGATCTCGGCCTCATCGACCACGGTCTCGTCCACCTCGAGCTCACGCAGCGAGGAGACCAGCGCGAGGCGTGCGTCCCGCCCCGAGCTCAGCTTCCACGGCACCCGCAGGGTCTGTGCTGACATGATTCTCCCCCTGCTCAACACGCTGTTCGCGCTCCACTGTTCATGTCCGGCGTTCGTGTCCCGGCCCCGCTGCTGAGATTAGCCCTTGCCGAAGACATAGTCACGAGCGAAAGCCGGACGGTTTGAGATGATGCCGTCCACTTCCAGCTCGAGACACAGGTCCAGGTCGGCTTCGTCATCAACCGTCCACACGTAGACCTGATGGCCACGATCGTGCTGTCTCTTCACCGTCTTGGGCCAGCGACGGATGATCGCCTTGTCCAGCCCGGCGATCCGCGACCCTTTGGGCAGGCCCCCGTCACGGAAACGCAGGGGCACCGACTCCCTGATGAGGTAGACCAGCGGCACCTCCGGACAGAGCTGGCGCATCCGGGCGATCGCCACTTGCGCGGTGGACATCACACACACGTGTGGGCGGCCCTGCACATACTCGCCGTCCAGACCGAACTCGCTGAGCACGTTCGCCAGCTCCCGCTCGACCTGACCGGCATACCTCGTGGGGTGCTTGGTCTCGATCGCCAGCCCGACCTCGCGCCCGCAGTTCAACACCGTGTCTATCAGGTGACGCAGCGTCAGGAGCATGTCCCGCTCGCGGTCCACGTCGGGCATCTCGATATCGGTGCTGTGAGCCTGCTTCCAGGAGCCGAAGTCCAGACCTTGGAGAGTGGCCAGCTCAAGTGTGGAGACCGGGCCCCTGCCGTTCGAGGTGCGGTCAACCCTGCGGTCGTGAACACACACCAGATGTGAGTCGGCGGTGAGCCTTACATCACACTCGAGGGCATCGGCACCTTCGGCGATCGCACGAACGTAGGCCTTGAGCGTCTGCTCGGGCATGTACTCACTGGCCCCCCGATGGGCAATGATCCACGGAGAACGGTCGAGGGTGGGCATGACAGCGTCTTGCACCAATCCATCCTGTCACCCCAGGCTGGAAGCTGCCGACTGACCCGCGTCGGCCGGCAGGCCTGGAGTCACGGTCATGTCCATGGTCGTTGCCCCTGTCAGGCGGCTCACCGCCCCACCCCACACTCGAGCCTCACACTCGAGCCCGCGTGAACGTTGAACTCCTGTGACACTGCCGCCCTTTCAGTATCTGGTCGACGCCCACTGGCGCGACGTCTCTGGGCTGGCTCATGCACTGGCGGGACCCGTCGACGGCGACGATGTGGCCCAGCAAGCATGGACGCAGGCACTCGCGGCCTATCCGAGACTGCGTTCGAGCACCAATCTGCGGGGCTGGCTGCTGACGATCACGTCCCACTGTGCAATGGACGCTCGTCGAGGACACCGCAGTCGGGCGAATGTTGTTGGCTCGCAATGAGTCTGGTGCCCTGATCACTTCGGCGTACGTCCCGGACACCGACGCCGAGGACGCCTGGCTGCAACGCCTGGCACGACAGGTCTCGCCCCGGGTGCTGCGCCTGCCCCGAGCCCTGGACGAGGCACGACGCGAGCTGGATGCCTACCTGCGCGGCCAGCGCAAGGACTTCGACGTGCCCATCGCCCTGGTCCTGGCCACATCGTTCCAGCGCATCGTTCTCGGACACCTGCCGGGGGCGGTCGCCTACGGCCACCGGACGACATACGGCGCGCTCGCCAAGGAGATCGAGCGCCCCAGCGCCTCCCGCGCGGTCGGCGCGGCGCTGGGCGCGAACCCGCTGTGCGTCGTCCTGCCATGCCACCGCGTGGTTGCCTCGTCCGGCGCCCTTACGGGGTATGCCGGTGGGCTGGCTGCCAAGGAGTACCTCCTCAGGCTGGACTCCAGCCCCTGAACCAGGGGCGCGGCACCCGATCCGCCTCTGGCAGGATGGTGCGGGTGAGAGAAGCGGAGTTTGCAGCCAGGCCGGGGATGACCGACGACGTGCTGTATGCGCGGGAGGGTCACCTCGGGCGCATCCTGCTCAACCGGCCCAGGGTCCTCAACGTCCTCAACCACGACATGGTGACCTCGATCTTGGCCCAGCTGCAGGACTGGGAACGGGACGATGCGGTGGGCGCGGTCTCGATCCAGGGCGCCGGCGAGCGCGGTCTGTGTGCCGGTGGCGATATCCGGGCCCTGCGCACCGTCGTCATGGCGGGCTCAGGAGAAGCAGTGAGGTTCTGGGCTCACGAGTACCGGATGAACGCTGCCATTGCCGGCTACCCCAAACCCTTCGTGGCATTCATGGACGGCATCGTCATGGGTGGCGGGGTCGGCCTCTCGGCGCACGGCAGTCTGCGACTGGTCACGGAGCGTTCCCGGGTGGCCATGCCGGAGACTGCCATCGGCTTCTCCCCCGACGTCGGCTCGTTGTTCCTGCTGTCCCGCGCACCGGGTGAGATCGGGACACACCTGGCCATGACCGGGCTCTCGCTCGGCGGCGCCGATGCCATCACCTGTGGCCTGGCCGATGCGCTGATCGCAGCCAGGGACATCCCCGCGGTCATCGCCCGACTCGCCGCCGGTGAGCCTCTGGACGCCGGAGTCGGAAACACGACGGCTGTGGGCGACCTTGCCTCGGCAAGGGAATGGATCGACCCCTGCTATGCCGGAGATGACGCCGTCAAGATCCTGCGGGCCCTTCGGGCACATCCGGCGGCCGGGGCCCAACATGCCGCTGACGTTCTGGAGACCCGCGCCCCGCTGGCCGTCTGTATTGCCCTCGAAGCCATCCGGCGGGCCAGCCGGATGGACACCGTGGCGAAGGTGCTCGAGCAGGACCTCACGCTGGCCGGCGCGATGGCCGACTCGGTCGACTTCGT
>Ga0207932_1000890_pt1 | contig 10313 bp, 9 predicted proteins | sample NGESurdeep092012_FD_184480 | JGI IMG/M metagenome (GOLD analysis project Ga0207932, IMG submission 184480) | Arctic peat soil microbial communities from Barrow, Alaska - NGEE Surface sample 415-2 deep-092012 (SPAdes) | ecosystem: Environmental > Terrestrial > Soil > Wetlands > Peat ...
GGGTAGAAGGTGTCCGAAGGACGGTTGAGGGGGAACTCGGCGGCTTCCTTCTGGTTCGCCTCGGCGAGTTTGGATTGCAAATTGTTGATGATCCAGTTGGCGACAGCTTTCGGATTCTTCGCCTGTTTGGCGACGGCTTCAAAATAATTCCCCAGCGCGACGTTGCTTTTGAACACCTCCGCGTCGCCCGCCGGCAAGGCGTAATCACGCATCAGCCGCTGCTTGCGGGCGAGCGGCAGTTCCACCATCAGCGACTTCACTGCCGCCAGCCACGCATCCGTCGGCGCGGACGGCATGAGGTCGGGATCGGGAAAATAGCGGTAGTCGTGCGCGTCTTCCTTGGTGCGCATCTGCTCGGTCACACCGGCAACGTCGTCCCAGCGGCGCGTGGACTGGATAAGCTTTTCGCCGCGCTTCACGGCTTCAATCTGCCGGGCAATCTCATACTCCGCCGCGCGGCGCACGCCGGAAAAGCTATTCATGTTTTTGATCTCGATCTTCGCGCCAAGCTCCTTGGTGCCGACGGGCCGCACGCTGATGTTCACGTCGCAGCGCACCATGCCTTTTTCCATGTCGCAATCGCTCACGTTGCCATAAATCAAAATATCTTTGAGCGCGTTGAGGTATTCATAGGCCATGTCGGCGCTGGTGAGGTCCGGCTCGGAAACGATTTCCAGCAGCGGCACGCCGGCGCGGTTGAAATCCACGCCGCTGGTGCGCTCGAAATGCGTGCTCTTGCCCACGTCTTCTTCAAGATGCGCCCGCGTAATACGCACACGCGCCAGGCCATTGACGGAGCCAACGCCGTTGAATTCAAACTCCACAAAGCCGTTGGCCGTGCTCGGCTTGTCGTATTGCGTGAGCTGGTAATTCTTCGGCATGTCCGGGTAGAAATAGCTCTTGCGGTCGAACTTGGCGTAGCGCGGAATCTCACAGTTCAAGAGATAACCGGTGAGCACGGTTTTCCGCAAAGCCTCCTCGTTCGGCACGGGCAGCACGCCGGGCAGGCCGAGGCAGACGGGACAGACGTTGGTGTTCGGCCCGGAACCGTATTGGTTCGCGCAACCGCACCACATCTTCGATTTCGTTTTAAGCTGGACGTGGGTTTCCAGACCGATGACGGCTTCGTATTCCATTGCGGAGAAAGTTTAACCACAGACGCGCAAAGCCTGCCACGCCTAATTTTCTGCTTTCCAACAATCTGAAAATTTAACGTAATTGTCACGCCACTGACACTTTGATGACAAAACTGTCATTCGCGCTTCATTATTTCTTAATGAAGCCCTGTCAATTTGAAGGCAGCATCACGCTAAAATAAAATAACCCACATCATCCGCCAACTTATGCCTGCCGCACCGACAAAAACCAGCCGCTCCAAAAACGCCAATGGACATTCCAAATCTGCGCCTCAAACGGATCATGCCGCGCGTCTTTTCAACGGCCGGTTTCAAACGGGCGTCGGCGTGTATGACGGCCTCTCGGCGCTGCTCGCGGAGAAGTGGAATTTTGATTTTGTGTGGATCAGCAGTTTTTGCTGCTCGGCGGCGGTGGGATTGCCGGACGCCGGCATCGTTGGCCCGGAAGACATCTTGAACGTGGTTCGCTGCGTTCGCCGCTCCATTGATCTGCCCATCGTCGTTGATCTCGACTCCGGCTACGGCGACGCGGTGAAGGCGTATCATGTGGTCGAGGCGATGGCCCGCGCCGGCGCGGCGGCGTTGTGCATCGAGGACAATCCGATTTCAAAACGCTGCAGCCTCTATGACGGTTATGATCGCGACCTGGTTTCCGTCGAGGAACACATCGCCCGCGTGCGGGTGGCGCAGGCCGTCGGATTGACGAAAAAATCCGAACGCGCCAAGCCCGCGCCCAAGGCCAAGGCCGCCGCCGCTCCGGCGAAGCCGTGAGCCACGGCGGGCAATGGTGAAAATCAAAGCCGCTCCGGGCAACCGGGGCGGCCCTTTTTTATCTGCGGGAGGGACACAGACTTTGAACAACAAAGAAACGAAGACACAAAGGATGCGGGCAAATCCAACAGGGTCTCGTCGGCTTCAAGGAGCGGCATCTTCGGCTCATGGCCGGCGAGGGGTGGGGAAAAACAAATTTCAACCCGCCGGGCGGATGAAGCGGCACGACTGCGGCCACCCATGCGAATAAGTCATACAAGATAGATTTGACATACTTTCTAAATTTAGTTTAACTTTCCCACATGATTGCAACTTTGAAGCTGGACATCGTGAGCTTTGGCACCAAAGGCCAGGTGGTCATTCCCCGCCGCCTGCGCCAGGAATTCGAGATTGAAGACGGCACCAAGGCCACCGTCGTTTCCACGCCCGAAGGCATTTTGCTGAAACCCATCACCCGCACCTACATCAGGAGCCTGCGCGGTTCTTTGAAAGGCACCAAGGCGATGGAAACCTTCATGGCCGAACGGCGCAAGGAGAGGGATTTGTAATGGCCGTCAAAGTTCTGGACAGTTGGGCGCTCATGGCGCTGTTCAACAACGAACCCGCCGCCGATGCGGTGGAGAAAGTTTTGGAACAGGCCACCGCCGACCGCCACAAGCTGTTGATGAGCGTGGTGAACTGGGGCGAAATTTATTATTCCATCAGGCGCGGTGCTTCCGCTGAAATGGCCGAACAAAAAATCCGTGAAATCGCCGCCATGCCCATTGAACTGGTTCATGTGGATCTGCACCAGGCCCATCAGGCGGCCATTTACAAGGCCACCAAAAAAATGTCCTACGCCGATTGCTTCGGCGCGGCGCTGGCTAAAATGAGAAATGCCGAGTTCGTGACCGGCGACCCGGAATTCAAGGAAGTCGAAAAGGAAATCAAAATCAACTGGCTGAAATAGCCGGCCAGCCACCTTCTCAACCTTGCTGATAGTCACTTGAGCACAGGAATGCCGAGTTCGCTCAGATAATTGAAAGTCGAATCGTAGTAAGTAGAAGAACGAGTTGGATCAATAGGTTCTCCCAGCGGAACAAAAATAACCATTCCTTGCCGCGCACGTGTAAGCAAAACACGATAGGCGTTGAGCAAATAGTTCCGATTTTCTTGTTTGTGAATGTCGGTCCACTTGTCGCCTCGAAAATCGTGATAGTTCCAGCCAGAATTTGTGAAGCGCAAATCGCCATCCCACGTTACACAAGTCCAATCAAGTTCAAGACCTTGAACCTGAAATTCTGTGGCCGCGTCTTCGAGATAGTAGCTTGAGCGCGTGTCTTCACGCGGGTTCAAAAACCAATGCACAGGGTCAACGTTTACACGAATATCAATTGCATGCGGTTTCAACCGTTGTGCTTTTGATGAGGCCACCAGTCCGAACCGCTGCGAACCTCTGGCATGGTCACGAACCCATTGCTTTGCCAAATTCAAGTTGCGTGTCAGAGCAATCGGGTAACGAACTGCAAACTCGGCAAACGATTCGCGAGCTTGTTCTTTTTCGCAATCAAGCAGGGCTTTGACGAAGGCCGAAACATTCTCAGCCCGAAACGAACGCATGGAAACAGCGAGATGCAGACAGTCGTCGAGGTGTTTGTCATGGCGGTGACTGATTCGTTCCAATGCTTTACGGTGCTTGCGCCCACAGGTTTTCATTGAGCGCCGTGCCGGAGATTTGTTGCAATGCTGCGTCAACCGCCTTTCGAAAACCTTCCAAATTAACTTTGATGGGCCGGTAAACATTGTCCGCATCAAATTGAAGTGCGATTGAGCCGGATTCTTTGCTGTTGGTGGCTATCAAAATCGGCACGAGGGAAGCATGATGGCTGGCCTCGTGAAAATTTTTAAGATCCAGCGCATAATCCCAAACCTGTTCAACTGCGGCCCGGTCGAATTCTTTTTCACCAACCTTGAACTCGATCACAAAAATCACTGGGCCAACAATTAAAACTGCGTCAATCCGGCGGCCCAAGCGCGGAATGTTAAATTCCAAGAATATTGCACCGGTCAAATCATGCAGGGCGGAACGCAGGAATTCAATTTGTTCTAACCACGCATCGCGCTGTGTGGGAATGAGGTCAAAGTCATTATTCTTGGCTAATTGAGCGAAGATTGTATCCGCTGAACTTTTAAGAAAGTCTGCGATGGACGCGCTATACCAAGCGCGCAGGGAGGAAACGTCAGAACCGTGCGTTTTTTCCAGTGAATCCATTGGGAGCCAGGGTGGATGACTGACGCAAAGAAATGAAGCACGAAAATGCTTGCGGCCTTTACCAATCCTGGGCAGGTGTATTTACATTGTTATGAATGATTCTGCCTATTGCATCTTCATTGATACGGTTTGCGGCGCGCATTCCCGTCAATCCGTGCCTATCCGTCTAATCGGCGGTTAAAAACATGTCTGACGTGTTTACCAAGACGAACCTTCGCGCATGGAGCAGCGTGGCCTATCTGTTTCCCGGCTTGCATCCCGACGGATTTGAAGAGGCCGACAGCGGCTGGCCGCGCGACTTGAAACGCTTCGCCGCCGAAGCGTGGCGGCGCGTCGAGGCCGGCGTAATCACCGGGGAAGAATTGTATCCGAGCGATTCCCAATGGTGCGGCCTTTACGACCGGATGTTTCCGCACCCGGCGGAGGAAATGGAGCGCCGGCTCGCGCTGGCCGCTGATTATGGAGAAGCGATTTAGAAAATGAAGCGACACCTCACCCCGGCCCGCTCCCCCGACCGAGGCGGAGAGGGAGAAGCGGACGGAGACGCGAATTGCACGAATTTACGCGAATTGAATTCGTGCAAATTGGCGGAATTAGCGTCAAGGTTTTGCCGTCATGGCTGATGTCTTTTCCAAATCCAAGCGTTCGGAAGTGATGTCGCGGATTCGCAGTCGCGGCAACCAGGCCACGGAACTGGCGCTGGCAAAATTATTCCGGCGGCACAAAATCACCGGCTGGCGGCGGAATCAAAAAGTCTTCGGCAAGCCTGATTTCATTTTCCCCAAACACAAACTCGCCGTTTTTGTGGACGGCTGTTTCTGGCATGGCTGCCCCAAGCACGGAACACAGCCCAAGAGTAATGCCGCTTTCTGGCGCAAAAAGATTTCCCGCAATCAAATTCGTGACCGGCTCGTGACGCGGACATTGCGGAAAGCGGGCTGGCGTGTCCTTCGGATTTGGGAACATGAATTGACCCGCAAGCATCAAACACGCCGGTTGCGCCGAATTGGAAAAGAGCTGGCTTGATTTGCCCTCATTCGGCCTTCCGCCTCCGCTTCGCTCTGGCGTGACAGGTCCGGCCACTTTCTCCCATCCGACCCGCCTTCATCCGATTTCGGCGCGGCGAATGCGGAGGGAATCAGCGTCCATCAGCGTCCATCAGCGTCCATCAGCGGTTAAAACAGACTTGCGGCTGAACCATTGCTGAAACGATTCGAGGTAGAGATAAACCACCGGAGTGATGTAGAGCGTCAGGCATTGCGACACGACCAGTCCGCCGACGACGGTTAGGCCGAGCGCGCGGCGGGATTCGCCGCCCGCGCCGAGGCCGAGCGCGATGGGCAGCGTGGCCATGAACGCACACATCGTGGTCATCATAATCGGACGGAAGCGCAGGAGACAGCCTTCGTGAATCGCGTCGGCGGGGGTTTTGCCATGTTCGCGTTGCGCGGAGATGGCATAGTCAATCATCATGATGGCGTTTTTCTTCACGATGCCGACGAGCATGACGAGGCCGACGAAACCGTAGATGTTCAGATCAAGTCCGAAAATCATCAGCGTCAGGAGTGCGCCAAATCCCGCCGAGGGCAGGCCGGACAAAATCGTGATGGGATGGATGAAGCTTTCGTAAAGGATTCCGAGAATGATGTAGATGATGAGGATGGAAACGATGAGCAACGCCAGGAGTCCCGCCTGCGACGATTTAAAGACCGCCGCCGCGCCTTGAAAACTTCCGGTGACGGTCGCGGGCATATGCAAATCGGCTTCCATTTTTTGAACTTGGGCGACGGCGGTGCCGAGCGACATGCCGGGCGCGAGGTTGAAGGTAAGGGTGACGGACGGCAACTGGCCGACGTGCGAGATGCTCGTGGGGCCGATGGTGCGCGTCAATTTTGCTACGGCGCTCAAAGGAACAAGTTTGGGTGTGCCGTTGGTGCCGGTCACCGAACTGGCGATGTAAAGCTGCGCGAGCGCAGCGGGTTCGCGTTGATACTGCGGTTGGACCTCGAAGACGACCCAGTATTCGGCCACATCGGCATAAATCGTGGAAGCCTGCCGCCCGCCGTAGGCATCGTAGAGGCCGTTTTCAATCTGCTGCGGAGTGACGCCAAGCGCGGCGGCCTTGTCGCGGTCAATCTCCACATTGACCTGCGGGGCGGCGATTTGCAAATCGCTCGTCACGTCCTGAAAACCGGGCTGCTGTTTCAGCTTGTCCATCAGGATCGGCGCCCAATGAAAAAGCTCCTTCACGTCGGTGTCCTGCAAGCTGTATTGATAAAGCCCCTTGCTCTGCATACCGCCGACGCGGATGAGCGGGGGGGATTGCATATAAACGTTCATGCCCGGCACCTGCGCAAATTTTCCGCGCAGTTCCTGAATGATCTGGTTCGCGCTCAATTTCCGTTGCGAGCGGTCTTTCAAGCGCATGAATAAGCGGCCATTGTTCGCAGTTCCGCCGCCTCCGCCGATGGACGACATGAAACCGTCAACGTTCGGATCGGCGGCGACGATTTTCATCGCGGCAAGCTGGTGTTCGCGCATCGCCTCGAACGAAATGTCCTGCGATGCCTCGGTTGTGGCTATAATCCTGTCGGTGTCTTCGTCAGGGAAAAAGCCCTTGGGAATCACGACGAACAAAACCACCGTCGCGACGAAAATCGCGAGCGACACGAACATCGTCGCGCCGCGATGGCGCAGAACCGTCTGCAACGTGTGGTCGTAACCGCCCCGCAGCCGGTCGAAGAAACGCTCGAAGAAATTGTAGGTTTTGCCATGCTTTTTTCCGTGCTCCGAATGCACAAACCGGCTGCACATCATCGGTGTCAGTGTCAGCGAAACGAAACCGGACACCAGCACCGCGACCACAATCGTCACGGCGAATTCGTGCAGCAGACGTCCCAGCAGTCCGCTCATGAACAAAACCGGAATGAAAACCGCCGAGAGCGACAGGGTCATCGTGACAATCGTGAAGCCGATTTCCTTCGAGCCTTTGAACGCGGCTTCCATCGGCGGCTCGCCGTTCTCCATGTGGCGCACGATGTTTTCGAGCATGACGATGGCGTCGTCCACGACGAACCCGACGCAGAGCGTGAGCGCCATGAGCGAAAGATTGTCGAGGCTGTAATTGAGCAGCGCCATGGCCGCGAACGTGCCGATGATGGACATCGGCAGCGCCAGGCTCGGAATGAGCGTCGCCGAAAGATTTCGCAGGAAGATAAAAATCACCAGGACGACGAGGCACACGGCAATAAATAATGTGTGTTCCACGTCCGACACGGAGTTGCGGATGGACAGCGAACGGTCAATGAGCACGTCCAGTTTCACCGCCGCCGGAATTGCGGCGCGGAATTGCGGCAGCAGCTTCTTGATGTCGTCCACGACCTGCACGGTGTTCGCGCCCGGTTGGCGCTGGATGGCCAGCACGACGGCACGCGTGCCGTTATACCACGCCGCAGTTTTGTCGTTTTGCACGCTGTCGAGCACGTGGCCCAATTGCTCCAGTCGCACCGGATGGCCGTTGTGATACGCAACGATGAGCGGACGAAAATCCGCCGCGGTGTTGAGCTGGCCGTTGGCCTGGATGGTGAACGCCTGATGCTTCCCGTAGAGAGTTCCGAGCGGCTGGTTCACGTTGCCTGCTTCCACCGCCTGCTCGACCTGATCAATGCCGAGTCCGTAGGCCGCGAGCTTGTTCGGATCCACCTGGATGCGCACGGCGTATTGCTGCGCGCCAAAAACGAAGACCTGCGCGACGCCGTTGACCATCGAAATTTTTTCGGCCAGCAGATTCTCGGCGTAGTTGTCCACGTCCGAAAGCGGGAGCGTCGGCGACGACATGGCCAGAAAAAGGATCGGTGAATCCGCCGGGTTAACCTTGCTGTAGGTTGGCGGCGTCGGCATGTTCGGCGGCAACTGCCGGGCGGCCTTCGAGATCGCCGCCTGCACGTCCTGCGCCGCCGAGTCAATGTCGCGATTCAGCGAGAATTGAATAGTGATCTGCACGCTGCCTTGCGAGCTGACCGACGACATGGAATCCACGCCCGCAATGGTGGAAAGTTGTTTTTCCAGCGGCGTGGCGACCGCCGAAGCCATCGTTTCGGGACTCGCGCCGGGAAGATTCGCCGAGACTTGAACCGTCGGATAATCCACGCTCGGCAAATCGCTCACCGGCAACTGGCGGAAACCGACGAGGCCAAAAAGCAAAATGCCCGCCATGACCAACGTGGTCATCACGGGGCGGCGAATGAACAGTTCAGGAACGCTCATGGCGCGTTGGTGGCTGAAACGGTTGCGCCGGCTGGAAGCGAACTCTTGACGTTCACCTTCACGCCGGGCGCGAGTCGCAACTGGCCGTCCGTCACCACCGTTTCGCCCGCCTTCAACCCGCTTTGCACCACCGTTTCACTTTGATAGGTGATGCCAATCTTGACCGGCCGATCTTCAACAATCTGGCTTGCCGTGTTCGTCGGATCCGGTTTCAGGACATAAATGAACTGGCCGTTTTGTCCGGTTTGCACCGCCTGCGACGGCACGACAATCGCATTCGTCAATTCCGACAACGTCAGCGTCACCAGCACAAATTGTCCCGGCCACAACGCGCCGTCTTCGTTCGGAAACGTCGCCTTGAGCAAAATCGTGCCGGTCGTTGTGTCCACCGCATTGTCAAGGAAAGTCAATTCACCCTGCGGCGGCGGCCCGGCCAGATTCTCAAAGGTTGCCGCCACCTTCAGCGTTTTGGTGCGCATTTCTTTTTTGATTTCCGGCAGGTATTGCTCCGGCACGGCAAACGCGACGTAAATCGGATGAATTTGGTTGATCGTCAGCAGCACGTCGTCCGGCGCCTTCACGACGTTGCCCTGATAAAATTGCAGGCTGCCCGTCTTGCCGGCCACGGGCGCGTGAATCGCCGTGAACTCCAGATTCAACTCGGCATTGGTGATGGCCGCCCGATCCGATTGGACCGTGCCGGCGAGCGCATCCACGTTCGCTTTGCTCGTGTCGAAAACATCTTGCGATTCAATCTTGTCGTTGAATAATTTCTGGTCGCGCGCAAACTGGATTCTGGCATTTTCCAGTTGCGCCGTGTCCCGCGCCAAAGCCGCGCGCACCACGTCCAGTGCCGCCTGCGATGGACGCGGATCAATCGTAAAAAGCAGATCACCCTTTTGAACTTCCTGACCTTCCTGAAAATGCACTTCGTTTAAAATCCCGCCGATTTGCGGGCGGATGGTGACAGACAAAACCGGCATGACGTGGCCGACCGGCGGCGGCTCAATCTGCACCGGCACGTTTTTTTCAACCGCCTTCGCCGTCAACACCGGCATCGCCGCGCCGCCCTTGGCCGGATTGCTGCGCGAACAACCGGCCAAAACCAGCACCGCAAAAAACATTGGGAGGAGGAGATTTTTTTTCACAGGCGGTTCATTTCACAGATTTCACGGAACGGGTTTTTCGCGCGCCGGTTTCCGGCGAATCGAAGGCCACGGCAAATTTTTCGAGAAATTTCATGTATTCACGCTGAAACCGCAGGTCGCTGGCCGTTCGGCCGGTAATCAGCCGGGTCAGTTGCGGAAAGGCGGACGGGAACATCGTCAGCGAAAGCCTGGCCAGCAACAGGTGGCGGCAATCAAAAGCAGAGGTTACCAGCCCTTCCGCCTGGCGCTGCCGCGTGCGCTGCCGCGCATTTTTTGCCGCGCGGCGACGCGCGGCTTCCTCCACCACCTGTTCACCCGTGTTTTGTAATGACTCCCAGCCCAGCAGCCGCACCCAGTCCGCTTCCTGACAGGTCGCCTGAAACCAGAGGGGAAGGTCTTTCGTCGGCTCGCCCGAAATGGAATCGGCCAGCACCCGGCGCTCGGCGATTTTCCAGCGCAATACGGCGCGGAACAATCCTTCCTTGTCCGCGAAGTAATGGTAAAGCATCCGCTTGTTGGTGCCCGCGCGGCGCGCGATCGCGTCCACCCGCGCGCCGGCCAGACCCTTGGCGGAAAATTCCGCGATGGCCGCATTCAGGATGCAGCCCCGCGTGCGATCCGGATCGCGGGTCAGCCTCTGGGTTTTTGCGCGCACGCTTAACCAAGTAACCGAATGGTTACTTGTTTGCAAACTCAAAATTTCAAGCCGGTGGCGGCCAGCCGCTGCGGTTGAGCTCCTCG
>Ga0207932_1000892_pt1 | contig 10294 bp, 11 predicted proteins | sample NGESurdeep092012_FD_184480 | JGI IMG/M metagenome (GOLD analysis project Ga0207932, IMG submission 184480) | Arctic peat soil microbial communities from Barrow, Alaska - NGEE Surface sample 415-2 deep-092012 (SPAdes) | ecosystem: Environmental > Terrestrial > Soil > Wetlands > Peat ...
ACAGGTCGGCCCACCGGAGGTAGAAGCTCGGGGTCCCGACGCGGCGGAACCGGAGGGGCGGCGACGTCCACTCCACCTGGGCCTTCCCGTAACTGGCGCCACCGGCGTCGTTGATCGCGATGCCCGGGAAGCTCTCGGTGTTCCGGAACTGCGGGATGGCCCGATAGTCCACCCAGTTGTTGCCGAAGCCTCCGAAGAAGAACCGCGCGAAGGGGTCGTTCCGGTTCCCGGCCAGCGCCGTCCCCGCCGAGGCCCTGAGCCACAGCGACGAATGGTCCAAGGGGAGGAGGAACCCCTTGGAGGCATCCAGGTTGAGGCGGGGATAGAGCGCCCCGTTGACGTAGTTGCCGCGGACGGTCACGCCCCAGGTGGTCCCCAGCTCGTCGTCGATCGCGCCGAGGGAGCGTCGGAGGGATCCATAGGCGAGGTCGCCGGAGAACGACAGGAGCCGGTCGAACGGGGCCGTCACGTTCTGGTACTCCGGCACGGTCTTCAGGCCGCCATACCCCGCCAGTTGCAGTGTGTACGACAGACTCCTCGGGGGGTCGAAGAGGAGATTGCCTTGATACCGCAGCGCCAGCGAATAGCCCCTGCGACTCGTCTTCGTCGGCCCGAAGAGGTCGTAGAAGTCGGCGCGATTGAGGGCCGCGGAGACGCGCCAGTTCCAGTAGCGGAAGACCGCGCGCAGGTGGAGGCGCTCGTAGGACGACAGGTCCCGCTCGGGAGAGTAGGAGGAGGTCAGGTCGAGCGCGGTCGTGCCGACCCGATCGGAGAAGTTCGCGCGCACCCCGCCGGCCACGGCGAAGGTGCCGGCCGCGTCCTCGTACCCCTCCACGACGGGATACGCGTTGTCCAGCTTGATGTGGCTCAGCGTGCGATAGGGCCCCGTGAAGGTCGTGAGCGAGTCGAGGTTGATGGCCGACGCGGGAGGCACCATCCACGCCTGCACCTCGGTCCGCGTCGCGGCGATCTCGTTCCCCAGGAAGCGGATCCGGCTCACGCTGTCCGGCACCACGTTCGGGATCATGGAGGGGACGAATCCCCGGCTGGTATACCGGAAGACGACGACGGAGTCCTCGGATACGGGGACCGGCTTGAAGAAGCCCGTCTCCGTGTTGCTCAGGGGCGCCATCTCCCGCCGGTCGAGGTCGTAGCGGTAGATGTTGGAAACACCGGAGAAGTAGGAGGAGCCGAAGAGGTACTTCCCGTCCGGAGAGAACACGAAGTTCGACGGCGCCCATTCCCCGAAGTCGTCGGACAGGACCTCGGGCGTGGCGTCTCCCCCCCTGAGCGCGGCGATGTTCATCCGCACCAACCGCTGGCTCCCGCTGATCTCCGACATCGACCCGATGAGGGACGACCCGTCCGGCGAGATGTCCAGGTCGAACAGATCCCTCCCGTACGGCAGGGTCTGGATCTGATTCCACTCGTGATAGGGAGGCGGAAGGCGGACCAGCGTCGAGAACCCGTTGTCGTGCCGGACTGCCCACAGCGAGCGGTCCGCCGGGTCGAAGGCGAGGTCGCCGATCCGGGCGTTCCGGAGCAGGACCGTGGACCGGCCGGTCGCCAGGTCCAGGGCGGCAAGGTGACGCCAGTCGGCGTTGTCGGTGGTGTAGAACAGGGTCCGTGACGCCGCATCGAACGCGAGCGAGGTCACGGAGAATCCCGCTGCTCCCAGGACCTCCCTGAGCTTCGTGATCCGTCCCGTCGCGACGTCGATGGCGGCGAGGTAGGCGACCTGGCCCGGATAGCGAACGGCCAGATAGATGTTCCGACTCGTCGAGTCATAGTACGCCCGGGACACCGACCCGAGGATTCGGTCGGTCAGCGGGCGGTAGGCGGTCGTCGGGTGCCGCCGGATCGCCTCGAGGTTGGCGCGCTGCCAGTCCCGCTCCCACGCGATCCATCGCGACCACTCGTCCTCGAGCGACCTGCCGAACACGTGGCGGAACTGCGACGAGAAGTACCGTCTGCTGCCCTCGGTCCGGTTGAACCACGCCAGCAGGCTGTCGTTCCCGTATCGCAGAGCCAGATAGCTGACGAAACGCGTTCCATAGAGATAGGAGTTCACCCCCACCTGGAAGTCGATCGTCGTCCCTTCCGATTCCAGCCCGACGACGTCGTAGATCCTGCCGCTGTCGCGCACGAGGGTACGGAACACCATCTCATCGTAGGGACCGATGACGCGTCCCAGGCCCCCGTTCATCCACGTTTCGAGATAGACGGCGATCCCTTCCAGATACCACCGCGGCGAATACCACCGTGGCGTGGTCAGGTAGCCGTAGAGCATGGACAGGGGCACTTCGGCGTCGGGTGTGACCTTGCCGAAGAAGACCGATCGGAAGAGCCGGTCGGACGCGGTGGCCTTGTCGGTCGTGACGATGTGGGCCATCTCGTGGTTGAACGAGGACGTCATCCGTTCGGGAGCGGGCGCCGACTCGTACTCATGGGAGTACGGCTCGATCCCGACGGTGATGTGGTTCTCGGGGACCGGACGCGCGCCCGCGTTGCCGTAGTGCCAGAGGTCGTGCATCAGCACGTCGATCTTGCCGGACGGCGTGTAGTCGAAGAGATGGCGGTGGAACTGCAGTGCGTTCTCGAAGCTCCGGGCCACCTGAGGGACCAGATAGGACTGGAGCGGAGAGGTATACACCAGCCGCAGGTCGCGGGTCTCGAGCATCTGGAACTGCGCCGCGAGGTCGCCGGGGGCGAGCGCCCCCGCGCAGACGAGGAAGGCCAGCGTCGCGAATCGGAGTCGTTGCACTGTCATCGGGCTTGGGAGAGAAAGTAAGCGGTGATCCCGGCTCCCGTTAGAGCGAGCCGGGATCACCGCCCGGGGACCACCCCGACCGCGTCACGTCATAGCGCGGCGCGCATCGCCTCACGCATGAACGCGTCGGACAGCGCTACGCTCCGGGACAGGGAGCGGAACGCCTCGTTCGCCTGGAGCTGCCGGAATGCGTCGTTGGCCAGCACCTGGCGGAACGCGTCGCTGGCCATGACCTGGCGGAACGCGTCGTTGGCCATCGCCTGGCGGAACGCGTCGTTGGCCATCGCCTGGCGGAACGCGTCGTTGGCCAGCGCCTGGCGGAAGGCGTCGTTGGCCATCGCCGAGCGGAACGCATCGTTGGCCATCGCCTGGCGGAACGCGTCGCTGGCCATCGCCTGGCGGAACGCGTCGTTGGCCATCGCCTGGCGGAAGGCGTCGTTGGCCATCGCCTGGCGGAACGCGTCGTTGGCCAGCGCCTGGCGGAAGGCGTCGTTGGCCATCGCCTGGCGGAAGGCGTCGTTGGCCATCGCCTGGCGGAACGCGTCGTTGGCCATCGCCTGGCGGAACGCGTCGCTGGCCATGGTCTGGCGGAACGCGCTGCTGGCCATCGCCTGGCGGAACGCATCGTTGGCCATCGCCTGGCGGAAGGCGTCGTTGGCCATCACCTGGCGGAACGCGTCGCTGGCCAGCGCCTGGCGGAACGCGTCAGTGGCCAGCGCCTGGCGGAACGCATCGTTGGCCATCGCCTGGCGGAACGCATCGCTGGCCATCGCCTGGCGGAACGCGTCGCTGGCCATCGCCTGGCGGAAGGCATCGTTGGCCATCGCCTGGCGGAACGCATCGCTGGCCATCGCCTGGCGGAACGCGTCGCTGGCCATCGCCTGGCGGAACGCATCGCTGGCCATCGCCTGGCGGAACGCGTCGCTGGCCATCGCCTGGCGGAACGCGTCACTGGCCATCGCCTCCCGGAACACGCCGCTCTGGACCAGGCGCAGGATCTCGTGGTTCTGGAACAGCGCAGAGATCTCGGGGTTCTTCAGGGTCACGTCGGCCTCGGTCATGGCCCGACCCCGATACCGCGCCGCCGGCTCGACCCCGCCAATCGTCCCGGCCCCGTTGCCCACGGGCGGCCAGCCGGTCACCATCGCGGCCGCGACCGCCACGATCGCCACAGCCGAGAATCCGTAGATCATCGCCTTCCTGGTCATGATCGCCTCCTCCATTTGCTCAGTGGCCAGTCTCAGCTGGATAGCGAACCATCGAACGATCGCGCCTGGGGTCACCCACCCTGATTCGGTCCCCGATGTCGCTCGAGCCTGCTGTGGCAGCGCATCGAGGATCGCCTGTTTCAGGTGCGGAGGCGGTTCGCGCGCCGCCACCTGCTCGAAGGCCTGGGCGACCCGGCGCAACTCGGCCGCGAGCGCCCGGGCCTCCGGATCGCGTTCCACCAGCGACCGGAAGGCCGCACTCCCTTCCGGAGTGTTCGCGCCGTCGATCTCCTGGTGGATCAGTTCGATATGGTCCCGGTGCAACATGGCTAATGCCCTCTTGCGTCGAGCGCAAGCCGAAGGCGTTCCCGCGCCGTGAACAGGCGCGACTTGACGGTCCTGACGGGGACCTCCAGCACGTCGGCGATCTCCTGGTAGGAGAAGGACACGAAGTGGCGGAGCACCACCACGGCCCGGTCGTCGGGCTTCAGGCCCCTCAGCGCCTTCCCCACCCGGTCCACGGCCTCCGCGCCCCGGTCGGCTGCGGCTCCCGGCGCCTGGACCTCGAGCGCGTCCTCCAGGGTCACCGTCGGCTTGCGGCGCTTGAGCATGTTCAGGGACTCGTTCACCGTCATGCGATAGATCCAGCTGAAGAACCTGAACCGCGGGTCATAGGTCCCCAGCTTCAGGAACACGTTGAGGAACACCGTCTGCGTGGCGTCCTCGGCGTCCTGCACGTTGCCGAGCATCCGCAGGGCGACATTGAACAGGGGCTTCTGGTAGTGGTCGACGAGCGCGCCGGCGGCGTCCCGTTGACCCTCCAGGAACCGCCTGACCAGTGCGCGGTCCTGTTCGTCCGCTGCTGCCCGTGTGTCTTCCAATTACAACCCAGACCGGCAAGAGTTGGAGGGGACCGTCCGCTCGGCGGCGCCCGCGCCGTGCCGACCGGTTCCCGGGATAACGTGCATCCCGGGGCGTCTGGCGGCAAATGCCGGGTGGCGGCAGGCTCCCCGCAGCCCCGCCTGTGGCCCCCCTGCCGGCGCCGGGCCGGCTGACCATATTAGGACGATGTCCGTGTCATCCAGCGGCACGCCGGAGGACGCGATGCGGCCAGGCTTCCGCATGACGATCGGCGCCGATCTCGGCGAGGTCGCCAGGGTCAGCGCGGCGTTCGCCGCGTTCGCGGACGCGCGCGCCGTGCCGGCCTCGGTCCGGCGCAGCATGAACGTCGTCCTCGACGAGCTGCTGACCAACACCGTCTCGTATGGATTTGCGGGACGGGAGGGCGGTGAGGTGACCGTGGACGTGGAGCTGAGCGCGGACCGGGTGTCCGTCACCCTCAGCGACGACGGCGCGCCGTTCAACCCGTTGGACCTGGCGGCCCCCGACACCGCGCTCTCCGTGGCGGAGCGGCCGGTCGGCGGGCTCGGCATCCACCTGGTCCGGCGGATGATGGACGACGTCCGCTACGAGCGGCGCACCGATCGCAACATCGTCGTCGTGACGAAACGCCTGGCGGGCGGGACGACAACGGATCATCGCGGAGGAAGCTCCATGGACATCACCACACGCACCCAGGGCGACGTCACCGTGGTCGCCCTGCCGGGGAGTCTCGACAGCAAGACGTCGCCGCAGGCCCAGCAGGCCCTCGACGGGATCCTCGCGAGCGGCGTGCGGAAGATGGTCATCGACTTCACGGCGCTCGACTACATCTCCAGCGCCGGACTCCGCGTCCTGCTCGGCGCGGCCAAGCGGCTGAGCGTGGCGGGAGGCGCGCTGCACCTGTTCGGCCTGAACGAGACGGTCCGGGAGGTGTTCGAGATCTCCGGGTTCGCCACGATCCTCCGCGTGTTCCCCACCGAAGCCGACGCGCTCAAGGGGTTCTAGCGATTCGGGCCGGTGCGTCAGCGCTCCGACTCCCCTGCTCCCAGGCGCACATGTCCGCGGCGCAGGGCCCCACCCGGCAGGCGCGGGGACACGCGATCGCCTTCCGGCGCCCCTGAGCTAGGCCTGCGGCCCCGCCCCCTCCTCGCTCGTCGCGAGGTGGACGAGGATCGCGAACCGGCCCAGCTCCCACTCGCTGCTCAAGCCGAGCGCCTCGCGGATGTGGGCGCGGTGCCAGGTAATGGCGCTCACGGTCAGCGCGAGCTCGTGCGCGATCTCCCCCGACGTCTTCCCCTGGCCGAGAAGGCGGAGGATCGCCTGCTGCCTCTTGGTGAGGCGCGAGAGGCTGAGGTGCGCCGCATCGAGCCCCATCCGGTGGGAGGTCTTCGGGACGCGCGGCGACAGGTAGCGCCGGCCCGCGATCACCTCGCCGAGGGCGGTCTCCAGTTCCTCCAGCTTCGAGTCCTTGGGCACGAAGCCGAGCGCGCCGGAGGCGAGGCAGGCCTCGGCGAGGATCCGGTCCACGTGCATCGTCAGGACGAGGATGCGCAGCTCCGGCTGCGCCGCGTGGATCTGCGGGAGGATCTCGAGCCCGCTCCGGCCCGGAAGCGACAGATCGAGGACGAGGCAGTCGGCCGGCGTGGTCCGCAACAGGTCCATCAACGCATCGCCGTCGTGGACGACGCCGACGATCGCGAAGCGCTTCTTCAGCATCTGCCGCAGCCCCTCCACGAGGAGCCGATGGTCGTCGGCGAGGATGAGCCGGGGGAGCGTCGGCTTCAGGGTGCCCCCGCCGTGGGGAACGTCGCCGTCACGGCGGTCCCGCCGCCAAGCCGCGACGTGACGGCCAGGCGGCCGCCGACCGCCTCGGCCCGCTGACGCATCGAGATCACGCCGAGGCCGCCGTCACGTGCCAACGCCACGGGGTCGAATCCCTTGCCGGCGTCGGCGATGCGCAGGGTGAGGGTGCCGAGCGCCTCGGTGAGAATGACGTCCGCCTGCGTGACGCCGGAGTGCTTCAGGGCGTTCCGCAGCGCTTCCTGTGCGATGCGGTAGGCCGCGACGCCGACCACCAGCGGCACCTTCACGCCAGTCTCCGGCGCTCCCACGCGCACGTCGAAGCCGGCGGTCCGGCGGAACTCCTCGGCCAGGTCCCTGAGGGCGTGGGGAAGGCCCACCTTCTCGACGATGGACGGATGCAGGTGATGCGCCGCGGTGCGGAGGACGTCACCCAGATCGTCGAGTTCTTCGGAGACGGACGCGACGCGGCGCCCCATCTCCTCCCGGTCGAGCGCAGCGGCGCTGTCGAGCTGGTGGCGGAGCATCGCGACGCGTTGGAGGGCATCGTCGTGCAGCTCGCGGGCGACGCGGGAGCGTTCGTCCTCCTGGGCGGTGAAGATGCGCCGGGCGTGGTCGCGCTCCAGGGCGATGCGCCGGTGCTGGGCGATGAGGAGCGCGCCGAGGACGGCGGCCACGGCGATGGCGAGGCTGAGCGCGCCGGCGACGAAGAAGGTCCAGAGGGTCAGGTCGCGGCCGGACACGTGACCCCCCGGGCGATGGCCAGGAATGCGAAGACGTCCAGGGCCGATTTGAACTCGAAGGCGCGGATCACCAGAGCCGGCGAGCCCCCCACGATGAGGGCGCTCAACGGCGCCAGAGCGCTGGCGGTGCCGAAGTAGAGCGCCATCCCGCCCGTGATCCAGAACCAGTCCTGGCGGTGCAGAGAACCCTCGACGTGGCGGCTCCGGGCGATCAGCGTAAACGCCGCGGCGCCGAGGGCGACGAGGTTGGACATCGGGTCGGCCACACGGCTGAACGTCTCGATCTGATCGAACGCCAGAGTGAGCGCAGTCCACGCGAGCAGATAGGGCACGATGGCGAGCCGGAAGGCGAGTCGAGCTACCTCCCCAGTCTGCCAGATCGAGAGCGCCCAGAGCACGAGCGCGACGGCCACAGGAGTACTCAAGTTGGCGACGAAGAGGTTCGCATGACGGCGCAAGCCCAGCGACAGGCTCAGGCCGTCTCCGAGGATGAGGACCGCGCACCAAGCAATCACCCACGCGCGGGCGCCTCGCACGGACCGCCGGGTCACTGCCGCAGCCGCAAGAGGGACGACCTGCGCGATCGCTCCAGGGTAGAGCAGCCAAGGGATGGGCATCGAGCGCCTAGGAGTTCAACGCGCTCGCATCTCCACAAGCCGGGGGACAGGGGAAGTGCATCTCGAGGATCTCCCCCGTCAGGTCGGTGTCCTTGGCGTCCATCCCGGTGAGGACGAGCGAGGTGGTGCCGTCGGCGTTGATCCCGTAGTGGATGCGCAGGGCGACGCACCCCGGCTGGCCGAGGAGCTTGAGGACCTGGTCGGCGTGGAAGGCGCCCGACTTGGCGGCCTTGGGATTCGTCTCACGGTGGCGCTTGGTGAGGGCGGCTGCGGCGGCGAGGGGGATGTGATGATCGCGAGCGGGCAGTGCCATGATGATCTCCGGTGACTGAGGGAACCAACAGTCTGCACTATAGGTCCCTGTGGCGAAAGACTAGGAGTACTCATAGTTCCGCCGTCCCGCTGTCGCCTCGGCCTCCCCGCCGGCGCCTCTCCTAGCCCCTCGCCCGCGCTCTCGCTCTCGGCGCAACCGGGCACGTGACCCCGCGGGCGATGGCCAGGAAGGCGATGATGTCGAGCACCGACTTGAACTCGTAGGCGCGCGTCACCAACTCCGGCGCCTGACGCACCAGCAGCGCGCTCAGCGGGCCCTGGGCGGTGGCCGATCCGAAGTAGAGCGCCATCCCCCCGACGATCCAGAGCCAGTCCTGGCGGAGGAGCGGGCCCTCGGCGTGGTGGCTCCGGGCCACCAGGGTGAACGCCGCCGCGCCGAGGGCGACGAGGTTGGACAGCGGGTCGGCGACGCTGCTGAATGTCTGCATCTCGTGGAACGCCAGCGTCAGCACGGCCCAGGTGAGGAGGAAAGGCACGATGGCGAGGCGCAGTGCACGGCGCGCCCCGTTCCCCGCCTGCCACGACGAGAGCGCCCAGAGCACCACCGCGACGCCGGCGGGCGTGAACAGGTTGATCACGAACAGGTTGGTCTGGTGCCGGGCGGCCATCGTCGCGGCGAGGCCGTCGCAGCACACCAGCAGCGCGCACCAGACCAGGACCCACGCGCGCGCTCCGCTCAGGCGGCGTCGCGCGAATGCCGCGGCGGCCAGCGGAACGACCTGCGACAAGGCCCCGAGCTGGAGGAGCAGCGGGACGCGCACGCTCGGCTCAGCTCTTCCGCGCTGCGGCGGCGAAGGGGATGCTGTCCGCGAGGAGCGCTGCCACGACGATCTCCGGCGATCCGGGGGCAGGAAGTGTGCACCCTAGGTCCTGATGGCGATAGACGTGGTTGCTCCTCGTCCAGCGGCACGCCCCCGCCTCCGTTGCTCCGACTAGAACATCTCCTAGTCTTTCGCTCGCGGATGGACGTCGCCACCGTGCGCGCAGCATATGGGCATCCAATGGGTCAACGGGAGCCGGGGCCGGGTCGTCGTCCTCGAGGGCGTGTGGCTGGCGAGCCGGGGCGCCTGGCAGGAGCTCGCGGACGTCGCGGTCCTGACGTGCGCCAAGGGTACGCCCGGCGCCGTGCTTCTGGACGTACGCGGGGCGGCGTTCACGCCCCCCGCGCGCGAAGCCGAGGTGCTGGCTTCGGGGCTGGCCGGTTCGCCCCTGGTGGCGATCCTGTCGGGCGGGGAAGGCTCCTACTGGAGCGCGCGGATGATCGCCACGGCGGCCGCGCTCCGCGGCAGTCAGGCGGCGGCCTTCCTGGACGAGGCGCGGGCGTGGGCGTGGCTGGACGAGCGGATGGGGAGTGAATCCGATCCCCGATCGGTGGAGGTGCAAGGTGCTATACGTTGGGCTGACCGATGACCCGCAGCGCCGTCGGGAGGAACACGGCAATCCGAAGGACTGGCAGCAGACAGGGCCGTTCCCCCAGGAGGCGGCGGCTCACGAGTGGGAGAGACAGCAGATCAGGTTGCCGGGGAGGCGAGGCTGGCCACGCGGATCCGGCTGGCGTTTCGGCTACTGGTACACGATTACGCTGGACACGCGGCAGTGACCGGGACCCGCACTGTGACAGGCATGGCGCGCTCTGACCGCGAGGGACTTCCCTTGAACCTGCCGCCGCTGGCGCGTCGCGCGGCCCGCGTGGCGATCGTCTCGCTGATGGCGGCGGCCGCGGTGATGACGGGGCTGATGGTCGGGCGGTTGAGTCCCGCGACCAGGCGGGTCCCAAGCATCGCCCCGACGCGCCAGCCGGTGAGGCAGCAGACATCGGAGCGGCGCGAGGCGTCGTGGCCCCGTTCGGAGACGGCGCAGGACGCGCGCTGAGGAGCGGCGAGGTAAGGGTCGCTCGCGCTCATGGACGGCTCGCGCTCCGGTCCTCGCTGCACTCGGACC
>Ga0207932_1000894_pt1 | contig 10290 bp, 7 predicted proteins | sample NGESurdeep092012_FD_184480 | JGI IMG/M metagenome (GOLD analysis project Ga0207932, IMG submission 184480) | Arctic peat soil microbial communities from Barrow, Alaska - NGEE Surface sample 415-2 deep-092012 (SPAdes) | ecosystem: Environmental > Terrestrial > Soil > Wetlands > Peat ...
ACCTTTCTTTTGAGACGCCGGGCACGTTGCCAATGGTCATGCCGGCTGTTGGCATTGGCATTCATGTTTCAATTGACGGCGCGTGCCGACCAGATCATTTACGACGACGCGTTGCAAAACGGCTGGGCGGACTGGAGTTGGGGGACGAGAAACCTAGCCAACACTTCGCCGGTGCATGCCGGCACTTATTCCATCAGCGCGAACGAAAACGCCTGGGAGGCGCTTTCCTTCTACCATACCGATTTCGACACGTCTTCCTACACCAACCTGACATTCTGGATCAATGGCGGCCCCCTCGGCGGACAGGTGTTGCAGGTCCAGGCGGAACTGGCCCGGGTAACGACCTCCTACACCTACCCGATATCCGCCTTGCCGTCCGGCAACACCTGGCGGCAGATCACCATCCCACTGACCGCGCTGGGCGTGGCCAACGCCAACAACTTCGATCGCTTCTCGATTCAACTGACCGCGTCAGGCACGACCAATGCCTATTACGTGGACGACATCACATTGCAGGCCGGGGCGCCGATACAACCTTCGACCAACGCGAACGTGACGGTGCAAATTGACGCGCTGGCGAACCGCCACGTGATCAGCCCGCTGATTTACGGCGTGGCCTTTGCGTCCTCGAATCAACTGGTGGATTTGAATTTTCCGGTAAACCGTTCCGGTGGCAACGCCGAGACGCGCTACAACTGGCAACTCAACGCGCATAATCACGCGGCCGATTGGTATTTCGAAAGCATTGATGATGGAAGCGCAACACCCGGGGCGTCGGCAGACGATTTCGTCGCCAACAGTCGGAATGGCGGAGCCCAAGCGATGATCACCCTTCCCCTGATTGGCTGGATGCCCAAGCTGGGATCCAGCCGCGGCAAACTCGCCAGTTATTCCATTAACAAGTACGGCCCGCAAACCGGCAGCGACTCGCAATGGTTTCCGGATGCCGGCAATGGCGTCCGAACCAACGGCAGCCTGATTGTGACGAATAATCCCAACGACGCCAATTTCCTTACCAACTCCGCCTTCCAGCAGGCCTATGTGCAACACCTGACCAACCGCTGGGGCGTGGCGACCAACGGCGGCGTGCGGTATTACCTCATGGATAACGAGCACAGCATCTGGTTTGGGACGCATCAGGACGTCCATCCAGTAGGGCCGACCATGCAGGAAATCCGGGACAAAATGTTCGAATACGCCGGGATGGTAAAATCCAATGATCCCAACGCGCTGGTCGTGGGACCCGAAGAGTGGGGTTGGAACGGATATTTTTACAGCGGTTACGATCAGCAATGGGCCGGCCAACACGGAGATTACAATCCGGCGGATTATCCTGACCGCACTGCCAACGGCGGCTGGGACTATATGCCCTGGTTGCTCGACCAGTTTCACCAGCGCGCCACCAACACCAACCAGCGGCTTCTGGATTATTTCACCGTTCATTGTTATCCTCAGGGCGGTGAGGGTGGGAATGATGTTTCCACATCCACGCAACTGCTGCGCAACCGCTCGACGCGGCAGTTTTGGGACACGAACTACGTCGATCCCAGCTGGATCAACAGCATTGTGATGTTGATTCCGCGCATGAAAAACTGGGTTGTGACCTGTTATCCGGGCACCAAGACCGGTATTACCGAATACAACTGGGGAGCCGAACCGTCCATCAATGGTGCGACGGCCCAGGCCGATATTCTTGGCATTTTTGGCCGGGAAGGACTGGATCTCGCCACGCGCTGGACGACGCCCGCCACCAACACGCCCACTTACAAGGCCATGAAGCTGTATCGTAATTACGACGGCAACAAATCCACCTTCGGTGACACCAGCATCCAGGCGGCCGTGCCCAATCCGGACAACGTCGCCGCTTTTGCCGCGGTACGAACCGGCGACGGCGCAATGACCGTCATGGCCATCAACAAGGACCTCAACAATGCAACGCCGATAACGCTGAACATCACCAACTTCACCGCCACCGGGCCGGCGCAGGTGTGGCAACTCACTTCCGCCAACACCATCAGCCATCTGTCCAACACCGGGTTGACGAATGGAGTTTTGAGCCGGGTGTTGCCGGCACAAAGCATCACGCTTTTTGTTCTGCCCGGCGCAACCCCCTTCCATCTGCGCATCGGGACCAACCGTCCGCCCGGTCAGTTGGAACTCTGGCTCGATGGCCAGGCCGGACAGAGCTACGTGCTCCAATCCGGCACCGACCTGGTTCACTGGGTGGCCGTCAGCACCAACGCGCTCTCCAGCAATTCATTCAGTTTTCTCGTTGCTACGACCAACCCGGCAAAAATGTTTTACCGCGGCGCGGTGAATCCGCCGTAACGGAAATCAACTCCAGAAATCCTGCCTCCGGTTCTTTTGACGAGCCGCCCCGAATGTTCTATCGTCCGGCCATGCGGAGCATTCAAGCCAGGGCAGGAATCAGCACCGACAAGATCGGCGCGCGCCTGCCGCGCCGAAGCAACGCGAAGGCGGGCGGCCCGATGGGCCTGGACGAATGGGTATCGGCAACGGCCAGGTGCGGACTTAATTGACACGGATTGAACACAGATTCTCCATTGACCTTGCCGGCTGACAAAGCGCGTTTCGTCCGCGATCAAATTCCCGCTGGTGGACTTTTCGCCGGGCTCGACTGGCGCATTTCGCCGGCGCCGTTTCCGCTGGGCGAAAGTCTGGCGAAGGAAATCGAATCGCTGGGCCGCGTGCTGCTGCAATTTTATCGCGCGGTCAATCTGCTTTACCGCAAGAGCGCCGAAGGCAAACAGCCGGAATGGATTACCCGCTGGCTCGACCTCGGCAAGCCAGCGGACCTCATCGCGCTCCAGCGTTCGCCCGCGTTCAAAAACGACGTGCCGCGCGTCATTCGCCCGGACATCCTGCTCACGGAAAACGGCTTTAGCATCACGGAACTCGATTCCGTTCCCGGCGGCATCGGGCTGACGGGCTGGCTGAACCGGACGTATGCCAACGTAGCGCAGGCGTCTCGCCTGCCCGGCACCGAGAGTACAACCCCTGAAGCCTCAAAGGACAGGCGGGACGCCTGTGCTACTTTAATCGGCGGTGCGGACTGCATGTTGCGCGGGTTTGAATCCATCTTCGGCGATGCGAAACAGGTTCACATCGTCGTATCCGAGGAAGCGGCGACGTATCGGCCGGAGATGGAGTGGCTGGCAAATCAAATTCAGGGTTCAAGGTTCAAGGTTCAAGGTTCAAGGTTCGCCGACTTTGCCGATGGCGACGCGGTTTACCGGTTTTTTGAATTGTTCGATTTGCCGAATGTGGCGAATTCAAAAAAGATTTTTGAACTGGCCGCCGAAAGGCGGGTCCGTCTCACGCCGCCGCCGAAGCCGGTTTTCGAGGAAAAAATGCTCTTCGCGCTTTTGTGGAATCGCAACCTGCACGACTTCTGGCGGCAGGAACTCGGTGAGAACTTTTTTGCGCGGTTAAAAAAGCTGATTCCTTACACCTGGATTGTTGACCCGACCCCGCTGCCGCCCCACGCGTCAATTCCCGAATTGAATCTCACGGACTGGCGGCAGCTCAAAACGCTGTCGCAAAAGGAGCGCGAGTTGATTTTGAAAGTCTCCGGCTTTTCCGAGCACGCCTGGGGCGCGCGCGGAGTTTTTCTCGGTAGTGATTTGTCGCACGAAGAATGGGCCGGGGCCGTGGACGATGCCATTCAACATTTCGGCCAGTCGCCGCGCGTTCTCCAGCGTTATCACAAGCCCGCGCTCGTCGAGGCAAGCTGGTTTGACTTCGCGAAGAACGAAGTTGTGCCGATGAAAGGCCGGGCGCGGTTGTGTCCGTATTATTTTGTTTCCGGCGAGGGCGACGCGGCGCGCCCGCAACTCGGTGGTGTGCTGGCGACAATTTGCCCGGCGGACAAAAAAATCATTCACGGCATGGCCGACGCCATCCTTGCGCCGTGTGAGCAGTAGGTCGAGTTGGAGCGCCGATCACCGATTCTCGTATCTGAACAATTCCATGAAATGTTCGGATTTGGAGAATAGAGGTGATAAAAGCATAAACCGTTTACCGGCAGTGATCGGTCCGACTTTACGGGCGGCGATATCAGCCAGGTAGATGTGATGAGCGTCATCAAAGACGAGCTCATTCAGATTGGGTGTAAATACCGCCTGGGGAAAAGGCCTTCGCCCAAAGTGGGAGACTCCTGGGTTGTCGGCTATGGTAAGATAATTTCCCTTGGAGTGAGCCCGGATGGAACCGCCAGACCAGCGTGGGTTGAATAAACCGTAGTTCGTATCTCGCGGGTCGAACCTGCCATATTCCCCGAGAGAAGTTTCCCAATCATTGTCATTGCTCGAATAAAGTTCCCGGCCAAGGCGACCATAATGGTTGGCCAAATCGGTTGGGAGCTCTGTTTGTGGTGTAATGATTATGTTTCCGCTTCCTGTCGTGGGAACGGATTGCAGTTCGTAGGCATTGGTCTCGATGGTTACCTTGAAGCATTGTTTGTCCGCAAGGATGTAAAAGATATTTTCGTTGGTGGACCAGGTCAGATTAATGAAATAGGCGGTTTTATCCTGCAGTTTCTGAGGCAACTTTCTTACGTTCCCGGTTTGGCTGTCCCACAGACGTAACGTCGAATCTTTCGTGAACCATCCTGCAAAACGACCGCCCGGGCTGAAGTCCATTCTATCCCCGTAAGCTTTGATTGGTTCGGTGGTGACCAGCTTCATTATGCCGTTGTGGGCAAGAAAATACTGATTGGATGCGCCCCGGATGAGGAAGGTGTCCAGGTTGGAGGTTGCGACGAAATCCCGCACCTCGTTCGTCAACAAAGTGAGGGACTGGCTGCCATCGGTCAGCACGGTCTGCAATTGCCCGGTCGGCGTTATGAAAACGACGAGGGTTGCGGGTTGAGCTGCCCAGCGGGAGTCGTTCACAAAGGTCTGGACCGTCTGTTTGGGGGTGGCATACATGAAAAACAGGGGACCGAGCACCGCGTAAGAAACCACGTGCCCGACCAGCAGACCCTTGGCCAGCGGTTTGGTTAATGCAGGAAATTCCTCTTTGCCTATTTTTCGCCGAAGAACGACAAATTCGACCAAGACCGTCACCAGATAATAATTCAAAATCGCAATGCCAATGGCCATCGGGTACATGCCCATGCGTGCGACCAGCTCAGCCGGCAGAAACGTTTCCGCCAATACCGCATTCAGAAATGTAACCGGAAGTCCGGCCAGCAAAGACAGCACATTGGCCCAAAGCATCGCGCGCCAAAGATCGCGGAAACTGACGTGAATGAATCGGGCCAAAATAAAACCTTCAACCAACACGTTAAAGGTAAGCAATGGAACGAAGACGCCGATGCCGACACCTGCGAGAAGCGGAAGATCAATACCATCAGCGTAGGCGGAGAAGGGCGTCAAAAAAATGGCGATAACCAGCAAAGTATTAATCCGGTTGGGCCGCATGTCAGCCATGCTTGGCTGGTTTGGCAAAACTTCCAAGCAAAAATAATGTTGGGTGGGACAGGATACGTAACCGCCATGAATGCTGATCCATTAGCGAGTAAGATTCATGAAAATGGAGACAGGCGCGACGCCTGTCCTACTTGCCAAACCGCCGCGTAAATCGTAAATCGTAAGTCACAAATGACTGACAAGCCGCTGCGTGCCACTGCCGTTGAAATTGTCCGCCGTCTCCAAACTGCGGGCTTCAGCGCGTTCTGGGTCGGCGGCTGCGTGCGCGATTTTTTGCTGGGACGCGAGCCGGGCGATTACGACATTGCCACGTCCGCCTTGCCGGAGCAGGTCGAAAAACTGTTCAAACGCACCGTCGCCGTCGGACGCAAATTCGGTGTGATGGTCGTTGTTGAAAACGGCCGGCCATTCCAGGTCGCCACGTTTCGCGCCGAGGCGGATTATCGCGACGGCCGGCATCCGGAGCAGGTCACGTTCGGCGACGCCGAAGCCGATGCGCAGCGGCGCGATTTCACCGTGAACGGACTTTTCTACGATCCGGTCGCGGAAAAGCTCCACGATTGGGTCGGCGGTGAAAAGGATTTGCGCGCGAAAATCATCCGCACCATCGGCTCGCCGGGCGAACGGTTCGCCGAAGACCATTTGCGTTTGCTGCGCGCGGTGCGGTTTGCCGCGCAATTGGGTTTTGAAATCGAGCCGCAAACCTTTGCCGCGGTCAGGACACTCGCGCCGAAAATCGAACTCATCAGCGCCGAGCGGATTCGCGACGAACTCATCAAATTGTTTCAACCACCGGTCCTGGGAGCGCCGGCGTCTCGCCGGCGGGTTCCTCCGCCACAAGTGTCGCAAAATGCCGGCGGGACGCCGGCGCTCCCAGGCGCCGCGCGGGGGCTGGTTTTATTGCGCGACAGCGGATTGCTGCCCGGTGTTTTGCCCGAACTCGTTGCCACCCTGGTGTGCGAGCAATCGCCGGATTTTCATCCCGAAGGCACGGTGTTTGAGCACATCCGGCTGATGCTGGAGAAAATGGAGACGAACCCGCCTTCGCCGCGAAGCGGCTTCGGCGCGGCAAGCGCGCATCCATCGCTGCCGTGGGTGGTGATTTTGCATGACATCGCCAAGCCGGCCACCGCCGAGCGCGACCCGGCCACGGGCAAAATCCATTTTTACGGCCACGAAAAAATCGGCGCGGCGCTGGCGGGAAGGATTTTGCAGCGGTTGCGCTTTCCGAAAAAGCAAACGGACGAAATCGTCGCGTGCGTGCGGCAGCACATGCAATTCAAGGACGTGAAGCAAATGCGCAAGGCGACGCTGCGGCGGCTGCTGTTGCGCGAGACTTTTCCGCTCGAACTCGAATTGCACCGGCTGGATTGCCTCGGCTCGCACGGCGACCTGGGTCATTATGAATTTCTGATGGAACAGGCGGCGGAATTGGAGAAACAGCCGGCGATTCGACCGCCGTTGCTCACCGGCGACGATTTGATTGCACTGGGCGTGAAACCGGGTCCGGCGATGGGTGCATTGCTCGCGGAAATCCGCGAAAAACAGTTGCAGGATGAACTGAAAACACCCCGTGAGGCAAAAGTGTGGGCAAGGAAAAAACTGCTGGAACATGGCTGACGAACCGGTTCAACTGCCGATTGACGGGGTGCTGGATTTGCACACGTTCCAGCCGCGCGAGGTGAAGGACCTCGTGCCGGATTATCTGGCGGCGTGCCGGGAGCGCGGCATCCTGCAGGTGCGCATCATTCACGGCAAAGGCATCGGCAACCTGCGGCGCACGGTGCATGCGATTCTGGCCAAACATCCGGCCGTGGTGTCCTTCACACTTGATCACCCGCAGTGCGGCGGCTGGGGAGCAACGATTGTGCAGTTGCGGAAGTTACCGGCGTGAAACCGGTTTACAGGCGGGTAACAAACCGTTTTTCGTCTCCGGGCCGCGGAAAGATCAGGAGCTTTTTGCCGTCGGGCAATGTGGCCAGCCCAACCGGCGTGTCCGGGAAAAGCGCCAGCAGTTCGTCGTCGGTCAGAGAGCGCGGTTGAATGGAGGCAACGGGTTTTGCCGGGGGCAACGATGCCTGGACGGATGGCCGGTGCGTTTTCTGCCTATTTGCCGTACAAGACAATCGTTCCGTTCTCCACCTGATACCGAAGCCCCACCGGCCCGAGAATCTCCTCCAATGCGTCGCGGCAGGATTTATCCCGGATCGCCACGCCTTCCACCCAGCGGCGGCAGACGGGATCGGTTTGGGCGAAGGATTTCTGGAAATCGTATTGAAGGCCTGCCTGCTCGGCGAGGCTCCTGACGATATCTTGCACGCTCGCCTTCTCGGTGGCGTAGCTGACCTTGGTCTCCAAACGCGGGTCGGTGGAAGCCGGTTTCGCCGCCACGCTGATCCCCGGCCAGCCAAAAAACGCCCGCCACTCCTTGTCCAACGTCGTGCTGTCCTTGCCGAAAACTTGCTTGAAGATTGACTCCGGCAACTTCCCTCCATTGCTGGCTTTGGCCGAGGCCAGGCATTGACGACGAAAGTCATTGAACCTGGCGCAGCCATAGGTTTCTTCGAGGAAGAACATCGCCGCCACGGCTTCATCAAAAGCGTCCTTGCCGTGGCGATCCAACTCCGCGAGCGGGCCGATGGGGCCCTTCGGCAGCCGGCGGACGAGCTCCTTCCTGAGGTCCCGGCCCTGGGCGTCCGCGAGTGCGCGTTCTTGGAAGTAGAGGCAGGAGAATTCGCCACACCACCAGTTCTGTTGCTTCCGACCCAGGAACGCGAAGTTGAAGAGGTGCGTCTCTTCGTGCAACAGGCTGGTCAACAGCAACGGCAGTTCGCCTTGCTCGCCGGTGCGCATGGCGCTCACGGACTGGCTGCAACGCGAATGGCCGCGCTCGTTGGGCACCAGGAAGGCCTTGATCGGTGTCGAGGGCTTGGCGGGGTTGCGGCCGCTGAGGAAGACATACACGCGGTCCAGCAACCGGGACAGCTCCGCCACCTTCGCCCTGTCCGCGGAAGGCTGGAAATACAGTTGATGATGCCCGGTCGACATCATCTGCCAATCGCAGTTTTCCAGGTCCTCACCCAACCCACCCAGCTCACCGGCACCGACGCGCACCGTGACAGGGACGGGCATCGCAACATCGCTCCGCTGCCAGAGCGTCACCCAGTCGTTGGCCGGGGGATTGGCGTCCGCAGCGAAACCCGACACTGCCGCAAACGTCAGGGTGAGGACTACGCCCAGGGAGACGATGAGGAAAAAGATGGCCGCCAGACTTTGCAGATGCAGTTTGGATTTCATGGTGGAATTGTTTTTTTGTTTTTCTGTCCACTCGGCATTAGCCCAAACCGGCAAAAATGCCTCGAACAATTTTGCGCCCGCGCCCGGGTGGCCGGCAATGCAAAAGTCACCGCGATTTCAGCGGTTCCAAAAACACTTTGCGGATTTCAAATTCACCGCCTTCGCTTTGAAAGCCAATCGTACCGGCCGTCACGGTGCATTCGGTCGCTTCGTTCATGAATTTGCCGTTGACGTAGGCTTTGACGTCGTTGCCGGAGCAAACCATTTCGTAAAGGTTCCACTCGCCGACGGGTTTTTCGTTTGAGGGTCCCTGCTTCGGGACCGGCGCGTTGGCGTCCATGCCCTTGTGTTCCTTGCATTCCGCGCCGGCCATCAAAATCCAATCACCTTGATTGCTGGATTTCCCCTGGGCCTGGATGCAGGGGGGCCAGACTTCATCCGGCAATTGCATGTACAGGAGCACCCCGGTGTTGTCGGCCTTGGGCGCAATTTTCACGAAGCGCCATTCGACGGTGAGCGCGTAATTGCTGTAAGACTGTGCCGTGCGGAGGTAGCCGCTGGGTTTGCCGGCGCAATGAATCACGCCATTGGTCACGCTCCAGGCCAGCGCGGGGTCGGCATTCGACTTCATATAAAACGTCCAACCGGTGAAATCTTTGCCGTTGAAAAGCTCGATATGATTGGTCGGCGTGATGATATCCTGTGCAGTGCAAAAATTTGCGGGAGCCAGCACGAAGCAGAGCAGCGCCATTGAGGCCAGGGAAATTTTCATTGCCATGAAAATGACGCTGCGGTTATCGCAAATCAAGCGCAACCACCGGTCAAAACAACAGCGGAATGCGATTCGGCCTGGCTCTACTTTCTGGTTTTTTGTTCCGCGTCACTGACGGCGGATTTCAACCGCGCGTCGTCGAGAATCGCCACGGCCTGGTCGCGGATTTTTTCGGCGTCGGTCTGATGTCCGGTGGCCACCAGGATTTCAACCAGCTTGCAAACCTGTCCCACAAAATTGTTGGTTGCCATCCGGCCCATGTCGGGAGGAGCGAATGCGCCGCCGGGCAGGGACAGTTCGGGCATTCGGAACTTCTTCTTCATTTCCTCCATGCGCTGCTGCGATTCCCTTTGCATTTCCCAACCGCGGCGGTACGACTCGAATCTTGCTTGTGGATTGCCAATGCAAGCCAGGCACAACTCATATTCTCCATGCTGCATCAGCAAGTCTTCCGCGTAATAATAGCATTGTCCGGCCAGTTGTTTGTCCTGCTGCTGAATGGTTTTGAACAAGGCCAGCGTCGCATCCTCATTTTGCAGATGGCCGTTGATTTCGGAGATCACCTGGAACAAATCGCTGTAGCCTCGGCCTTCCTGGAATTCGCGGGTCGCGTGATCCCGGATTTCGATCAGCACCTGTTTGGCCTTCGGATAACGGCGGCCCAGTTCCACCCATTCGTAAAGCTCGGAGGTCGGGGAGGCATAGGTGTTAAATTCCCGCGCATGGTTGTAATACCAGAGGTAGCGTTGCAGCGCCTCCTCGTAATGG
>Ga0207932_1000896_pt1 | contig 10278 bp, 10 predicted proteins | sample NGESurdeep092012_FD_184480 | JGI IMG/M metagenome (GOLD analysis project Ga0207932, IMG submission 184480) | Arctic peat soil microbial communities from Barrow, Alaska - NGEE Surface sample 415-2 deep-092012 (SPAdes) | ecosystem: Environmental > Terrestrial > Soil > Wetlands > Peat ...
GCACCGTGGCCAGATCCGCGAACTCGAGAAAAAGCGTGGCTGACACCGACCTGGCGGTCGGCAGGAGCCGGCGGTACGTCTCGATCTCCTCGAGCGCACCAGATTCGGTGGTGATGTTCTCTGCGTAGACCATCTCCTGCACCTGGTAGTGCAGGGTGTCCTCATTCTCGAACTCCAGCTCGATCAGCTTGCCGAGCTGAACGCGGCGGCTGCGGCGAATCGCGAGCATCCGCTTGCGAGCGTCGGGGCGGACCGCGGCATAGCTGTCCCGGTCAAGGGTGATCTGGTCAGGTTCAAGACGGGACACAATTTCTCCGATGGTGAGCATTCTCGAGCGATGATGGCGCTGACGCGGGCGGGAAGGCTCCCGCCCGCGTCACCCGCGTCAGCGATTAAGCCGGGGTGGCCACCCCGGAACTCAGCGTCAGCCGCGAATCTTGTCCAGCGCCTTCTGGTAGCGACCGGCGTGGGTGCGCTCCGCCCGGGCCAGGGTGGAGAACCAGTCCGCGACCTCATCGAAGCCCTCTTCGCGCGCCGTCGACGCGAAACCGGGGTACATCGCAGTGAACTCGTACGTCTCACCGACGACGGCTGACGCGAGATTCTGCTCGGTTGTGCCCATCGGCTCGTCGGTCGCCGGGTCACCGACACCGACCAGGTACTCGGCGTGACCGAACGCGTGGCCCGTCTCGGCCTCCGCGGTCTCACGGAACAGCTCGGCGACCTCGGTGATGTTCTCCTTCTCGGCCTGACGGGCGAAGAACAGGTAACGACGGTTCGCCATGCTCTCCCCGGCGAAGGCATCTTTCAGATTGGCATGGGTCTTGGAACCCTTGAGGTCAGTCATTGCGTGCTCTCCTTGGCATTGTCCTGCGCCGCGCACCGTGCGCAGCGGCCGTGCAGTTGTACGTCGTATCCGGCAACGGTGAACGACGTCATCTCCTCAAGCTCGGCAAGGGCGCCGGCAACGAGCTGGACGTTGGCGTCCTGGACCTGTCCGCACGTAGTGCACACGAGGTGAGCGTGGCGGTGGACGCTGTGGTCATAGCGCAGCGCCTGCCCCTCACCGAGCCGCAGCTCGGCCACCTGCCTCGACTCGACGAGCCGGGCGAGCGTCCGATAGACCGTTGCCGCTCCGACGCCCTCGACCCGTTTGCGTGCGCGGTCAAGCACCTGGCCCGCCGTCGGGTGGTCCTCCGATTCGGCGACAACGTCGAGCACCGCCCGACGTTGCGGCGTCAGCCGGAGCGCGGGCGCGCTCACGCCTCAGCCAGAATCTCCTCCCACCACTGGCAATACCAGTCCTGCCCCACGAGAACGCGGAGCTTCGGGTGCCAGCAGTAGGAGATCGAGTCGTCGACGTCGAGGTAGTACAGGCAGTTCTTGCAGCTCTCGTCGCCGTGCGGGTGACCCTTGAGCACGGCGTCCTCGGACAGGATCTGCAGTTCGCGCAGAAGAGTCTGGTCCAGTTCGGTCGGCTCGGGGGCCGCTATTCCGGTATCCGTCATCCATGGCCTCCACAGTGATATTACTTCTCACCTGATATGAGTTCTCACTGTAGTCGCTGCCCCACAGCCCGGTCAGCGGGGTCCCCTTGCCACATGCGCCAGCCGTCGCCGAAGTCACCGACCTCCTGGAGACGCCCATCCTGCCCAGTCCATCTCAGCCTCGACTGGGGCCGTCGGCCTTGGCTGCCACCCCGGTGAGCACGTCGGTCAGGGGGACCGACGCGTCTGCCAGGCGGTCGGGATCTACGGTGACGCGGCCGCGGACCAGCGCTTTGATGTCGTCGCCCTGGTCCCAGATGTTGGCGTTCATGCCGGCGAGCACGCGCCCGCCCTTGAGCCAGAAGGCCAGAAACTCCCGCCCGGCCCGGTCGCCGCGCAGCACTACGCGGTCCCACTCGACGGCGTAGCCGTTGTACTCCATACCCAGGTCGTACTGGTCGGAGTAGAAGTACGGAACCTTCTCGTATGCCGTGTGCTGGCCGAGCATGTTGCGTGCCGCAGCCGGACCCTGGTTGAGGGCGTTGGCCCAGTGCTCCATCCGAATCCGCTTGTTATACCTGGTGTTCCACGTCGAGGCGACATCACCGGCTGCGAAGACATCGGGGGCGCTGGTGGCCAGGAACTCGTCGACGGCGATGCCGTTCTCCACGCTCAACCCAGCACCTGCGGCCAGCTCGTCACGGGGCGAGGCGCCAATTCCCACGACTACAAGATCGCCCTCGATGACCTGGCCGCCGGTGGTGCGCACACCCTGGGCTGCTCCGTCGCCGACGATCGCCTCGATCTGGGTGCCCAGCCGCAGGTCGACCCCGTGCTCGGCGTGCAGGTCCCGGTAGATGCCGCCGACCTCCGGGCCCAGGGCCCGCTCGAGCGGCATGGCATCGGGCGCGACGATGGTGACCTCGGCGTTCATCTGGCGGGCGGAGGCGGCAACCTCGGATCCGATCCAGCCGGCGCCGATCACGACGACCCGGCTCGCCGCGGCGATCGCGGCGCGCAGAGCATCGGCGTCACCCAGCTGGCGCAGGTAGGCCACCCCTGGCAGATCCGCACCCGGCAACCGAAGCTGCCGCGGGGCGGCGCCCGTGGACAACAAGAGCCGGCTGTACGCCACACGGCTCCCGCCGGCCAGGGTGATCTCGTGCGCACCCGGGTCCAGGGACTCGACGCGCGCGCCGGTCATCAGCTCGATGTCGTGCTCGGCGTAGAAGCCCTCGTCGTGGACGTACAGCTTGTCGGGCGGCTTCTCGCCGCGCAGGTAGTCCTTGGACAGGTACGGGCGCTCGTAGGGGCGCTCGGCCTCCTCCCCGATCAGCACCACCCGACCGGCGAAGCCCTCGGTGCGCAGCGTCTCGGCAGCCTTGGCTCCGGCCAGGCTCGCGCCGACGATGACAAATGCTTGAGCTGAAGCCATGCGGGTCTCCCCTGGTATTGGCGTGTCGTGTGCTGTTTACGTCTAACGGATCGTCCGTGGACCCTCAAGTGGGAGGTCGCGGCAAGACTCAGACAAAGCGTGTGAGCGCAAAGAACTCCTGGCGCGATCGTGCGTCCTCGCGCAACAGCCCGTGAAGGGACGACGTGATGGTCCGCGAGCCCTTCGCCTGGACCCCGCGCATGGACATGCACATGTGCTCGGCCTCTATCACCACGCCGACACCTTTGGGGGTCAGATGCTCTTGCAGCCAGTTCGCCACCTGGACGGTCAGCCGTTCTTGCACCTGGAGGTCGCGCGCGAACAGCCCGACGACGCGGGCCAGCTTGGACAGGCCGAGGATGCGTTCACCCGGCAGGTACCCGACGTGGGCGACCCCGGTGAACGGCAGCATGTGGTGCTCGCACAGGGACTGCACCGGGATGCTCCTGGCCAGCACCAGCTCGTCATAGTTCTCGTCGTTGGGGAAGGTCGTGAGATCGAACTCACGCGGTGTGAGCATCTCGGTGAACGACATGGCCACCCGGCGGGGAGTATCCGCGAGGTGCGGCGACGACGGGTCGCGGCCCAGGGCGACAAGCAGGTCGCGCACAGCCCGCTGGGCGGCCGGCAGGTTGACTTCTTGACGGCCGTGCACGACCCGCAGATGCCGACTTCCGTTCTGAGTGCTGTTCGGCACCGCGATCTCATGCTCAAGCTTGGCAATGCTCATGCCTGGTCCCTTCTAAGGACACTATTCATTGACAATAGAAGGTAGAGTGAGATGCGTCAAGATAGATCGGTACGGAGTTCAAGCCCGGAGGTGGCGGAGTCGTGAAACCAGAGAAGCATTCGGTGGCCTCTGACGAAGTCAACGGCAAGAGCACGGGCCAGGCATCAGCAGATGTAGCGGCGGTTGCCAGCCTGGATGAGCCGACCCGGCGGCGCGTCTATGACCATGTGTGCACTCACGCCTTGCCGGTCAGCCGAGACGATGTGGCCGACGCGCTCGGGGTGCCACGCCGAACGGCGGCCTTCCATCTCGACCGTCTGGCCGAGCTGGGGCTGCTATCGGTCTCGTTCGCGCGTCGCAGCGGGCGCAGCGGTCCGGGTGCAGGACGTCCAGCCAAGCTTTACCATCGCTCCGCAGGTGAGGTGGCAGTCTCGCTGCCGCCGCGACAATACGACCTGGCCGGACGTCTCCTTGCCGGCGCCCTGGCCCAGGCACAAGAGTCCGGCGAGCCTCCCAGCGAGGTCCTCGGCCGGCAGGCACATGACTTCGGCCGGGCAATGGCGCGAGGACAATCGGGTCTGGGCGAGCCGCTCGGTCAGCCAGAACAGTCAAGCCAAGGCGACACGGGTGTTTTGATGAGCCTGCTCGAGGCCCACGGCTTCGAGCCACATCTCGCGGGAAGCGACATCGTCCTGCGCAACTGCCCGTTCCATGCTCTTGCCCAAGAACACCCCGAGCTGGTCTGCGGCATGAACCTGCATCTGCTCCAGGGAGTTCTGGAGGGGCTCGGCCAGGAGGGGGTGCGCGCCTGCCTTGACCCGGGACCGTCGCGCTGCTGCGTCCGTATGGAGACTTCCGCCCAGATTTGATCGGCTCACACTCGGGCTCTCAAGCGTGCCGTCGGCGATCACAACGAGGCCAAGCGGCCGTCCATCGGGCACCATGGAACATGCTCAAGAGCGGGAAGGACCTCGATGCGGCTCGTTGACGACATGGGTAGTCCGGTAGACATCGCGAGCAGCGTGGAGCGGATTGTCTCCCTGGTCCCCTCCCTTACAGAAGCCGTGGCGGCGACTCATCGGGATTCGCTCATCGGGGTAACGGACTGGTGCACCCACCCGGCCGACCTCAAGGTCACTCGGGTCCGAGGCACGAAGAACCCAGACTGGCGCATGATCGTCGCACTCGAACCGGACCTCGTGTTGGCCAACAAGGAGGAGAACCGCCAGCTGGATGTCGAACGGCTCCGTGATGCAGGGGTCCAGGTCTGGGTAACCGTGATCGAAACCGTTCCCCAGGCTTTGGCCTCTATGGACCGGCTCTTCACGGAGGCGCTGCACTGGCCCGTCCCCGATTGGCTCGTCGAGGCCCGACGCCTGTGGTCAGGGCCGGCTCCGAAGGTTCGCGCCATGGTCGCCGTCCCGATCTGGCGGGATCCATGGATGGTGGTTGGCAGCGCCACCTACACCGGCGATCTTCTGCGCCGCGCCGGGCTCGGGAACGTCTTCGACAGCCACCGGGATCGCTACCCCAGCCTGGGACTCGATGAGATCGACCGTCCCGACATCGACTGCGTTCTCCTTCCGGACGAGCCATACGCCTTTACCGCCCATGACGGCCCGGAGGCATTCCAGAACGTCCGAACCGAGCTCGTCAGCGGGCGCCTGCTCACCTGGTACGGGCCGGCAATGGTCGAGGCAGCTCAGGCTCTCAACGCCATACCTACCCCGGTTACCGGATGACCGGGCGGCCGTTGCGCTACGGAATGTTCGCGGGCTTGGCGACAAGGGTGGCCTTGACGTCCTTGTGCTGACCGCTGGTTACCGAGCTGGCCACGACACTGGGTGAGACCGCACCAAGTCTCCTGTGGGCAGATCCACCAGGCAACTGGCGGCACATCCGGGTAACTTTTCAGCGTGAGCGAAACGCAGAACCCTCATCAGGTGCTGGCGGCGGCCGGCCGGATCCCGATACCGAACTGGATTCCTGGAGGCAAGTCCCTCATGGTCGGGCTCGTGTGCGCAGGTCTGTTGGCGGGCACTGGGGTGTTTGTCGTTGCCCGCGCCGGGTCGGCGGCCTCCCTGCGGCGCCAGCAGGCCAAGGCCGCAGCCGTCCAGTTCCTTCAAACGTGGGCAACCGGAAACCTATCCGCGCTGCCGGCCCAGACCGTGGGCAGATCTGCTGCTGTCGCCACGGCCTATGCCTCTGTTGACCACGCGCTCGGTATCGGCGCCCAGGCCGGCGGCACGGGTGCCGCGCACCCGACCGCGACCCCCGAGCAGTTACCTATCAAGGCCAAGGTCGGGGCGCCTATCGGGTCCGGTGAGCTCATCACCGTTCCGGCCACCGTCAGCATCGATGTGCCCGGTCTGGGCACCTGGCGCGACCAGGTCAAGCTTCGCGTTCGCGCCTCCGGGAGCAAGGCACTCATCGACTGGTCACCGGCGGCCATCGCCCCGGCTCTCAAGGCCGGTGACCACCTGCGGCTGACCCGGAGCGTGGAGCCGCGAGCCGCGGTTCTGGGAACGGGCGGTCAGCCGGTGCCGGCCGGACCCGATGTGAGCGCCCTGGTCGGAACCCTGGGGCCCGCTACCGCAGCCCAGGCCAAGGCCGACCCGACGCTGCGCCCCGGCGAGCTCATCGGCCAGAGCGGACTTCAGGCCGCAAGTGACTCGACGCTGCGCGGCGCACCTACAGGCGACCTGGCGGTGGTCGACCCGGCGGGCCGTGTCGTAACGACCCTGGCCAGGTGGGCGGGCCGAGCTCCCACACCCGTGTCCAGCACGATCAATCCCACGATGCAGGCGGCGGCCGCCCAGGCCATCTCCCATACCGGTCACCCCTCGGCGCTGGTGGCGATCGACGCGAGCACCGGCGGGGTGCTGGCGGCGGCCTCGAACCCGGCCGGCTACCCCCGCGCGCTGCTGGGTCACTACCCTCCGGGGAGCACGTTCAAGATGGTGACCCTGACGGCGGCACTGATGGCCGGGCGCACCATGGCTTCCCCGACCTCATGCACCCCGACGGTCACCGTGGACGGCTACACCCTTCGCAACGCGGGTGGTGAGTCCTTTGGCACCATCCCCTTGCAACAAGCTTTTGCCGTGTCCTGCAACACCTCGTTCGTCAACCTTGCCGAGTCTCTGCCCCCCGGCACGCTGACCGCCGCGGCCAAGCTTCTTGGCTGCGATACCGGCCACACCCCGCTTCCGGTGCCCTCCTTTGGCTGCTCCTACCCGGCCGGCGCCACCGGTACCGCGTACGCCGCGTCGTCGATCGGCCAGGGAACCGTCGAGACCAGCCCCCTGGCCATCGCGTCGATCGCCGCTGCGGCCGCGTCCGGTACCTGGCACCAGACCCACGTCACTCCCGGCGCATCGCCGGTCAGCCACCCGCTGCCGGCCAGCGTGGCCACCGGGTTGCAGAAGGCGATGCGGGCGGTGGTCACCTCCGGGACCGGGACCGGTGCCAACCTGTCCGGGACTCCGGTCTACGGCAAGACAGGAACCGCCGAACACGGCACCGGGACGAACCCGCCCACCGACGCCTGGTTCGCGGCCTTCCGCGGCAATATCGCGGTGGCCGTGCTGGTAGAAGACGCCGGGTTCGGTGCCACAGCAGCGGTCCCGGTCGCCGCCCGCTTCCTGAGCGCTGTCACCCACTGACCCCACTGATCAGCAAATCAGCGCAGGCCCAGGGGCTACCAGCCTCGGGCCGTCATACCTTGATGGACGGCTCCCCGGGTTCGGGCTCGGGGCGGACGGGTGGGCGGCTCTCGAACGCGAAGGTTGCGGGAAGGTCCTCGAGTGGGCCGGGCCTGGCCAGAAAGTCTCCCTGACCGTAGCCGCAGCCGGCTGCCTGCACGTCGCACACGTGGCCAGGGGTTTCGATGCCCTCGCAGATCGTGACGAGGTGCAGAGTCTCGGCGAGTCGGATGATCGCCCGCAAGAAGGCCGGGTCCGACGTGTTGTCCTCGAGCGGACTCAGAAATGTCTGGTCGATCTTGACCATGTCCACCGGGAGCTGAGGCAGGTAGCTCAGCGAGGAGAAGCCGGTCCCGAAGTCGTCGATGGCAACCCGGACACCGTGGGAACGCAGCTCGCGAAGGGACTGGCGGCCTCGCTCGACCAGCAGCATTCCCTCCGTGACCTCCAGCACCAGTGCGGACGGCTCGAGGCCGTGGTCCAGCAGGGACTGAACGACCGAGGATGCGAACTGGTCGTTCTCGAGCTGGAGAGGGGACGCGTTGACGCTGACATAGACGGCGGCGCTGTGGGCGGACCGCCAGTCCGCGAGGTCGCCGCAGGCCTGTTCGATCACCCAGTGTCCGAGCTCGTGAATCAGGCCAGTCTCTTCGGCGACCTGGATGAACTCGGAGGGTGGCACCTCGCCGAGCTGACGGTCCGACCAGCGGGCGAGAGCCTCGACCCCGGCAAGGGCCCCCGTGGTCAAGTCGACGATAGGCATGTAGGCGAGGCTGATCACATCATCGGAGAGCGCGGTTCGGAGGGCCTCCCTGAGCCGGGAGTGGTGCCTGGCCGTCGCATACAGGATGGGCTTGTAGAGCACGTGGCGACCTCGGCCCTGGCGTTTCGCTTCATACATGGCGAGGTCTGCGTCTCGCAACAGCGTCTCGGTCGTCTCCTCCGGTCCGGCAACGGCGATTCCGATGCTGGCCCCGATGGCGAGGGCCTGCCGGCTGAACGCCACCTCCGTCTTGCTCAACGCCTCAATCACCCGGCCGGCAAGCGCCGTCACCTGCTCGAGGGTCACGTCTTCGACCAGTAGGGCGAACTCGTCACCGCCGACGCGCGCCGCTATGTCAGCGTCCCTGGCGCAACTCAGGATGTGCCTTGCGGCGGCAGCGATCACCTGGTCTCCGCTGGCGTGGCCGAACCTGTCGTTGACCGTCTTGAAGTTGTCGAGGTCGATGAAGAGCACCGCGATCTGGCCGGACCGACGGTTCCCAAGGGCCTTCGCGACACGGTCGTGAAAGAGCGCTCGGTTGGGCAGACCGGTCAGCGAATCATGCAACGCCTGATGCGCCAGTCGCTCTTCCAGATGCTTCTCTCTGGTGACGTCCACCAGGACGCCGTGCGAGGTCGCATGACCATCTGAGTCCCACAGCAACATCGCGTCGTCACGCACCCACACGGTCGTTCCGTTGCGGTGACGCAACCGGTAGGTGTCAGAGAAGACCTTTTCTTCCACACTGTGCTTGAGAAGGTCCTCCTCGGCCAGCGCACTTCCGGCCAGCTCCGCCGACCCTTTGTCTTCTGGATCAAGTAGCTGAAGCCTCAGGCCCGGGTTGGCCATCCACTCGTCGGCCGTGAAGCCGAGGATGGCCTCGACCTGGGGGCTCACGTACAGCCACCTGCCGTTGGGCCCTGGCTCTGCAACGTAGACGATCGCGGGAACGCGATCGACCTGCAGCTGCGAGCGTCGTTCCACTGAGCGCGCATCGCCCTCGAACAGCTTTCGTTCCGTGATGTCCTGAGTCACGCTGATCACATGGCCCGGCCTCCCGTCCGCGTCCCGCACCAGAGACACCGTGAGAGCCACCCACAGCGTTCCGCCATCCTTACGAATAAACCGGTCATCCATGGCGAACCAGTCGGTCTTGCCTTCGACCAGCTGGGCGAACCGATCCAGATGGGCTTCCCTGTGGTCGGTATGGATGAACGCCGCAAACGCCATGCCGGCGAGCTCCTCATGGGAATACCCCAGCGCGCGTCGCAACACCTCGTTGGTCGAGGTCATATCGCCTTCGAGGTCGAGGATGCCGATACCGAGTGGCGCGAGGTCGAAGACCGCATCGTGGCCACCAGCTCGCGCCGCCACATCCGCGGCCTGCCTGGGCCCGTCGTTCCCCGGCGCAGCGGCGCCCTCAGTGCTGTCCACGACATTCCCTTCCCCCTGCTGGTCCCAACCAACCAGAGAGCGCAGGCACCGACCTCGTTATCACGTGTCTTCCCAGGGCCGTCGTCCATAGGAGGCGCCGTGTGCCTATAGAGAGAAAGTACCGTGGAGGCGGGGCGTTTGGTGGGGATTCAACCAAAAGCGCCTGGATGGAACCGACCCACGAGAAGGGAACTCTGCGTGGTGGCAGAAGGGAACTCTGCGTGGTGGCGGCCAGGTCAGCGAACCATTGACCTTAAACCCGGTGACGAGGAACCTTGGCAGGGCAACCATCCCCCTTGGTTGACCCCTGGCGTCAGACCCACAGGCGTTAGTGAGGCCGGCAAGAGTCAGTGAGGTAAGCGATGTTGGATCAGTCAGCCCGTCTGCGTCGTCGATTCTGGTTCGAGGCGGCCCTCGCATCTGCGACCGGCCTGCTCTTCATTGTGACGCTGTTCTGGCACGACTGGCTGGAGGCGTTCGGCGTCGACCCGGACCACGGCAACGGATCGGTCGAGTGGCTAGTCGTCGCCGTGTTCTTGGTGGTCTGCGTCGGCTGCACAGCCGTCGCGAGGGTCGAATGGCGCAGGGCTGCAACGGATTCCGCGTAACATCATCCTCGCCCCTGAGGTGTGTTGCTCCCATCGGACAGTGACCCAAGAAGGGAGAATTTCTCCCGAGGAGGAAGGGTCATTATGCCGAAGTACCGTAAGTTCACTCAGGAGTAC
>Ga0207932_1000897_pt1 | contig 10271 bp, 7 predicted proteins | sample NGESurdeep092012_FD_184480 | JGI IMG/M metagenome (GOLD analysis project Ga0207932, IMG submission 184480) | Arctic peat soil microbial communities from Barrow, Alaska - NGEE Surface sample 415-2 deep-092012 (SPAdes) | ecosystem: Environmental > Terrestrial > Soil > Wetlands > Peat ...
AGCCTGGCCACGATCAGGCTTGCCATCGCCGCGCAAGCGGACCTGCTCATTGTGCACCATGGATTGTTCTGGGGGCCGACGCATCCGTGGACGGGCAAAAAATACGAGCTGCTCCGGCTGCTGATGGAAAACGACCTGGCGGTTTACAGTTCGCACCTGCCGCTCGACGCACATCCCAAGCTCGGCAACAACGCGCAGCTCTGCGCCGCGCTCGGCTTGAAAAATCTGCGCCCCTTTTTCGCCACTCACGGACAGTTTATCGGTTTTCAATCGCGCACCAAAATCTCCCGCGCAAAACTCGCCGCGAAGCTTGCCCACGCAACCGGGGCCAAACCGCGAATCATTCCGGGTGGCGGCGAAATCTGCCAGCGCATCGGGGTTGTGACGGGTGGCGCTGGCGGCGATTTGAAACTGGCGGTGGCTGAAGGCGTGGACACATTCATTACCGGCGAAGGTCCGCATTGGACTTGCGCGGTTGCGGAAGAATGCGGCATCAACGTCTTTTACGGCGGCCACTATGCGACGGAAACTTTCGGCGTAAAGGCGCTGGCGGCGGAGCTTTCAAAAAAATTCGGCGTGTCGTGGGATTTTCTAGATCATCCTACCGGCTTGTGACTTCGGGTTTGGCAACGGCGGAATTTTCTTTTATAAGTTCTCGGCACGCGGCCCAGCCGTCCAGAAAGCCCCGCAAATCCGACTTGAACGACTGTGACAGTTGTTGATTGTGCTGAATTTTGTATTGTGCGTTTTTGATCAGCAGTTGAACCAGTCGGCCGCAAAACATAAAAAACATCCGGGCATCTTTGCGATGTTTCCACATGAGCGCCGCCCCGGTGTAACTGTAGATGTAGCGCGTTTTGAAAACTTCATCGGCGGTCAGTTTGTGCTTGTGCCTGACGGCGGCGGTCGGCTCATAGACGATCGTGTGGCCGGATCTTAGAATCCGATAAAATAATTCGGTGTCTTCAATGGCGTATTTCACGGCGGAGTTGCCGAACTGCTGGTTAAAGCCGTCAAGTTTTTTAAAGGTATCGCTGCGAAAAATCATATTGCTGCCATGACCGATGCCGAAGGGAACGGGCGCACCCGATTTCATGTGTTTGGCAAAAATTTTGGTAAAGTTGCCCAGCAGGAAGCCGATGCCAAAGCCGGTGTCCGTTTTTGCAAAGGCCCGTCGCTCGACGCCCAAGTCTTGGCCGGCAACTTCCTCGAACAGATTCGCCGCGCCTTCGCGATGGTGCTGGATGACCCGGCCGGTACAGGCCCAGACATCTGGATCGGTGAAGTTTTTGAGCGACTGGCTTAACCAGTCCCTGGCCGGGACACAATCGTCGTCGGTGAACGCTATGATTTCAGCGGTGGTATTGGCGACTCCGGTATTTCGGGCAAGGGCCTGTCCACGACGCGGCTCGGAAACATATTTCGCGTTGAATTGCGCGGCGATTGCCGCGGTCTTTTCCTTTTCTGCATCCGTGCTGCTGTCCACGACCATAATATCAAAGCCGGGACAGTCCTGACGGGCGAGGGCTTCAAGCGTTTCTCCGATGTAACTGGAGCGATTGCGGGTGATGACAATGACTGCGATGCGCATGGATTTTTGGGAGAAGCACGGTTCGCTAAATCTGCCTTTTTTCAAAATAGTTTTCCAGGAGCCCGGCCTTGTCTTGATGGCAACCAACAATGTTCATGAGATCATGCAACAAAAATCTTTGGCTGGATTGGAACGGCACGAGCGCCAGGGTCTCGTTTTGCTGGGGAGCGGGGTCAATGTCGTCACCGATCAGGCAGGGGCTTTTACCGAGTGTGCGCAGCCAGGCGATGTGATAAAATACATATCCCATTTTTTCGAGGAACAGGATTGGCTGCATCGTTCGTTCGACATTTTCCGGTTCTCTTCTGTTTTCAAAGAGGATTAGGGGTTTGTGTTTCTGAAGCGTTTCCTTTCCGCCGATGAAGACTTGGAGTTCCGCGCCTTCCACATCAATTTTGATCACGTCTGGCGGTTCGGCGGAGAAAGAATCCAAGGTCGCAGTTTGAATGGCGGCGTTTCCGCTCTTGCCCTCCACCGCGACCGTGGCGTTGCCGCTGTGAATGTGATCGGGAAGATAGATGGATGCCGCGCCCGCCCGGTCCAGCAAAGCCACGTTGTGACACTGGACATATTGACCGACCCCCGCCTGCTCAACAACGCTGGTCAGGTCCTTAAAAGTTGACGGGAAAGGTTCAAACGCATGGATTCGTCCTTGATAACCGGCGCGCGAAGCCAACATCAGCGAAAACCATCCCCAATTGCTTCCCACATCATAAAAAACTCCCTTGTCAGGCGTTATCACGTCAATCAAGGCGCTGAGCTGGGGTTCATAACCCATGGAGCAGGCTTTGAAATAGAGGGCGTGAAATTGAGTATTCTTGGGATTGAACCGGATGCGCTTCTGTTGGCCGTTGAAGGTGTAAAGGAACGTTCCCCCAATCGTGACTGGAAAGAAACGTTTGTATAAATAGAACAATAAAAAATTATGCGCCCCAAACAATCCTTGACGACCCACAGTAGACCAATGATCAAAAGGATAGCGGTACACCTTGAGTATCCACGGCAGCTTCTCCAACTGGAATGGATTTCGGCGGATGAGTTCGCGGCACAAAACGGTTTTCACGATGGGAAGCCTAAATGATCCACGCTTAGCCGCAAGGGAAAAGAAGATTCAAGCCTAATCGCCAGTCAGTTTGGGCACTTTTATTGCGTAAAAATTCCTTGTGTGCCGGGGAAAATAATTCTAGCTATGGCACCGCCAGTGATGAGGATGGACGTGTTTCGGTCCGTTCGGCGTTACAGGCTTGCATCTATCATATGTTTAGAAAACTGGCTTTCAATTTGAAAAACTTGTGCTCCCAGGTTTTACCCCCAACCCGTTGGACGCGAAAAACAGCACGATCCAGATCCATGCTGGGGCAACTGCAAGATTGGATATTGCTCCAAGAAGCAAAGAGTATTTATGTAGCCCGGCAGCAACGCGCGTTGGCATCCACTGTGGAATATATCGAAAAGAATATGCCTCTCGTGGAGTCCGTAAAATCGAGACCCGAACTTCTCACGAAGGCCTTTGGCCGTGCGGACACTTCGGGTGACCGGCTCATTTGCGAATTTGGTGTTTTCAAAGGCGTTTCCATCAATCACATCGCAAAACTAACTGGGAAAATTGTATTCGGTTTTGACTCTTTTGAGGGGCTGCCGGAGAAGTGGGGTGACGGATGGAAGAAAGGGGAGTTTGCCGTCGCCAGACTTCCCAAGGTTCGTAGCAATGTTACTCTGATCAAAGGTTGGTTCAATGAAAGCCTGCCGCCATTCTTGAAACAGAACCGAGGTTCGGTTGGCTTCCTACACGTTGACTGCGACTTGTATTCTTCAACCAAAACCATCTTTGAACTGCTCGAACCCCGTCTCGGTCGGGGCACCGTGATTGTTTTTGACGAATACTTCAACTATCCCCAATGGGAAGGCGGAGAATTCAAAGCATTTCAAGAGTTTCTATCAAAAACCCGGTTTTCGTGTGAGTTCATCGGCTATCACCGAAATGGGGAACAAGTGGCTGTAATCTTAAACTAAAGGAACTTACCTCGGCTCAGCTTTATGGCGATTGGAGACAATCAGGAAACCGCACAATAAAATTCCGATGGCAATGGCTGTCAACGTGACATACATCGGACTATCCGACAGTTTGAACTGAAATTCCACTGTGTGCTGGCCCGGCGTCAGATAAACGCCGCGCATGAGGAAATTGCAACGCAGCAGTTCCGCCGGTTTGCCGTCCACCGTCACACTCCAGTGCGGATCGTATTTGTCATTGAGCAGCAGCACGGACGGCGCGGCGGCGTTGGCGGCGAAGACGAGATGTTTCGGCGCGTAGCTTTTGAATTCCACCGTGCCGGAATTTTCGTTCGTCGCCACGGCCGGCAGATTTTTTTGTGGCGTGGAGACTAAAACGGTTTTCGCCGGATCAAAATTCAGGTCGGCGAGCGTTTTCAGATTGGCCTGGTCGTTGGTGTTGACCTGCCAGTTGGCATAAAGTTTTGCGCGAGGCAGTGCGCCGGTGAATTCAAAGAGCGCGTAATTGCCATTGTCATTTGGGTAAGCGGTTAGTTCTTCGAACTGTTGGTGGAATTCAGCAACCCCCGGCTTGAGAGCGATGGCAAACTTTTGTTTGATATGGAAACGGTGTTGTGCTGAGTCAAATTGTTCGTTGAGTAAATCCACCAGTCCGGCTGGCCCCAGCAAATACCTTGTGTTGGTCAATTCCCAATGCCGCCTGACCAGCGGATAAGTTTCTGGGTCAGCCACCCGTCTGCCGGCGGCATCCTGCATGGCGCGAATTTGGAATGTCCCCAAAAATGCCTGTAAATCTTCCGGCGTGCGCGGCATCTGGATGATGTCGAGGCATTGGATGTTGTAATATGGAAAATGATGTTGCATCCATTCGATTCTATATAGCTGTTCAAATGCCTCAAATTGCGGCGGCGTTTGCAGCGGATAAGGGACTCCATAAGCCACGCGATGTTCGTAGGGTTTGTCGCGCAGAAACTCCACGACGGGATTGAGCGAGCCGATTTCGTATTTTTGTTTGTAATCCCAGTGGATGATGAAAGGCAGGTTCGCGCGGCCCAGGTCAAAGACCAGAAAAGCACCGAGCAGCACCGCGCCGAGCTTTGCGCGCGGCCCGGAAAAAAAACCGGCGATGACCAGCGTCAGCAAGGTGATGGCGATGGCAAAGAGGACGATAAACCATCCGGCCTGGCCGATGCTGAACGCGGCGATCTGCTGGGCCAGATCCTCGTCGCCGTAACCGACTTTTTTGAGGTATTCGACAAATTCCGGTTTGTGTCCGGCAAACATCAGCCAGCCGAGGATGCTCGCGCCGAAAATTCCCGCACAGGCAAAAGTCCATTTGCGGTCAAAGGCGTCCCAATGCTTGGTGACGATTTTGCCTTTGCCGGCGGTTTCGGTTGCCAGATGGCGTCGGCTCAATGCGTGGATGCCGTAGGCGAACAGCACCACCAACGCCCACACTAAAAAGATGAAGAATTTCACCGGGTTGCGGATGGTGGAGAAATACGGCAGTTGGTAGAGCAGGCCGTAAAACATCGGCGCGAACCGTCCCCACGCCAGCAACAGCGACGCGACCATGACTGCCGCCCAGAACCAGATGAATTTTTTCTGCACGTCGGAGAACGGCGAATTTTGCCGGCGGAAAGTTTGCGCGATGGCCCAGAATGCCACCAAAGCCACCAGAATGCCACAATAGTAGCCGCCGTAGCCGAAACGCATCATGCCGCCTGGCGGTGCGCCTTGCCCACCGCCGTCGAAAAAACGGTCAATTTCCGGGCTGCGTCCCATGCCGCCCCAATAAACTCCGCCTTGATATTCATTCTGCAAAGATGGCGGCATTTTATTTGGCGTGTCCTGCCGGTAGCCGAACAGTCCCGGCACGACGATGCCGAGTGTCTCTATTTTCGGCAGGCTCCACTGTGTTGCTTTATCCCAGTTTGCAGCCTTGGTCTCTGAATCCTGCGCCGTGCCGGCAATGCCCGTGATGGAAGTGCCAACCAATGAAAGGATGGTCTGAAAGGCGATGAATCCGGCGAAGACCGCCACGATGGCGACACGTCCGCAGCCGCGCGCGGTTTTTGCGAAAAAGTTTCCGCCGGTGTCCGCCAGCGATTTGAAGAACACGAATCCAGCGATTAACAGGCTGCATAAGGCGCCGACATCCGCCGCTTCCATGACATTGACCCCGACGCACAAGCCGGCCAGAGCCAGCCGCGTCCAACGGACGGACCACGGCGTTTCATGGTGGTTGGCGATGACCAGCGCCAACGCGAGAAAATTGAAACCCAGGGCGATTTCCACCGACGCGACGCCCCAGCAGGCGCCGGCAAAAAAAGTCGAACTCAACATGGCTGCCAGCGCGCCGAATATCGCCGCCAGGGATGAGAGTTTCAACGCGCGAAAAAACATCCAAGCTCCCATGCCCATGATAAACAACGCGACCGGCGCGAGGAATTTTGCATAGCCGACCGGCCCCAATGCGAACTTGATAAACGCTGTAACCCCGGGCGTGAACGCGCCCCCGGCAAAGCCGACGTCGTTCAAGTCAACCCACGTGCCAGTCATGGCGCCGGGCAGTTTGATCCAGTCCACGTTTTGCTGGCCCAGCGGGCCGTCGTTGGAAAAGTGGACGTAGTCTGGCAAAAAACTGCGCCAAAACATCACCGCCAATACCATGACCAAAAGTGCCGCACCCCAGAGCCCGGAATGTTTTGTGAGTGAATTTGTTTGCTTGTTTTTCATGATAGTGGCGGACCCTTAGATTTTAAATGTGTGCTTAAGAAGCCAACATCTTGTTGGCGGCCTGCATGAGTGTCAAGACCGCCGCAAACTGAAACCGTTCGGAAAAAAGAATCGCCGGACGGGGGCGTCTTGACTAGATTCCGCGCATGAGTTCACAGGTTTTGGTCACTGGCGCGGCCGGATTTATCGGTTCGCACGTCGCGGCGCATCTGGTGCGGCAAGGGCATCAGGTCGTCGGGCTGGATGATTTAAGCGGCGGCTTTCGCGATCACGTGCCGGCAGGGGTGAAATTGATTGAAGGATCAATCACCGACACGGCGCTGGTCGGAAAATTTTTTGCCGAATACAAATTCGATTACGTCTTTCATCTCGCCGCCTATGCCGCCGAGGGCTTGAGCCATTTCATCAAGCATTTCAACTACACGAACAACCTGCTCGGCAGCGTGAATCTCATCAACGCGGCGGTGAACCACAACGTGAAATGTTTTGTGTTCACCTCGTCCATCGCGGTTTATGGCCGCAATCAATTGCCGATGACCGAAGCCGCCGTGCCGCAGCCCGAAGACCCTTATGGCATCGCCAAATATGCCGTGGAACTCGATCTCAAAGAAGCGCATGAAATGTTCGGTTTGAACTATGTCGTTTTCCGTCCGCATAATGTCTATGGCGAAAATCAAAACCTCGGCGACCGTTACCGGAACGTCATCGGCATTTTCATGAATCAAATCATGCAGGGCCAGCCGATGACAATTTTTGGCGATGGCTCCCAGACGCGCGCGTTCAGTTTTATTGACGACGTCGCGCCGGTCATCGCCGCCAGCATTGCGCGCCCGGCGTGTTACAATCAGGTTTACAATGTCGGTGCGGACAAGGCTTATTCCGTGGCCGAACTTGCCCGGGTGGTCGCCAAAGCCATGGGCACGGAACCTAACATTAAAATGCTCGAAGCCCGCAACGAAGTTGTCCACGCCTATTCCGCGCACGAAAAAGTCCACCAACATTTCGGCGATCTTATTAAAAATGTTTCGCTGGAGGCGGGCGTCAAACGCATGGCCGTCTGGGCGAAAAAAGTTGGCGCGCGGCAGGGCAAACCGTTTGAAGGAATCGAAGTCCGCAAAAATCTTCCCAAATCCTGGGCGGCGCTGGAAAAGATTGATTGAAGGTTGTGATGGAACGATCTCATTTTCGTACTGCGGTGAAACAGGAAATTATTTGTTCAAACTCTTGACAGGCATCGGTCAAATTCTTTCCGCCAATCAACGCCGGGTGCTTCATCTCCGGCAATCATGTGAGTGGCAATAGACGGACTGGGGACCCATAAAGTATAACGTTCCCCAAATAAAATCTGCCGCCATCGAAAAACCCACGCCAGAACCATGCAGGCTGCCCAGTAACGATACTTAACCAGAGATTTCAGAAACATCGGCAGGTTGAAAATTTTCGTTTTGGTCAGAGCCAGCCAATGAGCCGTGTCGGTATCACTCCCCCAAATCTTATACCCTCCCCAAAAGGAAGCGCGGAATACATTCCGACACTGTTGAAGTGTGGCTTTTCGGGTCAGGAAAGTGTGGGTCGTTGTGGCTCTTGAATACCAGTCAAGCCCCCCGCTTTTTCGCGCCTTTGCCGACGGCAAAGATTGTTGAAAGGGGATAACGTAATTATCAGGATGGTCGTAAAGCGAAACGAAGCTTATGTCGGGATTGCTTCGCAAAAATTCAACCGCCGACTGAAACCTGTCGGGCAGATAAAAATAATCGTCCTCAGCCAGGAACACCAATTCGGCGTCGGTCTGCGCGGTCAAAACATCCATCTGTTTTTGCAAGCTGCGTGGATTGCCAATTCTACCGACGTTCAAGACAACCAAATCTTCTTTCGGCCACACCCTTTCGAACATTTGCTCGTATTCCGGCGGCCCAGTCAGGATGATCCACATTTTAGCACGCAAATTACCAAGGCTCGCCCTGAACGATTTTAAACAAAATTCGACCAGCTTGAGCTTGTCTTCGGCAAAAATCGGCGGCTTGCTATTTGAAGGTATCGAACAAACCCGACAAGCGACGGCAATGTCGTATTTACCGGTTGCCGGCTTCGCTTCGATATGACGGGGCGCATTGGGATGATGCATGAGAATTATCAGTTTTATTTCCGAATTCATTTTGTCAACGCGCATCCACGCGCGGCAGGCCGAATTGAAACAACCGCTTGATCTCAAACCAACGGTTCAATTTCAACCGGAAAAACCGGAGCATCCAAAAGTCCGAGCGTTTGCGGAATTTTGCGGTCGCGCGCCGGTGTTCCCGAATCTGTCCGCGCAGCCGCCAGCAATCGCGCAGGGCATCCCAAAAACTCGCCCGCACAAACGACCAGCGGCGCAAGATCACGCAGCCGACGAGCGATTCCAAAAACAACAGCGCGATCAAAGGAATAACCAGCAGCAGCAGGAGATGCTGGCCGTTCTTGAACAACGTCAGCAGGGAATTCCGGTTCGTCAAAAACCGTTTCTTGTCCGTGGTGCGGAACTCCACCGTTTCGATGCCGCCCGCAGGATTCACGCCCGCCGCGCCGCGATGGTGGAGTTTGGCTTCAAAAATCCCCGCCGCTTTGTAACCCGCAATCCCCAAGCGCCAGGCCAGATCCGCATCGTCCGAGTAGATGAAAAAATCAGCGTCGAACATCCCCACTTGGTTGAAGACATCCGCGCGGATCAGATACGAGCAGCCGCCGGGAATGAAAATTTCGCGCGAAGCGGCCACGGGCGATGATGGGCTGGGCAGCCCGAAAAAATCAAAGCCGTAAAATCCGAAGTCCTGATACGAATTATCCGGATAGTTCAACACATACGGCGTGGAGGCGACCGCACCGAGTTTTTCGGTGCCCGCAATCAACCGCTCCAGGCAATCCGGTTCCATCCAGGTGTCGTTGTTCAGGAAGAACAAGTAACGTCCGTTCGCAGCGCGCGCGCCGGAATTGTTGCCTTCGCAGAAGCCGAGGTTCGCCGAATTCCGCACGATGCGGGCGCACGGAAAATCCGCCAACAACCGGCGCGCGACCGCCACGGAATCGTCGGTGGAATTATTATCCACCATGATGGCTTCGATCTGGCCGAGGATGGTCTGCGCCTTGATGGTTTCAAAACATTTTGGCAGCCAGCCCGCGCCATTGCAATTCAGCACGACGATACTGACCAGCGGCTGGCCATCCGAGCGTCCGAAATTTTCAATCTGGCTTTCCATTGTGTTTCAAAAATTGTTCCGGTTTCAGATTCGCTATCAATTTTTTGTCGCCGCGCCGCGTCCGGTAGGTCCAAACACCCCACGCATTGCCCAAAACGCTGCCCACGCATGCGGGCAAATGCCAGAGCCAGCGCGCATCATGATCGCGCATCAAGCCGCGCAACGTATGAAAAATCGGGCCAAAAAAAGTGACGCAATAAACCGCCGCCAGCCAGAGCGGAACCGGCGGTTTTTCCTTCATCCAGTTCACCGGCATCTCTTCCTGCACGCGGAGAAAATGCACCGTGGCGCGGCGCCGTTTTTGCACGAAGCCCCGCAGCGTCTGGACGTAATAATGATACACGCCGCGGCCACGAATCCGCAGCCATTCGCGTTTGCCGTTTTTCATCAGGAACATCGCGACATGCGTGTCCTGGAATTTTTCGTTCGCCTGGGCCGATTGCAAATCTGCACGGCGATAAACAAATCCATTTGCGCCGAGCGGATACGAAAAAGTTCCCGGCGGCAAAATCCAGCGTTCCACGTCACCGTCGCGCGCGACGAGCTGTGGATTCGCGCTCATCAGCCAGCAAACCGGATCGCTGATGTGGAGCAGATGCGTGACGTAGGCACAGAACGAACTCATTTTGGGCGACGGCAGATAATAGCCCTCCACGCCGAGTGCCTGCGGATTTGCGGTCAGCGCTTTCACGGCA
>Ga0207932_1000900_pt1 | contig 10264 bp, 3 predicted proteins | sample NGESurdeep092012_FD_184480 | JGI IMG/M metagenome (GOLD analysis project Ga0207932, IMG submission 184480) | Arctic peat soil microbial communities from Barrow, Alaska - NGEE Surface sample 415-2 deep-092012 (SPAdes) | ecosystem: Environmental > Terrestrial > Soil > Wetlands > Peat ...
CCGCGCGTGTCGGTCGCGCTGAGGTAGTAGTCCACGAACGCATTCGAGATGGCGCTGACCTTGGCGTAATAATAATCCGCGATGTATTGCGGCGTCTCGCCACTCACCGGCGCGGTGACGCGCTGCGTCATGTTCGAGGTCTGCCACGCGCCCGCGAGCGGACCGCCGGCGTAAGTTTTGAACTGGTCGCTCGTCGGCGGATTCGTGCCGTTGACGCGCAAAAGCAAACTGACGTTCGTGATTCCCGAAACGTCGTAGGCGTAAGTCCAAATCCAGAAATCGGAGTTCGTGGCGACGGTGACTTTGTAGCCGTATTGCACGCCGAAGTTCGTGCCGCCGGGATTCCACGGATGGCGCTGCGGGATAAAAACCGTCGGCGGCGTGGTGTCGCTCGCGAGGTTCGACAAATATGAATTCACGTTGCGAACGGCATTCGATTGCGCGACGACGGCGCGGAGACATTCATCGCCATTGCAGCCGTAATAAACGAAGCCGCTGTCGAGGCTCCCCAGATAATAATGCCAGCCAAGTTCGATGCCGTTGGGCGTGCCGGAAAAACTTCCGGGATCGCGCACCTGGTCAATGTTCGGCGCGATGCCGGAAATCTGTTGCGCGGTTTTCACGCGATTTTCCGAGGCGATGATGACGCGCCAGTTATCAGCCTTGTCGCTCACGCCGAGGCTGGGATCAACGACGTTGTTCCCGCTGCCGTCGGTGTAGCTCGGCGGCCAGTGCCAGTTGATGAACATCGGCGAGCCGAAATCGCCGTCGGCAAAAACCCAGCCGCCGTTCTCGACGTGGACGACGTCATTCGTGTCCGGCTGAAAATCGGAAATAAATTGTTCAATCGTTGTCGGTTCGTAGCCGTCCGAAACGGCGGTGCTGGCCATTTGCGATACCCATTCGTTGTAGTAGGAATAGCCGCCGCTCCACGCGTTGTCGCCGTCGTGCGCGCACAACACGAGCGCAGGCTTGTTGGGATTGTTGCGCGCGGCGAGCGGCGAAATCAGTCCCAGGTCCCAGGTGCTGTAACTGTCGCGCCAGCTCATCACCTGATCGGCGGGAGCGATGATGATTTTGGATTCCGCGCCGGAATTCGGGTCAACGTAGCGCGCGTAGTGAAGTTGAAACGCGAACGGCATCGCTGCGCTCGGCGCGCAGCCGCGTTCGATGGAGATGCGCTGGTAATTTCCCGTGCCTTGCACGGGATTGATCTGGTCGGCCGGATTTGGGATGTCGCAGTTTTCGCCGCCGCTGCCGACCGCGAGCGGAAAATCCGCGCACGAGCGCGTGAGGTGATTGTTGGCGACGACGCTCCACGCAATTCCCACTTGGTTCAGGATCGGAATCATGTGTTCGGAGAAACAGGTTTCCGCCGGGAAATAGCCGCGCGAGTCAGCGGGATTTGTGCCCCAGAATATTTCCATCTGCCGTTTGTGAATTCGCAGTTCCATTTCCAGCGTCTCATCGCTGACGAGCGGAGCGAGCGCGTGATGATAAGTGAAATTCACCAGGTCCATGCGCGGCTTGCCGCCGCTGGTCGTCCAACTGCGCGCGGTCTGGTTGCCATTGGTCCAGCCGCTGTAATAACCAAGCTGGCCGGCGGCGGCGAGGCTGTGGACATTTTCCATGAGCGCGCCGGAATAATTCACCTGCGCGCCGGCGTTCGGATAGCCGAGCAGCCCGCTGATGGTGGAACTTGGCTGGCCCTGATAGGCGTTCACGCGGTCGGCCTCGCCGAAAATGGTGGACAACACTTCCGGCGAGGGATGCGGCCGTCCGGCGTTTTGCTGTTGAATCGTGTCCCACGCATTTTCGTAATGGTCGGTGCCGTAGTTGCGGCGATCCGGCCAGTAAATCGGCTGGTGCAGATGCCAGAGCCACGTCGTATGGACGCTGGTGTTGGTGCCTGCTTGAACGCCTGCCGGCAAGAATATTGCAACAACGCACCATGGGATAAGACGACGAAATAACTTCATTTGGCTTGGGTCATAATTAACTCCCTGACGCTACCTAAACCACCGCATAATCATGCGGTAGCAATTCTGGCAAGAACATGGTATGGACATCTAATGTCAGCCATAATGCAAAGCGACCCAAGCTTCAACAAAGGCGCAAAAGACTTGTTGTTGCCGCGTGTTTTTTCAGAGACGTAATTAATCCATAACTAAATCGCGCCATTAAAAGACTTATTCAACTCCATGTATTGCCATTCTTCGATTTTGTTGCTTTCGCGAAAAGCCCGTGTCCCGATTTTTGGGGCAGGCTGTCGTTGGCGGCACTGCTTTGGGTCGGACTGTTTGATCTCGGTTATAAAAACCAGCCATGAACAAAATTCATCTTGTCCGCGTAGCGTCAAAAAATCAATTTCCCGCTGGTTCTAATCTGGCTGCTTTGGCCCTCGTGTGTGCTGCGCTGTCAATGGCAACACCAGTGCCCGCCCAATCCAATCGGCCTGGTTGGGGATCAACCCCATATCACGACGCGCTTGGAACCGGCGTCACCTTCCGCGTCTGGGCGCCGAACGCGACGAGTGTTTATCTTCCCGGACAGTTTAACGGCTGGTCAACCAGCACGACTCATCTAATCCAGGAGCAGACCAACGGGGTTGGGGACGGCGTCTGGTCGCTTGATTTGCCGGGAGTAACGAATGGTTCACAATATAAATACTACTTTAATGGAAATCTCTGGAAGCAAGACCCGCGAGCGCGTCTGGTCACCTGGTCTGGTTCGGGAGGCAACAGTATCGTCTATGACCCGGCCGCCTTTAACTGGGCTGGTGACAACTTGTCCCCGCCGCTACTACAGGATCTGGTCATTTATGAACTTCACATCGGCACGTTCTGCACCAACGCGGCGTCCAGCAAGTTTGTGGCGGCCACCAACAAGCTCGATTACTTGAAAAGTCTTGGCGTCAATGCTGTCGAACTCATGCCGATTGCGGAGTTCGCTACCGATAGTAGCTGGGGCTATAATCCAGCCCAACTGTTCGCAGTGGAGAACATCGGATACGGCGGGCCGGATGGACTTAAAACCTTTGTCCAGGCGTGTCATGCTCGCGGCCTCGCCGTCTTGCTGGACGTCGTTCACAACCATTACGGGCCATCGGATCTTGAAATGTGGAATTTCGATGGCTGGACAGGCGGCGGCCCGATCGGGGGCGGCATTTACTTCTACCAGAGCAATACCAACCTTCAAATCACGTCCTACGGGGATACGCGACCGAACTTTAGCAGTCAACAGGTGCGGAACTTTGTTCAGGACAACTTCACCATGTGGCTCAGCGAATGTCATGTGGACGGATTCCGCTGGGACACGCCTAACCTGATGATGCACGACAATAACAATAATTATATCCCTGTTGCGGGCAATCTCATCCAAGCCATCAACGACATGATTCATACCAACTACACCGGCAAAATCAGCGTCTCCGAGGATGTGTATAATTCAAAAGGGTTCGACAGCGCGTGGGACACCGACTTCCCCTACTCTGTCACGCCGGTGCTGACAACTACTTCGGATTCCAGCCGGGATATGAACGTGATAGCGAACGCGGTGGCGAATAATGTCCGCTACGGAGGTCAAGCGGGTCCGGGTCGTGTGGCCTTTCTTGAATCGCACGATGTGGTCGGCGGTCTGAATGGCGGCATCCGACTGGTGACTGCGATTGACACGAACTCACATAGCTACTGGGCGAGAAAACGTTCCACCCTCGGTGCCGCCGTGACGATCACGGCACCGGGCGTGCCGATGATTTTCCAAGGTCAGGAGATGCTCGAGAATCAGTCGTTCGACTCAAGTCTGCCCGTGGATTGGAGCAAAACGAACACTTACAGCCACATCATTCAGCTTTATCGCGATCTCATCAGCGTGCGTCGCAACTTGAATGGCTACACTCCGGGGCTGGAAGGAGACCAGTGCAACGTGTATCAAGTGGACAACGTGAACAAACTGGTCGCTTATCATCGCTGGAAATCCGCCGCCCCGAATCAGGACGTGGTGGTGATCGCCAACTTCGCCAACGCCACCCGCAGTAATTATGGCCTGAATTTTCCATCGGCAGGCAACTGGTATGTCCACTTCAACAGCGACTCCACCAACTACGGCTCGGACTATGGCAATGTTGGCAGTTCCGTCGTGACCGCCAGCGGCAGTCCGGCCACGGCTAACATCACCATCGGGCCTTACAGCGCGCTCATCCTGTCGCAAGTCCCCAATGTTTCGCCGACATTGACCATCACCCTGACGAACGGCGTGGCGACCATTTCCTGGCTGAATTCTTATTCCGGATGGGTGCTGGATTCAAGCACGACGCTTGCGGAAAATCCGCCGACCTGGAATCAGGTTTCTGCGTCGCAATACCAGACCAACTCGACCGCTATTTTCATCAGTGTTTCTGCACCGTCCGGCACCACCTTTTATCGGCTGCGCAAACCATGATTATCGACGCAAGTTCCACGAAATCAAGACTCTGTCTTGAGCTTCCAACATGTCCCACTGCTGTTCGATCTGGTTTTGTGGGTTGCCACCCAAGGCTTGGAATTGGCCAGCATACCGCACAAACATGCGGTAGACTTCTGTGGCTAAATTGGGTAAGCTTGCCTGTAAATCAGTTCAGTTATGACGTTACAAACCTAAAAAAGGAACTTAAATGAAAAAGCTCGTTATTCTTACTACGGCCTCGTTGGCACTGGCATTATCCGCGTTTGCTGCTCCTCCTCCTTATTATATAACCGGGGCTGACCCTATTTTGGGCGGTGTCGGCGGATGGAACGCAAACGCTAATCTGATGACCGACATGGGCGGCGGGATCTATCAGGCGACTTTTTCAGGCCTGACGCCAGCAAGCATCTATGACTTCAAAATTACAGAAGGCGACTGGAGTTGGAGCGCACCTGGCACTGGCAACAGTTGGTTTTACGCCGATGGCAGCGGGAATATCACCCTCACTTACGACTCGAATACCTATGCCGATGGCTGGTCAAGCGCCAGCGGACGCATCGGGGTGAGCGTGGACCCGGGCACTTGGACGGCTGTTGGCGACTGGCAGGGTTGGAACAATGCCAATCCGGCCACAGTGATGACCGGTCTAGGTGGCGGCATTTACGAACTCCAATATACCATTGGCTTGGCCGGCACCTATCAATACAAAGCCGTGGATACGGGTTCTTGGAACGCCATTGGCTCGGATGCGCGAAGCGTCAACGCAAACAATTTAGGATTCACGACCACAGACGCAAATCAACTCGTGGATTTCTATGTGAATGCACTGAACGGAACAATCAAAGTAGACATCGTTCCCGAGCCGTCCACCGTGGCGATGAGCCTTTCGGGTTTGGCCGCGCTTTTGGTTTTCCGCCGCCGCGCCAAGTAGCAGGTCAAACAGAATTCACAAACCAAGCCCGCTTTCGGGCTTGGTTATTTCTTTAGTCAAGGAGGGTGAAGGGATTTGAAATAGTGTCGGTGCATTGCCAAGTCCGCCAAAGAGTTTCTGCTAAAGCGGCAGAAGTTGAATCAAAGCTCAATGACAAATCGCATCGGCTTGAAGCTGTCATCATCCTTCACGGTAAGCAAGCCATCGGCGAATGACCACCCCTGCGGCGAATGTGCCAGCGCATGCGCGTCCAAATGCGGCAATAAAACCCTGTCAGCGGCCACGTCACCGATTTGCCTGAAGATATTTTTAGGCTGATGGTCTGTCCACGTCTCCAAAACCAAATCGCGCGCCGCGGGACGATATGTCCCTTCCGGCTCGGACACGTCAACGATCATTTTCTGATCGTTGCGGGTCTGATGAAATCGGCGCTTCATAAAGGCCCCTTTGCGATAATCAAGTGTTTCTCCATTGTCTTCGTAGAGTGAGGATTCAGACTCGTTTGCGGGCGCGACGAGGATGTGCAGCGGTTTTCCCGCCATTTCAACAGTGGATTGAACAACCGGCTGGTGAAAAATAAAGCCGCCGCCGCGCACGAAAATGGGTATGGAATCGAGCGTGACCAGCAGGTGAATGGTCTGACCGCCTGCGAATGGACGGCCGGTCCAGTAATCGTACCAATCACCTTTGGGCAGGTAAATTTCGCGCTCCGTCACGCCTTCATACAGAACCGGGGCCACGAGCAGGTCGTCGCCAAAAAGGAATTCATCATCAATTCCGGCGGCTTTTTCGTCATCGGGGAATTCGAGAAACAACGGGCGCAGGGCCGGCACGCCGGTCTGGCTGGACTGTTGCATCGCATTGTAAATGTAGGGCAGCAATTCGTAGCGCAGTTCGATGGCATGTTTGTTGATGACTTCATTCTTGTAATCGAACGACCAGGGTTCCTTGTCAGGCGAACCCCACGTGGAATGCGACCGCATAAACGGGTAAAACACTCCGGCTTGCAGCCAGCGGGTATAAAGTTCGCCGGACGGTGAACCGGCAAAACCGCCGATGTCACAACCCACAAAGGAAAACCCCGACAACCCCAAGCCCAGCAGTGTGGAAATGGATTGCCGCAGCGAAGACCACTCGGACGTGTTGTCGCCAGGCCAGACGGCGGCGTAGCGTTGGCCGCCGGCGAAACTCGCCCGCGTCAGCACAAACGGACGCTCGTTCGGCCGTAGTCGCGAAAGTCCTTCAAACGTCGCGCAGGTCATCAACTGGCCATACACGTTGTGGATTTCGCGATGCGTGGTCGGCTGGCCCTCGTTGTCGAAAACTACATCCAGAGGCATGGTCCCGCTTGTTGTGTTGAAAACCGCCGGTTCGTCCATGTCGTTCCAGATGCCGGCCACGCCAATATCCAGGAAACTTTTGTAAAGCGATCCCCACCATTCGCGTGCCGCTGGATTGCTGAAATCCGGGAACACGCTTGGGCCGGGATTTTTATCCGCGAGCGCTGGCCAAACCGGCGCTTCATACACCGTGCCGTCGGGATTTTTCACGAAATAATTTGCGGCGATGCCCTCGACGTAAGGCGCATAACCTTTTTCAACCTTCGGATGCGGATCCACGATGCAGACAATGCGGAAACCTTGCGCGCGCAAATCCGCAATCATTTTCTTCGGATCAGGGAACCGTTCGTGGTTCCAGGTGAATGGCTTGTAATTGTCCTGATAATGAATATCCAGCCAGATGACATCGGCGGGGATTTTTTTTTGGCGAAACGTGTCGGCCAGCAGGCGCACCCGCGATTCGGGATAATAGCTGTAACGGCATTGGTTAAAGCCCAATGCCCAACGCGGCGGCAACGGCATCCGCCCGGTCAATGCCGTGTAACGTTCCAGCACTTTTTTGGAATCCGGACCATTGATAAAATAATAATCCAAATCCCCGCCTTCCGCGCCAAACGTCAGCAAGTCCTGCCGTTCGCGGCCCACGTCGAACGTGCTGCGCCAGGTGTCATCCAGAAAAATCCCGTGCGCCTGACCGTGGCGGACGACCAGGTAGAACGGCACGGAAACATAAATCGGATCCGTGCTCGAATCGTAGGCGAAGGTGTCTGAATTCCACATGACATAATTGTAGCCGCCCAGTTTCCAACCGCGCTTGTCGAGCTTGCCATTTTTTTCGCCGAAGCCATAAACGTGCTCGTCATCGCGCAATTCTTTGGCGACACGAAACGCCGGGCCGGCAAAAGCGATTCCGCGTCCCGGATCGTCGGCGTCCAGAATTTCACCGGCGGAATTGGCAAAGGAAATCCGCAACGGAGACTGTTGCACGGTCACTTTAACCGAAGCCGTTGCCAGCGTGGTGGAATTGGAACCGGTTTCAACTTTTACCGACACCGCGCCTAAATCGTGATTGACGACGGTGTAAGAATGATCGCGTACAAAGGATTTTGCGGTTGTGAAATGGACGCGGATGACATCGTCTGACAAAGGTGTAATAATGAGCGTGCCTTGGCCGCCCTGAAACAACAGCGCCCTGCCATCCCAGGTCGGAACGGGCATCACACCGATCGACGACCAACCACCATTTCCAGCATCGCCATGAACCGAAACCGGCGGCCGCGCGTCCGCAGCCTGCACCACCCGCCCGGTCAGGCACAGGAAAAGACCAGATACGATTGCCAAAACGATTTTGTTTCTCACCCGGATTTTCATAGTCAATTTTATATCAAGGCACGACTTCAATTTCGTAAAATTTTTGTGGCGCCGGCGGGGAATTGGGAATGTCCAAATAAGAGGTGGACAGGCCGTTGGCCGGAATGGCTTCACTGATGGGCGTGAAGGGCTGGCTCAAATTGGTGGTCGCCAGAACCATATAGTTGACCCCAGGCGTGCTGCTCCAAACCACTGACTGGTTGTTGCTGGCCAAACCCGAGATCGCCAGCGGCGGCGGTACGATCACCGTCCGCGCACTGGTTAAAACCACCCCATTGTTGCTGTAAACAACTTGAATCGTGTTGGAGCCGGGTAAAGCGCCGCTCCAGTTGTAGAGCAACGAGCGCATCCCACTGCATCCGGCTACAGCCCCCGGAGGGCGAAAGATGTAGGATGACTGGGGCTGCAACAAGCCGTTGATGGTCAGGTTAAAAAGGCTGGGATTATTCGTATCCAGAGCAGGAGTGAAACAGACTTGGATCAGATAAGTAGTATTGCTTCCCATTGGAATCACCAATCCATCGGTCGCCGGACTGGAAATATAAACGGAAGGCGGGGCGGCGGCGGTCTGGAACAACAAGTTGTAAGGCGCAAACATGGTTTTACCCGATACCGAGTCGAATGCCGAGTTCGTCAGATTCACTGTGATGTTGGTCAAACCCGGCAGACCTGCGCCGTCCGCCGTAAAGGTCATCGTATCATGCGCTGCCGACCAGGTAAATGAACCGCTGACGGATGGCGTGGTGGAAAACGCAGCCTGAACACTATTAGCATCCATCGGCTTGCTGAATTGAAGCACGACAGGTGAAACGGTTGACACATTAGCAGCATCGTGAACCGGCGAGTTGCTCACCACCACCGGATCGAGCGGCTGCCACTGCGATTGCGCGATGAAAATTTTGGCTGTGGTGCTTGGCACCGTAATCAAGGGTGTCTGCGGCCCGGCGACAACGGTCACGGTTTCATTCGTGTCGAGCAAATTTACCAGCGTGGTGCCTGTAGGATAGGTTATAGGCCGGTTGGTCAAGGTTTGGCTCGAACTGGCCGTGTTGAAAACCACGAACACTTCCTGAGTGTTCAATATCCGGGAATAGGCAAACAAACCCGGGCCGCCGGGGTTATTCCACTGATTGACGTGAGAGCCGAGCGCGAGCGCGGGATAAAGCCGGCGGAAATTGTTCAGCTTGGCGACCATCTGAAATTGCTGATGGGTCATGTTGAAGTTATCGCCCAAGGACGGTCCCTGCTCGAACTGGCCAGCAAACATATCCTCGCGGTCGTTGGGATCGGTGGTGCCGTTGAAGGCCTGTTCGGTGCCGTAATAAAGGCAGGGAATGCCGCGCGAGGTATAGAGAAAAGCCAGCGCCACATTGAGCCGCGCGGCGGTGGCGCCGCTGGCGCTGAGAAAGCGGGGATTATCGTGATTATCAAGGAAGGTGACCAACTGCATCTGCGCGGCAGGATCATAATTGGCCGCAACCGCGTTGTAATGATTTTGAATCAATGACGTGGCTCCGCTGGCCGTGGCAAATACGCGGTTGATCGTGAAATAAAGCGGATAATCCAAAACGGAATCAAACTTAAATGGACCGCCACCTTTTGTCCCGGTATAAGAACCAACCGTGGTTTCAGAACCGTTAAAAGCCTCGCCAAACATGAAGAAATTGGTATTGCCATTGGTCGCCGCATACGAATGGATCGCCGGACAAAAACTCTGCCAGCACCCCATGTCAACTTCCAGTGCCGTATCAACCCGGAATCCATCAAAGCCAATCTGATTAATCCAATATTCGTAAATCGCAGCCATGTTTGAGCGAACGTAGGGCGTTTCCGTTCTGAAATCATTCAGCCCGGACAGCCAACCCAATACGGCTTGGGTACTATCATTGTAATTCTGGATGTTGCCGTAGTTGTGAAAGATGTTGGTTAGAGAGGGATTAGTCGTGGTAAGATTGAAGGGTGCCGGATATGTTTTTGAATTGTTCCGATAACTAAGAGCATAGCCGGCCGGGTAGTTGAAAGTGGACCCGCTGCTTCGGACGAGGTCGCCAGCGTGATTCACAACGATGTCATCAATGACCAGCAAGCTTCGTGAGTGCGCCGCCTGAACCAGGTTTTGCAGTTCGGAGAGGGAACCCCAATGCGGGGCCACCTGGTAAAAATTCCAGGCGGAGTAACC
>Ga0207932_1000901_pt1 | contig 10263 bp, 8 predicted proteins | sample NGESurdeep092012_FD_184480 | JGI IMG/M metagenome (GOLD analysis project Ga0207932, IMG submission 184480) | Arctic peat soil microbial communities from Barrow, Alaska - NGEE Surface sample 415-2 deep-092012 (SPAdes) | ecosystem: Environmental > Terrestrial > Soil > Wetlands > Peat ...
GTTTAAGCAGCCGTACGTTCTAAACGTCCGGTAGTGACTCATTTTGGTGGGGCGAGGCTACTGACGAGCCGTCTCCGCTTCGCTTCGCCGCGCCAAGGCCGGCTCGCGAGGACGCTCGCCCCACCGAAATGGCGAATTGCGTCACCACTAAACGTCCATTAAATTGCAAATGAAAGCTGCACCGGGCTCCAGCCTGTGTTACCGTTGGAACTGATAATTGCCATGTCAAAAATGCGTTCTATATTTTGTCTGTTGTTCGCCGCGCTTTCCTTGAGCGCGCGCGCGGCGGACACCAATTCGCTGGTCTGGCACAAAGCCACTGACCGCGTGGATGCCGACGTGCGGGGCATGGCGCTGTGGCCATTGCTGGAAAAAATCGCTTCGGATGCCGGCTGGCGGATTTATGTCGAGCCGGACACCACCCACACGACTTCCGCAAAATTCAAGGACCTGCCGTCCGGCGACGCGCTGAAAATGTTGCTCGGCAATCTCAACTTCGCGCTCGTGCCGCGGACCAATGGCGTGCCGCAACTTTATGTTTTTCGCACCGCGATGAAAAACGCCACGCGGCTGGTGCTCGCGCCGAAAGCGGCGCCCCGGCACGTCGCCAACGAATTGCTCGTGAAACTCAAGCCGGGCGCGGACATTGACGCCCTAGCCAAGGCGCTTGGCGCAAAAATCACCGGTCGCAACGACAAACTCGGTCTCTACCGTCTGCTCTTCGACAATGCTTCCGCCATGGATGCAGCGCTCGGCCAGCTTAAAAACAACAGCGACGTGGCCGAGGTGGATTACAATTATTATTACGATCCGCCGCCGTCGGCTCAGGCGCTCTCATCCGCGCCGGTCGGGCCGCTTTCCTTGACGCTCAATCCGCCGGGCGATTCCGGCAAAGTCATCGTCGGTTTGCCAGACACGGCGGTACAATCGCTCGGCGATTCGCTCGATAAATTCATGCTCAAACAAATTTCCGTCGCCGGTGACGCGACCGTGAACAGCTCCGATCCGACGCACGGAACGGCGATGGCCTACTCGATTTTGAAGGCTATTGCGCAGCAGTCCAGCGGCGGCAGCTCGGTGCAAATCCTGCCGGTGGACATTTACGGTGGTAGTGAGAGCACCACCTCGTGGAACGTGGCGCTGGGCATCCAGGCAGCGGTGGACAATGGCGCCACTGTTCTCAACCTGAGCCTGGGCGGGGCGGGGGACAGTTCCGTTCTTGAAAGCATCATCCAGCAGGCGATTGCGGCCGGGATCCCTGTCTTTGCGGCGGCGGGCAACCAGCCGGTGACCACGCTGACTTATCCGGCGGCGGACACGGGCGTCATCTCCGTGACGGCGTTGCAGCAGAAAGACCTGATTGCATCGTATGCCAACTACGGTTCCTGGGTGGACTTGGCATTGCCGGGCACGAGCATTTTTTATCTGAACGGCGCGGCTTACCTGGTGCAGGGAACTTCCGTTTCCACCGCCTACGCGAGCGGCGTCGCGGCGTGGAACAAGGCGTCCACGACTTCGACCTGGGCGCAGATTGTGGCGGCGATGCAGACAAAATTCGTCGTGCCGACAAAGTAAAAGATCGTTGAAAAAGCAGGAGCCGACGTGAGGAGGCTACATTCTGATCTGTTTCTTGGAGAAAGTTTAAGTCTCGTTACCTCGACTCCTACATCCGTAGGAGCCCATTAAAGAAGTAGCAGCCGACGCAAGAAGGCTCTGACTTTTCATAACTCTCAACTCTCAACCATGAACCCTCAACCCGATCAGAGCCTCGTTACCTCGGCTGCTACGAAAGAAAGCATTTTTTAACGGGCCGGTAGCGGTCAATGTTGCGACAGGCAGCCGATTTTGCTGAACGCGACGACATAGACGAGGAACGCGATGATGAGCGGCCACGGTTTGCCCGCCACCAGCAGCAGAATTCCGAGGCCCAAAACCACGGCAATCACCAAATAAACCAAAGCTGCCAGTGCCAGTTTCATTGATGCTGATTATAACGTTTTTGCGTCAGTGCGCAAGGACAGGATTTTTGGTGGTGTAGTGTCGGCGCTGTGCGCCGATTGGGTTAACGCCCGCCCTCACCTGTTTCCTCTCCCCTCCGCCTTCGCATTCGCTTCGGCGCGATCGCGTCGAAGCACAGCGAAGACGGACAGGAGAGGACATTGCTGCGAACGATTTTTAAACATTTGGATGCTGGTCGTGCGAACACCGCTGACGGTGAATTGGAAGAGAGACGGAGAACGATTCACCTTCTCCTTCCGTCTGCGCTTCGCTTCGACGCGACTATAAATTTGAACCGCGCCGTAGCGCAGCGTAGGCGGGTGGGGGAGAAGGCCGGGATGAGGGCGGGCGTGGCCGCAGACGAATGCGCCAGACTTGCCAGCCGTTTGAAACCAACTAATCTCCCGCCATGCCTGAATTGAGCCGGTTCTACGGAATCATCATCCGTATGTTTTATGGCGACCATGCGCCACCGCACTTTCATGCCGTTTATCAAGGCGAGCAGATCAAGGTGAACATCAACACGCTTGAAGTCATGGAAGGCGACATGACCCGCCGCGCGCGGGCGCTCGTCCTCGAATGGGCGGAGTTGCATCGCGCGGAATTGCGGCAGGCTTGGGGCATGGCCAGCCGGAATCAAGAGCCTTCCAAAATCCCGCCGTTGGAGTAGAATAAAAACATGATTCGGATTGTTTCCGCCGAACCGCTGCCGAACTGCCGGTTGAAAGTCACCTTCAACGACGGCGTGAGCGGGATTTTTCCCGTTGAACCCGAACGTCGCGGCGGCGTGTTTCTGAAATTGCTGGACGCCCGCGTCTTCAACGCCGTCACCGTCAATCCTGATTTTGGATGCGTGGAATGGCCCGGTGGCGTTGATCTTTGCCCGGACACGATGCATCAGGCAATGGCCGGTTCTGAATCCGAAGCGGAACTCCCTGTGGCAGCGGCCTTGCGCGAAAACGTGAAAAAGAATCAATAAGAAAACCAGGAACGCAGGAGAAACAGGTGCTTGAGACAGGATTACAGGATGTCCGGGATGATTCTGCCCGGGACTGAATCCTGTCAATCCTGTGTATCCCGTCTGAAACAAAAGACAGCAGTTTCATGGTTTCATGGATTCCTTATTGAATCTAAAACGGCCGTCTTTTTTCATTTCAACTCTGTGTCCTTCGTGCCTCCGTGACCAAATTATTCAAAATTTATTTTGCGCGTAAGGTTTGACAAAAAAGATTTTCTTCGCATGTTTGCCGCGCCCGGTGTACAAGCGCGGGCACAGAAATGGGCAAAGCTCTCATCATTGCGGAGAAACCGTCCGTCGCCGGCGACATCGCCAAGGCGCTCGGCGGATTCAAGAAGGTGGACGATTACTACGAAAGCGACCATCACGTCCTTTCGTCAGCGGTCGGCCATCTGCTCACCATCGTGCCGCCGGAAGGCGTCGAAGCCGCGCACGGCAAATGGACGTTCAAACATCTGCCCGTCATCCCGCCGCATTTTGATTTGCTGCCGATTGAGAGAAACGAGAACCGGCTGAAGGTGCTCAAAAAACTCATCAAACGCGCCGACGTGGACGCGCTGGTCAACGCCTGCGACGCCGGGCGCGAAGGCGAATTGATCTTCCGCAACATCGTCAAGTTCACCAAGGCGAAACAACCCATCAAACGGCTCTGGCTGCAATCCATGACGCCCGCCGCCATCCGCGAGGGGTTTGCGCAGCTCCGCGAAGACAAGGACATGCTGCCGCTGGCCGACGCCGCGTTCAGCCGGTCGGAGGCCGACTGGCTGGTGGGCATCAACGGCACGCGCGCGATGACCGCGTTCAACTCCAAGCTCGGCGGCTTTTTCAAGACGACCGTCGGCCGCGTCCAGACGCCGACGCTGGCCATCGTGGTCGAGCGCGAGGCGAGGATTCGCAAATTTGTGTCGCGCGATTTCTGGGAGGTCATCGGCACGTTCGACGCGGCGGCGGGTCAATACACCGGGCGCTGGTTCGATGAAAAATTTTCCAAGTCTGACGCGAAGGACGGCGACGACCAGCTCAAGCCCGAGCGGGTCTGGGACAAGTCACAGGCCGGGGCCGTCAAGGAAAAATGTCTGGGCAAACCGGGCATCGTCACCGAGGAAAGCAAGCCGAGCACGTCGCTGTCGCCGTTGCTTTACGATTTGACGAGCTTGCAGCGCGACGCGAACTCGCGCTTTGGTTTTTCCGCGAAGAACACTTTGGGTCTGGCGCAGTCGCTTTACGAGCGGCACAAGGTGCTGACGTATCCGCGCACCGATTCGCGGGCGTTGCCGGAGGATTACATCGGCACGGTGAAGAGCGCGATGAAGATGCTGGGCGAAACCGGCTACGCGACGTTTGCCGAGACCATTCTCAAGAACGACTGGGTGCATCCGAACAAGCGCATCTTCAACAACGCCAAAGTTTCCGACCACTTCGCCATCATTCCGACAACGCAGGCGCCGTACGGTTTGTCCGAGCCGGAAAAAAAGCTTTACGACATGGTGACGAAGCGGTTCCTCGCCATTTTTTATCCGGCGGCGGAATTTCTTGAAACCAATCGCATCACTCGCGTCGAAGGCGAGCCGTTCAAGAGCGCCGGCAAGGTGCTGGTGAATCCGGGCTGGCTGGCGGTCTATGGCAAGGAGGCGGAATCGGATGACACGCCGACACTCACGCCGGTGCAGTCGGGTGAAAAGGTCAACACCAGCGGCGTCGAAGTGAAACCAAACGTCACCAAACCGCCGCCGCGCCACACGGAAGCGACGCTGTTGAGCGCGATGGAAGGCGCGGGCAAACTGGTCGAGGACGACGAACTGCGCGAGGCGATGCGCGAGAAGGGGCTGGGCACGCCGGCCACGCGCGCGGCGACCATCGAAGGTTTGATTTACGAGGATTACATTCATCGCAACGGGCGCGAACTGCAGGCGACAGCGAAAGCGTTTTCGTTGATGGAATTGCTCAATGGCCTGGGCATTCCCGAACTGACCAGGCCGGAGTTGACCGGCGATTGGGAATTCAAGCTGCGCCAGATCCAGCGCCGGCAGAAGAGCCGCGACGAATTCATGTCCGAAATTGCCGATATGACTCGGCACATTGTTGAGCGCGCAAAAAAATTCGAGGAAGACACGATTCCCGGGGATTTCGGCGTGCTCAAAACGCCATGCCCGAAGTGCGGCGGTGAGATCCACGAAAAATACAAGCATTTCCAGTGCATCAATGAAAAGTGCGATTTCTCGATCTGGAAGACGCTGTGCAGCCGGATGTTTGAAATGGAGGAAGTTGAAAAGCTCATCACGGAAAAACAGGTCGGGCCGCTGCAAAATTTCCGCAGCAAAAAGGGATTTCCATTCGCCGCCGTGTTGAAGCTGAATGCGGAGTTCAAGATGGAATTTGATTTCGGCGACGGCCAGAAAGGCGAAAACGGCGAAGCGGCCGCGCCGGTGGATTTCACCGGCAAGGAGCCGTTGGGTAAATGTCCGAAGTGCGGCGCGCGGGTGTTCGACGCGGGGATGAATTATCTCTGCGAGAAGGCGACGGGCGCGGACAAGACCTGCACCTTCCGCACCGGCAAAATCATTTTGCAGCAGAACATCGAGCCGGCACAAGTGGCGAAGCTGCTCAACGAAGGCAAAACCGATTTACTCAAGGGTTTTATCTCCAAGAAAACCAACCGCAAGTTCGAGGCATTCCTGGCGATCAAGGATGGCGGCACGGCGTTTGAATTTCCACCGCGCGAACGGAAAGCGCGGGCGAAGGGTGGGACGCCCCGGGAACCGCTGCCGAAGATTGATTTTACCGGCAAGGCGCCGCTCGGCAAATGTCCAAAGTGCGGCGGCAGGGTTTTTGACACCGAAACGGGTTATCTGTGCGAGAAATCGCAGGCGGACGCCCGACCGTGCAAATTCAGAATCAGCCGGGAAATTTTGCAGCAGCCGATCGAACCGGCGCAGGCGCAAAAATTACTGGCCACGCGCAAGACCGATTTGATTGATAAATTCATCTCCAAGGGAGGGAAACCGTTTGCGGCGTATCTCGTGATGGACGACAAGGGCAAGGTCACGTTTGAATTTCCGCCGCGCGAAGGGGAGATGGAATCGAAATAGGCGGTTGGGCTCGCGCCAAGGCGTGAGAGAAAATGCGATGAAAAACATCGAACATCCAACATCGAACACTGAACATCCAAATATTCGAAATATCGGCGAAGCCATTCGATGTTGGATGTTGGATGTTGGATGTTGGATGTTTTCTTCCCGGAAAGTTATTCTGGCCGTGGCCTGTCGTCGGATATCCTGTTCAAAGCTGCTCGCTTTGTTGATTCTCGTTGGCCTGAACGCGTCGGGCGCCGGCCCGGTTTTCAATGTTCTGGATTACGGCGCGCACCGGGACGGTTCGGCCAGCTCGACGGAGGCAATTCGTTCCGCCATCCAGGCGGCCAAGGCGGCGGGCGGGGGAACGGTATTTGTCCCGGCCGGAAATTATGTCACCGGGCCGATTGAACTGGTGAGCGACCTGGTGCTTCATCTTGATGCCGGGGCTACGCTGCGATTTCCGGCGGCCCAACTTCCGTTCACCAAAGGCCGGCAGCAGGGAATCGAGTGTCTCACACCGGTTCCGCTGGTTGGCGGGCATGATTTGCACAATGTCACCATCACGGGCCGCGGCGTGCTCACCACGGACAACGCCGAATGGCTCAAAATCATGCCCCGAACCAAGGCCTCCCGTGATGATCCTGGATCGGCCAACGGCCCCAACTGGCAGCGCCTGCTGAAAGATCTCGAAGTAAAAACACCCGCGCCGGATGAGGATTACCAGAAGGCGGCGCCCGAACTCCGGCCCTCCTTCGTCCGCTTCATGGACAGTACGAATGTGCTCATCGAGGGAATACATTTTGTGGGTTCTTCCATGTGGACGGTCCATCTCCTGTACACGGACAACGCGGTCGTTCAGAACGTCATCATCGAAACCTATCCGGGCGTGCACACCGACGGCATCGCCGTTGATTCCAGCCGCAACGTGCGGATTTCCAATTGTTACATTGATACCGGCGACGATGGCATCGTCCTCAAGGCTGGCAAGGATGCCGACGGACGGCGGGTCAACCGACCGACGGAGAACGTGTCCATCGCCAATTGCACCGTGCATCACGCGCATGGCGCGGTCACGCTGGGCAGTGAAATTGCCGGCGGCATCCGCAACGTGGTGGCGGACAACATTACCTGCAAGGAAACCGACATCGGTGTGCGCATCAAGAGCCGGCGTGGTCGCGGTGGCGTGATTGAGGACGTCCGGTTCAACAACTGGACGATGGAAGACGTCGGCGAAGCCATCAATGTGACGACCGACTACATGATGGAAGGCGAAGTGAAAGGCGCGGAAGAACCGGTCTCGGAACGGACGCCGGTGTTTCGCAACATCGCCATCAGCGGCATGACCATCAAACGGGCGAAGCTGGCGATTGATGTTGTCGGGTTGCCGGAAATGCCGATCTCCGGACTGCGCATCAGCGATGTCATTGCGTCGGCGAAGATCGGCATGCGCGGCTCGTTCACCGATGCGCTGGAACTGCACCACGTGCAGGTGAATGCGGACAGCGGCCCGGCCTTCCTGGTGCGGGATTCCAAGGAGCTGGAACTGGACGGCGTGGCCACGCGGAAGCCGATTCCGGGCACACCCGTGATACGTCTGGAGCACTGCCCCGGCGCCATTGTGCGGAACAGCCGGGCGTTCGCCGGAACCGGCACGTTTCTTTCTGTTCCACCCGGCGAGTTGAAGAACGTCGTGCTCGAAGGCAACGTGCTCGGCAGGGCGAAGAAACCGGTGGCAGAGGCGGAATTGATTTTCAACAGCGACACCCGCAGCCAGGAAAGAGTGATTCCCTAGCGCGGATACACGGAAACATCGAACATCCAACATTCAACATCGAACATCGAATAATGCCCTGCTTGTCCTTCACTTCGACGTTGGGCGTTCGATGTTGAATGTTCGATGTTTTCCAGTTGCGTTAATTTTTCCTGTAGTGTTTCCATTTTGCTGCATATCCCGGTGAAATGGTGTATTCATTTCATGTGACTGAAGCCACCCAAACCAGGTTGGTATAAAATGCTGTTGCCAAGGCAAAATGCCGGGAGCAGATTCGCGCCATGACGCCGTGCAACAGGCTCGAACTGGAGCGGTTCTTTGCTGGCATCGGTGCTCGAATGGAACAAACGGACACGAATTTCGCTCAAGACTCATCAAGCCCGCTGGTATGCGTGTCCGAGGTGGAAAAGTTTTTCTCTGACATAAAGCATAAGGTGGAGCCGCAACAGCGACGCCACGACAGGCAGTGGGCGACCGGCTTCAACGTATTTGATTTCATTGAGCCGGATGAAAACAAGTTGTCGGATGTTTTGGCGTGGTTGCTTGACCCCAGAGAAAGTCACGGCCAAGGCGACCTGTTTCTCCGGTTGCTTTTCAAGCAGCTCGGTCTTGGCGCAGACGCCAAGCTCACGGCGGGTGCTATGGTGCAACGTGAAGCCCCCACGTTCGGAATCCAGAAATACCGCCGCCGGATGGACGTGCTGGTTAAAGCGGGAGCATGGCTGGTCATCGAAAATAAAGTGGATTCGTTGGAGCAGCCGGAACAAGTGAAAGATTATCTGGAACATCTCCACCGATGCACTCGGAGCCGCCCCATCCAGGGCGCCTTGATTTACCTGACGACGAACGGCAGGTTGCCCGAATCTCTTCGCCCAGCGGTGTTGAAAAAATGTGAAGAAAGCGGACGCCTACATTGTTGGAGCTATCAAGTTAAACTTCGCAACTGGCTTGAGGATTGTCGTCGAGGCTGCGAAGCGCAAAAGATCAAGATTTTTCTAATGGATTTCATTGGTTATATCGAATCAATGTTGAAACGAGAATCTGAGAACAAACAAGAAAAGGAAGCAGATGAAGATTAACCCCATTCAAAAATTCATCCTGAAGGACAAACACAACCTGCGCATTGCGGCAACAGTGGGCGATGCGTGGCCGGAAGTCAGAGCGCAAATGGTCGCTGGTTTTCTTGACCGTCTCGAAGCACGGTTGAAAAAGAAACTGAAAGGATTCCAATATGAACGGGATGGCCGTTTCGGTATTGATGCGTATCCAAGTTTTTATTTTTGGAAGCCCGCTTGGGAAGGTCAATACGGCTTGTGTTTGCAATTTGGTGATTATGGCGAGCTGGTGGTTATGGGTGTCTATCGGGAAATAAAACGCATTGGAAAACGGCTTTTCTCCGAAGAGCTTTTAGATGCCATTGTCAGACACCACCCATCTGCTCGAACTCTTCATCCTTGGTGGGAAGCGCGGGTGACAATGCAGTCGCCAGCAACCGATTGGCGAAAGTCAGAAGTGCTCTGGCGAATTAAAACGGATGACACCTTCCTTCAGGAGGTATCGGAGCTACTTCTGGAAATGGCAAAGCTCAGTGAGCCAATCGTTGATGGGTTGGCTCGGAAGAAGTAGACAATAACGGAGTCCCCGATGGTATTGAAACAAAATCGTCGGTCGGCGTCTCCATTTTGCTGCATATCCCGGTGAAATGGTGTATTCATTTCGCGTGACTGAGGCTGCAACGACCAAGCCGATTGTAAACGACCGATGGATCCAGAAATTTCTCACGCATCTGGCCACGGACCGCGATGCGTCGGTTTACACCCGGCGGAATTACCGGCAGGCGTTGCTGGAATTTTTTCACTGGCATCGCGAGGAGCGACAGGAACCGCCTGCATGGGAAAAGCTGCAACGCGATGATTTTCGCGGTTACCTGCGATTTTTGGGCCGGCAGAACCTGAGCCGCGCGGCCATTCAACTGCGCTTCTGCGCGTTGCGGACGTTTTACAAGTTTCTGATCCGACATGATGTGGTCGGGGCGTCGCCGATAAAAAATCTGGCTTTGCCGAAGCCGGGCCGGCGTTTGCCAAAGTATCTGACGGTGCAACAAATGAAGGACTTGCTGGATGCGCCGGTCAAACTCATGGCCACGCCCAGGCGCAAAGGGCCGGGCCGGCCGATTTCGGCCAGTGTGTGTCTGCGGGATGTCGCAGTGCTGGAAACGATTTACTCGTGCGGATTGCGCGTGAGCGAGTTGTGCGGGTTGCGCGTGGAGGATATTGATTGGAGCGAGCAACTGATGCGGGTGCGCGGCAAGGGGAAAAAGGAACGCCTCGTGCCGATCGGCCAGCCGGCCCTGCAGGCGATTGAAAGTTATTGGAACACGTTGAAGCAGCCGCCGTCCGGGG
>Ga0207932_1000902_pt1 | contig 10259 bp, 5 predicted proteins | sample NGESurdeep092012_FD_184480 | JGI IMG/M metagenome (GOLD analysis project Ga0207932, IMG submission 184480) | Arctic peat soil microbial communities from Barrow, Alaska - NGEE Surface sample 415-2 deep-092012 (SPAdes) | ecosystem: Environmental > Terrestrial > Soil > Wetlands > Peat ...
CCTCACCAGATCCTGACCGATACCCAAACGGAAAATTGCGGCAGCTTCATCTTCCTTGATCATTTGTTGAGCCAGCATCAAATAAGTCAGATTGATGTCGCGGATTCCTTCATGTAATTGTGCAATGTTCATATAGCCCCTTTGTAAGCCCTACAGAACGGATAACCTTAATCCAGTTACGCCATTTCAGAAGTTTCTTTATCGCGATCTCGATCTCTCGATATCGACAAACGCATTATTACTGGCTGGGGGCAAACAAAAAAATGGGAAGAACGCCAATTCTCCTGTACGAATTCCGGAATGGGTCTTGTAGGATTTTTTCTTACAAAGAAAAACCCTCTAAACTGGCAAGATAGGCAGAAAGTGGAAGAATAATGCCGGATTGCAATGGGCAAACCAACAGCGCACATTCGCTTCTCCGTTTTTGTTATCGGCAGCATTCAAAAAAGCTTTAGGGTAAATATAAAATATTTATTCATTTATTAACAATACATTAGGAATTAGATATCTAATACCCCAAATAGTTTGTCCAGTTTCGCCATTATCATGTGCCTTCCAAAAAGGCTGAAGTCCATTTACCTGATGCAGTATATTTTCAAAAACTCACCTCCTTCTATTGCTGCGCTGCTGCTGCAATGCGCGGCCTTTATATTCATATTGCTGACGGTTAAAATCACTGGGGCACATGCCTCGCCATTGTTGCTTGCCTGGCTATGCGGACTGCTCGCCAGTATATTCAGTTATTTTTCCGGACTCGCCATTTGGTGGTTGCTGATACAACTGCTGTTTGCGCCAACCCTGGTCTTGATGCTCGGGGCCGGGTTGCCGCCCAATCTTTTTCTTGTCGCGTTCCTGATATTGGTGCTGGTGTATTGGGGTACCTTTCGCACTCAAGTGCCGTTGTATCTTTCCAGCGACAAAGTATGGCACGCATTGGAGCGTGTACTACCTCCCGAACAAGCTGATCAGAGGTTCGCGTTTCTGGATTTGGGTTCCGGTTTGGGCGGGGTGTTGACGCACCTTGCCCAAGTACGTCCCGACGGGTCATACGTCGGCGTGGAAGCTGCGCCTTTACCATTTCTCTTGAGTTGGCTGCGTATCCGGTTGGGTTGCTTCCACAACAGCCGCGTACTGTGGGCTGACATGTGGAACTGCGATTTGTCGCAATATGAGGTCGTGTTTGCCTATCTCTCGCCGGTGCCGATGGAAAAACTCTGGCTCAAGGCCCGTGCCGAAATGCGCACCGGAACACTGTTTATCAGCAGCACCTTTGCCGTCCCCGATCAATCGCCGCATGAAACCGTGCCAGTGGATGACTTGCATCGCTCCACTCTGCTCATTTGGCACATGTAATGGTGGGCGGGGACAACCGGGGTCGGGGAACTGATACTCGATTGACGAAAACGCGACCCTGGCGTTAATGAGTACCCGTAAAAAAACCGCAGTCCAATAATTCCCTGGTCAACGCCATATAATCCGCTGCGCCGGGACTATTGGACGCAAAAGAAAATACGTCGACGTTATGCATCGGACTGGTCGCCAGCGCGACGTTCTCACCTATACGCGTATTGCATACCAGTGCCCCGTAGCGTTCCTTGAGCTTGTCGAAAATGTCGTATGAAAGCTTGCGACGCGAATCGAATCGCGTGACCACGATGCGCCGCTCCAGACTGCGCTGTAATTTTTTTTCCAGCACATTGAGCGCACTGTCCAGACGATACACTCCCTGCAGCGAAAGGAAATCTGCAGATACCGGAATCAACACCCGGTCACAGGCCAGCAATGCGTTCAGTGTCAACACTCCCAGCATCGGGCAGCAGTCGATAAGAATGGGTGCACCGGAAAGCGCCAACTCTTCTCTCAATCCTTGTTTGAGCATGGTGGCTGCTTTCGCATCGCTGCCGTAAAGAGCATCTATCTTGGCCAGTTCCAAGGAGGCAGGAATGATCTGCCAGCCGCGCGGCGTTTCACGCAGCAGGCTGTTAAGCGGGGTTTTATTCTTGAAGAATTCGACCAGACCGCTGTCCGGGGGAACTGATTTAATCCCGCAGGACAGGGTCAGGTGCGCCTGGGGATCCAGGTCCAAAGCGATAGGGAATTGCTGCATGATCTCCAGAGCAGCCGTCACATTCAGGCAGGTGGTGGTTTTGCCTACGCCACCCTTTTGATTAAATACTGCGACTACCGTCATTTATCACTCCATAATTTGCGGATGGCCGCTGCTTGTCCTGGGATGCATTCAATTATGCAATACATGATAATTTTATTCTCCCAAATGATCGGCCAATTTCAGATTGCCAAACACCAGATATGTGGCCGGACTGACTCTTTCCGGTTTTAATCCGCCCTGAGTGGCGCCAATCACATTCTTGTCAGCATGCTTCATCCCAGCGCTAACAGGTTGACCGACTACAGCAGGCTCCACGGTATCTATTTTCAGGGAAAGTCCGATCAGGATCGTAGCCGAGATTATTCCGACTGCTTTTCCCAGCCTTCCGATTTGCTTGATCTTATTCAGGCGCACCATCAAACGACGTGTCATCACTTCAGCGCGCGACTGTTCGATTTGCGCATGAAGCCGCGCATTCTCGCCCTCTTCCAGTTCAGCAAGTTGCTGCGCAACCAGCGTTGCTTTCTGTGCCAGCATCGTCTTGGTTTGTGCGGTCTCACGGGCGCGTTGGACGATGAATTTGCGCTCTTCCAAAGTCGCATAGGCCTGTGTTTCAGCCTTTACAAGCATTTCGGTTTCTACCAATATTTTCCGTTCGTTCTCCAACCTCACCTGCTGCTGCGCCAGCAATATTTGCTCTTCTTCATACTGGCGCACAGCATACTGGTCGGCTTGTTCAGCAATCGCAGCACGCTCATGAGCAGATTTGTATGCGGCCTGCTCGGCTTGCAGTTGCGCCTGCTCTGCCTGGGCAGCCCGCTGTTCTTCTGCGACACGTTGTTCGGTAGCTTCCTCAACAAGACGACTTGATTCTTCAGCCAGCCGCTTAGCCGCTTCGATAAGCTCCGTGGAGCGGTTCATCGCGGCGTGTTCTGCAGCAATTTTATCCTGTTCTGCTTTCACCGCCTCACGCTCCTCATTAATACGTGACTGCATTAACAGCTCCGCTTCCACTGCAAGAGTCTTGCGCCGATTTACCTGCGTCTCCAATTCGCGCTCCTGATCAAGATACAGCTGCTGTTGTTCCAGCAATTGAATTTCAAGCTGCTCACGCTGCTCGGCCAACGAGCTAGCCAGCTCTGCCACCTCTCTGCGTTTTTGCGCGGCAGCCGTCGCAAGCTCTTCGCGAAGGGTGCGTTTCAGCTCAGCTTCGGCAGCTTTTTGTTCTTCACAGACAAGCCGTTTCTCCATACTCTCCGCTTGTGCAATCGCTTCATCCCGAGCAAGTTCACAGGATGCAATCTGCTTGCGGAAAGCCACGGCAGCAAGGGCCTCTGCATGTATCTTTGATTCCTCTGCATTGAGTGCCTCTTTTTCAGCTTCGGCACGAACCTTGGCAATATTCAGTGCACGAACCGCCGCTTTTTCAAGGTTCCTCGCAACTTGAACCGCCTGTTCATTCAGTTTTTCCGTTTCACTGGCCATTTCCCCGGCACGAACCTCGAGCTTCAGACGTTCGTTATCAGCATAAATGGCGCGCAATTCAACATCCATGCGAGCTTCAATTTCTAAAATTGTCTGCGCTTCAATTTCAATCTTGTGTTCCGCCACGTGCTGTGCCTGTTGCTCCACAACAATTCGCTCGCTTGCCATAGCGAGCTCTTTGGCTTCAGCCTGCAACTTGAGTTCAACCACGCGCGCAACTTCCAATTCTGCTGCGGCACGCTGTTCCGCCAGTACAGCCAAATCACACTCTGATTGCAGCTTGAAAGCTGCAGCCTGATTGGCCGTGATCTCGCTATCCAAACGCTCCTTCGCTTTCGATTCGGCCCTATACAGCAACACATTGGTCTGCTCCTGATGTTGCGCTGCTTTTCTGTCGGCGTCAGCCTGAGACAACAATATCGCAGCTGCATCCTGTTCAGCCTTGAGTTTGCGCTCAGCCTCAAGCCTCGCCATCTCTTTTGCCTTGCTGGTGCGATGCCTGGCCGCCTCATAGGCAAGATGTTCTTCACGTTGGTAAGCCTCGGCATCGGCCTTGGCTTGTTCCTCGAGAAGTTTGCGTTGAATGAAAGAATCGGCGGCAGCACGGTCCCCTTCGGTTCGCGCCAAAGCGGCCAGTTCGGCTTCTTGACAGGCGACAAGCCGCGCTTCACTTTCGCTCAATGCAAGCGATTCGGCGCAGGCATGGGCATCCAGGGCCTGCACTTCAGCTTGCTCAGCGTCCAATTTTGAATTCATCAGTGCGACTAACTGCTGTTCTTTGCGAATCTTCTCTTCCAGGGTTCGCGCAAAAGCAGTGTCAACCGCCTCTTTTTCCCGTGCAAGTTTGGCCATACTCTGCTCGAGTTTGGTCCGATTTTCAGATGCCTGTATAGCGCATTGATCAGCTTCAGTGCGCTCGCTGACGTGATGCAGTTCATTTTCCTCGGCTGCAATCCTGTTTCTTGCCAGTTGCACATATTCGGCATCGGCTTGGGCACGTTGAGCAGCCATGTCACGCAGACGGGTTTCCAGTTTCAGCTTTTCTTCTGCCTGGTCCATTTGCATTTGTTCGGCGGCATAACGTTCTGCGCTGACCTGTTCGGTACACACCACCAGTTCGGCGACTGTCTTCTGAAGTAAGCGCAGCTTTTCCTCTGCTTCAAGCTGGACATCGAGCTTTATTTTCCATTCACTCTCCACCAATGCCGCCAATTCACGTTCCGCTTTTACCTTCGCTTCCGCGGCAGTGCGCGCGTTTTGCTCGTGCTGCAAACGCTCATTCAACTCAGCTTGCGCCTGCAGTTCGGCGCTCAGCCTTGCCTGGTTCTCTGCCTGGAGTCGCAACTCGGAATCCAGCTTCTGCTGGACTGCAACCCTCGCCTTTTCCGCTGCATCGAGATTGGATTGAACGATCTCGGCAAGTCTGGTTTCTTCCTGGCACTTCAATTCCAATTGCGCAGCCAGCTCCATCTCGGTACGTTCCCGTGATTGCGCAAGCACACGTGCATGCGCACTTAAACGGGAGCGCGCCTCGGCGGAAATATCAGCTTGCATCTCTGCCTCGATATGCAAGCGCCTCTCCTGAATAGCCTGCGACTCGGCGATATGTTGTTCACTATCATTGTTTATTAATCTGACCACAGCCGGTTTTGACATGGCATTACCCTCTCGTGCTGGTTGATGCGCGCATCGCACCAATATTTGGACTCATTGCGACGATGCAAAGGTAGCAGTTTGAATGACAAGTAAAGCGTGGAATAACGCAAAGAAATCAGTCTATTTCAAATAGTGACGGATGCTGATTCGAAGCACGGTAACCAAATCGGCAATGGCGCGGTGCAGAGAGACACCCAAAAATCCGGCAATAAGTATGGTCGTGTGACTACATGATAAAGCTCGTCTGGCCGAGCTTATCCCGGATTAAACGGAACGGGCCAGGCAGGCTGCCTGATCGAGTACAGCCAGTGCCTGCGCGATGATACTGCCGGCATAAACCCCATCATGTGCAACCGCTTGCACGACCAGACGTGCACTTACGCACAGACGCAGTGCATTGAGTTCGGCACCGTAGCTGACGGGTTGACTGAGTTGGCAGTGCGTGTCGGCGGAAGGCAGGTTGCGGTAGACTTTTTTTGTTTCCTCGGCATCGAGCGGGCGGATTCCCGATACAGTGTCCCGGTAAAGCTGGAAGGGAAACACGGTCTGGATCCGGTCCCAGCCTGATTGTGCAAGCAATGCGCTGCGGTCCAGCTGGGGTACGGGAACGGGCGATAACGTGGTGTTACCGGAAAACTTAGTCTGTACCGCCTGTGCGAAAGTTTGCAAAAAACTGGTAATGTCGGCCTCGGGTAGCGCGCGGAACGCGCGCAATTCGCACAGCGCGGCTTCCCAGCGCAACAACAAGCCGAAATTGCAGGATGTCTCCAGCACATCCTGCACTGGCCAGCAATCGGGCCAATCTGCCACAGTGGAATGGGTTGCCAGTTTGCCTGGAAAGGGGCGCTTGCGTAACCGCTCGGCAGTCTGGGCGGGAATCATCAGCGCGCTGGAAAAGCTGGGGCCGCCCACGAATTTCGAACCGGTCAGCGCAACGGCGTAACCCTGTGCCAGACAAGCGCGCAAGGTGGCGGGGGCAATACGAAACTGGCAGGCATCGATCAACACGTCAAGTTGCATGCCCAGTGCCTGCTGCAAAGCCGCGGTACAGCCATAGCCGGGAGCGATCATGCCCGTTTTCGAGATGTCGGTCTGAATCAGCAGAACATGGCGCCCTGCGGCATGGGCTTGTAGCGCCAGCGCGGTAAACTCGGCATCGATCTCCTGTGCGCTGCGCGGTGTCCCGTCTGGTTTGCGCAGGGCTACAGTGGCGACTTCAATAGCGGCTTGGCTGCCGGTGACGGCGGCCAATACGCCACTGCCGGTTTCCGCTTCGTTCACCATGATCGCGAGTACGGGCTGAGCGGAGGCTGCTTGCGCGAGTTGTGCGGCGATCCGGTGCAGATCTGTGCCCGATGCGGCAAAAACGATATCCGGCTCGGGCAGATCACCCAATGCGCACAATGCCAGCAATTCCTTGCGTATTCGAGTCAACTCGCGAGCATGTACGGTGGCTGGAGACAGGCGACGGATGTCTTGCTCCAGCCGGGCACGCAGCTTGTCGGCCATCTGAAATGCGGCGGACGAGATGACCGAAGCGGTGGCGGATGCGAAATCGAGCAAGTCCGGATCGGGTGCGGGAGCGCATCCGTAACGGTTCACCCCGCGCAGCGGATCGAGCACGATACGCTCGTCGCCACCCGACACCAAAAGCTGGGCAGTAGTGGGCAGGCTGTTGTTCAGTGCAACCTGTGCCATCGGCCAGGCGGGGGGCTGTCCGATGGCATGCACCAGCATGGCACGGAAGGCATCGAATACCTTGCGCATTTGCGGTTGCTTGTATGGGTAGAGGTCAACCGGGTCCATCGTGTGCACCACAGCGCTGTTGTCCACCTCGAAGAGCAGCAGTTTCCCGTCACGTGTTTCGGCACAATCGATAACCAGATAATCCAGCTGCATGTGCTGGTGTATGGCCTGCAGTGCCTCGACGTGTCGCTGCGCGAATGCGGTGTCGAACTCCGCCATGAATCGCGCTTCCTCTGCGCGCTTGTCCGCGCTTTCGGCCATGCCGGCGTTCACATAGTGGATCATCCAGTGCGTGGAAACACCCATGTGCACTGCGTAGGGCTTGCCTTCGATCAGCACGATGCGGTATTTGCGGAACAAACCGTCGGGATGGCTGTAATCGATGAAACGGGATATGTAGAACATCTCGTCCTGCTTGGTTTGCAGATAATTCAACAAACCGGCCGGGTGTTCGATTTTCTGCAGGCCATGGCCGGCATGTGAACCCACCGGACGGACGATGATCGGGAATGCCGCGTCGAATAAATAATACTGCAGCGGCATCGTTTCATTGGCGACGCTTTCCAATGCCTGACGGGTCAATCGTGATGTGGCCGGCATCGTCACACCAGACAGTTTACTCAGCAGCTTATATACATGGTCGCGCGAAAGCCAGGTGATGCGTTCAGCCTGGTTCAATACGGGTCTGGGCCAGTGTTTGAGTGCAGCACCGAGGTGTTCCAGCAACGGCAGGGTTTCATCTGATTCGCTGATGGCGACGAATAGCACATCGTGGTCGGGCAGGCTATCCGGGATGGACAGATGCGGCGCGACATACAGAATATCCAGCGCAATGTCGGAATCCACGAGCAAAAAATCCAGCGGCATGTTCGCCATCAGGTTGCCCGGGGTCATCAGCGCAAGCAGGCGTACTCCCGTGGTGCCAAGCGGCGCGGGCAGATGGTAAAGCTGCTTGAGCCTGAGCGCTTCGCTTTGTACCGACAATGCGACTTGGTGGTTGCCTTTCAGATGCAATATGGTGGAAATATCCAGCAACGCATCGGCGCTCGATGTGTCAGGGTCAGAGCCGGCATGTGTGAGCAATTCCTCGCCCAAAGGCGTCAGATCGTTGCCGGCATACGACATTTTCATCAGCGCGGCGGGGCCGATATATGCATGTGCAGTGGGCAGGCTGGAATGACTCATGTCAGCTCCGATTGATCAGGGTACTATTCTGGCATCCCCGAATTCAAGCGTAGCGTTGATTAGCGCGTCTATATCCCCTTTATTCGTGCGATGGTTGAAGATGGCGGCGCGTATTGCCAATTTACCGTCCAGCGTGGTGGCCGAAGGGGCGGCAATGCCCGATTCTTGTAGCGCCACCACGATTTCCGCATTCACGCGATCCGCGTCGCTGCAACGGTAACGGAAGCAGACGATATTCAAGGAGACGGGGGCCAGCAATTCCAGTTCCCGCGTCTGAACAATGCATTGCTCCAGATATTTCGCCAACTCGCAAGTATGCGAGATAACCTTGCCCAATTTTTCCACACCGTATACTTGCAGGGTGAACCATGCTTTGAGTGCACGGAAGCCGCGCGACAGATCGGGACCGAAATCGCAGGGCCAAGGCGAACCGGCCGCCATACCGCTCGTTTCGCGCCGCAGATAAGCGGCAGGCGAGGCAAAGGTGTCGGAATGCTGTTGGCTGTCCCGGATCAGAATGAAACCGGCATCGTAGGGCACCTGTCCCCACTTGTGAAAATCGAACGCGACGGAATCGGCGCGCTCCAAACCGGCCAGGCGCGGCGCAATTTCGGGGGAGAGCATGGCTAGTGCGCCGTAGGCACCATCGACATGGAACCACAGGCCATGCCGCTTGGCCACATCGGCTATTGCATCCAGAGGATCGATCGCGCCGGTATTGACCGTGCCTGCTGTGGCGGCGATGAAAAATGGCGTATAGCCCTGTGCGCGATCCTCCGCGATGGTTTGTTCCAGCGTAGCAATGTCCATCTCATAGTGCGCGTTTACCGGGATGGCGCGCAGCGCATCGGTACCGAGCCCGGCCAGATCCATCATCCTGGCGATGGAGCCGTGCGCCCCTGTCGAGGTATAGGCCATCAGGCGCTTGCCGCCCGCGGCGATGCCTTGCGAGCGTACTTCTGTTCCAAGCGCTGCGCGACTGGCCACCAGTACCGCAATTAGTGTGGCCATCGAAGTGCCGGTCACGAACAGGCCGCTGGCATTTTCCGGAAAGCCGAACAATTCGCAGACCCAGCGCAACATTTGCCGCTCGACCTCGATGGGTATCTGGTCGCGCCCGCCGAGATTGGCATTCAAACCGGCAGCGAGCATCTCCGCCAGCATGCCCACAGGCGTGCCCCCACCATGCACCCAGCCCATAAAACCGGGATGGGCATTGCCTGCGGCATAGGGCAGGATGGATTGCATGAAAATTTCATGCACAGTCGCGATATCCGAAGGTTGCTGCGGCAACGGTTGGCGGAATTGCGCACGAATGGTGTCGGGTATCGGTTGCCAGACCGGGCGTGAGCGTATCTGCTCCAGATAATCGAACATATCGTCCAGCATGAGGTGCCCTTGCGCGCGCAGTGCATTCCAGTCTTCGGGATCGAGCGTATCGGGCTGGGGATTATCTGGAATGGGCATGGCGGAATATTGACACAGAAGGTGTGGCCAATTATACATTGCGCTTTTTGCACCCGATCCATCCAATTAAGCCGGATAAGCGGGCTGAATTGCGCGCTTATCCGGCTTAACCGAACTCAGTTTCGAAGCTAGAATGTATCCCCGCAAGCATGGCCATTTATTTATTGATGGATCGTTTATCTCATTCCGCTGAGCTTGACTAGCGAGTAATTCGAATAAATTGGCACGAAACTGAATTTCAGCTACTTTTTATAAAAAATCATGAGCATGAGCAGTCGCGGGACCTTGTGACAACCGGGCTTTTCCAACAGAACGAAACGTAATTAAGCCTTGATAACCATAACCAAATTATTGGTATTTAATGTAAAGTACGTTTGCAATTGCAATCGAGCTTGTTTCAGCACCAGCGAGTAAGTAAGAAAGGTATTTATGATTAAAAAGACAATGATTTCGCACTATATGTCGCAAGAGAAGCTGATCACGGCTGAAAGTATTGCCCAGCGCAAGAAATTCCTGGAGTTCTCCGATGTTGACGTTGAGATACTGAGTCAGATCCATCAGTATCTGGAACAGAATACAGCCGTTATCGAGTCCTTTACGGACGGATTTT
>Ga0207932_1000903_pt1 | contig 10257 bp, 7 predicted proteins | sample NGESurdeep092012_FD_184480 | JGI IMG/M metagenome (GOLD analysis project Ga0207932, IMG submission 184480) | Arctic peat soil microbial communities from Barrow, Alaska - NGEE Surface sample 415-2 deep-092012 (SPAdes) | ecosystem: Environmental > Terrestrial > Soil > Wetlands > Peat ...
CGCGCTTTTCGCGCACTTCCTTGTAGAGCCGCGAGGAGAAGCTGCCGCCGCCCAGGATGTGGTTGACGATATAGGCGGCCATGAAATCGGGATCGTTGCGCGCGATGCCTTGGCCGCCGAAGGTGACCACCGCCTGCGGCACGTTGACATCGATGACGATGCGGCGACCGAGCCCGGCCGGGCTGGCCGTGGCGACAGCCTTGAGATCGTTCTTGGCCGGCAGGCCGGCGAAGGCGAGATCGATCAGGTCGCCCGCGGTCTTGGCATCGACGTCGCCGACGATCGAGACGGTCAGCTCGTTGCGCGCGAACACGCGCCGCACATAGTCGCGCAGGTCCTCGGCGGTGATGCGCGGCATCGTTTCCAGCGTGCCCTTGCTTTCGCGGCCGTACGGATGGCCGGGGAACGCGGTCTGCCACCAGCTCTGGCTGGCGAGTTCGTTCGGATTGGTGGTGTCGCGGCGCAGCCCCGACAGTTCCTGTCCGCGCACCATCTCCACCGCCTCGGCGTCGAACCGCGGCGCGGCCAGCGCGATCCGCAACAGCTCGAAGGCCTCGTCGCGGTGCTCGTTGAGCGTGCGCAGCGAGCCGCGGAACTCGTCGTGCCCGACGCGGAAGCTGAGCTCGATGGCGTGGTTTTCCAGGCGCTGGTGGTAGGTCTTGCCGTCGATATCGCCGGCGCCCTCGTCGAGCAGGTCGGCGGCGAGGTGGGCGGTGCCGGTCTTGTCGGGCTCGTCCTGGCTGGAGCCGCCGTGGAAGGCGTAATTGAGGGTGACCAGTGGCACGGTCTTTTCGCGCACCAGCCAGGCCTCGATGCCGGCGGGGCTGACGATCTTCTCGATCGTCATCGCCGAGGCGCCGGGCGCAACAGCCAGCAGCGCGAGGACGGCGAGCGCGAGCGCAGCCGAGATCCGCGTCATGAGCGCTTCTCCGCCGGTGGGCTAGTGTCTTTGATCAGGTAACCGGTGACCGAGCGCCGCTTGTCGAGCCAGAGACGGGCGGCGTCCTGCACCTGGGCGGCGGTGACGGTGCGGATGCGGTCCGGCCAGCGGCGCACGTCGTCGACGGTCGCACCGGCCATCAGCGCGGCGCCGTACCAACGCGCCATGCTGGCCTGGTTGTCCTGCGCATAGATCGCATCGGCGATCAGCCGCGATTTGACGCGATCCAGTTCCTCGCCCGACACGCCTTTGTCGATCACGAGTTGGATCACGCCGTCTACCTCCGCCTCGAACTGCGACAGCGTAACGCCCTCGCGTGGCGCGCCATAGACGCTGAATTTCGACAGGTCGAGCGCGGAGCTGTCATAGCCGGCGCCAGCCGACACCGCGACCGGCTTGTCCACCACCAGCGCGCGGTAGAGCCGGCTGCTGTTGCCTGACCCAAGGATATGCGCCAGCACTTCCAGCGCTTCCGATTGGCCGGGCAAGTTGCTGGATTTGGCGGTGGCGAAGGACGGCACCAGATAGACGCGCTGCAGCATCGGCTGCTCGATGCGGGCGTCGGCCAGCGTGAGCGAGCGCGGCGACACCGGCGGCGGCTCCACCGGCCGCTGGCGCGGCGCGATGATATTGTTGTTGCGGGCGACCTTGCTGTAGGTCTGCTCGGCGAGCTTGAGCGCCGCCTGCGGCTCGACGTCGCCGGCGATCACCACGACCGCGTCGTTGGGGCCGTAGAAACGGCGGTAGAAGGCGATGGCGTCCTCGCGGCTGAGCTGCTCCATCTCGTGCCGCCAGCCGATCACCGGCTTGCCGTAGGGATGGTTGAGGAACAGCGCGGCATCGATCTGCTCGCCGAGCCGCGCGCGCGGATTGTTGGCGACGCGCTGGTTCTGCTCCTCGAGAATGACGTTGCGCTCCGGCAGCACCACCGCGTCGGTGAGCACCAGGCCGGTCATGCGGTCGGCCTCGAACTCCATGATTTCCTTAAGCCGGTCGCTCGGCACGCGCTGGAAATAGCCGGTGTAGTCGTTCGAGGTGAAGGCGTTTTCCTGGCCGCCGATGGTGGCGACCACGCGCGAGAAACGCCCCAGAGGATTCTTGGCGGTGCCCTTGAACATCAGATGTTCGAGGAAATGCGCCAGCCCCGATTTGCCCGGCGTCTCATCGGCGGCGCCGACTTTGTACCAGACCATGTGGGTGACGACCGGCGCGCGATGGTCGGGAATGACCACCAGTTCGAGCCCGTTCGCCAGCTTGAAATCGGCGATCTTGGCGTCTGCCGGCTCGGCGGCGGGTGCCGGCGCGGCCAACGCCAAGCTCATCGTCAAGCCAAGCGCCGCGGCGCCGGCGAGCCTTGCATACGATTTGAAAGTCACGTTGGGAATCTTTCAGGCTTTCGTTGTTGCCGCCCCACGCGAGGCTGTTCTCGCCTCACACGCAAACGAACATCGCGCCAGCGAATGCCGGGCGGCTAGCGACCGCTATCGAGGGTGCCGTGATCTTCCGGCGTGGGAACGTGCGGAACGTATTTTGTGGTGGCCTTGCTGAGGCCGTAAGGCTGGTCCGGCGACGGCGTCTGGTATCCGGGCGGCGGCGCAGTCAGCGAAGCACGCGGCGGCTCCTGGGTGAATTTAGCGACCTCGTCTTCCTTGCTGCCGAACATGCTGCTCCAGATCGTGCTCTTCTGGTTCAGCTCTTTCGCGGACAGCCGATCGCCCGGCGTCGCGGTGTATGCATCGCCCTGGCTGCGGCGCGCCGTGCGCGGATTGCCGCCGGGTGTCATTTGATCCTGTCGCAGCGGATTCTGTTCGAGTTCGCGCTCCGCGCTGATGTCGCGATTGCGCTCCATCTCCGCCTGCTTTTTGCGGCGGACAATGTCGGGATCCTTCGGCCAGGCCGGATTGTTCGCCACCACGGCATCGCTTCTTTCCGGCGGCGGCAAGGCGCGGCTGGGCGGGATCACCAGCGGAGCGCGTTCCTGGTAGTTGATCGCCTCGCCGTCTTTGCGCAGACCGAGGCCTTCGAGGATGCCGCGGAAAACCTTCTTGTCGAGTGAGACGTCGTCGTCGGCCGCGCGCGCCGGCAGGGCAGTCGCCAAAAGGGCTACGCCGAGCGCCAGACTCAAGGCCGCGCCGGCATAGAATGTCGTGGTCAGACGAGTTGGCCGTGCTGTCATCGAAACTGGCCTCCATGCTTGAGCATGATCTTATCCGAAAACCGGTTCCCATCCACGGATCAAGTGTCCGAGGACAAGCTTTTCGGGATCATGCTCTAGCCCTCCGAATTCCACCGAAATTCGTGGTTTCGCCTGGGTTATTGCCTTGGATCAGGGCGCTTTTGCGGCGCGGTCCTGGACCAGTGAGTCATACAGCAGGCCGATGACCCCGGCAACGATGGCCACATCGGCAAGGTTAAAGACGTACCAGTTGAACCGCCAAGTACCGGCCGACACGTGGAAAAACACGAAATCGGCGACCCACCCATAGGCCAGCCGGTCGATGGCATTGCCGACCGCCCCGCCGATGATCAGGCCGAGTGACAGCGCGGTCAGCCGGTCGCGCGCGCGCGCCAGCCAGATCCAGAGCAGCGCCACCGCCAGCCCCTTTAAAGCCAGCAGCACCCATTGCCCGAGCGCGCCTTGCGTCTGGAACAGGCCGTAGCTGATGCCGGTGTTGCGGGTGAGCACGAAATCGAAGAACGGGCCGAGGCGGACCGGATTGGCGGCCAGGTCATGGACGAACAGTAGGTACAGCTTGCTGGCCTGATCGAGCAGGCAGGCGATGGCGGCCACCGCAAAGCCGAAGCGGGTCAAAGGGCCGGAGAGGTAATCGCGCAGCGGCATGGCTCGACCTGTCGCCTATTACTGTCATGGCCGGGCTTGTCCCGGCCATCCCGATTCTTGTGGCACGGTCGTGCCTTCCTTAGCGAGATCACCGGGACAAGCCCGGTGATGACAGAAAAATCACTCCGCCGCCTTGCGCATGGTTTCCCATTCGCGCAACGCCTTGGCATCGCGCGGCGAGACCTCCGGAAACTCGGGGTCGGCGCCGATGCTGGTGAGGATTTTCCACGAACGCGCGCATTTGGTGCCTTGCGCGAGATTGGGCTTGATCGCAACGCCGGCAACGTCCGGCAGGCGGAAACCGTCGGCGGGCCCCTCGTCGTTCACCAGCGTCGCCGCCGAGGTGATGCACACTTCGGCGAGATCGATGTCGAGCACCGCCTCGAACAGTTCCGGATTGGACACGTGTACGATCGGATGCGCCTCCAGCGAGGAGCCGATGCTCTTCTGCGCGCGTTCGATCTCGAGCGCGCCGGTGACGACGCGGCGCACGGTGCGCACCTTGCGCCATTTCTCGGCCAACTTGTCGTCGCGCCAGGCCGCCGGCACCTCGTGGAAAGTTTCCAGGTGTACCGACTTGGCATCGGCGCCGTAGCGCGAGGCCCACGACTCCTCGGCCGTGAAGCAGAGCATCGGCGCCAGCCACGTCGCCGTGCAGCGGAACAGATGATCGACCACGCTGAGGCAGGCCTTGCGGTTCACCGACGAGATCGGGTCGCAATAGAGCGTGTCCTTGCGGATGTCGAAATAGAACGCCGACAGGTCCGCGGTCATGAAGCTCGACAGCGCCGCGAAGATGCGTTTGTAGTCGAAGTCGGCATAGGCTTGGCGCACCAGCACGTCGAGTTCGCTAAGCCGATGCAGCATCAGCCGCTCCAGCTCCGGCATCTTGTCGAGCTTGACGCGATCCTCTTCGTGAAAATGCGCCAGCGAGCCGAGCATCCAGCGAATGGTATTGCGCAGCTTGCGATAGGTATCGGCCGTGGTTTTCAGAATCTCGGGACCGATGCGCAGGTCGTCGGCATAGTCGGACGCGCACACCCACATGCGCAAAATGTCGGCGCCGGATTGCTTGATCACGTCCTGCGGCGCGGTGACGTTGCCGAACGACTTCGACATCTTGCGGCCCTGCTCGTCGAGCACGAAGCCGTGCGTGAGCACGACGTCGTAGGGCGCGCGCCCGCGCGTGCCGCAGCTCTCCAGCAGCGAGGAGTGGAACCAGCCGCGGTGCTGGTCGCTGCCTTCCAGATACATCACGGTGTCGGCGCCGCCGTCGGCCTTGCGCTTGATACCGGCGAGCGTGGGGAAATGCTGCGGGTCCTCCAGCACGAAGGCGTGCGTCGAGCCGGAATCGAACCAGACGTCGAGAATGTCGTCGACTTTCTTCCAGCCTTCGCTGGCGCGCTTGCCCAGGAAGCGCTCGGCCGCGCCCGGCTTGTACCAGGCGTCGGCGCCTTCCTGTTCGAAGGCTTCGACGATGCGCACTTTCACCTCTGGATCGTCGAGCAGTTCGACCGAGCCGTCGGGCTTGTCCTTGATGAACACCGCGATCGGCACGCCCCAGGCACGCTGGCGCGAGATCACCCAGTCCGGGCGGCTCTCGATCATGCCGGTGATGCGGTTCTGGCCGGCGGCGGGCACCCAGCGGGTGATTTGAATCGCGTGCAGCGCGCGCGCGCGCAGCGTGTCGGCGGGCTTATCGATGTCCTTGTCGAGCGCAATAAACCATTGCGGCGTATTGCGGAAGATGATCGGCTTCTTCGAGCGCCAGGAATGCGGATATTGGTGCTTGAGGCGGCCCATGGCGATCAGCATGCCGGCTTGCTTGAGCGCCTCGATAACCGCTTTATTGGCGTCGCCCTTTTCGCCCTTGTCGTTGATGACGCGCTTTCCCGTGAAGCCGGGCGCGGCCTCAGTGAAGGCGCCGTTTTCGTCGACGGTGTAGGGAATGGCGGGATTGATGCCGCGCGCTTCCAAGTTGGCGCGGTTGGCGGTCCAGACGTCGAAGTCCTCGCGGCCATGGCCGGGCGCGGTGTGGACGAAACCGGTGCCGTCTGTATCAGTGACGTGATCGCCGGGAAGAAGCGGCACTGTAAAATTATAACTCGCAACGAAACTTGCTAACGGATGCGTACAGGCGATCTCATGATCGGTAAAAATGTGATCAGGGATTGAATGAAGCAACTCATAGCTTTCAACTCGAGCCGTTTTCATCACAGACTCAGCCAAAGATTCTGCCAAAAGAAATTTATCGCCAGTTCGAGCCCAATTATCGGTTGATGCTTGCGTAACTTTGAACAATCCGTATCGAATCTTTGGCGAGAATGAGATCGCGCGATTTCCTGGCAGCGTCCACGGAGTGGTAGTCCAAATAACTACTGATGAAGTCATCAGGTCGTTTAGTAGCTGATCTTCGCCTCCACGAGCCCCAGCGGTACGCACCGGAAACTTCACCCACACCGTATCGCTCGTATAATCCTCGTACTCCACCTCCGCCTCGGCGAGCGCGGTCTTCTCCACCACGCTCCACATCACCGGCTTGCTGCCGCGATAGAGCGTGCCGTTGGCGGCGAACTTCATCAGCTCGCGCGCGATCTGCGCCTCGGCGGCGAAACTCATGGTGGTGTAGGGATTGTCCCAGTCGCCCTCGACGCCGAGCCGCTTGAACTCGGCGCGCTGCACGTCGATCCACTTCTGCGCGAAGGCGCGGCATTCCTGGCGGAATTCCACCAGCGCCGCCGGATTGGTAAAATCCGGCTTCGGCTTGTTCTTGGAGCGGTAGTTCTCCTCCTCGATCTTCCATTCGATCGGCAGGCCGTGGCAGTCCCAGCCCGGCACGTAATTGGAGTCGAAGCCGAGCATCTGCTGGCTGCGCGTCACCACGTCCTTGAGGATCTTGTTGAGGGCGTGGCCGATATGGATGTTGCCGTTGGCGTAAGGCGGGCCGTCATGCAGGATGAATTTCTCGCGGCCCTTGGCGGCCGCGCGCAGCTGGCCGTAGAGGCCGGCCTTCTCCCAGCGCGCCAGCAGCTCGGGCTCCTTCAGCGGCAGGCCGGCGCGCATCGGGAAGTCCGTCTGCGGCAGGAACAGGGTCTCGGAATAATCGCGTTCGGGCTTATTCATGGCGGGCTATGTAGCAGGCAGGCGCGCGCCCGCAAAGGCTACGTTTTCAGGCGCTTTCGAACTCGCCCAACTTGGGGAACGCCTTACCGGCGCGCTTGAGCGCGTCGCGCGCCTGCGCCGCGTCGGCCATCATCTGGCGCTTGAGGGTCTCGACCTTCTCGAACTTCTGCTCGTGGCGGATCCAGCCCATCAGGGCGACGTCGATGGTCTGCCCGTAGAGGTCGCCGTCGAAGTCGAACAGGAACACCTCGAGCAGTGGCGCGCCGTTGTCGAAGGTCGGCCGGCGGCCGAAATTGGCGACGCCGTCATAGCGCATGTCGCCGATGCCGACGCGCACCGCATAGATGCCGTGCTTGAGCGCGCAGGAATCGTCGAGCTTGAGATTGGCGGTCGGGAAGCCGAGCTCGCGCCCGCGCTTGGCGCCTTGGATCACCTCGGCCGAGACGAACCAGGGCGCGCCGAGCAGTTCGGCCGCTTCCACCACTTTGCCCTGGCTGAGCGCCGACCGCACCGCGCCCGAGGATACCGGGCGGCCTTCGTCCTCCAGCGGCGCCACGATGTCGACCGCAAAGCCGAGCCGCTGGCCCTGTTCCGCCAGATAGGTCGGCGAGCCGCCGCGGTTCTGCCCGAAATGGAAATCGAAGCCGATCGCCGCGCCGCCGATACCGAAGCGGCCGACCAGGATGCGTTCGATGAAATCGGCCGCCGAGGTGGCGGCGAGGCTGGCGTCGAAGGTCATGATCACGGCGCCGTCCAGCCCGGTCGCCGCCAGCAGGCGCAGCTTGTTGCGCTCGCTCGAGAGCTGGAACAGCGGGTCCTGCGGCCTTAAGAAAAGCCGCGGGTGCGGCGCGAAGGTCAAAGCCGCCACCTTGCGCTTGAGCGTGCGGGCACGCTTGAGCGCCGCCCCGATCACCGCGCGGTGGCCGCGATGCACGCCGTCGAAATTGCCGATCGCCAGCACGGCGCCCTGCAACGGCCCGATATCGAGCGTTTGCGCGCTGTCGCGCGCGACATGGAACGCTTTCGCGGGCTTATTCGGGCCGTTCATGCGGCGGCCGGGCGGTGGCAGACGAGATCGGTCACAACTGAACTCATTTGGGTCTTGGAAACCTTACGGACACGCCTACGGTTACCGGGTTGTTAACAAAGTTTCAAATTAACCGGTTATTCAAGCGCCATTGCTAGGTTTCGCCGTTCCTGGGGGGCGCCCTGCGCGGGCGATGCGTCATGGCTGTCGACCTGTCGATGCCGGTTCTGATCGTGGACGATTACAACACCATGGTCCGCATCATCCGCAATCTGCTGCGCCAGCTCGGCTTCGAGCACATCGACGACGCCAGTGACGGCTCGCAGGCGCTCGCCAAGATGCGCGAGCGCCAATACGGCCTGGTGATCTCCGACTGGAACATGGAGCCGATGACCGGTTACGACCTGCTGCAGCAGGTGCGCTCCGACCCCGGCCTGTCCACCACCCCGTTCATCATGGTGACGGCGGAATCCAAGACCGAGAACGTGATCGCGGCCAAGAAGGCCGGCGTGTCGAATTATATCGTCAAGCCGTTCAACGCGCAGACGCTCAAGAGCAAGATCGACTCGGTGTTCCCCGATCCGGACGCCCAGGCGCCGGCGGCGTAATTCGTCTATTACAAAGAACCGCGAGGCAATCTCACTTCCCCTCTCCCCTTGAGGGAGAGGGTGGCGAGTGCGGAGCGATAGCGAGCACGAGCCGGGTGAGGGGGAAAGTGACTCTCGATAGGCACTTGCCCCCTTGTATCTGCCCATTGAGCAAAATGTGCGATGGAAGCGACTGAGCGCTTTGGCCGGTGGCCACCGGCCAAAGCGCGCGGCGATGTCGCCCGAACCCCCTCCGGCAACAACCGTGGGTGAGCCTGGGATCTTCGCCGTTGTCACGCACGACCGAACAGTCGCTTGAACCGCAATCGCACGAACAAGGCAGGTTACCGTGATGAAGTTCATTTGTGGAGTGGATGTTTCGAAGACCAGACTCGATGCCTGCATCGAGCCTGGGGCCATCTTCGAGAGTTTCGACAACGACGCGGCCGGAATCGCGGCACTGGCGGCGTTCTGCCGCCAGCACCAAGCGAGCCTGGTGGCGATGGAGGCTTCCGGCGGCTACGAACGCAGGGCGTTTCTGCTGTTGTGGGAAGCGGGTGTGCCCTGCGCCATGACCAATCCGCGCAGCGTGCGCCATTATGCCGAGGCCATGGGCGTGCTGGAGAAGACCGACCGGATCGATGCCGGCATCATCGCCCGCTTCGCGAAGGCCAAGGATTTGCAGCCGACATCGCCGCCCAGCCCCGGCCAGCAGCGCCTGAAGGCCCTTGTTGCAAGGCTGCGGCAGGTCACCGACGATCTCACCGTCCAGAAGCAGCGTCGCGCCAGCCTGCTCGACAATGCCGAGATGCTGGCCAGCCTCGATGAGGTCATTGCCCTGCTCAAGCGCCAGTCCCGCTCGCTTGAGGGCGAGATCGCCTCAATGATCGACGACGATCCGTTGTGGTCGCAGCTGGCAGAGGCATGGCGCTCGGTGAAGGGCGTCGCCGGCCGCACCGTCGCCCGGCTGATGGCCGACCTCCCGGAGATCGGCACCTACTCCAACAAGGCCATTGCCAAGCTCGCGGGCCTGGCGCCGATCGCCAACGATAGCGGCAAGCGGCAGGGCAAGCGGCCCGTTCGCGGCGGACGCTCCAGCGTGCGCTCGATCCTGTTCCTCGTTGCCGCCATCGCCAGCCGCTACGACAAGTCGCTCGCCGAATTCCACAAAAGGTTGTCCGCCGCCGGAAAACCTAAAATGGTCATCCGCATAGCCCTTGCCCGAAAGCTGCTGGTCCGTCTCAACGCAAAAGCACGCGAAGCGCGTGCCATATACGCCAATGCAACTTGACTCCCCAGATAGTCGCTCACCCGGCTCCTTGCTCGCTTCGCTCGCAAGTCGCCACCCTCTCCCACAAGGGGAGAGGGTAAGAAGAAGTGCTTCGAATCCTGTCGATCCCGATAACCTTTTGAAAAGCATATTCCCCGCTCGCTGGTAGCCATTAACCGCTTGGCGGTGGTTGCCTCATAAAAATCACTTATCGCGCATTTGCACGCGTGCGATCTGTGGAATTTGTCGGCATGCTCAAGGGCTTGCGCAATCTGTTCTCATCCGGGCCGGCGCCTTATGCCGATCCGAAGGCGAAGATTCCGCTCGGCGAAGTGCTCAAGCGCAACTGGTTCGAGCTCTGGTATCAACCCAAGATCGAGCTCAAGACCATGCGGCTGGTCGGCGCCGAGGCGTTGGTGCGCGCGCGCCATCCCACGCGCGGCGTGGTGGCGCCGTTCTTTTTCCTGC
>Ga0207932_1000904_pt1 | contig 10254 bp, 9 predicted proteins | sample NGESurdeep092012_FD_184480 | JGI IMG/M metagenome (GOLD analysis project Ga0207932, IMG submission 184480) | Arctic peat soil microbial communities from Barrow, Alaska - NGEE Surface sample 415-2 deep-092012 (SPAdes) | ecosystem: Environmental > Terrestrial > Soil > Wetlands > Peat ...
TGGGCCTCTCGCTCGCTGGCTCTCACGGTAGGCTGTTCGTCCAGAATCTCGTTGAGCCAGTCGCAGACGTGAGGCGCGATGCGTAGCGAGTCTAGGAACGCGACGATCTGTTCCTCCAATAGCTCCTTCCGAATGTACCTCTCCGCACACGGCATCTCATGCCGACTTCGCGTGCAGTGGTAATACGTGTAGAGGCTTCCGTACTTGTTGCGCTTGTCCTCGGCCGTTATCGAAAGACCGCAAGCGCCGCAGCGAAGGAAGCCGGTGTACGGAAACGATTTGAGCTGTGGTTTCCGCTGGTCCGAGCGACGAAATACCGACTGCACGCGTTCGAATTCTTGAAGTGAGAGCATTGGCTCATGCCGCCCTGCCACCATCTGGCCGTCCCACTTGAAGACTCCGGCATAGAAGGTGTTACGAAGAATCGCGTTTACCGAGCTGAGGTGAACGAGCGCTCCTCCTTGACTCTTTCGTCGAATGGTTCTCAGGCCCCATTGGGTTTTGGCAATCCGGTGAACGCTTCGCGGTGTGTGCCCCCGGGAGAGCATGAGTCGAAACATCTGACAGTCGCGTGACATCAATGGGGTTCAGGCCACCGGACGCGACCCCAGAACCACGATCAGGCAGGCAGTCTCACGTGACAGCTGCGGATCAGCGCGACTGGACCTGAGACCACTGCTCTCCGGCACTCGACCAGTTGGAGTGGACCCGCCTGCAGGCGAGCCGGCGAACGAGCGTTGATCTGATGCGCCCTCGCGACGCGCGGTACGTTCTCGCCAGCGAACGTCGTCGTGCTCTGCCTGCTTGCCGCCGGCTGTTCCCCTCCGGTCGTGCACGTGCGGGCGGAGCCGGCGACTGCGCGGATCGTGCGCGGCACGACTCTGGCCGATTCGGCGACGCTCGGCATCGGCAGCGCTGACGTTCCACTGCCCAAGAATCTGTCGATCCCGATCTTCGTCATCGCCGACGGGTACGCGTACGAGCGTCGAACACTGACGGCGGCCGATGCGACGGCAAAGGCGGTCATTATCTCGTTGCGGACGCGCGTCGTCTTGGTGACGGCGCTGCCGACCAACGCGAAGCTGACCGTGGATGGCGTCGTCCAGCCGCAAACGTCCGTCAATGTCGGTGTGCCGGAGGGGAAGCAGGTCCACGTCGAGGTCACGTCGCCGGGCTTTCGCAGCGTAGCGCGCACGTACACGAACCGCCCGGAGGAGCCGGCACCGCCGGTGCGCGACCAGCTCGAATTGACCGAGCGAGCGGTGCTGGTGACCGCGCTCCCTTCAGGTGCGTCGGTCTATTCCAACGGCAAGCTCGTCGGTGACAACGGCGCCGGCGAGGTCATCGTCCCTCGAAACGGCTGTGCGACGGCGCGCGTGGAGGCCCCAGGATACGCGCCGATCGAGAAGCAGTACTGCTGGCGCGACGGCGTCGCCGACCCGAAGCCGATCGACCAAATCGTGCTGAAAGACCGGCTCGTCAAGGTGGTCGCAACTCCGCCTGAAGCTGAGATCTACTCCGACGGCCGCCGGCGCGCGTCGGGCGAGGCGGACATCACCGTCGCGTCGGGCGAGTGCGTTACGCTGCTCATCAAGGCCGCGGCGTTCCTTCCGGACCACCGGTCGCTCTGCAATCAGACGAACGCGCCGCCGCTGCACGAGCGCGAGTCGATCCACCTCGACAACGACGATTCATGGGGCCTGACATTTCAGTCCGACCAGGCCAACCGCGACTTCACCATCGAAGTCGGTACGAAGAGGACGCCTGACGAAGCGTGGAAGATCATAGCGCAGATCGTGACCAACCAGTTCGACGTGCTCGAAGTCACGGACAAAGAAACCGGATACATGCGAACGGGTTGGAACATCCGGAAGGCGAACCGTTGGGTGTACCGCACGCGAATGATCGTCAAACTGGCCGACTCGAACCCGCTCAAGTACACGGTCAAACTGGTGAGCGAGCAGGCGTACGACATCGAGAAGCTGAGCGACGACGAGAAGTTCGAGCCACGCGATCGCATCCTGCTTCAATACAAGGATCTCATCAACGAGTTGCAGGCACGCCTGCGATAGCGCCTTCGCTCTCCCCGGCCGGGCACCGGGAGGAGGTGCGACTCCGCTCTTGAATTGCTGAGCGAGGCGGCCGCGATGAGTGCTGCAAGACTCCGGATCTTCATTCAGGCCTCTGCGATGAGAGCGCGATGACTGCGCGCGTTTCCTCGATGTAGACCTTCCCACCAGTCCGTCGCGCCACATATCCCGCGTACCCCAAGCTCAGCACGAGTGCGATGGGCCACCACACGAGTGCCATGCGCAGTCCGTGCTCATCCGCCGCCCCGTTCGCCGCGGTGATCGAGTTCGCCGGGTCGAGCGTCGAATGCAGCATCTCGGGATACATGCTCGCGGCCGCGCCGCCGACCAGTCCCGCGACGACGAGGCACGATCCGGCGAAGGCCAGCGACTGCCGGCCTCTCAGCATGCCGAGCAGGACCGAGAACAGTCCGGCCGCAAGCGCGAAGACCGCCAGCCAGGCCGCCGGGCGCTGGGCGATCGACGCGAAAAAGCCGGGCCGTACCAGGCCGGTCTCCACGGACACGACGAGCAACAGTATGACCACCGCGGGCCACAGCCATTTCGCGTAGCGCTGGCTGCGGAGCTCGAGCGGCCCGCCCGTGCGCCGCGCGAGCCCGGTCGCGCCGTGCGCGGCCAGCAGGACGAGCGTGAACAGTGCGACCGACATCGTGTACCAGTCGAGAATCCCCACTCGGCCGCGCGTTCCGAAATCGGTGAACAGTGGCAGGAACATCCGGCCGTCGTCGCCGAGGGGCACGCCGCGCAGCACGTTGCCGAACGCGGCGCCGAACAGCAAGGCCAGCAAGGCGCTCGATCCCGCGAATACCGCATCCCAGAACGCCTGCCACATGGGATCCGCAAGATGACCAACGACCTCCAGCGCGATGCCGCGCAGCACCAGGCACCACAGCAACAGGAAGACGGCGAGGTAGTACCCCGACAGCGCGGTGGCGAACACCTTGGGGAACGCCAGGAACAACACGCCGCCCGCTGCGATCAGCCAGACCTCGTTCCAGCTATAGAGGGGGGCGATCGCGCGCACGACCTGCCGCCGCTCCGCAGGCGACCGTGCGACGAGGAGGTGGAGCGCTCCGGTGCCGAAATCCCAGCCTTCGCCCACCGCGAAGGCCGCGAACATGAGCGCCAAGAGGACGTACCAGGCGCGCGTCATTCGATAACCGCGAGCTCGCCAGACGCGCCGACGTCGTGCGCCGGACCCCGAGCAACGTCGCGACCCACCAGGTACAGGTAGAGCAAGCCGAGGACGAGGTAGAGTCCGCAGAATCCGATCAGCGTGAAGATCGTGTTGCCCGCACTCACCACATCACTGGCGCCGTCGCGTGTGCGGTACAGTCCGTAGACGAGCCACGGCTGGCGCCCCATCTCCGCGGTCATCCAGCCGGCGGCGTTGGCGATGAATGGAAACGGCAACGCGAGCATCAGGGCCCACAGCAGGGCGCGGCGTGCCTCAAGCCGGCCGCGCCAACTGTCCAGCGTCGCGAGCCCCATCAGCGCGATGAAGAACGTGCCGAGCCCGGCCATTATATGAAACGCGTAATAGAGTGGTTCGATGCTGGTGGGCCACGTGTCCTCGGGAAACGCCGTGAGCCCGCGGACGTCGGCGTGAAACGTGCCATACGCGAGAAAGCTCAGCACGCCGGGCAACGCGATCGGGTTGTCGAGCCTTCGTTCGACGACGTTCGGCTGGCCGATGAGGGTGATCGGTGCCATCGGTCCGCTATTGAACCGTCCTTCCATGGCGGCGAGCGCGACCTCCTGGTTCCGGGCGACGAGCTTTGCCTGATGGTCGCCCGTCGGGAAGGCGACGATCACCGACGCGATGAGTCCGAGTGTGACACCCCAGCGCAGGTACATGTGGGCCTGCCACTTGTGTACGCCGCGAAGCTGGTAGTACGCGCCGGTGCCCGCGACCACGAACGCCCCTGACACCAGCGCGGCCGACTGGTTGTGGGCGAGCATACTCCACGCCCACGAGTTCATCAGGTAGCCGCCGAGGTCGGCGAGCTGGAGCGAACCGTCGGGCGCGATGGCGAAGCCGACCGGGTGCTGCATGAACGCGTTGGTGGCGAGGATGAAATACGCCGACAGCCAGCTGCCGGCGCATACGCCGACGCTTACCGCGAAATGCGCGCGGCGACTGAGCCGTGCTTCGCCGAACACGAGGGTGCCGACCAGCGCGCTTTCCAGGAAGAACGCGAACATTCCTTCCATCGCGAGGGTCTGCCCAACCACGCCACCCGCGTACCGTGAGAATCCGGCCCAGTCAGTGCCGAACTGGAATTCCAACGGGATGCCGGTCACGACGCCAACGGCAAACGTCAGGCCGAAGATCCTCGTCCAGAACCGCGCCGCTTCGGCGTACCTGGCGTCGCCGGAGCGGATGGCACGCCATTTCCAGAGCACGATGAGCGGCGCGAGCCCCATCGTCAGCTGCGGGAAGATGTAGTGGTAGGTGGCGGTGAAGGCGAACTGCAACCTGTGCCAGAAAACCGGGTCGCTCGAGATGGTCACGCGTTGAAGCGTACCCGCGGCCAAAGGACACGGCTAGCCCGGATTTCTCACGAGGGGGTCGAGAATGCCCTACATACCAGTCGGAGACAGCCGTTGTTGAACTCGCGGAAGGCGTCTGTGGCCGCTCGCGTCGTCGCTACTTCGAGGGACGCTAACTGGCCGGCGCCGCGAACAGTTCTCCATCCAGCGTCGCGTCATGCCCGTATACGTCGTCGCGAAACTGCAGAACTCCGTCGCGATCGACCCACGCCGTGAAGTAGACGATCGTCACGGGCCAGGGCTGAGTCAGCTTGACGAATGACTCCTCTCCGCCGGTCATCGCGGCACGAATCCGCGCCGCGGGCCACTCACTGTCATTCCTCAGCAGATACTCGGCGAGGTCGTCGGCGTGACTCAACCGAATGCATCCGTGACTGGCGGCGCGAAAGTCATGCTCGAACAAGCCCTTGGCCGGCGTGTCGTGCATGTAGATGCTGTAGCTGTTCGGGAACAGGAACTTCACGTGGCCGAGCGGATTCGTGGAGCCGGGTTCCTCGCGGACGCTCGGGTCATCCCTCGGGCCCCCCGTGATCTTCATGTGGTGCTTCGCGAGGTAGTTGCGATCCCGGGCCATCCCCTTGAGGATGTCCTTGTGCACGATGCTCGAAGGCACCTCCCACGACGGACTGAACACGATCTGTGTCATCGTGTCGCTGAAGGTGACGGTGCTCGTGGCGCGGTTCCCGACGACGACGTCCATGTCCATGACTTGCCGGCCCTGCTCGATCACGTGCAGCCGGAACTCGGGGATGTTCACCAGCAGCAGGTTCGGCGCCTGTGCCTCCGATACCCAGCGCAGCCGTTCCATATTGATGAGCATCGAGCGCACCCGGGCGGCGGGCGACACATTCAGCGCTCGCATGACGTCCGCGCCGATGACACCATCGGGATGCATGCCGTGACGAGTCTGAAAACGCTTCACGCCGAGAACGGTGATGCTGTCGTAGCGCTCGCCGCCGGTGGGAGGGGCGTTCAAGTCGCCGAGGGTCTGAAGACGAGCGGCGATGTCGGCGATGACCGCGGTGCTGTCTCCCACTTTGAGCCGCCTGCTTCCGCTCGGGAGTTCCAACGCCGGCCAGGGCGCGCCGGTGAGTTTCGCGTAGGATCGAATCTGTTGCTTCAGCAACTGGTACTGCGGATGTATCGGCTCGTATCCCGCCAAGTCCATGTTCCCGGCGGTCAGCGAATCGAGCAGCCGGCCGTAATCTCTCTTTGCGGCGGGAATGATCGTGTTGAGATCATGGCTCAAATCGCCGCCATGCGGACCGTTCACGAACCGGTAATACTCCGCCGTGAGGCGCAACTCGAGCTCGGTCGCGCAGCTGTCGCACAGCGTCACATGTTTTCCATCGGCAAAGCCACGGTCGTACAGCGCGCTCAGCCTTCGCGTTGCCTTGGTCGCGCCGGGAGCGTCGGCGTCATCCACACCCGCGAGCGCGATGAACGCCTCGGCGCTCGCGGAAATCGAATCGCCGAGTATCCACGCGAATTGCATGTGCCGTTCGTGATAAAACTCGGCGATCGACGCGGAGTCTGCGCTGTAGTCGGCGGTCTTCGCGAGGAACGCGTCCATGTCCGCCTCGGCGACGGTGCGCGCGGAGTACGGTTGTGCGCTTTCGAAGACCTTCGCGACTGCGAAATGGCGCTCGATGCGCGCGCGCTGCTCGGCCTTTTTACTGGAGCAGGCGGACGCGAGCAGAAGTGGAAGCAGCAGCAGCGCGACGCCGGCGCGAGCCGAGCTACGCGTGCCGCGGTGCCTGACCCCCGTAGACGTAGAGCAGGCCGCCGTCGGCGAGCAGCTCGATGATGCGCGCCATGTCGCCGGGTGGAACTGCCGGGCATCCCCAGCTGCGGCCGAGGCGGCCGTGCGATGCGATGAAGGGCGCGCCGACATACTCGGCGCCGTGCATGATGACTTCACGGGCGAGAGCTTTGTCATTTACGCCTTTGTCGAGTCCGTCGAGGAGGAGTGCCGGTCCATGCTTCGGACTCGTGATCTTCGCGCCTACATGGTAGAGCCCGAGGCTCGTCTCGTGCGAGTCATCCCGATTGCTGAACTTCGTTGCCGTGAGGTCGCCCGAGTTCTGCCCGTGCGCGACCCAGGTGCTCAGGACGACTTTCTTGGCGTCCATGTCGATGATGTACAGACGCTGCGCGGTGCTGGGCTGCGACATGTCGGCGATGGCCAGCCTCCGCGGATGGAGGCCATGCTGAGCCGCGCTGCGAATTGCCGCCGCGACCACGGCGCCGCTGAGCGTGGCCGGGAGGGCGAGATCGTTGAGTGGATCGCCGGCCGCGCTGAGGGCTACCGCAGCCGGAACAGAGTGGGTCGTGTTGGAAAATGCCAGCATCGGCCACGGAGCGGCCAAGAGGAGGAGCTCTCGTTTTCGTATCTTCCGAGCTTTCTTCTTCACCTTCTTCTTTTTCTTCGTCTTCTTCGCGTGCCCGGTGCGATCGACGTCCGTCCTCGTCGGCGCATGCTCGGCCAGCATCTTCTTCGCCGTCGACGCACTCGGCCCCTTGGTCCCATGCCCCGCCGCATCCGCGTGCAGCATCCGCTCCTGTGCTGGCGTGTACGGCATCATCCGCTCCGCTCGTGTACGTTGACCAGGGAATCCCGAGTTGCGACGGGGTTATCTCTCTATCACACCGCAGATTACGGGGCGCGACCGAGGCCGACAATCGCCCGTTGTGCGTAGTCACATCGGTGCAGGGAAGCCCCGTCCGGCGTCCGGGGAGTGAGGACACGGATCTCGCTCCTCTCGAAACACGTACTAGCGGTGGGCGTCGGCGCAGAATAGGAAATCGCGGTCGACCGCCTGATGCGTGATCAGTGCTTCAGGTAGCCGCGCGAACCATTTTCAGCCACATTGGTTCCTCATGATCAGTCCGGAATTCATCCCGCTCCCGCAGCCCGCACTCTTCGACGGCTACTACGGCCGCGAACCCGGTCACCCGTATTCATTCAGGGTTCGGCCGCTCAATACCAAGAAGTTCTGGCCGTCCGCCGACTTGGCCGTGGCGAACAAGTACCTCGAGGTCCCGTTCGTGCAGGCGCCGGAACAGCCGTATGACGTGGCGCCCCGCGATCTCACGATGGCCGTGACCGACGTCATGAAGCGCCACACCCCCGCACTCTTCGATGGCGCATTCCTCATCACCGAGTTCGGCAACGTCCTCGTGCCTTCCCGCGACTCCTCGCAGATTTTTCATGTGGGCGACTGGAAGGGACCGATCTTCTTGGAGGACGCCTACTCGCCCGCCGCGGATCCGATCGAACTCTACGGAGTGGAAGGCCTCCGCACCGGCGACACGTGGAAGCGGCCGTACATCGGCTCTTCATACACGACGTCGGTCGTCGGGACGAAAGTCGTCCTCACGGCGAGAAAAGGGAAGGGAACCCTCGGCGTCCGCGGTTACTTCGAGGAGGAGGTGCTCCCCCTGCTGCGAAGGCTCCACTGGGATTTGAAAATGCAATTCCTGGTCACGTACGGCGGCCTGCTCCTGACCAGGGTCGCTCTGTCGGCGAAAGGCGATCCGGAACCTCCGGTCTTCTGCGGAATCCTGGATCTCGACCGATGGAAATCCGTCGTGGCGACGCTCTGATGACGGCCCCGGCGGTTCACAATGAGGCGTGCGGATGGAACAAATTCGCCGCGACACGCATCGCGTTTGCCTCCTGACACGTACTGACACACCGCCGTCATCGGCTCCCGCGGCTCCGCGCAACACGCCGCCTAAGGCGGCCAGCCTCAGCGCCAGGTCTCACAACGAGTTGGCGCGCTTGCACCCCGGAATTCCCGGTCCGGCACGCGTATTGCCCTCATTCCCCGTGAGGCTTCATTCCCCGAATCGCCGCGCCCACAGTGGCGGCGGAGGATTGACGAGGTATGCGCATACTCATCGCCGTTCTTGCGATGTCGCTGGTCTCAGCTTGCAGTCTGACGCTGGCCCCGCTTCCCGACGGCGCCCAGAACTGTGGATATGGCTCGAGCTGGTCGGGAACGTCGTGCAGGTCGGGCTACCATTCGTCCGCCGGGACGGTGATCGTCATCGGCCCGTCGCTCCAGTACACGGACAACTCCGACGCGATGTGCTATCAGTTCTCGCCAACTGTGGCGTCGGTGACGATGGGCGGCAGCTACTTCTTCCAGAACAACACGAGTTCACCCATCACGATCATGGGAGCGAATCAGGTGCCGTGGATCACGGTCGGCGCCGGTGCGACGTCCCCCGCGCTCAACTTCTCGGCGGCCGGTGTCTTCGGCTTCGGGGTACGGGGATGCAGGGGCGTGAGCGGCACGCCGTGGTACGGGGTGCTGAATGTGACGATCAACTAAGCGGTGACCGCCGGCGGCTCAGCGAGCCACAAAGCTGTACCGCCCCGACTGTACGGTGAACACCGCCGCATTTCCCTTCATAGTTGGGCGAGGAAACGCGGATGATCGCCGTAGATGTTGCGCGGCTTGCCAATGAGCGCCTGCGCCAGTCCGATCCCGCCAGCGTACCATCCGTCGCCCAGCAGCGCCGCGATGACGTTGTCGCCAGGCTGGAGCAGCGGCGTCACGTCGTACGCCTGGTACTGTGTGCGCATGCGGCTGTCCGGGGGAGGTTTTCAGGAGTATGGCATCGGATGCTTTCCTGATCACGACTGAAACGCCTTGCTCGACGATCGTGCCCATCGACGACTTCTGATCTGGGTACAATGTACATTCCACTATCTCCTCGAACATTCTCATGAACGCGAGAACCAGGATCTGCGTTCCTTTCCGGAGGAAAATATGAAAGCCTTGATCATCAGTGCGGACAATTTTGAGGACTCTGAGCTGCTGGTCCCCTACTACCGGCTGAAGGAGGCGGGCGTCGAAGTGACAGTGGCTTCCCCGAGTCACGGGGCCATCAAGGGCAAGCACGGCTACGAAGTGGCCGTGGACAAGAACCTCGACGAGGTCAACCCTGACGACTATGGAATCCTGATTCTGCCCGGGGGCGCAGCGCCGATGGTTGTGAGAAAAGAGCCGCAGGCGCTTAAGATCGCCCGGAGCTTTTTTGCTCGCAACAAACCGGTTGCCGCGATCTGTCACGGGCCGCAGATCTTGATCAGCGCCAGCCTTTTGAAGGGGCGACACGCCACGTGCTACAAGTCGGTGGCTGATGAACTGAAAGAGGCCGGCGCGCTCTATGAGGACCGGGAGGTGGTTGTTGACGCCAATCTGGTCACGTCCCGGCAACCAGCCGATCTCCCCGCGTTCATGCGCGAGACCATGAAACAGCTCGGGCTTTAATGCTCTACCGAACGCTCGGTGGCACGGGAGAGAAAGTCTCGGCGATCGGGATCGGAGGCTGGCATATCGGTTTGAAGGGGGTGGATGAGCAGTTGAGCATCCGCATCATTCGCACCGCCGTAGACCGCGGCATCAACTTCATGGATAACTCCTGGGATTACAACGAGGGGGCCAGCGAGATCCGCATGGGCAAAGCACTGCGCGATGGTTACAGGGACCGGGTATTCCTGATGACAAAGATCGATGGCCGATCAAAGAAAGAAGCGGCGAGGCAACTCGACCAATCGCTCCGTCGCCTCCAGGTCGACATGATCGATCTCGTCCAG
>Ga0207932_1000906_pt1 | contig 10246 bp, 2 predicted proteins | sample NGESurdeep092012_FD_184480 | JGI IMG/M metagenome (GOLD analysis project Ga0207932, IMG submission 184480) | Arctic peat soil microbial communities from Barrow, Alaska - NGEE Surface sample 415-2 deep-092012 (SPAdes) | ecosystem: Environmental > Terrestrial > Soil > Wetlands > Peat ...
GTCGCGACCCGCGTGCCGGTACTCACCAGGCGCACGACCAGTGGCGCGACCACGTTGTTGGGCGTGGAGACGTAGCTCGAGTTCGTACCCCCCGACTGCCGCATGCCGAGGACCGGGGATCCGTTGCTGAGCCCGAGCGACGGACCGGTGACCGTGATGCTGTTCGTGGTTGCCGGGAGATACCCGGTGCCCGCGGAATCGGAGTACGTGATGCGCGCGGCGCCGGGGCCCATCACTGTCACCGTCGTGCTGGCGTAGTACGCGCCCGCCGGGATGCGGAAGAACGGCTGCGTCGGGCGGAGGACGGTCGTGTCGCTTGATACCGCCGCCACGACCACCGTGTCGGACACGTAGTGCCCGGTCCCCACGCTGTCGGTCGCGTAGACGTTGATGCCGATGGGCGGGTTCGTGGTCGTGGTGCTCCCCGGCATCCCGCTGGTCGTGAACTTCGGCGTCGAGACGGTCACGAACGCCGTGTCGGGCAGGTACCCGGGCGCCGACACGATGAGCGTGTCGGTGCCGTTCGCGAGCGCGTAGTCGCCGAGGTAGAAGTAGTAGCTCGACGTCGGGATGACCGGCGCCGTGGTCGTGAGCGTGTCCACCGCGACGTGCTTCTGGGTGATCGTCGCCGCCAGCGGGGTCGCGCGGTAGTCCGGCGTCGAAACGTAGAAGCCGTTCAGCCCCGAGTTCTGCCGCCGGCCGTACAGCGCCGAGTAGAAGCTGAACTGGATCTTCGGCGTCTGGACGGTGATGGTCAGCGTGTCGAGGGTGACGTGCCCGGCCGCCGTGAAGACGACCCGGGCGGTGCCGACTCCCACCGGCGTGACGTGCGCCCGGCCGTTGTAGTAGGTGCCGGAGTCGATCGTCACGACCGACGAGTCCACCCTCAGCACCGTCGTGTCGGTGGAGGCGACCGAGACGAGCAGCGGCGCGGTGCGGTAGTGACCGGTGCGCAGCGAGTCGGTCGCGTACACCGAGATGTTACCGCCGGAGCCGAAGTTGTTGTACGTGTTGCTGCCGCTTGCCGTCAGTCGCGGGGACGTGACCGTGTACCCCGCAGTGTCGGGCTGGTAGCCGAGCGCGGAGGCGATGAAGGTCGCCGACCCGGGCGCGGTGCCGACCACGTTGAAGTAGCGGTAGTACGAGCCGTTCGGGACCGTGTCCATCGCCGGGACCGACACGCTCGCCGGGTTCGAGTTGGCCACGGAGACGGCCAGGGGCGCCGTCACGTAGTTGGGCGTGTAGACGTACGCGTTCGGGTCGTACTGCCCCGCCCCTACGTAGTTCTGGGTCCAGCTGAACTGCAGCTTGGGCCCGACCACCGTATAGAGGGTCGAATCGGGGTGGTGGCCGCTCGCCGTCGCGACGATGTACGCGGTGCCGCCGAGCCCGGCGGGGATGACGCGGCCTGCGTAGGTGTAGTACTGGCCGGGGGCGATGGTCACCACGGTGTCCAGCACCTTCATCACGGTGGTGTCGCTGGAGCTGAGCCGCACCACGAGGGAGCTGGTCCGGGCGTGCGCCGTCCGCGTGGAGTCCTCCGAGTACACGTACACGTTGGTCTGGGGCGACGTCGTGTTCAGCGTCGTGCCCCCGGAGATGCCGACGTACGGCGACGTCACCGTCACCGGGACGGTGCGCGCCGCCGTCCAGCCGGGGGACGCCACCGAGACCGTGGCGGTGCCGGGGGCGGCGCCGCCGATGTTGACGTAGGCGTAGTACGAGTTCTGCGGGATCGTCACCGCCGGCGGCACGACGGCGACGGTCGTGTCGGTGCTGGCGAGCGTCACCGGGATCGGCGTGTTCGTATACGCCGGGATGTACACGTAGGTGTTCGGGTCGTACTGCCCCGCGCCCAGCCGGAGGCTGGTCTGGCTCGGCGTCAGGATCGGCGCGTATGCCGTAAAGCTCGACGCCGTGCCGTTCACCCCGATGGCGGTGGGCGTGATGTTCGTGCTGCCGGCGGCGAGGCCCCGGATCTGGATGTCCGCCGCCAGCTGGCCCGGCGGGATGAACGCCGGGTCGGGGGAGACGGCCGCGATCCCGGGCGTGGTGTAGCTGAACGACACGTAGGTGCCCCCCGCCGGCGACGGGTCGGAGAGGAGAACCTGCGTCGTGGCCACGTCGGTCGCGTTGATGGCGAAGCCGCCCGACGCGAGGCGCATCGTCGCCGTGACGGCGAGGACCGCGCTGGTCGGCGCGTAGCCGAGCCCGCTCGAGTCGGTGGCGGTGATGACCGTGGTGCCCGCGTTCCGGCCGTTCAGAGTGGCATTCACCGCCGTCTGGCCCTGCGGGATCGTGACCGTCGCGGTGCTCCAGAACGCGAAGGTGTCCTGCACCGCCAGCTTCACGATGAGGGGCGAGGCCGCGGGCGTGCTGAGGAGGATCGGCACCGAGGTGCTCCCTCCGCGGCCGACCGAGAGCGTGTCGCGGCCGAAGGAGAGCGCGGCCGGCACCGAGGCGCTCACGGTGATAATCGAGAAGTTCGACGTGACGGTGCCGCTGGTGGCGGTGACGGTATCGAACCCAAGCGCCACACCCGTCACGAGGCCACTGGTCGCCCCCACAGTCGCGATGGCTGGGTTGGACGACGCAAAGCTGAATGCGCCGCCGGAGATGTACCGGCCGTTCGCGTCGAGGCCGCGGGCGACGAGCCCGACCGTGCCCGCGATGGCGATCGTCGGCGCGTTCGGCGTGAGCACGATGGACGCGAGCACCTGCTGGACGGTGAGGGACGCGCCCGGCGCCGACGTGAGGCCCTGAGCCGTCGCCTGGATCCGCGTGACGCCGTTCGCCGCCGCCGTCGCGCGGGCGGTGGTCGCCGTGAGCGAGTCGAGCAGCGCCACCGAGGGGTTGGTGGAGGCCCACGTGAAGGTGACGCCCGTCATCACCGCGTCGAGGGTGTCGTGCGCGATGGCGCGATACCGGCGGGTCAGGCCGAGGGAAGTCAGCGTGAAGGTGTCGGTGGTCGCCGCCCCCACGGTGTCCACCACCACGGCGATGCGCGTGATGGGCGTGAGCACGGTGAGGTTGGCGACGCCGGTGATCCCGCCCGACGTGGCGCGGATCTGCGTCGCGCCGAGCCCCGTGGCGCTGACGTGCCCCGCCGTGTCCACCGTCGCGACCGACGGCGCCGTGGACATCCACGCGAACGACGTCACGCCGGGCATCGGGTGGCCGAGCCCGTCCACCGCGGCGGCGCTGAAGGCGAACGTCGTGGTGAGGTAGAGGTTCCGCGTGCCGGGCGTCACCGTGATCGTGGCGACCCGCTGCTGCACCACGATCTGCGCCGAGTCTTTCGTCCCGCCGGCCTCGGTCGCGACCACGTACGTCGCGCCGTTGGCGATCGCGGTGACGAGCCCGGTCCCGCTGACGGTCGCGATGCCCGGCGTGCGGCTCGTCCACGTGAAGCTGCCGCTCATCGGGCTGCCGGCCCCGTCCTTCGCCTGCGCCGCGAGCTGGACGGTCGCCGTCAGCGCGGTCAGGGTGTCGAGACGCGGCGAGACCGTCGTCGAAACGACGACCGTGCCGGCGCTGGCGCCGATGGCGACGGGCGAGCCCGCCAGCCCCGACGCCGTCGCGGTGATCGACTGCGCGCCCGCCGCGGCGCCGAGGGTCCAGGTGGTGCTCGCGAGCCCCAGCGCGTTCGTGGTCGCGTTCGGCGTGCCGACGCTCCCGCCGCCCGTGGCGACGGCGAACGTCACCGCCCGTCCGCCGACCCCGTTCCCGAGGGAGTCGGTCACCTTCACCACCACCGGCAGCGGCAACTGCGTGCTCTGCGCTCCCGCCTGCGCGCCCCCCGACACGAGCGCGATCGTCTTCGCCGCGCCGGCCGTGATCGTGAAGCGGTTCGAAAGCCGGCCGATCGACACCGAGATGGCCGCGCCCAGGGCGTAGCCGGTATCGGCCTTGTCCACCGAGAGATTCGCGAAGGTCGCGAGGCCCGCCACGGCGTTCACCACCACGGTGCCCGACAGCGTGGCGGTGTCCGGGTTCGTCGCCAGCGCGATCCCCACCTGCCCCGTGAACGTCGGCACCGTGACGCCGTTGGAGTCCTGTACCGCGACCACCACCGCCGGCGTGAGGGAGAAGCCCGCGACGGTGGTCGCCGGCTGGACGAGGAACGCCACGCTCGCCGGAGCGCCTGTCTGTGCGGTGGCCGTGACGGTGAGGGGGGAGCCCGCCAGGCCCGTCGCGGTCGCGGTGATGGACTGCGCGCCGCCCACCGCGCCCAGGGTCCAGGTGGTGTTCGCCGCCCCGCTCGCGACGGTGCTGGTGCTCGGCGTGCCGACGGAACCGCCCCCCGTCGCCACGGCGAAGGTGACGGCCCGGCCGCTGACGCCGTTCCCGTACGCGTCGGTCACCTTGACGGCGACGGGCAGCGCGAGCTGCGCCCCGGGCGCGCCGGTCTGCGCGCCGCCCGAGAGGAGCGCGAGGGTCGACGCGGTGCCGGCGGTCACGGTGAACGCCGACGAGGTGGCGCCGGCGAGGCCCGAGGCACTCGCCGCCAGCGTGTAGCCCGCCGCCGCCTTGTCGAGGAACGGCGTCGCGAAGGTCGCGACGCCCGCCACTGCCGCGACCGTCAGCGTCCCGCCCAGCGTCCCCGCGCCGGGATTGGATCCGAGCGCGAGGGTGACGTTGCCGGTGTACCCGGTGGCGGTGTTCCCGTCCACGTCCTGCGCGCTCACCCGCACCGACGGTGCGATGGCCGCGCCCGCCGCGACGGTCGAGGGCTGCAGGCTGAACGCCAGCTTCGTCGCGCCCCCGGGCGCCGCGAGGGCGCTGACGGGGCTCGTGGTCAACGCGCCTGCCGTGGCCGACACCGTCTGGGTCCCCGCCGTCGGGCCAAGGGTCCACAGGACGGAGGCGTTCCCGTTGGCATCCGTCGTGTCGGTCGTGGCCGAGAGGGAACCCCCGCCCGCCGTCACCGCGAAGGTGACGATCACGCCTTCGACGCCGAGGTTGTCGGCGCCGGTCACGCGCGCCACGATCGGCTGCGGCAGCGGGCTCCCCACGACCGCGCTCTGGCCGGTGCCCCCCGTGAACGCGATGGCGGCGGGCCGCGGCTGCACCAGCAGCGCCGCCGTGGCGGTCTGGTGCGTCAGCAGCTCCGCGACGACGTGCGCACTCCCGCGCGCGGCCTTCGCGATCACGCGGCCCGTGTCGGGATTCGCGACGCGGGCGAGCCCCGTGTCGGCGGCGGCGATCCGGTAGACGATCGGCGTGCCCGGGATCGGATGCCCCGACGAGTCGAGCGCCTGCGCGGTGAAGACCGTGGTGTCGCCGAAGAAGGCGCTGAGGGGAAGGGCGCCGGAGAACACCACCGACGCCGCGTCGAAGCCCACGCCCGTGTAGTAGACCGGGATGTCGGTCGGCGCCGTGGCGAGGGCGCCGGGGAACGCCGTCACGCTCGCGGGCCCGCCGCGGAACACCGTGTCGCCCGCGCTGTTGATCATCGCGAGCGTGATCGTGTACCCCTCGGACGCGCCGGTCACGGGCACGGAGAGGGAGAGGGCGATGCTGTCGGCGGTCGAGGGGAACGCCACGACGGTGTCCACCGCCGCGGCCCCGCCCCCGCTCGGCACGAACCGGATGCGGATGCGATCGAACGCCACCACGTCGAAGGCGCGCGCATCGAACAGCGGCGCGATCGCGAAATGCGCGCGGCGCAGGGAGCGCGGGCCCGTCGAGTCGCCGACGCAGCTGGCGAGCAACAGGGCGGCCACGACACCGAGAGTCCGGCGGGGTACCGAACGCATCACGATTCGCCTGGGAAATGAGGAGAGAATCGTTCGCAAATTAACCGATGGGGGCGCTGGGGGAAGTGACGCAGACCACATCCCGGGCGGGGGCTGTCGCACGGTGCGCCGATGCAACAGCTAACTGATTATTCAGAAAGCACTTGCGCTAATGGTCCCCCCGACATCATTTCGCTCCTCTTGACACCTTCGCCCGCCATCCCACACCTAGAGGGATGCGAGACACCATTCGGTTCCGCCTGAACGGCGCTCCCGTGTCGCTGGAGACAGACGGCACGCGGACGCTGCTGTGGGTCCTGCGCACGGATCTCGAACTCACCGGCACGAAGTACGGCTGCGGCGAAGGGCTGTGCGGCTCGTGCACGGTGCTCGTGGATGGCCGCGCAGTCCACTCCTGCCAGACCCCCCTCGCTGCGGTGCAGGGGAAGGACGTCACCACCATCGAGGGCCTCGCGCGCGGGGAACGGCTCGATCCCCTGCAGCAGGCATTCCACGACGAGGGGGCGCTGCAGTGCGGGTACTGCACGCCCGGGATGATCCTCGGTGCCCGCGCCCTCCTGGCGGCGAACCCGCATCCCACCCGCGAGCAGATCGTGCGGGGGATGGAGGGCCACCTCTGCCGCTGCGGCGCGCACCAGCGGATCGTCGCGGCCATCGAGACGGCCAGCGGACGGCGGGGAGGCCGCGATGACTGACGCCCTGCGGATGCCGCGGCGCGACTTCGTCAAGGCGCTCGGCGGCGGCGTGCTCGTCCTGGTGAGCCTCCCGCCCGCCCTCGTGGGCGCGGCGCCGGGCCCCGAGCAGGGGCGCGGCTACCCGACCGACGTGAACGCGTACCTCCACATCGCGGAGGACGGCTCGGTCACGCTCTACTCGGGGAAGATCGAGATGGGCCAGGGGGTGGCGACCTCGCTCAGCCAGATGGCGGCCGAGGAACTCGGCGTGGCCCTCGGGGCGATGCGCATCGTGATGGGGGACACCGCCACGTGCCCGTGGGACGCGGGGACGTGGGGCTCCATGACCACGCGCTTCTTCGGACCGGCGGTACGCGCGGCGGCGGCGCAGGCGCGGCTCCTCCTCACCGATCTCGCTTCCCGGCGCCTCGGCGTGCCGCGCGCGCAGCTCTCGGTGGAGGAGGGCGTCGTCTTCGTCACGGGCCACCGCGACCGGCGGGTGACGTACGGCGAGCTGGCACGGGGACAGCGCATCACCCACACCGTGGACGAGCGCGCGGTGCTCAAGGCGGCGCGGGAGTTCGCGGTGATGGGCCGCTCCCCCAAGCGGCTCGACGGCGCCGAGAAGGTGACGGGGGCGGCGAAGTACACGGGGGACATCCGCCTCCCGGGGATGCTCTACGCCCGTATCGTCCGGCCGCCGGCGCACGGTGCCACCCCGCGGGGGCTCGACACCTCGGCCGCCCAGGCGATGGCCGGCGTGACGGTGGTGAACCGGGACGGGCTGGTGGCGGTGCTGGCCCCGGACCCCGAGACAGCCGAACACGCGCTGCGACTCGTGCGTAGTGAATGGGACACCCCCGCGCCTCCGTTCGACACCGAAAGCGTGTACGACCACCTCGTCCAGGCGGCGCCCAATGCCCGGACCACGGAGTCGGCGGGCGACCTCGAGGCGGGGCGGCAGGGGGCGGCACGCACCTTCGACGTGACGTACCGGCATCCGTACGTCGCGCACGCGCCGATAGAGCCGCACGTGGCGCTGGCCGAGCCGAAGGACGGGAAGCTCACCGTCTGGGCGTCCACGCAGTCGCCCTTCGGCCTGCAGGGGCAGATCGCGCGGGCGACGGGGCTGCGGGTCGAGGACGTGCGGGTAATCACGCCGTATGTGGGGGGCGGGTTCGGGGGGAAGTCGTCGGGGCCGCAGGGCGTGGAGGCGGCGCGCCTGGCGCTGGCCGCGGGGCGGCCCGTGCAGGTCGCCTGGACCCGGGCGGAGGAGTTCTTCTACGATACCTTTGACCCTGCGGCGGTCGTGCGCCTGATCTCGGGGATCGACGCGGCGGGACACATCACCCTGTGGGACTACCAGGTCTACGGCGCGGGGGATCGTGCCACGGAAGTGTTCTACGACGTGCCGAACAAGCGGGTGCGGATCGCGGGCAGCTGGGGGGGCGAGGGCTCGGGCCCGGCGGCGGGAGCCGCGCGGTATCATCTCTTCGGCGTCGGGCCGTGGCGGGCCCCGGGGGCAAACACCAACCGCTTCGCGGCGGAGCAGCAGGTGGACGCGATGGCGGCGGCGGCGGGGATGGACGCGCTGGAGTTCCGGCTGCGGAACACAACCGACCAGCGTATGCTCCGTGTGCTGCGCGCCGTGGCGGAGGCCTCCGGATGGCGTCCGGGCGTGGCCCCGCGCCGGGAGGGCCGCGGGCGCGGGCTGGCGTGCGGGATCGACGCCGGGAGTTACGTCGCCCACGTCGCCGAGGTCACCGTGGATCGTGCCACGGGCGCGGTGCAGGTGGAGCGGGTGGTGTGCGCGCAGGACATGGGGATCGTCGTGAATCCCGACGGCGCGCGGATGCAGATGGAGGGGTGCGTGACGATGGGCCTCGGCTATTCCCTCAGCGAGGAAGTCCGCTTCGAGGGAGGGCGGGTGGACACCGCCAGCTTCGCGACCTATCCGTTGCCGCGCTTCTCGTGGGTACCGCGGATCGAGACGGTGCTGGTGCCGAACGACGCCCTGGCGCCGCAGGGGGGTGGCGAGCCCGCGATCGTCTGCATGGGGGCCGTGGTGGCGAACGCCATCTTCGACGCGACCGGCGCGCGGATGCTCCGCCTGCCGATGACGCCGGAACGAGTCCTGGCCGAGATGAGGAGAGTCTAACCGGATGCCGCAGACGACCGATCCCGCCGCGCTGCTCGGGACGCTCCGCGAGGCCCTCGCCAAGGAGTATCAGGTCGAGGGGTTCGTGGGGCGTGGGAGCTTCGCCCTGCTGTACAAGGGCGTGGAGAAGGCGCCGAAGCGGGCGGTGGCGATCAAGGTCGTGCCCGCCGACGCCGCCGAAGGACTGGGCGAGCGGGTGCGCCGCGAGGCGCGCGTGGGCACCAACCTGGTCAACGCCAACATCATCCCAATTTACAAGGTGGGGCAGGCCGCGGGCACCGACTACTACACGGTGAAGTGGGTGGACGGCTGCACCCTCGACTTCGTCCTCGCCGAATCGGGCCCCCTCCCCGTCCCGCTGGCGCTCTCGGTCCTGCGGTCCGTCGCGCGCGGGCTCGCGTACGCGCACGACCGCCGCGTACTCCACCGCGACCTCCGCGGCGCGAAGGTGCTCGTGGATCGCGACGGGACGGTGGCGCTCGCCGACACGGGGATGGCGCGAGCGCTGCGCGAAGGGACCTCGGAGGCCTCGATCGGCTCGCCCCTCTTCCGCAGTCCGGAGCAGTGGGCCGGTCAGCAGACGGTGGCGCAGTCCGACCAGTACGCCCTCGGCGTGCTGGCGTACCAGATGCTGGTGGGGCGGCTGCCCTTCGAGGCGGACGACGAGAAGGCGCTTCTCGAGCTTCACGCCACGGCGACCCCGCCGGAGATCGGCCAGAGCCGCTCCGACGTGCCGCCGGAGCTGGTGGAGCTGGTGCGGAAGGCGCTCGCGAAGACGCCCGCCGAGCGCTACGCCACGACGCGTGAGATGCTCCTCGCGATCCAGGCCGTGCCGCTGAGCGACGCGGAGCAGGAAGCCGCGGTGCAGCAGCTGGCCGGGCTGGCGCAGCGCGCGCCGCACCCCGACATCGTGACCGATCCGTCGGCGCGGGAGGCGGCGGCCGCGTTGTCCGTGGCGCCTCCGGCGTACATCGCGCCCGCGAAGGCGCCACCGCAGCCCACGCGCGCGGCGCCGCCGCCACCCCCTCCGGCGCCGAAGCCACCGGCCGCCCCGGTGGCGAAGCCCGAACCCGCGCCGCCCGCGCTGCTCGACTTCGTCATCCCTCCGGCGCCCGCGCCGCCCCCCGAGCCGGACCTGCTGCCGGATCTGGAGCTCGTGCCGGCCGCGCCCGCGGCCCACGCGCCGCCGCCGTCGCCGGAGCCGGTGCCCGAGGACGCTCCAACCCCGGAGGGGTGGCACGGGACGGCGCTCCTCGACATGGACATCGACGAGGAGACGCCCGCCGCTCCGACACCGCCCGCGTCCCCGGCACCGGGCGTGCGGGCGCCCCGCCCGACAGGCCGGCTGCAGCCGCTCCCGGCGCCACCGCCGGCGCCCATCACCTGGGAGCCCCTGCCCGTTTCCGAGGCGCCGACCGCTCCGCCGCCTCCTCCAATGCCGCCGGCACCGCCGCCCGTCTACCACGAGCCGCCGCCCCCGCCGCGCCTCGAGATCGAGCCGATGGTGCCTCCGGCCCCCGCACCGCCCACGCCCTCGGGCGATCGCGGCGGATGGGGACCGCCTCCCGGCGCGCAGGGTGGGTGGGACGCGCCCACGGCGCCGCCGCCGCCCCCGATGCAGCGGCCTTCGCCCGGCCTCGCCCCGCCGCCGGCGG